>Ga0155087_120_pt1 | contig 62637 bp, 53 predicted proteins | sample RifCSPhighO2_01_FD_106055 | JGI IMG/M metagenome (GOLD analysis project Ga0155087, IMG submission 106055) | candidate division WWE3 bacterium RIFCSPHIGHO2_01_FULL_48_15
TATTCATGAAAAAGGTAACTGCGCGCGCCCAGCTGCCTCCGTTGGCAAGTGAAACAGGGGCGTATTTGGCCATAATCTGGTCAACTGTTGTTAACCCCTGTGCGACAAACTTTTCCCCAAGCCCTCGCGCAACTGTCTCAATCCCCTCCTCCCAAGAGGAGAATTTCAAAGTTCCTCTCGAATGGATCCCCCAACCCCAAGCATTGTGAGAATCATCAATGATATTTCGCCCAAAAGTTGATTCTGCTCCAGAAATGGCGGCAAGCAGTCGCCAGTCCAATCCATATTTTTGTGAAACTTGGAGAATCAAGTCGGAGTAAGGAGCAAGAGGAGAATGGTAAGAATCTAGAAATTCCCGAAGGATCGTAGGATGCGCTTCAGCCAAAACTGCGTCTTCTCCTAAAATCGCGCCATCCCCAGCAGGCGGCGGTGTTGAAAAAAGTTGGTTTTCGGAAGAAGCGGAGGTAACCGGCTCGTCAGCGGAACTGGCAATGGCAAGGGTAAAGGCAGAAAAAAGGATAGCGATCGTGGCAGTCGCAAAAAAGGCAATAGGCAGTGCAAGCAGGATTGTCCTAAACCCGAGCAGGGTTGGCATGGCAGTGATCCGACCGAGACGGATCAGCTCGGGGCAGCACTTTCAACCGTAGCAAAATCCTGAGTACCTTTGCAAACCATGACAAGGAGTAACCTTGTCAAGGTTGTCTCTGCCCCCCCCCTTTGGTAAGCTTATGCTGTGGTTACACTGGAGCTAGTAAATTTTGTCAAAGAAGCATTAGCAAAAGGGGCTGATATAAGCGCGACTAGAGCCCAACTTCTCCAGCAAGGGTGGAAGCAGGAAGATATTGAAGAGGCTCTTCGCCAAGCAACGGGGCAAGGTGCAGACCAAACAATCCCTAAACCTCCAATGAATCAATCAAGCCCCCAGATGCTGGGTCAATCCCAACCGCAAACAGCCCAAGGAAATACCTTCTTCGTAGGTCTTGAGTACATTTTTCTCTACACTTCAGTCCTTGCTATTTATGGTGCCAGCCTAGCTCTATTAAACCTCGGGGGTCTTAAATATTTCGCTGGTGTCCCCCTCACCCTTGGTAGAGCCGTAACTGCCTTTCCGATCACCTGGATAATCGTTTTCTTTCCGATCTTTTTATTTTTGTTTTTCCTTTTGCGCCGTCAAGTCACCCGAAACCGAGAGGTTAGAAATTCTAAATGGCGGAAAGTATTTATCTATCTAGCTCTTTTGGGCTTCATATTAAGTATTCTTGGGGTGTTGATAGGATTTGTTCTTTCGACCGTGATTGGTATTGGATTAACTAAAATACAGCTGGTCCCATCAATAATTACACTTCTTGTTAACGCCCCACTCACGGCCTACCTAATACTTGATGTCCTAGACGAACAAGGTTCAACAAAGAGAGATTCACTTTTGGCAGGGTATATAACTATCTTAGTAGCTTTGGCGCTGCTAGTGGGTTTTACTCTTTAACGGTCCCGCTTTCCACGCGTAAAACGTGGATTCTTATCACATCTTCACTCCAATTCCCGCGTCAAACGCGGCTTCGCTACATCTTCACTTCGATGCCCACGCCGGCGGGGAGATCGAGGTTTCCCAGCTCATCGAGAGTTTTGGCAGTTGGTTCTTCGATATCGATAAGACGCTTGTGGGTTAGAATTTCAAATTGTTCGCGGGAGCGCTTGTCAATGTGCGGGGAACGGATAACAGTAAAAACTTCCCTTTCGGTGGGAAGTGGAATAGGACCGATCACTTTTGCGCCGGTGCGAACCGCTGTGTCAATAATCTTCTCTGCGCTATGATCGATCACTCGAGCATCATAAGCTTTTAAACGTACGCGAATCCTTCCTGTTGGCATATTTTAACGAGCAAGTTTAAGCGATGACTTTGGAAACGACCCCTGCTCCAACCGTGTGTCCGCCTTCGCGAATCGCAAAGCGCAGATTCTCTTCCAGTGCAACCGGTTGAATCAGTTTCACGGTAACTTTAACGTTGTCGCCTGGCATAACCATCTCCACTTCCTTAGGAAGAGTAGTTTCGCCAGTCACATCGGTGGTTCGAATATAGAATTGAGGGCGATAGCCGGTGAAAAATGGAGTGTGGCGCCCACCTTCCTCCTTGGAAAGAACGTAAACTTGAGCTTCAAACTCGGTGTGAGACTTAATTGACCCTGGAGCAGCCAAAACCTGTCCCCTTTCGATCTGGTCGCGCTCAACCCCCCGAAGAAGAAGACCAACATTGTCCCCCGCCTGGGCCTCATCAAGAGACTTGCGGAACATCTCCACCCCGGTAACAACTGTTTTTTGGGTCTCTTTTAACCCAACGATTTCAACCTCATCATTAACTTTGATTTTTCCTCGCTCAGCTCTTCCTGTTGCGACTGTCCCACGTCCCTTGATAGAGAAAACATCCTCAACAGGCATCAAGAATGGCTTGTCTAAATCTCGAGTAGGAGTGGGAATATAATCATCAACCGCTTTCATTAAATCTTCGATGCTTTTGAGAGCGTCCGCGTCTCCCTCAAGAGCCTTAAGAGCGGAGCCTCGGATTACCGGAACATCGTTGCCCGGATATTCGTACTTGCTCAAAAGTTCACGCACCTCGACTTCGACTAAATCAATAAGCTCTTTGTCATCGACCATATCAACCTTGTTGATAAAAACAACGATGGCCGGCACATTCACTTGCCGAGCCAGAAGAATGTGCTCGCGGGTTTGAGGCATAGGACCATCCGGCGCAGAAACAACGAGAATCGCCCCATCCATCTGGGCCGCGCCAGTGATCATGTTTTTAATGTAGTCGGCGTGACCGGGCGCATCAATGTGAGCGTAGTGGCGCTTGTCGGTTTCGTACTCAACGTGGGTAATGTTGATGGTGATCCCACGCTCTTTTTCTTCTGGGGCTTTGTCAATATCTTCAAACTTGTAGAATTGACCGCCGCCTTTTTCCGAAAGGTACTTGGTAATTGCGGAGGTTAAAGTAGTTTTACCGTGGTCAACGTGGCCAATTGTCCCCACATTAACGTGGGGCTTGGTTCTTTCAAATTTTTTTGCTGCTTCTGCCATGTTAGCTTTTAGATAATAACATTTCAAACCACTCTGTCAAGAGGCAGTCTACACAACGCTCACCGACCAGCTCGTCAACTCTCGCAACAGTAGTGACGGGTTTCCTTACCTTGCTATTTACTACTTCCCCCCGCAACAATTTTAGCCGCAACGCTTTCCGGCACTCTTTCGTAGAAGGCAGGCTCAATATTAAAAGTTCCTCTTCCGGCTGTCAGTGAACGGATTGTGGTTGCGTAGCCGAATGTTTCTCCCAAAGGAACCAAAGCACGTATTACCTGGGCATTCCCTCTTGATTCTGTACCCTCAATCTGGGCACGGCGGGAGGAGAGATCACCGATCACTTCTCCCAAGTGCTGTTCGGGAATAGTCACCTCAATTTTCATAATTGGTTCCAAAAGAACAGGCCTTGCCTTCCTACAACCTTCTTTCGTCGCCTCCGATGCGGCAATCTGGAAAGCAATATCGGAGGAATCAACCTCGTGGAAGGACCCATCAAAAAGAGTTGCCCGCATATCAATGAGAGGGAATCCCGCCAACACCCCTTTGCTTAAGGCCTCTTTAATCCCCTTCTCTGATGGAGAAACATACTCCTGCGGAATCGCCCCTCCGCGGATTGCGTCAACGAATTCGAACCCGGACCCCCGAGGAAGCGGCTCATACTTAACAAAAACGTGTCCGTACTGCCCGCGCCCGCCGGACTGGCGGATGTATTTACCCTCTTGCTCAATTGTTGCGGTAATCGTCTCCTTGTACGCAACTTGCGGCGCTCCAACATTAGCCTCGACTCCAAACTCCCTTTTCATCCGATCAACAATGATTTCCAAGTGAAACTCCCCCATACCGGAAATAAGGGTTTCCCCAGTTTCCGAATTGGAAGAAACTTTAAAGGTCGGGTCTTCCTCTCCAAGTTTTCGCATCGCCTCCCCCATTTTTTGCTGGTCGGCTTTGGTTTTGGGTTCAATCATGATGGAAATAACCGGCTCTGGGAAGGAGATATTTTCCAGAATGATTGGGGCTTTCTCGTCGCAAAGGGTATCTCCGGTGATCGTGTCTTTTAAGCCCACCGCCGCCCCGATCTCCCCTGCTTCAATCCCCTGGATATCTTCTCGCGAGTTAGCATGCATCAAAAGCAAACGGCTAATCCGCTCTTTTGCTTGTTTTGTTGAGTTAAGGACATACGAACCAGCGGTAAGGCGGCCCGAGTAGACGCGAATGTAAGTCAACCGTCCGACAAATGGATCAGTTTGGACTTTAAAAGCAAGCGCGGAAAACGGCTCGGCGGCATCGGTGGAGCGCGTCAATTTGTTCCCGGCAAGATCGACACCCTCAACCGGAGGAACATCCAATGGGGAAGGAAGGTAATCAATTACTGCATCGAGAACTTTTTGAACGCCTTTATCTTTGAGCGAGGAGCCGCACAAAACCGGGAAAACTGTCGCATGGCTGACCGCTTTGCGCAAAGCAGCTTTGAGCTCGTCAATGGTTAAGGAAGCAGGATCAGAAACGTATTTTTCTAAAAGAACCTCATCCTCTTCGGCAATCGCTTCGATTGTCTTGCCTCGATAAAGTTCTAGCTCCTGCGCTAGTTCGGCCGGCACTTCCTCTTCGATAACTTCCTCACCCAGCTTGCCTTGGAACCGGTAGGCCTTTTGCTCAAGAACGTCGATAACGCCGGAAAAATCATTTTCGCGCCCGATTGGGAAGTTTAGAACAACTGTCTTTGCCCCAAGCTTTTCTTTAATCGATTCTAAATCCGCCTCAAAATCCGCTCCGAGCTTGTCCATTTTGTTGATAAAGCAAATGCGAGGAGTTTCATATTTATCGGCCTGCCGCCAAACTTTTTCCGACTGCGGCTCAACCCCTTCCTTACCATCAAAAACTACGACTGCCCCATCCAAAACTCTCAAAGACCGTTCAACCTCGGCAGTAAAATCAACGTGCCCCGGGGTATCGATAATGTTGATCCGATGATCTTTCCAAAAGGTCGTTGTGGCCGCGGCTGTGATCGTTACTCCTCGCTCACGCTCCTGAGCCATCCAATCCATTACTGCGGTTCCCTCATGGACTTCGCCAATTTTGTAAGTTCGGCCCGTGTAATAAAGGATACGTTCCGTGGTAGTTGTTTTGCCGGCATCGATATGGGCAATGATCCCGATATTGCGGACCTTGTCCAGTGGTGCCTTAAACCCTATTTTTTGCGAAATCTTTTCTTCTGCCATGTCTTTCTTTATCTTATCTTAAGATCGCCATATCATATCACGCCGAAAAAGGACGCTCGCTAGGCTCGCTAGTTTTTGCTTGCGCAAAAATAAAAGGCCGAGCTGCTATAAACAACTCGACCTTTCGAACTGCCGATCGTAAAGGGCTCGATAGAGTCCTCTCCTCTGAAGAAGTTCTTCATGGGTTCCTTCCTCAACCAAGCTTCCGCCATCAAAAACCAAAATCCGATCTACCACCCCAATTAATGTGGCCAAACGATGAGCAATTACAATGGCTGTTCGCCGATTGCTCTTTAGAATTGGGATCAATTGCTTTTGAATTTCGTCTTCCGTAATGGAATCAACCGATGAAGTAGCCTCGTCTAAAATCAAAACCGGGCAATTGGCAAGAATTGCTCTGGCCAAGGACAGGCGCTGCTTTTGCCCACCGGACAACCTTAGTCCCCGCTCTCCCAGCAAGGTCTCATAACCAAACTCACATTTGGAAATAAAGTCGTGGAGGCCGGCAACACAGGCAGCTTTCTCAATTTCTTCTTTGGTTGCTTCAGGACGCCCTAGGGAAATATTAAAACTAAAACTTTCGTTAAAAATCGAAACTTCATCCCCTTGCGGAACGTGTGCAAAGGCCCCGCGAACTTGGGCAAGAGGCAAATTCTTAATGTCTACGCCATTGATCAAAATTTGCCCGTGATCTATATCCCAAGTTCTCGTCAAAAGGCGCCTCAATGTGGTTTTGCCGGCGCCCGAAGGACCAACTACCCCAACGGTTTCGCCAGCTAAAATCACAAGATTAAGCTTTTGCACACCTTCTCCCCTATTTTCGTTATACGAAAATTCAACATCCCGCAGTTCCAAATCCACTTTTTCTATCGAAGTAGATTGGCAAAGTTGAGGATTGGCAATTTTAGGCTGCAGAGCCAACAACTTCTCAATACGACGCGCGGCTTCCAAAGTTTTTTGAGAGCGATCATACAAGCGCGCTAGGCGCCAGAAGGAATGGAAAAGTTTTTCTGTTAGCGTCCAGGCAAAGACCATTCCTCCAATTGATATTGCTCCGGCAGCTACTTGCCAAACCAAAATTCCCAGAACCATCCGGCGACCGATGTTGTTGACTTGAATTCGTAAGCGCCCGTATCTAAAAACTGAAATTTGATCATCCTTTAGCCCGTACTCTTTTGCTCTAAGAAGTGTCTGCTCATAATCCAAGCTCAACCTTTCTTGCTGGTTAAACAAGACCACTGTCTCCACATTGGTAACGAGTTCCTGCATCTTGCCCCATTCTTCCTCATAGATGTCTTGACGCGCGATCCTGAGTGGCAAAGCCGCTCTATGCCCCCGCAAAGTAATTGCCCAAAAGATTACGAGAGCAGCAAGAACCACAAATACCGTTATCGGAGTAAAGAATAGGAGTGGAATAAAGGAAAGGAAAACTTGGATAACGGTGGGGGCAAACTCCCAGCAAATCCCCGATACCATATCCAAAATCTTCCAAGTACCATCGTTAACTTTTCCGACTAAAGAGCCGGAACGCTGGTCCTGATGCCAGCGCATTTCCATTTCCAAAAACTTGGCTAAGGTAACCTTTTTAAAGTAAACGTATACTGGGTGAAACAATCTGGAAATAATCGTCCAATCGACAAAATTATCTAATCGAACAAAAAGAAGATCGTAAATAATCAGCCCCGCAAAGAAAAGAATAATTACAGTTATTCCAACGTCCCGGCTCAAAAAGTCGATAACCAGGCCAAAAATATAGGAGTCTATGATCTGGAGTGCTTCGTAAAGAACAATTATTGCCATAAAGATGGCAATGTCCCGGCGAAATGGCTTCATCAACCGCCAAAGAATGCGGAAAAACTCCATTTTTGCCTCCTTTCCTTGGATTTTTCTGGAGTGTGATTAAGTTTTCAAAGTGCTGCCTCAAGCAGCACTTTGAAGCTGCGAGAGGTCTAAAAAACCGGCAAACCGACGCCGTAAAGCGCCATCGGTAAAGAACTGCCTTGTCTAAAGATGTTTGCCATCATTTTTATAATTTTAAATCCTAACACAGTCGTCAAGTCGAGGCAACTAGACACGAAAAAAGGACGTCGGGTTTAACTCAACGTCCTATTATCAAATCTTAACCTGTAAGAAACGGTTGGATTGATAGAAAGCTTCGACAGAACCTCTCTTCCACCACCCAACAAGTTCAGGCTTGGCGATCCATTCTGGATGATTAAACGGAACGTTTCCTGGAGAAAGAGTAATGCTTAATGGGTGGTTTCCTTTTTCTTGTCGGATTCGAATCAACTGCTTGCCTCTAAACCAAACGCCTAGATAGGAAAGGCAGCGGCGAATGGCAATGTCCTGGATGTGCGTTCGCGTCGTCTCTTGCTTGGTGTAATCCATGCCAGAGGCAACATTGCTTTCTTCATCATCGTAGATCTCACAGGCTTCGGAAGTAAGCTGCTCCACTATCTCTGGATGATCGTTCAAGAAAACGAGATAGGCAAATTCGTAGAGAAGGCAAACATCCAGGAAACTTAAAGCGGCGCCATCTACTAACCAAACTAGCCGCCAATTACCTTTGCCGTATTCCCTATCCCATTTGGCATATGTCTCATCACGTTTCTTGCCCAAATATCCAGGTCGGCCAACTGTTTGCCAATTCTCCACCATCTCCTTCTCCAGTCTTCAGTTTTAACTTCAAAGTCTACCACGGAAACAATTGCTATTATCTTTTAGGAGGTGATTTAGTTTGATATTTCTTGGAAAACTGCTGATTATATTTGGAGTTTTATTGCTCCTGCAAAACTTAGGGATTATCCCCAAAGGCGTTTGGGAATTCTTTTGGCCGCTGGTTTTAATCCTTGTTGGAATTAACCTGGTCTGGCCTGGACGCTGGAATCACTTTTGGAAAGACGTCAACGGAAAGAAAATTAAAATAGAATAAGTTTAGGCGGGAGCTCGGAAAAATACTCCCACTGCGTAACCGATGATGGCCGAGGCAACACCAATCGTCGCAATTTCCAGGCCGCTTTTCCATAAGTTTCTTTTGATAAATTTCGCCTTATAAACTCCAAGGACAAATAAAGCCGCGGAAGAAATAAGAAGGGAAACCCAAATACCAGCCGCAACGGGCAAAAGGAAAAATGGGACAAGGGGAACAAAAGAGCCCAAAACTGCAGATCCGCCGACAATAGCAGAAGAAAGCAAGGCCCTATCCCCAGTTAACGTCGACGTATAGGCAACTGCCGCCATTGAAAAGGACTCCGCAAAAGTTGCTGCCAGCCCGCCGGCCAAAACCAATCTTGTATCGCCAGAAGCAGCAGCGATGCCCAAAGTAACGCCCAAAACATTCACCAACCCGTCCTGACCCCCCAAAATAATATCTCTCAGTTTTAAGTGATCAGTACCGTCAGTCATGGAGTTTCATCTCCCCCGCTTTAATTGGTACTTTTAGCCAATTTTCTGGGGGCGGGAGCGGGCAAGAATAACCTTCATTATAGGCGCAGTAGGGGTTATAGGCATAATTAAAATCAATTTCAAACTTTTTGCCTCCTGTAGGCAACCCTGAGCTTGTCGAAGGGGCCACTTCTTTTACTTCAACATAGCGCCCCGCCCCGTAAGTTTCTTGGACACTTGTTGCATCGCGAAAAGGAAGAAAGTAGCTGCCGCTATCTGCCTGGAAGAGCGTTAACTGGGCTGATTGGCCTTCGACCTCAAATTTTAGCCTGCCGATTTTTTTGTAAACCTTGGTTTCACCGGTCGAAGTGGTAAAGGAAACATCTTCTTCGGGAACTTTTTCCAAGTCACTGACAAAGCGCGTAGCTGGATTTTCGGGGAAATATTTTAGGCCGGCAAAAGAAGCACGCTGGGAAGGCGGTATTGGCGATTCATGGCCGTTTCTAAAGAATTCATCTTTCTTCTCCCTAAACTCTGCAATGCCTTCCATTATTCGTCCCAAGTTAGCATGGGGGGACTTAAGATTGCAAAAACAAAAATAGCTCTGGTATACTGCCTCTGATGCTTAAATTCTTGAAGGTAGTATTTGCAGTTTTTGCCGCCTCGATTACTTTTTTTGCATTTCAAACTACCACCCAAGCCAAAAGCGATGAGGCATACGATGATATCGAAGAAGCTGCTCTTGCTCCAGACAGCCCCTTTTACTTTTTAAGGAATTGGCAGGAGACGGTTGAAACCTTTATCACCAACTTCCAGGACGAGGAGGCCAAAGCTAACCTAGAAATGGAGTTTGCGCAGCGCCGGCTTTCTGAAATGAAGCGCTTGGCACGGCTGGGGGCAGATGGAGAGATAATTGAGCGCCTCCAAACCCGCTGGCAAGAACACATCAATCGCATGAGGGAGCTGGCAGAAAAAATAACAACGAGAAGGGAAGAAGCAAAAACCCGTTTCTTAGAACAAATCGATCGCCACCGCGCTGTAATGGAGAAAGTACGGGAACAAGTTCCCGATGAGGCGAAGGATTCCATTGACCGAGCAATCAAAAATTACGAAACGGCCCGGCAAAAATTGCTGGAAAATTTTTCCGGGAGCAAACTAGATGAAATAAAGAGCCGCCTTAAAGAGCGGCTTGACGGCACGGTAGAGCGGTTTCGACTTAATCGAGAGCGGTTTAAAAATCTTCTGGAAAACAGGAGCGAAACCGCTGAATAAGCTACGTGATCAACTTTTCCAGGCTTGCAAAATCGTTCAAGCATGCGGTCCACGGTTTACGGCACGCTTTCTCCTATCATCAAAACTTAAAAATCCACAGCGTATTGGGGGTAATTGTAGTTTTCCTTGGAATAATTCTTAAACTTTCTTATTTTGAATGGATTGCAATTTTCTTGGCTACTTTTCTTGTTTTTGCCGCAGAGATGGTCAACACTGCTCTTGAGGAAGTGATCAATCTTGTCAAAGAAGAACACAGCGAAAGGGCCAGAATTGCCAAAGATGTTGCCGCAGGGATGGTCCTTCTGGCTGCGATTTTTGCCGTAATTGTGGGAGTTATCGTTTTCTTTTTAGATTAAAGCTACCAGCGGAAATAAGGCGATTCGCGGGGGCTCATCAACCATCTTTTCGTTGAATTACCAACGAAAATGGGCAAAGGCGCGGTTCGATTCGGCAAGGCGATGGACTTCTTCCTTTTTCTTTACTGCCCCACCTTCGTTATTGTAAGCAGCGGTTAACTCATCAGCGAGGCGATCGGCAAAAGGGCGGCCTTTCCCCCCGCGCACTATTTGGACTAACCAACGGATCGCCAAGGACTGTCCCCGCTGTGCCTCTACAGGCACTGGCACTTGATAAGTTGCCCCGCCCACCCGGCGAGACCTAACTTCCTGCTTAGGAGTAATATTCGTCAAAGCTTGGGAGAGAACCAGAAGCGGTTCGGTTCCCAAAGTGTTGGCACTTTTGGCCATTGCTTTATAAACAGCCGACCGAGCAACTTCTTTCTTACCCCCCTGCATTATCTGATTGACAAGTTTGGCAACAACAGTCGAACCAAATCGCGGATCGCCTTCAACCTGTCTTTTTTTAATCGCTTTTCCTCGCGGCATCTTTCTTTTTAACTTGCCCCTCCTTCAACCGGCGGCGCTTCGACAGCTGCCGCCACAGGCGCAGGAGCTGCTGTCCCACTCTTTTTTGTTCCGTAAAGCGATCGCCCTTGGCGACGCGCTTCCACACCGGCAGTATCATAAACTCCGCGAACGATGGTGTACTTTACTCCAGGAAGATCTTTTACTTTTCCTCCGCGAACTAAGACAATTGCATGTTCAGCAAGATTGTGTCCCTCACCGGGAATGTAAGCAGTTACCTCACGTCCGTTGGATAATCGCACTCGTGCTACTTTCCTAAGCGCAGAGTTAGGTTTCATCGGCGTCATTGTTCGCACCAAAAGAACTACTCCCCGCTTGAAGGGAGACGCCGCTTCTTTTCTTCGTCTTTTAATCGAAGAAAAAATCTCCGAAAGCGCCGGCGTTTTATCTTTGCCCAAACCTCTTTTTCTACCTTTTCTGATTAGCTGTTGAATGGTTGGCATATTTCGTTTACGTTACTTGCGAATTTTTCTCCCGTCCTTTAACCTTGCTCTTTCTCCGGTTGGAATAAGCCGGCCGATAATGACATTTTCTTTTAAGCCAAGAAGATGATCAACTTTACCTGAAACAGCGGCTTCCGTAAGAATCCTCGTTGTTTCCTGGAAGGAAGCGGCAGAAAGCCAAGAGTCGGTTTTTAGAGAAGACTTGGTAATTCCCAGAAGAACAACTTCTCCCGTTGCTTTCTTTCCGCCCTTAGGAACACGTCTATTTTCCGCTTCAAACTGAGTCCTTGTCACGACTTCTTCGGGAATAAAGTGAGTGTTTCCAGAATCTTTAATCCTTACCTTATTGAACATCTGCCGAACAATTGTTTCCAGATGGACATCATCAAGTGCAACACCTTGGCCGGAATAAACTTTGAGGTTTTCGTTAACAAGATATTTCTGCGTTGCTAAAACTCCAAGAAGCCTAAGAACCTTCTTGGGATCAAGATATCCATCCGTCAGCTGCGCCCCAGCGGCAACTTTATCCCCATCGGCAACCATAACCCAGCGCCCGGCGGGAACATCATATTCTTGGATCTGATTTTTTTCGTCTCCGGTAAGAAAAATCTTGTGGAGCTCCCCTTCCTCAACTACTTTTACTTTCCCAGGAAATTCGGCCATAATCGCTTCAAACTTTGGAGTTCGAGCCTCAAAAACCTCTTCGACTCTAGGCAAACCTTGGGTGATGTCCACGCTTGCCGCAATTCCTCCGGCGTGCTTAGTTCGCAAAGTCATCTGCGTTCCTGGTTCTCCAATCGACTGGGCGGCGATGAGTCCCACCGGCGTCCCAACTTCGACAGGTTTGTTGCGGCCTAAATCCAAGCCGTAGCAAGCTGCACAAATGCCATAAAGGCTGGCGCAAGTCAAAGGTGAGCGAAGATTTACTTCCGTGATTCCTGCCTCTTCAACTTCCTTTGCTGCTTCGGCGTTGATTAATGCATTCCTGTTAATAATCGTTTTCCCCCTGACCTTAATGTCTTGCGCCGCTACTCGTCCAAGGAGTCGCCGGGCAAAAGTCACCAAAAGAGTCTCCTCTGACTTTGAAAGAGTGATGGATTCTTTCGTCCCGCAATCTTCCTCTCGGACCAAAACATCCTGAGCAACGTCGACTAAACGGCGGGTTAAGTATCCCGCATCGGCCGTTCTAAGCGCTGTATCAACCAACCCTTTTCTTGCTCCCCGTGCTCCTACAAAATATTCAAAGCTAGTAAGTCCTTCCCGGTAGTTTGAACGAATCGGCAGTTCCACAATGCGCCCAGTTGGATCAACAACCTGACCTCTCATACCAGAAATCTGCTTAACCTGATCCCGCGATGCGCGCGCTGCTCCAGAAGCAATAATAACCCTGATCGGATTTTCTGGACCGAGAGCATTCCAAGCTAAATCGTCCAATGCCGCTGTCGCTTCGCTCCAAACCACCTTGGCAATATTTCTTCGTTCACCATCGGTGATCAAACCTCGTTTAAAATTACGATCATTTTCCGCAATCTTTTCTTCGGCTTCTGCCAAAACTTTCGGTTTTTCCGCAGGCACTACACCATCGGAGACGGAGATTGAGATTCCCGATTGAGTCGCGTAGCGAAAACCCAAATTTTTAATCGCGTCTATTAAATCGGAAGCCTTATCCTCCCCTTCTTTCTCGATTGTCTGCGCAACAAAGTTGCGCACTTCTTTTGCTCCGGCTGGTGAGTTAAAAAAGCGTAGAGATTCCGGCAAAACTCGGTTAAAGATTACTCTTCCAACAGTTGTAGAAATCAGTTTGCCATCAACTACAACTTTGACTAACTCACGCAAACCTATCTTCCCTAACTCGTATCTTAAGATGAGTTCTTCTTCATTCACAAAAACGTTCTTTTTGTCTGCAGATTCTTCTCCCGCATTGGTAGAAGTCAAATAAAATGTCCCCAAAACCTGTTCTTTGGAAGGATAGGTGATCGGGTCTCCAGTTGCCGGTCGAAGAAGGTTCTTTTTCGAAATCATCAGATCCTTTACCTCTTGAATCGCTTGCTTTGTAATTGGCAAGTGAACCGCCATTGCGTCCCCATCAAAATCAGCATTGAAGCCGGCACAAACAGCAGGGTGCAAGTGGATCGCTGATCCTTCAACTAGAACGGGGTAGAAACCGACTACCGAAAGACGGTGGAGAGAAGGAGCACGATTCAAAAGAACCGGATGATCGGCAACAAGCTCGTCAAGAATATCCCAAACTTCATCCGACCTGGCTTCAAGATAGTTTTTGGCGCTGCGAAGATTCGCCGCGTAACCTTGCAAAAGAATTTCCCTCAAAACATATGGACGGAAAAGCTCAAGAGCCATCTCTCGTGGGATTCCCACTTGATCAAGACGGAGTTTAGGACCGACAACAATAACTGAACGGCCGGAGTAATCTACTCTCTTTCCAAGAAGATTTTGACGAAAACGTCCTTGTTTACCAGAAAGAAGATCGGCAAAGGAACGAAGAACCTTTCTCCCCCGCTGGACACGGCCTCTCCTGGCTTTGGAGGAATCGATCAACGAATCAACCGATTCTTGAAGCATCCTTTTTTCGTTGCGGACAATGATTTCTGGGGCGCCAAGCTCCAAAAGCTGGCGCAGGCGGTTATTGCGGTTAATCACTGTTCGGTAAAGATCATTGAGGTCGGAGGTGGCAAACCTGCCCCCCTCAAGCTGGACCATTGGCCGAAGATCCGGGGGAATTACAGGAAGAACAGTAAGAACCATCCAAGTCGGGTCGATCTGAGCCGATCGGAGGTTTTCGATCATTCGCAACCGGCGCATCGCTTGAAAGCGTCGCTCACCTTTTCCTTCGCGTACTCGCTCGTGCAAGCGGCTAGCAAGTTTTCCCAAATCTACCGCCCCCAGCGCTCGACGGATTGCCTCAGCGCCCATCATGGCTTCCGCAAATCCTTTAAGGTAAGGACCGACTAATTCGTATTCTAGTTCGGTAATAAGGGAAAATATTTTGATCGATTTCAAAAGCTCACGCCCGAGTTCCAATTCATCCTTGAGTTTTGCTTTTTCTTGATCCGAAGCAGCAGCTTTAATTCTCTCTTCCCAATCTTTCTCGAAATTCTCTAAAGAAGCTTTGCGTTTTTCCTCGTCCAACCCAACCACCAAAAACCTGGAAAAGTAAACAACATCTTCGATATTTCGCGGAGTAATTCCAAGAACAATGCTTACAATTGATGGAGTACCGCGGAAAAACCAAACGTGAGCAATAGGAGAAGCTAAGTTGATATGCCCCATTCGATCACGACGAACGCGCTTTGCCGTTACCTCAACCCCGCATTTGTCACAGATGATTCCTTTAAAACGGGCTTTTTTGTATTTGCCGCAATAACATTCATAATCTTTGGTTGGACCAAAAATGCGCTCATCAAAAAGACCATCCTTCTCAGCTTTGTAGGTTCGATAATTAATTGTTTCCGGTTTAGTTACTTCTCCATAAGACCAATCCTTGATCATTTCCGGGGAAGCGACCGCCAACCTAAGCGCACTAAATTCTTTGAAAGATTCTAAATCACTGGGCATTTTCCTTGTTCTCCTTTCCCTCCGCTTCCGATACCGATGTTTCGGTCGTTGAGGCTTCTTCCGTTATCTCTTCTTTTTGAGTTTGTTCAGCCGCCTCTTTAAACTCGCGCACCTGTTCCTCAATCTGCGCAGCCGTCAGATCCTCCATTCCAAAAGCTGCCGCTTCCTCTGGCAACTTTTCCTCTTCTTCCCTCTCGCCTTTAAGAGGTTCGACGTGCAAACCAACCCCATTTAACTCGCGGACAAGAAGTTTGAAGGACTCGGGAAGAGTTGGAGAAGGAATTTCCTCTCCTTGGATTATTGCCCGGTAAGCAGCGGAGCGGCCGATGAGGTCATCCGACTTAATCGTCAACATTTCCTGCAGGGTTGCGGCTGCCCCGTAGGATTCGGTTGACCAAACCTCCATCTCTCCAAATCGCTGACCCCCAAACTGCGCTTTTCCACCTAGAGGCTGTTGAGTAATAAGAGCATAAGGACCGGTTGAGCGGGCATGCATTTTGTCCTCCGCCAAGTGCTCGAGTTTCAAGATGTAAGCATTGCCAACGGCAACTTCTTGGTCAAATGGCTGACCTGTCCTCCCATCAAAGAGCTTAACCTTACTACTTACAGGAAGCCCAGCACTCGCCAACTCGCTGGCGATGATATCTTCTTGGAACTTTTCAAAAACTGGAGCGGCGTATCTTTTCCCAAGTTTAGCCCCAGCCCAACCTAAATGAGCTTCCAAAAGTTGCCCAAGATTCATTCGGTTAACCACAGAATGAGGAGCAAGGATAATATCAACCGGCGTCCCATCTTCAAGATAAGGAAGATCTTCGGCTGGAACAATCTTTGAAATTACACCTTTGTTTCCGTGTCGCCCGGCGAGCTTGTCACCAACAGTAATCTTTCTGATTTGAGCGACGCGGACAAAAATTTCCTGTAAAACCCCTTGCGGTAATTCGGTCTCACCTTTTTTAAGAATCTTGACTCCTACCACTGTCCCCCACTCACCATGCGGGACACGAAGTGAAACATCACGAACTTCACGAGCTTTCTCGCCAAAAATTGCTCGAAGAAGGCGCTCTTCCGCCGAGAGCTCAGTTTCTCCCTTCGGAGCAATTTTTCCCACAAGAATATCTCCACCCTTGACTTCCGAACCAATTACCGCTATTCCCCCGTCATCAAGGTTGCGAAGCGCTTCCTCAGAAACGTTGGGAATATCACGGGTTATTTCTTCAGCCCCGAGCTTGGTTTCAAGAATTTGGATCGGATATTCGGAAATATGGATCGAGGAAAGGATATCCTCACGACGCAGACGATCAGAGATGACAATGGCGTCCTCGTAACCTAATCCATCCCAATACATGTAGGCGATAGTCAAATTGCGGCCAATAGCCAACTCCCCCGCATCGGTTGCCGGACCATCAATCAAAACCTCTCCTTTTTTAAACTTTTGGTTAATCTCTACCCTAACTCGCTGGTTGTAGCAGGTCTCGTCGTTGCTTTTGACAAATTTAAGAAGCTGATAGGTTTTCTTTTTACCGCCGCGGCCTGCCTGCGCAGGCAGGTAAACAACTTCTAATTTTGCCGCATCAACTTGCACGACCTTCCCATCATCATCAGCAACTGTCGTCATCCCAGAGTTTACGGCTAACCCGCTCTCAATTCCCGTACCAACAATCGGGGCCTCTGGAACAACCAACGGCACGGATTGCCCAACCATATTAGAAGCCATCAAAGCTCGGTTAACATCATCATGGGCCAAAAATGGAATAAGAGCAGCCGAGGCGGAAACAATCTGCCGCGGGGTCACATCCATCAAATCAGCCTGATCGGCGGTACCAAAAAAGAATTCCCCCTTATGCCTAAGCGGAATACGCTCATCGAGAATCTTCCCGTTTTTATCCAAACGGATGGAAGCATCAGCCACAACATATTTATCTTCATCAGAGGCAGTAAGGTAGGTAACCTCGTCGGTTACGAGCGGCCCCGCATTTGTCTTTTTAATCTTTCGGTAAGGAGATTCCAAAAATCCAAGTTCATTTACTTTGGTGTAAAGAGAAAGATGGTTAGTCAAACCAATAGAAGTTCCTTCTGGGGTTTTGATTGGGCAAACTCTTCCGTAATAAGTATAGTGAGCATCGCGAACAGAGAAGCTTGCCCGCTCGGCTGTAAGTCCTCCCGGACCTTTAACGGAAAGCCGTCGAAGATGCTCCAAACCAGCCAATGGATTGACTTGATCGTGATATTGGGAAAGCTGCGAAGAGGCAAAAAATGAATGCATTCTTGCTTCAACTGGACGGGTTGAAATAAGCTGGGCCGGTTTGGGAAGTCGATCGCGAGCCTGCAAGCTCATCCTCTCTTTGATTACCCTCTCCATCTGGATAAAACCGATTCTCAATTGCCCTTGCACCAGTTCGCTGACGGTGCGCACCCGTCGGTTTCCAAGATGATCAATATCGGTAGGGTCATCAATTCCTTGATTTAGTTTGATTAGCTTTTTGATTGTGGCGATAAGGTCGTTCTTGGTCAAAAGACGGTACCGCCTATCTTCCAAGGGGAAGCTAAGTTCAAGATTTTGATTGAGCTTGAATCGACCGGCCTTACCAAGATCGTAGCGCCGAGGATCAAGAAAAATCCGTTCGAAGGTAAGCTTGGCGGTGTCGAAAAGAGCCGGCTCCCCAGGGCGAACTTTACCAAAAATTTCAAGGACCGCCTCCTCGTAGGACTTGGTCGAGTCTTTCTTTAATGTTTCTTCGATAAAGGGGCGGTTGGGATCGGTATCAACATCGGAAAATGTGGAACGAATCTCCTCTTCGCGAGTCAAACCAAAAGCGCGCAGCAGTGTCGTTGCCGCCATTTTTCGGTAATTTGAAATTTTTACAGTAAGGTAATTTCGCCGGGCTGTACCAAACTCAAGCCACGCGCCATTTTTTGGCAAAATTCGAGCCGTCGCAAGAGGAGCTCCAGAAACAGGATCCGCATCGCGAGTAAAGTAAATCCCCTCCGAACGAAGAAGCTGGTTAACGACCACTCTCTCTACACCACCAACAATAAAAGTCCCCCCCTCAGTCATTTGAGGTAATTCCCCCATGTAGATTTCCTGAGTGTTAGTTTTTCCGCTTCTCACGTCTTTTAACTGAGCTGTCAAATACCAAGGGAAGGAGTAGGTCAGACCTCTCTTAATCGCTTCCTCCTTATCAACTTTTGGCTTCTCCCAGCGGGGTTTGGAGAAGCGTAATTCCCAACCACGACCGGTGTAATCTTGGATTGGGTTTATTTCTTCCAATACTTCAGCTACGCCTTCACTAAGAAGACGCTGGAAAGATTCTTTCTGGGCCGCCGATAGATCCGGCAGAGGCAGGAGTTCCGATGTTTTTCCCAACCAAACTCTATTCATCAAAAAGAAGGCAAAGGCGCACACAAAACGGCGCCCGCGAAGCGCTTACCCGGAAACCTATTTAACTAACCCCAGACTACATAATCTTAATTTAAAAGTCAAGTGCGGCGATCACAAGTCCGAATAGATCACTAGAACCAGGTGATGACGATGACTTCGCCGCGGCCGCCAGCACCTCCCGCACCGCCAGTTGTCGTACCCGCTCCTCCTCCTCCACCGCCTCCACCCGGTGCACCACCGGCACCGCCTGCTCCGCCGGTGCCCGAGTCCTGCGATCCTCCGGAACCACCTCCATCACCGGACTTACCTGTTCCAGAACGCGACGTACCAGCTCCTCCGGCTCCACCATTGGCAGCGCCGGCATCACCACCACCACCCGGCGAGAAGAAGTTGATCTTGCCACCCGTCCTACCAGCTTGTTCGACGTTACCCGTACCGATGTAGGCACCTGCAGCACCACCTGCTCCTCCAATCAAAGAGCTACCCCCCTGTTGTCCTGCCGCGGTACCGCCAGCAAACGAGTTTCCTCCTCCTCCCCCTCCGCCGTGAACGGCGGCGCCTCCGTCAGAGGTGGTAGCGGATGTGTGAATACCTCCAGCACCGCCGCCCTCATCAAGTTGTGCGTCTTCTCCCGCATCAACAGAGTTATCCGGGTTAGGAGCTCCCCCAGTCGTTGTGCCGCAACACGCCCCAGCACCCGCGCTTCCGCCACCACCGCCGCCACGTCCTACAGTATTTCCACCCTCAGCAGCACCTCCACCATACGCCGTGAAGTGCGAGCCGAACGAGGAATCACCCCCCGCACCACCATTAGTACCATCGCCGGATGATCCACCAATACCCGCTGTACCACCTGTAGCAACTGTTACAGACTCCGTCGCTCCCAATGCAGAGGCGTTATACACGCGAGTGATATGGGCACCACCCGCACCACCACCCCCACCGGCCCGGTCTGCCCCGGCCGCGCCGCCTTTTCCACCACCCGCACCACCACCCCCACCAATAGCGATGACAAGAACGAACTTCGCCCCAGCCGGCTTGGTCCAAGTACCACTAGCGGTGAAGACTTGGACGTCGGCTGATTCTTCCAATTGGGAAGCGGTGAAACCGCCAAGAAGGGAGGCATTGAGATTGGCGACCTGGGTTTGGGAGGCAACGATAAGAGGAGGAGTACCGTCGGCGATGGTGGAGACAAGCTGGGTTGCGGTGAGAGTGCCGGTTGCAACTAGGTTTCCATTAACGGTTAGGTTTCCATCTTTATCGAGGGCCAGCTCTTCGGTGGCGTTATTCTTGATCGAAAGGAGCTTGGCGCCGGCGGTTGTGTAAGTAGTTGAAGTCTGGAGATTGAAGCCAATGGCGCTGGAGGAATCGGCGACCTGCGAGGTAAAGGAGCCGGTGGTTGAGATCAAGTTGCCAAGAGTGGTGGTGGAAAGGCTTGATGTCCCGGCAATGGAGAGAGTTCCGGAGCCGGTTGTTTGGATATTTCCGGTGGTGGAAATACTAATGTTGGAAGCTAAGTCAGCTCCGGAAATAGTGCCATCGGCGATGTCGGAGGAAAGGATGGAGTTGGAAAGAGCGAGCTTGGAGTAGGAGATAGCGGCGGAGGAGGAGACATCGGCGTTGGTGATTGTTCCGTCGGCGATGAAGGTGCCGGTGACGGAACCGGTGGGGAGAGAAAGGGATGACCCTTCGACTACGCTCAGAGTAGTTCCGGAAGAAAAGGTCAGCGTTCCTGAACTAAAGGAATCGGAGGCATCGGATCGAAGGAACTGGGAAGAATCTAATGAATCGAGGGTATCGGCATTCGAGCTCCCTCCTGTCGCCTGATCACTGTCGCCTGATACCTGTTCGCAGGTGACTTCTCCCTCCTCATCAATGATTCTTATTGCCTGGCCTTGGGAACACTCACCGGAAACTCTCTTTTGAAACTGGGAGAAATCAAGGGCGATCTGGGACTCCTCTATCTTTCCAAAGTGGTTGGCAAGATCAAGGTAGAAGGAAGGTTCTTCACCTGCCAGCCCCCCCAAATTGGCTTGGAAAGCGTAAAAAGCGACCCCAAAAGCAAGAAGAGCAGAAACTATCCCGGCAAGAATTAGATTGAGCATTTTGAGCAGGAGCACGGGGCAAGTGATCCAATCTAAATTTACCAAATCGGGGGGGGTCAAATTAAAAATGAAAAACGAGAGAAGCAAGAGAGCATGCCCGGGGCAAGAGTTATTAACCCGAAGGGTTTGCGAATTTAACTTCTACCTTAGATATTTGGCGACGTTGGCGTTGTGTTCCGCAAGAGTTTTTGCGTAGCGGGCAATCCCATCCTGATCGTGAAGGTAATATAGATAATCTGTCGATTGTGGTTCCGCCACCGCTCCAAGGGCAACTGACCCCGGACTGGCGATTGGGCCTGGCGGCAACCCCTGTTTGCGGCGAGTGTTGTAGGGGGAAGACACATTAAGATCAGCGGAGGTTAGATCCCTCTTCCACCAAGTTCCCTCGCTTTCCTGATATCCAAGCGCGTACTGGACGGTTGCATCAACATCCAATGTCCATCCAAGCTCCAATCGCTTCAGCAAAATTCCGGCGATGATTGCACTATCTGTTGAGCCGTAAGCTTCGCGCTCAATCATTGAAGCAAGAATCACCGCCTCTTTTTGCGTGAGACCGCGCAAACTAATTTTCTCTGCCAATTGGGCATATCTTTTATCAAAATTAGCCTTAAGCAAATCCACCAAATCTCCTGCGGAAATGTTTTGAGCAACAAGATAGGTGTCAGGAAACAAGTAACCCTCGAGGTCCTTAGTTGCCGCTAGAAATTCTCCAGAGAAGGCAGCACTATCCACAGGAAGTCTCTGCAAAGCGTATCCGAGAAATTCTTCTTTCCGCCAACCTTCCAAAAAGGTCAGCCGGACGTCAAAAGTCCCGTGGCGAAGAACCTCGGCGATTTGCGCAATAGAAAGAGAGGGGGGTATTTCATATCGGCCGGCTTGGATCTGGCTCTCAAAACCGGAAAGCTTAACGTAAAGAACAAAAAAATCAGCGGATCGAATTAATCCCTCGGAATCCAGGCGGTTGGCGATCTCGCGAACAGAAAGCCCTTCCTCAAAAATAATCTCTTTCTTTTCGCCAGTTCCTTTAGGCTGATTAATCTCCCAGGCAAAAAAACCACCAGCGGAGGCGGTAGCAAGAAGAAGCAAAACGAGAGCGAGGATAATAGATTTCATCGTTTATCTCCAAATCTGTAAGGAGAGAAGGTTGATGTCTCTTTCATCGCCTTACTCCTTGTCTTGAGCAAGGTCGTCAATTGGTTTTTCAATCAGCTTAAGAACCCAAAGAGCAATCATAATTAGGAAGGTAGAAAAAACGGCCAGCCCTAATTCCCCCAAACCGGCCGCCATCCCCACCGCGGCTGTAATCCAGAGAGAGGCCGCGGTCGTTACTCCCCTTACCTGTCCCCCGTAACCGATAACAACCCCAGCTCCGACAAATCCCATTCCAGTCAGGATTTGGGCAGCAATACGGGCCGGATCATGGGTTGGGCCGGCAAAACCTGGGCTTAAAGAGATTAAAACAAAAATGGCAGAAGCCAAGGAAATGAGGATGTGCGTTCGCAAACCAGCGGGTTTGTGCGTGAGCTCACGCTCAAGGCCGATTACGCCTCCCAAAAGAAAGGCGGTAAGAAGGCGAATAACCATATCCATTGGTATCTCAAACATCTTTAGATAAGGATAGCAAAATAAAAAAAGCCCGCCAGTCAGCTTGACTTAAGCTGATGACGAGCTTGTGCCAGAAACGAGAGCTTCAAACTCCTCGGCATCCAAAGTTTCGACCTCAAGGAGCTTCTTGACTACCCGATCTAAAGTACCATCTCTCTTTGCTTCTTCAAGAATCCGTCTTGCTTCTTTCTCGGCATTCTTTACAATCTCCCTAACCTCAGCGTCAATTTGCTCGGCAGTCGCATCCGAGAAGTTCTTTTCTTCTTGAATTTGCCGGCCAAGGAAAATCAATTCGTCCCGACGACCGTAAGCGAGAGGACCAAGCTTCTCACTCATTCCGTAGCGGGTAACCATCGCCCGCGCCATCTCCGATGCCTTTTCGATATCGTTGGAGGCCCCAGTGGTCATATCGCCCCCGAGATGGATCTGCTCGACTACCCAACCACCAAGAGCTTTGGCGATATCCGCCTCAAGTTTCTTTTTGCGCGTTAAGTAGCTATCTTCCGCCGGCGGCGTCCAAGTAGCACCCAAGGCCATCCCTCGCGGAATGACGGTAATCTTATCTACTTTGTCGCATAAAGGATAAAGAGCGTGGGCGACAAGAGCGTGGCCGGCTTCATGATAGGCAACGATCTCCTTTTCCTCTGGGCTCATTCGCCGACTTGTTCGGGCCGGACCCAGAGCAACTTTGTCAAAAGCCGCCTCAAGCTCCTCGGTTCCAATCTGTTTTTTACCTTTTCGGCCAGCAAGAATCGCGGCCTCGTTAACAACATTGGCTAAATCTGCCCCAGTTAGTCCCGCTGACCTCTTGGCGATCTTGAAAAGCCCGCTTTCAATCTTTTTACCGTTGCCGATTTTGATACGACCAATGCCAATGCCGTTGCTTTTACCTTCCAAAACTTCTTTTTCAAAAGGCTTGCCGCGAACGTGAACTTGGAGAATCGCCAACCGCCCGCGAATATCTGGCCGATCAAGGACAAGCTGCCGGTCAAAACGACCGGGGCGGATAAGAGCTGGATCAAGAACATCCGGACGGTTGGTAGAGGCCATGACGATAACGTTTGTGCCTTGTTCAAAACCATCCATCTCCACCAGAATCTGATTGAGAGTCTGCTCTCTTTCATCATGGCTCCCACCAAGACCAGCTCCACGCTGGCGACCAACGGCATCAATCTCATCAATAAAGATAATGCACGGAGCGTTGCGCTTGGCTTGGTCAAAAAGGTCCCGCACCCTCGAGGCGCCAACCCCCACAAACATTTGGACAAACTCAGAACCCGAGATGGAGAAGAAGGGCACACCTGCTTCTCCGGCTACTGCCCGAGCAAGAAGCGTCTTACCCGTCCCCGGCGGGCCAACCAAGAGAATTCCCTTCGGAATGCGCGCACCGACGGCAGAGAGCTTCTCCGGATATTTGAGGAAATCAACGATCTCCTTGGCTTCCTCAACCGCCTCATCACAACCAGCCACATCACCAAAGGTGACGTTTTGTCGGTTACCGATAAATCTCTTAGCGGTCGACTTCCCAAAGCCCATCGCCTGGTTATTCTGACCTTGCGCCTGCCGCATCATGTAGATAAAGAATCCACCGATCAAAAGAACAGGCAGGAGCGAGAGAAGAATATTGCCCAGAATCGCCATTGCCTGGTCCGGCTTCTCTTCGATGTAAGAGACGTTTGGATCGTTGGCGGTATTGTATTCGACAATGATCTTAAGGAGAAGTTCGGTACTTCCAGAAACTGCCGTGGTTTGCTTCTTTTCGTTGACAAGCAAGATCTCGGCCTCATCGCCCTTGACCCTAACTTCCTTTACCTGCCCTCTCTGGATCTCTTCGATGACAGTCGTGATCGAAACTTTTTCTGGTTGCTCAAGCGGAGCCGGTCGATATGCCCAAAGGAGGGCAACGCCCATCGCAATCAAAAGAAGAGTAACGAGACCGTTTTTGGGCACTTTCTCCTCCTTTCCTTGAGGGTTAAGTTTTAGGAAAATGATACCACTTCGCTCACGAGCTACGCGGTATAACCCTTCGTAGCTTTACGCGAAGAATGGGTGATATCACTTTGGGTTATCCAAGTGTTCTTGAAGAAGAAGGGCGGCGGAAAGCGCATCAAGTTGCCGGCGGGATTTCTTTGATTTGCCCGCCTCGATTGCTTTTTGGAGCGCCTCGCGGCTGGTCAAGATTTCCGAACGGAAAACAACCGGAATTCCTAACGCTTCAATCTTTCGGGCCAATGCTCGAACTTGTTTTTCGTGCTTCCCCTCCGGCAATCCAAGAACAACTTTTTCAACTCCCTCTTTCTCAATGACTTTCTCTAATTCCGCAAACTCACCAACCAACCCGTAGGGTTGAGCCAATGAGTCGTCAGCAATGGCTAACCCAATTCTTTTTTCACCCCAATCAATGCCAAGCATTTTCGTCATAAGATATAAGATACAGGATATAAGAAAAACTAAAGCCAAAACCCAGTAGTGAAATTTTGAGCGCTCTGCCATAGGCAGGACGGGAATGAATGGGAAAATAAAACTCCGCTACCTTAAAGGCAACGGAGTGGTAGCAATTCGAGGCATTCGAAAGCTTCTCAGATAACTGTTCAGGTAATCGCTTAATTTCAATAGCTTAGTTTTAAGTTCGCAGCTGTTGCCATGCTCTGGACACGCCTGAGTAAGCGCAACTAGCTCGAACATTCTCTCCTTTTGCGGATTAAAGACCGGCTCCCTTTGAGCAAGAAAGGCTTCGTAAGCGCGCGGGAAACAGGGATCGGCGGCGATGCTAATCACCGACTCCCTATCAAAGGGGACAATCAAAACACGATAACTGCCTCTTCGTGTATTACCGGCAGCGCGATTGATCTTATCGATGATTGTTTTCCTACCACCCTCAGTCACATCGATTCTCACTGAGCGTGAACCGCGGTGAAGAAAAATGTCTGTTCCTCTTTTTTCGTCATCCCGTTCGCTCGCCAACTCGAGAAAGAAGGAAGAACCCGTCTGAATATTTGCAAGACCGGCTCTCAGAGCAAGGGCGAGCTGCGCCGCGTGTTCATGCAACTCAGTCTTCTGCCGCCACTTCTTACGTGCACTAGCGCGCCGCATCGGATGTACTCCTCTCCTTGGACATTCTAAGGCCTCGCGCCTTAATGTCAAGAGTATAACATTTTAAACACTATAAGACAACTCACTGCTGTTCGTTGGTCATCTCTTCAAAAGCGAAGATAAGACAACTCACTGGGGCTGCGGGAGTGTTATCATACCCAGTAGTAGAATTTTGAGCAGTTCCAACGTTACGTCGGGACTGTAGATAAAGAAGCGAAAGCTTTCTCAAATTTCACTACTGGGATAAACCATGGATTCCCCTAAAACTATCCTCAAAACCCTTAAAACCGCCAAAAAAATTCTGATTCCTTTGCACGTTCGCCCCGACGGCGATTCTGTGGGGTCTGCCCTCGCTCTCTACCACTTCCTCTTCGATCTGGGAAAAAAGCCAACCATTGTAAGTGCCGACCCTACCCCAGAAATATTTTATTTTCTGCCAGGTATTAAGCGGATTAAAAACATCGATCCGGCAAAACTCGATCTAGATCCCTTTGACGTTCTTTTGTTAGTGGATAACGCCGATCTATCTCGTTTTACGAATACCAAGGATTTAACTATCCCACCCAAACTTTTAGTAGTTAATATCGACCACCATGTGACAAATCCGAATTTTGGGGATCTAAACTATGTCGTTCCTGATGCAACCTCAGCCGCGGAAGTAGTTTACGATCTTTTTAAGCTTTGGAAAGTAAAAATAACTCCCGAAATTGCCAACTGTCTTCTTACCGGGATATACACAGACACAGGCGGGTTTCTCTTCCCCGCAACTACGGCTTCCTCCCTAACAAAAGCGGCCAACCTTATCAGAAATGGAGCTGATCGAGATAAAATTGTGGAAAATTCCTTTAGGAGCTGGTCCCCCAAAATACCAATTGTGTGGGGTACGATTTTAAACAATGCTAAGTCAAAAAGAGGACTCGTTTACTCAACCATTTCTTACAGAGAGATGCAAAAAATAAAGGTTGAGCCAGATGAGCTCTACAGCGCAAGAAGCTTTGCTGTAAACAACTTCCTTCTCGCGGTGCGAGGAATAAAAGTTTCCCTTCTTTTTTCCGAAGAACGCCCAAGATACGTAAAGGTAAATATTCGTTCAAAAGGAAATTTTGACGTTTCAAAAATAGCCAAAGAAATGGGCGGCGGCGGTCATCGCAACGCCAGCGCCTTTGCCTACAACGGATCACTTAAAGAATCGATCTCGAAGACTTTAAAGCTCATGTCAAGTAAACTAGAGTAATGAAGACTCGCAACAAATGAGTACAAACGAATTTGCTAGGTTTGGCAAAGCCAAGCCGTCCAAATTTTCCCCCCATTCTCTGCATCTTTATGATGCGGAATGCGCCAAACAATATTATTTTGAATACCTTGATGCCTATACCAGCGATTTTCGCAACAAACCTAAACTAAAGCAGCTTCTCGTTGAGGCGGGACGAAGCAAAGACCTGTTCTTTGGGCAAATCATCCATCAAACTCTCAATGATTTTTTCCATCTTCCTACAGGATATAGGACAGAAGCAGAAATCCTAGCGCTACTGGAGAAAACATGGTCTGGGCCGCGTATGAAAGAGCGGGGTTTTCCAGACATTGAAGATGAACGCGAACATTACCGACGGGCAGCAGGAATGCTCAAGCGCTTTGTCCAAAATCAAAATCTCTCCCCCACCCTTGCTTACCTTCCCAAAACTGAGCCGGACGGAGAGTTTGTCAAGGAAAACCTTATCTCCTACCCCCTTGAGCCGGGAATTTTTCTCCAAGGCAAGATTGATCGGATTGACAAAGAAGGAGACACCTACCACCTTATCGACTACAAAACCAGCCGAAGTGAAACCCACGACAATCTCCAACTTGCCGCTTACGCCATTTTATGCCGACAATCGCTGGGCAAGCCGATAGAGCGCGCAAGCTACCTTTACCTGGAAAGAGGAAACTTCAAAACTTTTGAGGTTAATCAAGAACTCGAGGAAGAAACACGCCAAAAACTTTTGGAAATTATCAAAAAAATCAGAGCTGACGAAGAATTCATTCCCAAGCCTGGAAAGCGTTGTTATTGGTGCGCTTACGTTGAGTTTTGTCCCGCTAAGACAGAAGCTAAAAAATTCATTTCCCAGCTCCAGAAAAGCAAGGGCGAACCGGAAACTTCTGATTTGCCGTTCTAGCAAAGCACTAAACTCGAAGCACGAAATTCGAATAATCGCAACCGCAAATTGCAACCGAGCGTAAGCGAAAGACAGCACAAACCCAAATTTTCAAATTTGTTATTTTAAAGGTGGGGGTGAAATAAATGGCAGAAACAAAAATTGGCGATATAACCCACTTTTTCGGACATATTCCCGCTGGGATTATCAAGCTCACCGGTGATTTAAAAAAGGGCGACAAAGTCCATTTTAAGGGGGCTTCGACTGATTTCACTCAAGAAGTTACCTCAATGCAGGTTGATCGGACAGATATAGAAGCCGGCAAAAAGGGTGACGAGGTAGGAATTGAAGTCAAAGAACGGGTCCGTGAGGGGGACGAGGTTTTTTTAGTTAGCTAATCCTCTTTAGTTTCAAGGATAATTTTGATCCTGTCTTTATTCGCTGGTACGCGGCGCAATGGCTCAGGAAGGTTGGGCCAAATTTCTAGTTTGTAAGCAGTAATATCACTTAAAGAAGCGAGGTATTGTTCCGCAGATTCAAGATTACGCCCGGATAGATCATTTCTTATCGCCTCTTGATCCAAATCAGGAATAACTTGGGCGGTAATCTTGGCTTGAAAGCTTAATGTTTTTTCGGAAAGCTGAGGATCGAGCGGATCGATAATCGTTTCCCCCGGAAAAAGAATAAAACCGGGAGGTACAAGTTCGGCCATAGCCTGAGCAACAAGTTCTTGGATGTCCGAGCCTTTATAGGTAATCGTCGTCAGTTTTATCTTTAGCGTAAGAGTTACATTCTCGGCCTGCTCTCCAACATCATGGGAATAAATCTTTTCGATAACTTCGTTCTTTATCGCGGTATCGACGATCACTTCATCGACCCCAGCCCCGGAAAGAATCTTTTCTTTTGCTGCCTCGATCAGTTCTTTTTCCAAATCTTCCAAAAGCTTATTTTGATCGGTTGCGGCAACAACCGTAACCTGCTGTGAAGAACCACCAGTGAAAGCAGCGGAATTATCACCTTCCATTGCGATATTGTTATCGCAGCCACTGGTGATCGCAAAATGCCTGCCAGAGGCAAGGTTATAATCGCTACCTATTTTCTCGGCGGTAACAGAAATGTCTTTGGTTTCAGATGCACTGATAGAAAAACTACTATCGGTAAGGAAGGTTAAGCCGCTAGAATCTTCTTTAACTTTAGTTCCTTGAGCGCAGTTATTTGCGACCGTGCTGTTGAAAGTAACTGTTCCTTTCGCTTTCTCCCCCACCGTCGCCGTACCGGTTGCAGGGGTAGATTTTTCGCCGGTCTGCTCAACGGTGCGTAAAGTCGCCGGAACAGTCCCTGCCGCAACTTCAATAGAAGTCGCCTCAGTACTGGCTACCACAGCAATTTCTTTGACCAATGGAATAGGGCTTAAAGTAAGAGTAACCGTTGCTTGAGGAAGCCAGTAGAGTAATGCATACGCACCGCCGCCCAAAGCAAGAAGCAGCCCCAACAAAATAAGAGGAACCTTAATAAATCGACCCACCCCTCCCAAGCTAACCTTTGCAGGCGTTGCAAGCACTTCCTCACCTGCATTCGCAAGCAAGCGTTTTCCGCGAGGCCCGGTTGGCTTTAGAGTGAGATTTTTATGCTCTTGTTTTGCCTTCTCCCTAAGAATCCTAACTGCCAGAAGATTAAAATTTTCCTCCGGGATTTCCAGTTCAACTGAGGGAGATTCTGACCCAAGGATTTTCTCCAAAAGATCAAACAGATGATTCATTGCTGTCATTTATTTCTTTCACTCTCAATGCCACCTGGCCTAAAGAAAGCGGCAGGCGATCTGCTTCTAAAAGTGTCACTTCTGGGGCAATCTCAAACGGGTGATCTTGCGCCCAAGGATAAGAAGAAGCCGCCTCGACTAACCCCGGGAAAGCAGCCGCCCCACCGGAAAGAAAAATTTTCGCCGGGAATGTTTCTACTCCCTCAAACGCACCCAACGTGGAAGATACGGCCCCCAGCCACAAATCAAGAAAAACGGTTGGGTTAACATTTTCGGAAAATTCCCAAAAAAAGCTTTTTGTTTCCATTAACTCTCCACCAAAAACCAAACTTACTTCAGTTTTTGTTCCTCCGACGTCAAAAATAAGGGTGTTTAATTTTTCCCCATCAGCGGATGTATCAGAAAGTTCGCTAACAAGGTTAAAAGGAAGGGAGCTAAACCCCCAAAGGGAAAGACGAGCGCGCTTGACAAGCTCTTGCTGCTCATCAAGGTAGGGAGAGGTGGCGAAGGAAGTAAAAAGATAAACTTCTAGTTTCTCCATTTCTTTGACTTCCAAGATTTCCGCTTCAAGCTCCAAAACATTGAGCTTAGGATCTCCAAGGCTTTCGCGCAACTCTTTTTCCGCGCTGTCTAAAGCTGCAGCGCGGGCATGGGAAGTAAGCTCCTCTTGGTCACGTTCAACCGCGCTTCTTACCACTGTCGTAAATGCAAGGGTGTGAGGACCGGAAACACCAACTACCGCCGTTGTCTGGACATCTGGAAAATCTTTCTTTAAATCGGAAACCGCATCTGCCAGAGCATTGGCCGATAGATCAAGCGAATCCTCACGCGCAATCTTTCTAAACCCAAGCGGTTTAGTACTTTGGCCATCGACCTCAAGCAAAAAAATCTTGAAAATTTTTCCGCCTAAATCAAGGGCAAAAAATTGATTAGGAAATTCTTCTTTCTTTGATAGTAAAAAGGGCAGTTTAAACATAATTAGTAAAGCGAAGGAGGTGAATGAGGTGAATTAGGTGAAGTGGGCGAACTTGCAGTTCCTCCCCCACCCCTTTCACACACTCCACTTCTTTCACTTATTTCACCTTCCCTACGGCCCGCCCGTATATCCGCCGTATTCCCGCGCCCGCGGACTCTTCCTTGATTATCTCAAAATGCCCGACCCCCTCTGTGCGATTGACATGAGGACCGCCGCAAAGCTCCTTTGAAAAAGCGCTCTTTGGATCATCCCCGATATGGTAAAGGAAAACCTCCCCAACTTGGGCGTATTTTTCGCTAAATTTAGCTTCAGCTCCTATTTTTTGAGCTTCCGCCAAAGTAGTTGCTACTTTCTTAACGGGAAGATTTTCCTTTATTTTTTCGTTAACAAGAAGTTCAATCTTTTTTAATTCATCGTTGGTGAGCTTGCGGCCAAAAGTAAAATCGTGGCGAAATTTATCTGCTTCCAGGTGCTGACCTGCCTGATGAACTTGGGGACCTAGGACTACCCTCAAAGCAGCATTAAGAAGATGGGCCGCGGTATGCTGCGGCGCAATTAGCTCCCCCTCCCCTTCCCGCTTTTTCATAGCGGCGCGCGCCCGCTCGCGCTGCTCTCCCAATTTCTTTTCAAAATCTTTTAGATCCACTTCTAAATTTTTGGCGGCAGCTAACTCTTGAGTAAGCTCAACAGGAAAACCATAAGTATCGTAAAGGAGAAAGGCATCAACCTTTCCTCCGCCAGAGGCGGATCCGCCTTTGGCGGACATTTTTTCCATTACTTTTAGACCCTGACCCAGCGTGCGGGAAAACTTTTGTTCTTCCTCCTCAATTGCGATGTCGATCTCCTTTTCTTTTTCGCTTAAGTTGGGATAAACTCCGCTGTACATCTCCATGACTTTGTGAACTAGCTGCAGCAAAAAATAGCCCTCAATTCCCAAAAGCCTTCCGTGCAAAACCGCCCGCCTTAAAATCCGGCGAAGAACATAACCCCGACCAACATTAAGAGGGGTAACCCCATCACCAACAAGAAAAACCGCACCACGAATATGATCCGCGATGATGCGAAGGAAACGCAGGTAGGCAGGTGACTGGGTAACTGGGTGATTAGATAGATTGGCCAATTTTTCAATCTCCAAGATAATTGGTGCAAAAAGGTCAGTTTGGAAAACGTTCTCCTTGCCTTGAAGGATCAAAGCCAACCGTTCCATTCCCATCCCAGTATCAATATTTTTTTGCTTTAGCTTTGAATAATTTCCTTCCTCGTTTCGGAAATACTCCATAAAAACTAGATTCCAAAGCTCAACTTCCAACCCGGAGGGTAAAACGAAGTGAATCTCGGAAGACGGACCGCAGGGACCGGTTTTACCACCCGGAGGTCCCCAAAAGTTCTCCTCCCGGCCGTATTCTCTAATTTCAATTCCCGGCACCTCTTTTTCCCAAATCTTTTTTGCTTCCCCATCTTGTGGAATCCCAGCAGCAGGATCGCCAGCAAAAACCGAAACGAACATCCGTTTGGGATCCAATTTCAGCTCTCCCGTTAAAAAGTTCCAGGCTAAAGGGATCGCCTCTTCTTTAAAATAATCACCTATCGAAAAGTTGCCGAGCATTTCAAAAAAAGTGTGGTGATGCTCATCACCGACGGAGTCAATATCGGAAGTTCGAAAACATTTTTGAATAGAAGCGAGATGCAAATTTCCAAACGTGGCAAGCGCGTCCGCCTCTCCCAACAAATACGGCTTAAACTGCTGCATTCCGGCAGTGGTAAGAAGGACTGATTCGTCATTTGGCGGTGGGACTAAGGGGGAGGAAGGCACAACCGTGTGGTCGTGAGCGACAAAATAATCAAGGAATTTTTTTCGAATTTCTTCATGTTCCATCGGGAAAATTCTAACAGAATTGGGAGCGCTTATCCGCTATAATCATTTTGAAAATGGCTCGCTATCGACGTCGCCCTCTAAAACTCGATCTTTCCAACGAGAGTTTCCAATCAACGGTTGGGATAATCCTCCTTGCTCTAGCGGGCTTAACTCTGCTTTCTTTTTTTGGGCAAGCAGCCGGCTTTGGTTCAATAATCCAAGATATTTTAAACAAGCTTTTTGGATGGGGGGTATTTTTTGTCCCTCTCCTTGCCGGGATTTCCGGACTTGTTCTTATGCGGCTGCGTTACCAAATTCCTTATATTGAGCTGCGTACAGTTTTCGGCTTGGCGATTTTTGCCGTTTCTCTCCTGGGTCTAATCCACCTTTTTTACCCAGCCGATCGGGCCTATTGGGAAGCGGCGACACTTGGACAAGGAGGCGGACTCATCGGGTACTATACCCAACTTATCTTGCGAAACATTTTTTCCTTAGTTGGCGCTTTCCTCATCCTCTCTTCTACCTTAGTTGTGGGTCTTCTTATCACTCTAAATACCTCCCTTGATGAAGCGCTGTTTTTTATTTCGCAAACTTCAAAAAGGGCAGGAGAATTGATTCAAAAATATATTTGGAGAGGATCCTCCTTTGCAAAAGCGCCGGAAGAAAAAGAGGAGTCCTCCTACGCTAAAGCTTCGGAAGATGAAGAAGCAGAAATAGAGGTCGAAACGCCCTTCAAAGCACCAACAGCGCGAGTTACCGCGCCCAAAAGAAAGATCGAATGGGAGTATCCACCACTTGATCTTCTTGCCGATCCCCCAGAAGCAGTAGCCGAGCGCGGCGACATAGAAAAAAATGCCCGCCTAATTGAGCAGACTCTTGAATCGTTTGGAGTCAAAACTCGTGTTGCAGATATTAATCTAGGCCCAGCAGTCACCCAATATGCTCTTGAGGCTGAGCGCGGAACAAAACTTGCCGCAATCACTAATCTTTCTTCTGATCTTGCTCTTGCTCTTGCTTCCAAAACCGGCACGGTCAGGATCGAAGCGCCAATACCTGGAAAATCACAAGTAGGGGTGGAGGTTCCTAACCTCCGGCCCCAGCTCGTCACCCTTAAAGAGATCCTTACCGCAGATCAAATGGGACAGGAAAAAAGCAAGATTGCCGTGGCTTTGGGGCGGGACGTATCCGGCACACCAGTTATTGATGATCTTGCCCGGATGCCCCATGTTTTGATTGCCGGATCTACCGGTTCAGGAAAGTCGATCCTTTTGCGCACGCTTCTTGCTACTCTTCTCTTTCGCGCTTCGCCAGAGGAAGTCCGTTTAATTTTGGTTGATCCAAAGCGGGTTGAATTTTCCGGGTACAATGGGATCCCCCACCTCCTCATGCCGGTAATTGTTGAGCCGGAAAAAACTCTCCCCGCCCTAAAATGGGCGCTTTCCGAAATGAATAATAGATACCGCCGATTCCAAGAAGCGGGCGCGCGCGATATCGAAGATTTCAACGCGAAGGCGCAAGAAAAAATTCCTTACATTTTGATCGTCATTGATGAGCTTGCCGATATTATGGCGATTGCTCCGGCCGAAGTAGAAAAGGCGATAACCAGACTCGCTCAGATGGCCCGAGCCACGGGACTCCACTTAGTTCTGGCTACCCAACGCCCTTCGACTGATGTTCTAACAGGACTGATCAAAGCAAATATCCCCTGCCGAATCGCCTTTAACGTCACTTCTCAAATTGACTCCCGCGTAATTTTAGATATGCCGGGAGCAGAAAAGCTTCTTGGAAAAGGAGATATGCTCTATCTGCCGCCAGACCGAAGCAAACCAATGAGAATCCAAGGCCCATTTGTTTCCAACGAAGAGATTGGCCGTTTGCTTGATTTCTTGCGGGAATCAAGCTGGCCGACAGAGTACATCGAAGAAGAGGTCGAAAATTTCGAGCCAGTTATGGCCGCTGGCAGTGAGGCAAAAGATCCTCTTTTTAATGAGGCGGTTGAAGTAGTTACCCAGTACGATCGTGCTTCCGCTTCCCTTCTCCAAAGACGCCTTTCGATCGGATATGCTCGCGCTGCTCGCCTTTTGGACGATCTTGAGGCACGTGGAATCGTAGGAAAAGCGGAAGGAAGCAAACCAAGGGAAGTTCTTATTCGGGATCCAAATTTGATATCTTGAAATCTCACCAATGACAATGACAAAAACATTCCGCCTAGTCGTGATCGGAATTTTCCTAGTCGTGATTGGACTTTTGACGGTCAATATCCTTTTCTCGCTCCCGAGCGTGACCTGCTGCGCATCGCCGGCGGAACGCGAGCTTCGGGCGTCGCCATATGGCGACGGTTGGAGCGCACCAGCGGCGTGGAAGACCGTCAGGTACGAGTTCAGTGCCAGCGGTCCGTCGATCGGAGACCTCTCCAGCAGCGCTGGCCTTGAGCGCGACCTTGTTAGCAACGAGCATCCCCGCGAGCTCGATGTCGCCTTGCGCGCATCGCTGCCTCCAGGTGCGAGAATGGCGGAAGTACAAAGTCCTGGCGCCTCGGCTCCCGAGCTCTGGGGGGCGACGATCATCTGCGGGCCAGCGTCGTTCTTTGTGATGATCAGCTACTACGACATCGGTGATCCGAATGCGCCTCCGCTGTTGGTGACCAAGCCAGCTCAGGCGGCACGGGCGCAAGGTTTCAGGTATCTCACGACGACCAGCGTATCCAGCGGTCGAAGCGCATTTTGCGACTAATCGGCAGCGCTTATTACCTTTAGAAGAGAGTCACGCTACCCAATCGCGGCGCCATCGGCCCGATGACGATCGCGAAGATGGGCGGCAGGATAAAGCCAGCGGAAGGAAGCAAACCACGGGAAGTTCTTATTCGGGATACGAATCTAATCCAGTAAAACTAGTTGACTTTTCCGCTTAATTATCCTATAATCTTAGTATAAGAGGCCCTGAATTGGGCGGAAGGAGAAGTTTCACATGGCAAAGGTCAAGCGAGAGAACCCCTTCGCGTATCGGAGGCGGAGACGGTTGCCTGGAATGCACCTGATAATGGCTGAGAATGGCGGCATGCCGCTGAACGAAGCTCTCGGTGCTTTCTTCTTCGCGATGCTCCACGACATGGTGAAGCATGAGTGCCTTGCCCGAGAGGCCCTCAAGGAACACGAAGGGCAAGTAAGGCGGGCGGTGAGCAATGCGAAAGACCCAGATGGCGCAGCTCTGTCCAGCGTCTTCGGGCTGATGGGGTCAAGTTCTCTCGCCTTCGAGGAATGGTCTTATCTCAAGGATGATGACGCGTTCGCCTTCATCCTGATGGCGGGACAGGCTATCGAGATGACCCAGCGCTGGATCGGCAGTGGTGCAGAGAAGCCCTACGGTGAGGGTAGGTACGTCGTGAGATCCCAGTGGGCGATCGATCACGAGCGCAGGTTCGGTCCCTGGGATCACACCAAAGAGAAGGATCTCGTCAAGCGGCTCCAAGCAGAGATCCGAACCAGCTAACCAGTCTTTGGCTTCTTCGCTTCTGCGGTTGGAGCCACGCGCTTTTCCCCCGGCGCGTTACAGCAAGGGGGAACTTTCTTTTTATCCAATAATTGAGTAACTAACGTCATTGGTGCTATCTTTATTTTGATGACAGAGACACTTCTTCTTATCGTAATTGGACTCCTCACCGTGAATATTCTTTTTGTTGGGGTTTACATTGTTCTTGTTCTTAAAGAAGTTCGCGCCGCCGTCCAAAAGATGAACCAGATTTTAGACAGCATCGCCACCATTTCTGAAGCAGTTGCCACACCAGTTGCCGGAGCAACCGGCGCTGTCGCCGCCGTCACTGCGGGAGTTAAAGCCTTCCAAAAGCTAAAAAGCATCGCCGAACATAACAAAAAAGAAAAGGATGAATCAGAGGAATAGCGAGTTCAATACTTTTGTTTTGGGACTTATTGTTGGAGGTATCCTTGGTACGCTTTACGCTCCTCAAAAAGGCGAGGAAACTCGCAAAATGCTAAAGAAATTGATTGAAGAGTGGTCCGAAAAAGGCGAGGACATAAGTGAGGAAGTAAAGCAAGTTTTTGAAGAATGGAAAGAAAAAGCCGAGCCGGTAGTTGAAGAGATAGAGGAAAAAATTGCGCCGGTTGCTCAAAAGATAAAGGAAAGAACAATCGAGCAAATCACACCCATCATTGAAGAGGTAAAGGAGAAAGCGGCACCAATCATCGAAGAAAAGAAAGAGGAAACTACCCCAGAAGCAGAAGAGAACAAACCTATCCTAGAAACTACACTCCCCGAACTCGAGCCAAAAAGTTTCCCTGCCCCAGCTAAACCATCAGAATCGCAAAAGCCCCCCCAATTTTTCAAGGGAGTTTAAATTAAGACAGGCAAAAAAAGGCTAAGAAAGGGATCTAGGATAACTTTGGCACCGTTAGGTTCTGGGGGACATCGACTTCACGTCTTTTATTTCCGCCCATCTCGCTGTCGAGATCGTAATTAAAGATAAGGACTTTACCTTGGATACTCCCGGCATAAGCCGTCATCGCTTCTTCGGGCGTCTCTCCGACACCGGGAGCGACCTCTCCGATGTCGCTCTCCTTACTAGCCTTTGTCACCACGGCAGTTCTTGTCTTCGCATCTTGGAATTCGGCATAGAAAGAGCCGGACCCTGCAGGCCTCTCAATGCTAACATCCGCGCCGATCATATCGGCAAATGCAAAAAAATCCATGCCCCCCTTTTCTTTAGAAGCTGGCGGCTCGTGCTGTTGCGATCCTAATTCAGACATTTGATTCAATATATCAGAAGCAAAAAAAAAACGCAAATACGTGCGCTGGCATTTAAAAGACAAAAACGCCCAGCTATTTACGCTGGGAGTCTTTGAAAATCTGGCAATCTGCCCGCAATTGCTGCGCAAAGCGTTGCAGGCGGGTGACCTGTTTCCGAACGCAGTGAGGAAAGATGGCGTTGCCAACCCTTCAAAAAAGCAAAAACTCCAGCCTTTTGCTGGAAGTTTTTGTTAAGCCTGGCAATGACCTACTCTCCCGTATCCTTGGAGAATACAGTACCATCAGCGCTGAGGGCTTTCACGACTCTGTTCGGAATGGTAAGAGGTGGTTCACCCTCGCTCAAATCACCAGAACATAATTATACTATCTTCGCTCACTCAGTTGTAATTTCGCCTTGACGAAAGTAACACGCTGAAATCTGAACAGAAAAACAAAGAAGGTTTTTTAATCGACCTATTAGTACTACTCAGCTCAACGCCTTACAGCGCTTACACTTGCAGCCTATCAACCTGGTAGTCTTCCAGGGGTCTGTTTCTCATCTTAGGGTGGGCTTCGTGCTTAGATGCTTTCAGCGCTTATCCCGTGTAAACATAGCTACCCGGCGATGCCCTTGGTAGGACAACCGGTACACCAGAGGTTTACTCCTCTCGGTCCTCTCGTACTAGAGAGAAATCCCTTCAGAAACTTATCACGCCCACAGCGGATAGAGACCGAACTGTCTCACGACGTTCTGAACCCAGCTCGCGTACCATTTTAATCGGCGAACAGCCGAACCCTTGGGACCTTATACAGCCCCAGGATATGATGAGCCGACATCGAGGTGCCAAACCTCCTCGTCGATATGGACTCTCGGAGGAGATCAGCCTGTTATCCCCGGGGTAGCTTTTATTCGTTGTTGTTCACTCAACCACTTGATGTGAACAGGTTGCTAAGCCCTGCTTTCGCATCTGCTCGACCTGTCAGTCTTACAGTTAAGCCGGCTTTTGCCTTTGCACTTATAGTCTCGTGTCCATCGAGACCAAGCCGACCTTTGGGCGCCTCGGTTACTCTTGGCGAGGCAACCGCCCCAGTTAAACTAACCGCCAGACACTGTCCTTTTGCCGGATAACGGCAAAGGTGAGATCTAAAAATCAAACCGGGAGGTGTTACATTGGCGCTCTTGCAAGCTCCCTCCTACGCTATACGAGTTCGAAAGTTAAATCAATGTCAAGCTATAGTAAAGCTCCACGGGGTCTTCTTGTCCTGCTGTGGGAAGGCCGCATCTTCACGGCCATTTCAATTTCGCCGGGTCCTTTCTTAATAGAGCGCTCAACTCGTGACGCCTTTCGTGCGGGTCGGAACTTACCCGACAAGGAACTTCGCTACCTTAGAACAGTTATAGTTACTGCTGCCGTTCATCCGGGCTTAGGTTTGGTCCCTGATATTATCTCAGACCGCCCCTTAACCTACGGACACTGGGCAGGCGTCAGCCCCCATACATCCCCTTGCGGGTTTAGCGGAGACCTGTGTTTTTGTTAAACAGTCGATTGAGCTTTGTCACTGCGACCCGTCCAATGGACGGGCACCCCTTATTGCGAACTTACGGGGCTAATTTGCCGAATTCATCAAGAAAGGTTCTCCCGATCGCCTTAGATTACTAATCTAGTCCACCAGTGTTGGTTTGCGGTACGGTTTCTGCATAGCATAACTTAGAGGTTTTTCTCGGTTCTGCCGCCTCGTGAATTGTCCCTTGCGGAACTTTCCATCACACCTTGGCTTACGCCCCGCGGATTTGCCGGCGGGACACCTTGGTGCGCTGAACGCATCAACCATATCAGCGCTCACAACTTGGTAAAACGTTACCCCATCGAACTATACAAAAGTGGGCGAATATTAACGCCCCGACCATTGTCTACGCCTTTCGGCCTCGACTTAGGATCGACTAACCCTCCGCTGACGAACAGAGCGGAGGAAACCTTGGACTTCCGGCGTCCCGGATTCTCACCGGGAAACGCTACTTATACCGACATTCTCACTTCTTTGTCCTCCACCCTGCCTTACGGCTTGAGCTTCATCAGACAAAGAACGCTCCCCTACCACCCTTGCGGGTTCACGGTTTCGGTGTGTATTTTGAGCCCCGTTACATTTTCGGCGCAAAGTGACTTAGCCAGTGAGCTGTTACGCACTCTTTCAAGGATGGCTGCTTCTGAGCCTACCTTCTGGGTGTCTGAGTCACCTCACTTCCTTTCCCACTTAAATACAACTTAGGGACCTTAACCAATGATTTGGGCTGTTTCCCTTTTGAGCGACGGAACTTGCTCCCGTGCTCTGACTCCCGGAGATTACGCGGCGGTATTCGGAGTTTGGTAGGAAGCGATACCCTCACGGGCTCGGCATTCCTTCCGGTAACTCTACCCCCGCCGTTACTCTCCGAGGCAATACCTAAATATTTTTCGGGGAGAGCCAGCTATCGCCTGGTTCGATTGGCATATTACCCCTACCCACAGATCATCCGAGCGCTTTACAACGCACAACGGTTCGGGCTTCCCCCCAACTCTCGTTGGGGTTCACCCTGTCCATGGGTAGCTCACCAGGCTTCGGGTCTGCCGCGGGCAACTAATCGCCCATTTAGGACTAGCTTTCGCTACGGTTTTCCCGCTGATGCGGGCTAACCTTGCTGCTTCCACGGCAACTCGTCGGTTCATTCTTCAATAGGCACGAGGTCAGAGCTTGCGCTCCTCCCTCTGCTTGTTAGCAGATGATTTCAGATTCTATTTCACTCCCCTAACCGGGGATCTTTTCACCTTTCCCTCACGGTACTAGTTCACTATCGGTAACAGAAAGTATTTAACCTTGGCCGGTGGTCCGGCCAGCTTCCCACAGGCTTTCACTTATCCCGTGGTACTTAGGAATTCCGCCGGGAAGTCGCTGATTTTGGCTACAGGGCTTTCACCCTCTTTGGCGGCCCTTTCCAGAGCCTTCGCCTATCTTTGACTTCCGTTGCGCGGATCCTGCAACCCCCATCCTTGCGGATAGGTTTAGGTTGTTCCCCTTTCGCTCGCCGCTACTTAGGGAATCAATATGTCTATTTCTTTTCCTCCGGCTACTAAGATGTTTCAATTCGCCGAGTGCCCTCCAACCCAGTTAATATTCCGCCGAAAGGCGGAAATTTGGCTAGGTGGTGTCCGATAAAATCGGACGGGTTTCCCCATTCGGAGATCCCCGGTTAAGCGCTTTTTGCCAGCTCACCGAGGCTTATCGCAGGCTCATACGTCCTTCATAGGCTTTCTGTTCCAAGGCATCCATCATCTGCCTTTGTTTGGTGCCTTGCGGCACCTAAAAAGACCTTCTTTGTTCACGTTTTTCACGTGAACGATTCTGTTCAGATTTCAAGGAGCGATCCGTGGGATCGCGACGCAGTCCCGTAGATCCTGCTTCAGGCGAGATATTCTGCGTATGCAGACTTGAGCCTGAAAGGAATTCTTCGGGGCAAGGTACTTTACCCACATGATCACATGTTGGTGGAGCGAGAGGGATTTGAACCCTCAACCCCGTCATTGCAAATGACGTGCTCTACCGTTGAGCTACCGCCCCAGAGGCACAAAAAAGCCAGCTCAAAGCTGGCAAGAATTACGCAACAAAAAGAAGTTATCTAAAACGCTTATCCAGCCGCACAAACCCTCCCCCCGAAAACCTGCTTGCGCAGGCAAGTCGGGATTCCAGGTTTCTTATGTTGCAAACTTTTGCCATCTAAGAGAAGGATAACACAACACTAAATTAAGTCAATGTAGAAAAAAGGCCCCGGTCTCGATTGTGCATCGAAGACTCGGAGCCTCAGGCAGAAACTACGCGCCGCGCTTTTCGAAGGAGCGGAGCGTCGCAATCGCCGCTTTGGCAGAGCTGACGGCTTCCTCAAGTTGGTCGTACTCGAGGCAGCGGTCCATCTCAGCCATCAAGCGAACGGGGACGGAAGAAACGTTGCCAAACTTGGCAAAAAGCTCTTCTGCCCGGCGGGTGATTCGTGCCGCGTCCCAATACTCCGCGGCAAACGAGTGCGTGGCAATGCCCTCGCCGCGAAGCATCAGGCCGTGATTGTTGCAGACCAAACGGCCCTTCTCCCGCCAAAGCCCCGCGACCTGGTAAACCTCAATCAGCGCGGAAAACTCAGGAAACTCAAGAGAAACTCTCTTGAGGTCCCGAAGATCAGGCAGCCAAACCTGATCGACTGGAACTCTAACTAGCTTCTTGCAACCGTCTTTCATTGCCCAAAGAGGACACGCAAGCCAAACCGTCCCAACCAACACAGGAAAATTCTCCTCTCCATAACCCGGTTCACGGGCTTATTATCTTATAGTTTAGCATCGGGTTTTGGGGAAATCAAGATAAAAAAGGAAAGAGGCCCGAGTGTTCGACAGTCTGTCGATAACACACTCGGGACCTCTGTTGCCGGTGAAGAGCGGGTGCTACTTCTGCCGGCGGGTGCTAGGTGCGCGGGGCGGAGGTCGTCGCGAGGGCCGCCCGGATCTCGGCGAGGTTCGCGCTGGACTTCTCGCTGAGCCGGTCGTAGAGCCCCGCGTCCTGGACGACAGCATTCTTGCTGTCGCAGACCGCCATGTTGGCGTTCCGCATGAGGTTGGACGCGATCCGAAGCTTCTCGGACCGCTCCCGACCCGCCAGCTTCTGCGCCGCCGCGAAGGCCAGATAGGCCTTCTGCGCCGTTGCGAGCCCCGCGTCCTGGTGGATCCTCGGGAACCGCCCGAAGCGATCCCGGTGCTGTTCGTACCGGGACGTGGTGATGGCGTTCTTCGCCGCGAAGACGAGGGTCCTCGCCTCCGTGAGATCGCCCGCCGTCGCCTTGCCGGTCGCCTCGTTCAGCTTCTCGGTGGCCTCACCGAGAGCCTGCAGAACCGGCCGCGGCCACTGCGCCATGGTCTTGCCCTGGTAGTAGGCGCCGTAGTCCGCGCGCGCGCTCGCGAGGTCGCGGTCCGTCTCGGCGAGGCGTTCCTTGATGTACCCCTCGTCGAGCTTTCGCTCGGGCTGGGTCGCGTCGGCGACAGGTGTCGCCGGGTCGATCGGGCCCTCCGAGGCCTGGATCGGGGTCGGGATCTCGTCGGCGACGGGTGTCGCCGTGCCCTTGCGGCGTCGTGCAGTGCGTGGCTTGCTCAGCATGACAAGTCCTCCGTCCTCTTTTCGAGGAAAAAATTCTTTGAGGAAACCGGAAGGAATCCTCAGAAGTTGAGATAAATATATCACATCCTATAAGCCTAGTCAAGGAGTATCTAGGCCTCCTATAGTTCAGATACAGATAAATTGTTCAAAAAAAAGTCCGCCCCGACGTTTAGTCGGGGCAAGCCAGAAAACTACCCACGAGAAAGATGGATACCGCGTTGACTTATGCAAAAGACGTGTTATTAAATTAGGTCTATAAGCGCACAAGCTGCCGCGTTGGACGGTCCGACAAGCCATCGGACCTAGCAATCTTGCGATTGTTTCGCGACCTCGCAGACAGATTCCTGGCCCCGACGGAAGCGTTAAAGCCTCTGTCGGGGATCTTCCGAGGAACCGACACTCCTACCTTAAGCACCGGAGTTCGACCCCGACAATTGTGCTTTGCAGCAACAATGTCGGGGGCGATGCTCCGAAGTTCAGGAGAAACGTAAAGGTGCCGTTCTGCGCATCCTCCAGGCGACACTGCCAGTCCGATCGACGAATCCCTCATCAATCGCGGAAACTGTTCCTTGAGAACCCACAGTCCCGTCCAAAGCAATGACAACGTCCACGCCTCTGGCTCGAAGATCAGTGATCGTCTTGCGTCCCAACCCCAACCTTGGCCGGCAGGGTTCCGAAACAGGATGGTCTTCCCTGCACCCACATCTACACCCGTTTGGAAGCTCTTTGCAGGTGGGAGGTGCGAGGCGTTGCACTCCCTCAGCACGCGCTACTTTTTGAACCATTACGCTGGTCCTCTCCTTTTGCCCATTCGGGCGTTTTTCTACTTCAATTTAACCACGGAAAAGTCTTTTAGTCAATATCTATAGGATAGAATGGGGGTTATTTTTGGATGATGGAAAATTCTTTGAGCTCTATTTTCTCTCCAAGTTTTGCTTCGGTGCGCCCTTGGTGAAAGTAAAACTCCAAAGTTTGGCCGTTTTCTAAAAGAAAGATTTGATCATCTCGATAGTTGTAGCCGCGGGCAAGTTTGGCATATTCGGCCATCGATTCCGGTGTTCCCCCAATCGGAGCAAGATAGGCAGCATGAGCAGCTTGCATTACCCGCTTAAGGTCTTCCGCATAACCATGGCCGGAGACATGAATTTCTGGAACTTCCTCCAAGTGGAGAACCTTTGCTCCAACTTTACGGATCTGTTCTTGAAGACGCTGAACCGGCTCTTCGTTTCCGGGAATAAGATCTGAGGAAAAAAGAACCAAATCCCCCTGCCCAAGCTTAAAAGCCCGATGTTCGCCGCGAGCCATCTTTGCCATCGCCGAATTAGTTTGGCCTTGGGCACCGGAGGCAAGAATAAGCTGCTTGGAAACAGGGAGCTTCTTTAACTTTTCGTTAGTTGTTACTTGTTTTTTTGGAACAGCCAGGTAGCCCAAATCGCGGGCGACTTCAAAATTTCTTTCAAGAGACAGCCCAGCGAGGGTTACCTCTCGGCCCAAGGCCGCCGCAACATCGATTGCCTGCTGAATCCGTGAAATGTCAGAGGAAAACATGGTAATAAAAACCCGCCCGCGAGTTTTTTGAATTTCTCGAAAGAAAGTCTCTCCAACTATTCGCTCTGAAGGAGAGCTCCCCTCTCGCTCTGAGCGCAGAGAGTCAGAGGCAAGGAGAAGAACGCCGCGACGGCCATACTCGTCGATTTTTCCTAATTCTGAAAGGCGCCGATCAAGGGGAGTAGGGTCAAGCTTAAAATCTCCCGTGTGGATCACAACCCCAAAAGGCGTGGTTAAGGCGACAGCCATTGTGTCTGGAATAGAGTGGGTTAACCGAATAAGTTCAAAAGAAAAATCGCGTCCCAAGTTAATCCGCTGATCCTCGTTAAGTTCTTTTATTTCTGCTTTCTTTGGCCCTTTTTCCTTTAGCTTTGACCGAATCAAACCGGCAGTAAGACGCGCGGTGTACACCGGCACACGCACTTTTTTAAGAAAATAAGGGATTGCTCCGATGTGATCTTCGTGCCCATGAGTAACAATTAAAGCCCGCAGTTTTTTCTGTCGAGCCAAAACATAAGAAAAATCCGGAATGAGAATTTCGTTCTCCGCTTTTTCCGCAGCAGCAGTCGCCGCTTCTTCTGGAAACCCGATCCCGCAATCGACGACAACAAGATCATTTTCTGTTTCATAAACAGACATGTTCTTGGTAACTTCCCCCATCCCGCCAAGCGGAATAAACTTTAGGTAACCCGATTGATTTTTAATGTGATTTACTTCCATTTTTAAATTAACTTTAGCTGGTTTTTGTCGCGACTTACGACCTCCAGTTCGCGCGTTGCCAATTCCCCCCGGATAACTTTTGGCAAGTCCCGAAAATCTTTCTCAAAAATTCTCGCCACCGCGGCAGATCGCAAAGCAGCGGCAGGATGATAAAGCGGGAAGATTACCCGGCTGCCTATTTTGTAAGCTTGGCCATGAATTTCGCTAATTGGCTTGTCTTTGATAAAAACTTCGAGCGCATACCGACCCAGTGGGATGAGTACTTTAGGGTTGACTATTTGGATCTGTTGGAGAAGATATGGTAAACAAGCGCGAACCTCGTCCTTCATCGGCCCGCGGTTTTCCGGCGGCCTGTGCTTAACAACATTGGTGATAAAAACTTCATCTCTTTTGAAACCATTTCGAACAAGCAGACGATCAAGGAGTTCTCCAGCACGGCCAACAAAAGGGCGCCCGAGTTTGTCTTCATTAAAGCCGGGCGCTTCTCCAACAAACATCACCTTGGCGCTGGCATTTCCTTCGCCAGGGACAGCATGAGTGGCGCCTCTCCAAAGGCGGCAGTTGTGGCAGGTGGCAATTACCCGCTCAAGTTGCCCAAGCAGTTCTTTGTTTTTTTGCATATCATCGCCTGCCGCGCGGGCTGTAGCGGGACTGGAAACGGGGGCGGTGTTCTCCCGAGCCAAAATCCGGGCGGCGGGTCCTCACTTCGTCTCCCCCAGGTTCCAGAGCCTTCTTGGAAAGTTTGATTCTTCCCTGGTCATCAACACCAATCACTTTTACTTTAAATTTATCGTCTACAGCAACTACATCTGAAACCCGTTCAACATAGCCAGGAGCCAGCTCGGAAACATGAACCAAACCATCTTTTCCGGGCAAAATCTCAACAAATGCACCAAAATCCGTTACTCTTTTTACCGTGCCATCAAAAATTTCGCCAACCGTAATTTCTCTAGTCAGATCTTCGACGATCTTTTTTGCCTCGTTTACTTTTGCCTCATCTTGACCGGATATATTTATCGTTCCATCGTCGCCAACATCCATCATTGTCTCCGTTTTCTCGGTAATAGCTTTGATCATCTTCCCACCTGGCCCAATAACCTCACCGATCTTTTCGACGGGAATTTTAAGAAAAACAACTTTGGGGGCGTACTTGGAAAGCTTTTCTCGGGGCTTGCCAATAACCTTGAGCATTTCTTCCATTATGTGAAGCCGCGCGCGGCGAGCGTGTTCCAACGCTTCTTCCATTACCTTGTGGGGAAGACCTTCGACCTTCATATCCATCTGAACTGCCGTCACCCCTTTTTCTGTCCCCGCAATCTTAAAATCCATATCCCCGCACTGATCCTCAATCCCAGCAATATCGGTTAAGACTCGGAAGGTCTTCCCATCGGTAAAAAGACCCATTGCTACACCGGAAACCGGCGCTTTAATCGGTACACCAGCGTCCATTAAGGCTAAGCTCGAACCGCAAGTTGAGGCCATCGAGGTTGACCCATTTGAAGAAAGAACCTCAGAAACAAGGAGGATGGTATAAGGAAATTTTTCCTCGGGGGGAATCATGCGCTCCAAAGCCCGTTCGGCCAGTGCGGAATGGCCTATTTCCCTGCGGCCCGGAGATCCCATTCTGCCCACCTCGCCAGTGGAAAACGGAGGGAAGTTGTAGTGATGAATGTAACGTTTCGTCTCCTCTCCCGCCGGCCCCTCGATCAGCTGTTCAAGCGAGGTTGAGCCGAGAGTGGCAATTGTAAGAACCTGCGTTTCGCCGCGTTGGAAGATGGCGCTCCCATGGGTCCGAGGCAAAACCCCTGCACGAATATAAAGCGGCCTAACCTCATCCAGCTTTCGCCCATCAACGCGTTTGCCATCGACAATCACTAATTCCCGCACTGCTTTTTTAGTTAACTCGCCCATCGCTCCCGCCATTTGCGATTTCTGGTAAGTCCCTTCGTATTTTTTGAAAACTTCCTCCGAAAGCGTTTCCAGTTTTTCCTTGAATTCCTCTTTACTGGCCGTCTCCTCAACAATTTTTTTAAGAGGGGCGAGAGCAAACTCGCTTAAGTCCTCGCGGAGGTGTTTTATCTGTTCATCGACTTCAAATTCTTTTTTCTTAACCCCTACTTCGTCAGCAAGATCGTTGATCAATTTAATGATCGGTGCAGTACCCGCCTGCCCAAATTCAATTGCCTCAAGCAGATCCTCTTCGGTAATCTCCTGCGCCCCGCCCTCAACCATCAAAACCTCCTTGGCCGCGGCCGAAACGATGAGATCTAAATCCGAAAAAACAAGCTCTGGATCAGTGGGATTGAGAAAGAAATTCTTTGGGCTTGAACCTTCTTCCGATTTTCGACCAACGCGCACAGCCGCCGCGGGCCCAGCCCAAGGAATATCCGAGCAGGCCAAAGCCGCAGCCGCCCCAACCAACCCGAGAATAACCGGATCATTTTCTAAATCGACCGATAAAACAGTCAAAACAATCTGAACCTCATCGCGAAAATCCTTTGGAAAAAGAGGGCGAATGGTCCGATCGATAATTCTCCCCGCAAGAATTGCTTCATCCGAGGGTCTTCCTTCCCTCTTAACAAAACGCGAGCCCTTTATCCTTCCTCCGGCGTAAAGGCGCTCGATATAATCCACTGTTAAAGGAAGGAAATCTGCCTCAACCCGCGGCTTGGCGGAAGTAGCGGTCGCCAAAACAACGGTTTCCCCATAGCGAGCCAGAACAGCTCCGTTTGCTTGGGCCGCAAGCTCACCATATTCCAGAGAAAGGCTCCGCCCTCCGAGTTGTATTTCTTTTTTGATTATTTTTCTAGTCACTTGTTTACTTATTCTTGATCAGATTCGAGTCTTAAATAAAGCGGGACTCTTGAGCTTATGCGAATGGTCTCACTTTGTCAACCCTAACTTCTTCGTAATGCTTTGATACCTTTTTTCATCTCTTTTTAATAGATACATTAAAAGTTTTCGACGCTTATTGACAAGACCCAAGAGTCCTCGGCGGGAGCTGAGATCTTTTTTGTGGATTTTAAGATGCTCAGTTAATTCGCCAACCCGCTTCGTAAGGAGAGCGATTTGAACCTCGGGGGAACCGGTGTCTCCTTTGCGATTTTGCACTGCTTCAACTAATTCTTTTTTTCCTTTTGGTAACGCGGGGCTAACTTCCTTGGCCGGTTTTTTTGCTACTGGTTTCTTTTCTGCTTTCGCTTTTTGATTTTTCATTTTTGATTTTTGCATTAATTCGAGGATACCACGATCCGATCGCCTTTTTTAAGTTCGAAGAGAGGTTTAATTAAGACCCCCGCCTCCTGGCCGCCATGTACCTGAGAAACCTCATCCTTTCCAACTTTTAATCCCCGCACGCGTCCTAAGTGAACCTCTTCCTCTCCCCGCATTATCCGAACTCTATCTCGATATTTTATTTTTCCATTCAAGACTTTTACTCCGGCAACGGTATCTCCGCTATGGAGAGTAAAAGTGGCAACTACTTCTGCCTCGGGCTCCTTCTCTTCTTCCTCAATCGCTTTTGCTCCAGCAAGAAGTTTCTCGGCAGTTTCAAGAAGTTCATAGATAACTGAGAAAGAACGAACCCCAACACCCAAATCATCTGCCAACTTTTGGGCAGAAGAAGACACAGGAACATTGAATCCTAAAATTACCCCAGCTGCGGAAGAAGCTAGACGGATATCAGATTCAACGACAGGACCTACTCCGGAAAGCAGGAGATCGACACCTTTGCCGCCGCTCTCCAAGGCGCTCAAGACCGCCCCCAAAGCTTCGAGAGAACCTTGGGTATCTGCACGAAGAATAAGATTAAGATTTGCTTCTTGGCTAACCGCCTTGGTTGCAGCTTCTTTGGCTACAGAAGCTGCAGGCTCTCGCGCAACTTGTGATCCAACGGCAGGAACTAAGGAAAATCCCAAAATTTGGAGAGGAGTTCCCGGCCCCCCCTCATTGATACGTTCTCCCCGATCATTGACTAAAGCTTTAACCTTCCCTTCAACTTCTTCCGCGAAGATTTTGTCTCCAACTTTGATCGTTCCTTCACGAATAACTACCGTCGCTAAAGGACCTTGCTGGGAAGACAAGAGTGACTCAATCACCACCGCGGAAAGTGGGCCGGTAGGATTTCCGGGCAACTCGGCTAAATCGGCGACCAAACCAATTATTTCTAGAAGTTCTGGAATACCTTGGCCAGTTTTCGCTGAAACAGCAACAACGGGGATATTGCCTCCTTGTTCTTCGGCAATCAAATTTTCCTTGGCAAGCTGTCCTTTAACGCGAATAGCATCTTGAGGAGACGCGAGATCAATTTTATTTAAGGCAACAATGATCGGTATCTTTGCCGCTTTGGCATGGGCAATTGCTTCAATTGTCTGGGGTTTTACTCCGTCATCGGCAGCAACAACCAAAACGGCCAAGTCGGCGACTTGGGCTCCCCGGGCACGCATTTTGGAAAACGCTTCGTGACCTGGTGTATCAATAAAAGTTATTTTTCTTCCTCCGGATTCCTGCCTGCCGGCAGGCACGGCAACTTGATAAGCCCCAATTTTCTGCGTGATTCCTCCCGCTTCTTTCGCTGCAACTTGAGTTTTACGAAGGTAATCTAAAAGGGTAGTTTTACCGTGGTCAATATGTCCAAGAACTACGACGACTGGTGGGCGGTGGGATGCCGACTTTTCTTTAATTGGCGCAACTTCTTTTTTGCTTTTTGCCATTGCTTAACAGACCTCATCGCTTAAGCCGGAACCTTTTCCAGCTTTTCTTGGACTTCCTTTTGTGCCTTGGGTCCCAAACCCTTTACCCCCTCCATTTTCTCCGGGGTCAGTTCCTTAAGCTGGTCTAGATTTTCAATTCCGGCCGCCATTAGAATTTTGACTACCCGCGGCGACAACCCAAAACCCGCCAATTCCAACCCCTTTGTTCCTTCCGCAAAAACCGCTCCTGCGCCTTTGATATTAATCCCCCAGCCAGTCAATTTTGCTGCCAACCTGACATTCTGACCTTCCTTTCCAATAGCGAGCGAAATCTGGTCTTCGGGAACTTCGACTTCAGCTGCTTTTGTCTTTTTCTTTAGCTTAACTTTAATAACTTTTGCCGGGGAAAGCGCCGCGGCGACAAAAACTTCCGGGTCGGCGGAGTAGGGAATGATATCCACTTTTTCCTCTCCCAGTTCACGGGTTACAGCTTGAACCCGAACACCTTTTTGACCAACGCACGATCCGATTGGATCAACCTTCTCCTCGGTAGAAGAAACAGCCATTTTTGTCCGTCTTCCAGGCTCACGAGCGATTCCTTCGACTTTGACAATTCCTTGAGGAATCTCAGGCACCTCTAAGGCAAAGAGTTCTTTTACAAATCCCGGGTCGGCTCGAGAAAGAAGAATCTCGGGGCCGCGCAGTCCTTCCTTAACTTCTTTGACGAACGCTTTAACCCTGTGACCCGCGGTATATTGTTCATCAGGAATTTGCTCAGAAACCGGCAATACCCCTTGAGCCCGACCTAAGTCGATCAAAACTAACCCCTTTTCTACTCGAAAAACGTAGCCGGAAATGATCCCCCCAACCTTTTCGCCAAACTCCGAACGGATCGACTGCTTCTCTTCCTCCCTTATTTTTTGTAAGATTACCTGCTTTGCCGTCTGAGCGGCGATCCGGCCAAATCCGGCGGGGGTGACGTCAACATCCTTCTTAAAAATGCGCGCTTCGCCGGTTTCCGGATTGAGCTTGACTTCAATATCGTCTTTTGGCTCCTCTCCCTCACCTGCTTCACCTAATTCACCCCTTTCACCACTTTCACCTTCTCCGTAATCCCTCCTGTATGCAGCCGCGAGCGCTTCCTTGACGCCCTCGATAACGGACTCCGGGGAGATCCCCCGTTCTGCAGCCAACTGATTAATTGCGGCACTAAACTCTGTAACAGACATTTCAATAAAGATGGTGGGACAACCCCCACCACCAACTTGAGTTAAGTATATCCGCCGGGGTTCAAAGTTTCAAGTTTCCGTGCTAACCCGTAAGAATACTTTATTTATAAAAAGGGTAGATTCAAAAAGCACAATCAAGGGAGCAGTAAGGAGAGCCAACGACAGAACATCGGTCGGAGGGAGCAGAGCCGCAAAAAGTAGGCAGGCAAAGTAGACGATCGGCCTTTTGGAAGAAACGGTCTGATATTCAAGCACTTTCAATTTAAGTAAGGCGGTAAGGACAATCGGAAACTCAAATGCTACCCCCATCAGCGTAGCCGTCGTGATGATTTGCGAAAGAAAGGAAGAAACGTCCAACAAGTTGCCAACGTCCAGTTGAAGCGCTGCTTGGTAAAAAAGCCCCACCACGTACTTCATCACTACCACCCCATAAAAGAACCCAGCGAGAAAAAATATAATCGCAACCGGAACCAGCATAAGCACAAAGCGAAATTCCCGCGCCCGCAGTGCTGGCTGGAGAAAAGAAAGAATCTGAATAATAACTAGCGGAAAAGTAGCAATCATCGCAACGGCAAAAGCAGAGGAAATTGCCAGGCTAATAAACTGGAACTGCGAGGTAAAAACAAAATTTACCCCCTCCAATCGGAAAATTTGGAGACTAAAGGTAACAATTTGTTCGTAGTAGGCAAACCCCAGCAGAGCGAAAACGGCAAACCAAATCCCTAACCAAATCAGCCGACGCCGAATCTCAATTAAAAATGGGTAGTACTTATCGACGGCTTCTTGCCAACCGCCATCAACCGTGCTTTCACTTTCTTGCGGCATTGACGAATTCAAGCTTTCTCTTTTGGTTCTGGAGAACGGGCTTCTTCAATCATCTTGCGGTCCAATTGCTTTGCTGTTGGCTCGCCCACAGTGGGGTTGGAAGCAGGTTGCTGGGGGGATGAAACTTTAGCACTTTGATCTTGCGCAGCCTCTACTTTCTCCATATTTTTAATCTCCTCCATTGCTTCCAATGCCTCTTGGCTAACTTTATGAAATTCCCGGCGCGCTTCGCCGGCGTCGCGGGCGATCTCAGTGGTTTTTTTCTTGCCCAAAACCACAACCAAAACCGTCAAGAGAATAAGAAATTCGGCCGGCCCGATATTGCCAAACATACTTTACAACTAGTATATAACAACCACAGAGGGCTTAAGGTTTGATCGCGGCTAGAGTTGCCTTTACTTTGGCATCCTTTAATGTCTTGCCGGTGCTGCCGGTGCCGGTGTGGGCCGAGATCAGCTCGTCCCAAACCCCATCCACAATCGCGTCGATATCCCCTCCAGTAACTGCACCTGAGGTGTCTTGGAAGGTGTCGGTTCCGCCATCTTCGATATTCCCAGCGGTATTTTTTGCAATTGTGTGATGGAGGCGAATGCCGGTGCGAGTCGCGCTGGCATTAACATCAATCCCCCAGCCGGTGTTGTTGAAAATCAGATTGTTTTCGAGGATATTGTCGGTAACGCTTGCGCCGGAAAGATCAACGCCGTCGCCGGTGTTGCCGGAGATGACGCACTGGCGAACCTTGGCGATCGCGGTGGAAGCGCCGATCGCGATCCCGTTGCCGACGCAATCCTCGATCGCACAGGTGTCGACGGTAGTCCGAGCCGAGCTGGAAACACCGATCCCGTTGCCGGTGGCGCTTTTCACCCAAACGTCTTTGATAAGAGAATTGTCCCCCGTGACGGTAACGCCGTTATCGGTTCCGCCGGTAAAGGTGGTGACGTAGAAACCGGAAAACTCGACATTGTCAGCGGTAATGGAAACAGTGGGAGCACCCGCGCTGTCCGGCGCGAACTGGAAAGTGTAACCCGGGCCCCGCAATTTGATATTGGGATTTGAGATGGTGATTTTTTCCGTAACCGTAGTGACCCCGCCGGCGCTTGCCAGGGCAAAGATGATGTTGTCGGGTGTGCCGGTCGAAGCCAAAGTTTGGGCTTGGGCAAAAGTCGCCACCGCTGTCACCGGAGTCGTTCCGTTGTTGGTATCACTGCCGCTGGTCGGATCCCAGTACCAGATATCCCCCACCGAGGCTGGTCGGCCGCGGAGAGACTCTACCAGGTACAGCAGGCCGTAGTCGGAAGCCGGAGAGAGAATGGTTGCCGAAGAAGACTGGGCGATAACGACCTGGACATAAGGAGTGGGGTAAATCGGATTGTTGTTGTAGATGTTGGTCGCAACCAAGTTCCCGCCGGAAACTGTACAGAGAACCTCAGCCGGTCCTGGACTTCGATCCTCAAAAGCCAACCGCCAGTCATTGACCAGTTCTAGAGTAATTCCCACCTGCACCCCACCTCCTAAGGGTTGTTTTCCGGAGGCATTCATAATTTTGGCAACTTCAAGATTTGGATTTTGCTCTTCAAAAAGCCGTATTTCGTCGTGAAGATCTTGAATCGTAATATCGGTAGCGGGCTTGAGAACGGTAATTAACTTGAGAACCTTATGGAAGTCAACAGCCATCTCATTTTACGTTTTGGTGCAGCTCAATAATCTTAATCATTTCTTTTTCGCGTTCAATTTCCTCGTATTCCTTGGCGATCGCATCCTCAAAAACCTTAATATTCTGCTTCCTTTTCTCAAGACCGGCAAGAAGGGCATCCTTTTCGTATTGAAGGGCTTCTTTTTCGGCAACTGGTTTCACTTTATTTGCCACGCCGGTATCCGTAAAACTTTTTAGTTACTTTTGTTTTAGCCACCGAACTCGCGGACGTAGCCTTTTCCTCCTTAGGCTCTTCGATGTCAGTCTCCTCTACCGAAAGATCGGCGCTAACCTCTGCCGACGGTGCGGATTTTTCTTCAGCTTTATGACCTTTGACCTCATGGAGATTTTTTTGGGGCTTACTGGATTCCTCCCGCTTATTAAACTCTTCAATCTCTTTCTCTATCCTTTTCATAGTATCGGCTCTCAATCTGACTACGCCCGAAGAATCCCGCGCAATGTAATAAATCTTGTCTCCGTACTGGGATCTAGAGATATTAAATTTCATCGCGCGCCAAGCATCATCATTACGGCGTGAAGATCGTATCCGGCGTTCTAATCACGTTAACGGTTGCCCCGGTACTGGTAATAGTGGAGTCCTGCTCAAAAGGCACGATGGGAGTAGGAAGGGAACCGGACCTTCTTGCCCTAACCCGGATCGGAATAGCGACATCATTGTAAGTAATGGTGACAGTTTCCGAACCATCCGCAGTTTCATAGGAATCAATAAAGGGTACATAGACGTCATCGGCAGTAGTGGTGGCAACCGGCAAGTAATTGAGCTTGATATTATCGGTCGAAGTTTGGCCGGTAATCGCCGGAGAGATGGTGACATTATTGGCATCCACGATGGCAGTCACGTATGAAACAGCGTTGCTGCGGGTAATATTAAGGACCAAATCGCCGATCTTAGCGTAAGTCCCAACACCGGCAAAGTTAACATTAGTAGTAGTCGTGCCCGCACCGGCGGGGTTGGCATCGAATTCAAAAAGGTTAAATGTTGAAGCCGACCAGGTATTAAACCGGAGTCGGTACTCCTTAGTTAAAGTCGGATCGGCATTATTGTCAACCAACCTTAAGATGCCTTCCGAAGTTTTGCCGGGCTCGTCAACGCGGATAGCCTCGCCAACAACAACGGTGATCGCTCCAATGGCTTGGACGGTAGCTGAATAATAATCTTTCTGGAGGTCCCCGAGGGCGCCCGTGAGCCGGAATGCGGCCAGCTTGTCGCCCAGCACAGTGTTCCCAATCGTGAGAACAACCTTAGTAGGCGGCTTGACTACGTTACCGTCGTCATCAATTAACTGATAGTTGCTAGCGTCGGTAGCAGTAATATCGGTTGGATCGATTACTACTCCCGGCGCGCCGAAGAATTTACCTCCTGCGTAGATGCCGAAAGGAGAGGCTTTAACCGGGGCTAGGATTCTAACAGCGGTTGATAAGTCAACAATTTCGGCAGCACCTGTGACCGAGTCCGTAATTGACTCATTTTGTACAAAGGTTCCACGCGTATTTCGTAAAATGAGAAATCCGGTTGCACCGGAGTCGTGGTCGGCAACAATCGTTCCTTTAGCCCCGCTCGTCCCGCCTGTAACGACTAATCCTTCGGCAAAATTACCGGTTTGGGTATCATAATTAATCCGGAGATCGCTCCCAATGTAAAATTGACCGGCGAGACCGTCGGTTGAGGCGGTGGATGTTTCCCCTCGCCTTGTGATGTACTTAAACCTTTGCTGGTACTGGTTTAGAGTAAATGTTCCCGCGTCGGAACGCGTAACCACAATCGAGTATCGTTCGGTTGCGTCGTTCTCGTTAATGTCATAAGCGGTGCTAAACCCGTGGGTGATAACTACGGTAGTCAAGAGGGCCGCATTTTCGTCTGCGGGAGTGCCGGCAGTACAAGTCGCTAAGGACGTCGCTCCTGTGACCGAAGTATCTCCAAGAGCAAAATCTACCAAAGGGTCGCCAATCAGATAGTAAGTGAGGATGGGGGCCGCGCCTGTTCCTTCTACTTTTGTAAGAACCCCTTTCTTATCCGTCCCGGACTTGCTGATTACCTCACCAACCACAAAAGTTCCGGTTCCAGCCGAACCTGTAAACTTCCTCCAACCAAACTGGTTATCCAAATCGTTGCCGGTTGAAAGCGGAATCGGGTTGCGGCCACCAGTGGTAGTGTTAAGATCCACTTCAAAGTGGTCGTATGTCTTTGAGTGCTGACGAGCAAAAACCTGGATAACACCCTCATCATTCTCCGTTCCGAGTTCTTTAACATTGACCAAAATATCGATGTGGCCATCCGACCACCAGTCTTGAACCAGTGAAAGCGCTTTGTAGGTATTAAGTAAACCCGTGCCTTGGCGGATGTAAAGGTGGGTATTGGTTTCGATCGTACCGATGGAGAAGATGTTCGCCCAGACCGATTCCCCGGTGGTAGCAGTTCCACCGGCTTGATTCCCCGTCCCCGTCCCCCCAACAATTGTCCAGGCGCCATTGCCAGTTGGAGCGTCATCGAAAGAGTTTGCGGCGGCGCTTGAGTCGGGGCGAATCCACATGTATTTCGTTGCCCCAGTGTCGTTATAGTCAAGCAAAGTTCCTCTATCCCCATCCACCGTCATTAAGACATCTTTACCAATGTCGCCGGCAACTAAGGCAACTGTTTGGGTGTATGCCATCCGGACAATGCCGGTGTTGGTTCCCACAACTCTGTTCCAAGAAGCGGTTTTGATGGCGCCGCCGGTTAACTTTTCGACCGTGGTGCGGTCAATAAACCACGGGTCTTTGTCTCCCGCGTCGATAATGCCGACCGTGTACTCGACCGGGGTCTGGGCCGACATTGGGACACCGTCGTCCATCTGGCCGAGTTCGTCAAAAAGATTCTGAAGGGCGGAGTAGAGTTTATTAACTGAGCAAGAACCAGAAACCCACTCAATCCGTTTCTGGCGGTTTTCCGCCCCATAATAAACGTTAAATGTAGCGTTATTTCCAGTCCCGGTAGTTGTAATTTGATCTGACATCCGTTAATTAAAGGCAGGTCCGCTAGCCAAGTATACAGAAATTACAAAGTAATTTGTCAATAATGGGTTTAACCCCTAACGATAAGTAAGGGTTAAACCCTTGACGGGCTGGATTGGCTTATGCTAAACAGAGCTGATGCCATCCAAATACGTCGTTCGCAATTTCGCCGAAAATTCCTACTACCACATCTTCAACCGCGGGGTTGAGAAGCGCGACATTTTCTTGGGGGAGGAAGACTATCTCACCTTTATTTACTACCTATCCGCCTATCTTCTCCCGCTGGAGAAAGTTTTAGAAAAATACCCCGATTTACCGATGCGTTTAACCGGCAAAAGCCTGGCTGAAGAGGTTGAGATACTCGCCTACTGCCTGATGCCTAACCACTTCCACCTGCTTCTAAAACAGCGAACAAAAGACGGGATTTCAAAATTGCTTAAACAGCTCACCAATGCCTATACTCTGTACTTCAATCAAAAAAACAACCGGGTCGGGGCGCTAATGCAAGGTCCTTTCCGAGCGGCGGAAATTGAAGAGGACAACCTCTTTATTCATCTGGTCCGCTACATCCACTTGAACCCCTCCTTCGCTGAAGCTACGGAGGGCAGGCCCGCCACGGATTTGGCAAATTACAAATGGTCGAGTTACCCCGATTACCTTGGACAGTCGGCGGAACTCCCCTCCTCCAAGAGCAAGATCCTCTCCTATTTCCCCTCCGTCGGGGCGTTTAAGGGATTCCATGAAGATCAAGCAGACTACGCGAAGGATCTGGATAAAATCAAGCATCTTTCAATTGATTAAGGACGTAAAAGTTACCTGACAGCATCCTCGGCAAGGGTAACAATTAGAGTTAAGCCAGTAGCTGTGATTTGTTGCTGAGTACTTAAAGGCAAGTATTGTGGTTCGGCGGTCGAAGAACGCCTAACCCTAACCACTACGTTTTTAGCACCGCTGTAATTGTAATCTTCCGTAGCAATCCCGCTGGCATTAGTTTCTTCGTTCATCAACGGAACAGTTGCGACATCGGTTGTCTGAGTGTAGTCCACCGCTAGCGTGTGCACTCCATAAGGCTCCGACGCCCAGCTATCTCCCCCGGAAAGCGGCGTCGTCGTTACCGAGTTAGCAGACACCGACAAAACCACCGCCCAATTAAAGGGGGCATTTGTCATTCGAATAGTGTCGCCCTCGACAATATCCTTCGAACCAATTCCGGTTTCGTTGATCGTGGTTGCGTCACCGGCCCCGTTGTCCACCCCGGTCACCGCCGTTCTTAGAGTAAAGGTGCTCCCTGATTTGCTGGCATAGCGGTAAGGTTGTTCCTCCGATTCCGAACCGGTCACATCTTGCACCGCTAGCCAGCCGGAGGATGGTAGGTCACCCGGCACGGACTCCTGAACCACGAAATCCCCATCGCCGCGATTGTTGCCGGCGGCAGAGGTAAACGGTTTGCCGGGGTGGCCGTAGTCAGTGTCTTCAACCCGTTTTTGAACCCAAACTTGGGCATTTTGGATCGGGTTATTGTCCACGTCCAGCGCTGTGATCGAAATTGTTTTGGTGTTGAGAAGCGTAACCGCCCCGGCTCCTTCGTTTTCAATTGCTGCTTCAGGCGAATCGGCGGTCGAGTTTATCGTGACTAGTCCTCCAGACCGGTTCCGGACACCAACGATGTTACCTGAGAAAGAATGCCCGGTATAACTGTGGGTGGACGCATCGTGGATAGCAGTGGCGCGGGCGTTATTAATGAACGTACAATTCTTTACATCCTGCGATGCGGCTACCGGCATCCGCACCGAACTCAGAGAATCTGTATTTGGTCCGGCCCCAAAACGGCGCAAACGCGGGGCATCGCCGGTCTGGTCGGCTTCAGCATCCCCCCTAATACCGACCCGGCGATTGGTTTGGTAAGTCGAAGATGTCGCCGAAAGCTTTGTAGTGGCGCCGTTTCCAGAACAGAAACCTTCAATGGCAGTACCCGAACCACGCAAATGAAGAAGATAATCCGTATCCTCCGCGAAAGTAACCGCCGAAGACTGCACCGTGGTATCGGTTCCGGCATCGCAGCGGATAAGGGAAAGTAAGCTGTTTGTGATATCGGCTTTGAGACACCAGTAGTTTTCCGTCGCTGCGGTCGCATCTTTCCTGATGAAGATTCCGAGAGCCCCTTGGTTCGCACCGGCCGAAGGCCAGCGAACCATCGCCTCTGCATAATGATCGTCACTGCCAACTACGTCGTTAGTCACCATCACCGCTTCTCGCCGGTCCGCCACTCCAGGGTCTAGCAACTCCACGTAATTCGCCGTTTTGCTTGGGACAGACAGGTTTGAACCATTAACTACTGCAACCCAATCCACAATCGGGTCGGCGCTCGTCAGTGCCTCCGCGGCCGTTGCGTCGACGTTGATAAAGTTCTCCATAAACCGATATGCCCCACCGATCCCGTCGATAAACGTGTTTTTGCGCAATTCAACCGGTCCGGCCGAAAGCGTACCAGACGAGAGGACGTTATTCCCAATAAACTCATCGGTGGTCGCATCATTTCCGGAAAAGTCAAACTCGCGAAAGTTGGAGAAGGTTGTTCCATAGATCTTCACGTTCTCCACATTCCCGTCATCTGCATCAAGAACCGTTGGAAGCTGGAATGCTCCAACAAGAACCGGGCCGTTCCGGCCGGATGCGGTATCGCCCGTTCCCACTTTCTGCCCAAATTGAACTTTAGTATCGCCGGCGGGGGTGATCGCATTTCCGACAAATTCTATGCCGTAGTACGGAACCCCATTGCTATCACGCCCATCGTTCCAGTCGCCGGCTGTGGTGTATCCAACAGTCGGGCGGATGGATGTTGTGGCCGTGTGATAATACCAAGTCGGTTCCCACACAACCACATCATTCTCCGTACTAAAGTCGGTCGGATTGGTAGAAACATCGTCTCCGATGGAGAGCTTTCCTTTGCAATAGATCACTCCCGCCCGCTCGGTCAGAATACCGTAGCGGTTGCCGATCGTGCCCCAATCCCAATCCAGCATTTCTCGGATGCCGCTACCGGTAGATGCAACTGTTCCGCGGACGCGCAGTTCCCCCCGCCCGTAACTAATCCGGTCAATTCCGAAGTTTTGCCCCTTGGCCGTCGTAGTGGTAGTCATCGCCCCCCCAAAGTAGCGCAGCGCCGCCAGATTAATCGTGCCGCCCGAAGCAGATGCAGGAGCACGAGGATCAATAACGATCATCGCCCAGCCCGTTGTAGCCGATACTTGAAGAAAATCGTTTCCTCCTACATACCAGTCTTTATAATCAGTGGCGGCTGGAGCTCCGGACCCGATTCGGACGATAAGCCCGCCATTGGCAAGAGTTGCTATCAATGACGGTGTGTTCGACCTAAGCCAAATGTAGATAAGCTTATTATAGTGGGCTCCCGTAGCCGAAAAGTCCAGCGTGGCACCAGCACCTAAGTCATAAACCATCCCTTTGGTGACGGCGCCTGACACAGCCCGGCTTACACAATTTGCGCCTTGGGCAAAGAAATCCGGCTCAATTAGCGGAGACTGCGCACCAATCGCAACCCAGTCCGTAACGGTTTCAGCATCTGCGATGTTTGTTAAATCGGTCGAAACAGTAAGTGCCATTTCTAACTATAAAAATACAACAATTTTTCAGGCAGGGGGGACTAGTTCGAATCCTTCTCGCCTTCGCTTAATTTCTTAATTCTTTCAATTCTCTCTTTTGACTCTCCAGCTGATTCTTCTGGAGCCTCAACTATTTTTGCGCCAATTCCGCCAACAACGCCCTTTAGAAGGTAGATGAGAATCGGCAGAACCAAAGCTGCACCTGCGTAGGAAATTGAAAGGGTGTAATTTACAGGAGTAACATTGACCCCGGTCGCCAGCTGCTGAACGGCGTAAAGCTCGGCCAAAACTCCCAAAGTCAAAAGCCCCACAGCTTTTAAAAAGTATTGCCTTTCAATTGTAGAAACTGCAGCAAGAACAAAGATTAAAAATCCCAGCGCCCGCACTCCTATCGCAACTGCTGTAAACGGGTAGGTGGAAAGGGATGAGGCAGAAAGGAAAGAAAAGGGATTGCTCCCCACCACCAGCTGTACTGGACCAGCAAAAGAATCCAAGACTGAGGAAAGTATTAAAAAGACGACGGCAACAATGACCCAATATTCCTTGCTCATTTCTTAGGAAATTATAGCGGAATTAAGGAACCTTTTTAAGGTAACATGAAACTGTGAAATTTCCGCGCTATTTCTTTGCCTTAATTTCTTCGATTCTCTTACTCCTCCTCTTCGCTCTTCCTGCGCAAGCGGCGGAATCCGAGTACCGGCGATGCAAGACCGGCTCCATTTGCACCATCGGCGAGTTTTTGTACGATGACAGCTACACTCCCATCCCACCAGCCAATGCTAGCTGCACCTTGGCGATTAAGGACCCAAATGGAACGGACCTGGCCGGTTCGCCATTTACGATGACGGAAAACACTGACGGCTGGTACGCGTACGACTTCGATACCGTCGGCAACTCCGACGGGATTTACCGCGCTGTGATGACCTGCACTATTACTACCCCCAGCCAAACTCTGCGCCTAGACAAAACTTTTATCATCGGCCCTTCCTTTGAATCGGCCGCCGATATCGCCAACGCCGTCTGGACGGCAACCAACCGATCTTTGAGCACTTTTGGCACTTTAATTGCAGATATTTGGTCTTTTGCAACTCGTAGTTTGACAACCCGCGAAATCACCACCGGCGAAAATATCGCCCGCGAGGAAGAACATTGGACTACCCGTTTTGCCGGTGAAGGAGAAGTTTTAGCCGGGCAAACTTACCGCTCCACCCTCTGGGTCTTGAATTTTGAAACAGAGCTCACCGATGCCTCTGCCGACCCGACCTACAATATCTACGATTCGATGCTCAACCCAGTCGCAAGCGGAACAATGGCGCACACCTCAACCGGAGTCTACGATCTTTCTTACGTCGTTCCCGGGGGCGCAACCGGCGGACGCTACAAAACCATCGTGCACGTTGATGTGGATGGGGGCGGGGAAGATCTCCAAGACGGAGGCTACTGGGAGGTTGAAAGCTCTCCTGCCCAGGTAACGATCAACGCAGTAACCGACAACACCGTCCCCTCAATTACCGCCAACAGCACAATTGCCAACGAAGGTGGGAGCGGCTATGAATACAAATATGTGTACTGCGTTGTTTCCTCCGAGAATAACAGCTGCGGCGGAGGCGACGATACCTTTTATAACTCCGGATCAAAATACCTAAATGTCGGCGAAAGCTGGACAACAAACTTCAACGCCACGGTTAACAACTCCGGCCAGTATTGGTTTAAGGTAGTGGTACAGTACGGCACGGAATTCTCAGGCGCTTCTCAAGTTTTCAATGCCTCATCTGGAGCAGCTTGCGCAGGCGACCTAAACAGCGATGGGTGGGTGGACTTGACGGACTTTTCCATCCTCCTTTTTTGGTGGGGAACATCCAACTCAACCGCCGATATCAATGGGGATGGGATCGTGAACTTAACTGACTTTTCGATTATGCTGTTTCATTGGGGGAAGTGCCCTTGAGAAGTAAGATGTATAAAGCAATGGAAAAAGCTAAGCAACAAATCAACAAATTAATCAAGCAAGTTGCGCCACTCGCTTACTTCTTACTTCTTATTTCTTATTTCTCATCTCCCGCCGCCCATGCAGCGGGGGCAAGGTTATTTCTTTCTCCTCCTTCCGGCAACTATTATGTTGGATCTTATTTCTCTGTGGATGTGCGGGTTGATACAGGCGGAAATAAGACCAATGCCTACAAGGCGGTCCTCGCCTACCCCACCGACAAACTAGAAGCTATCGCGGTCTCAACTGGCGGATCGATCTGCTCGCTTTGGATTACACAAAGCAAAACCACTTTTGAGTGCGGAGCCATCCAACCATACGCAGGACCCGACGGAAAAATTGGCACCATAATCTTTGTCGCTCGCGCTAGCGGAACAGCCGTTGTAAGTGTCGCCAGCGGAAATGTAAAGAAAGCTGATGGGTCGGGAGCTGAACTGCTGAGCACCCGGGAAGCTGTTTCATTTACTCTGCAGGATCTTCCGGCAAATGTTCCGGTTGTTTCCTCCGCGACCCATCCAAACCAGAACAACTGGTACCCCATAAAATCCGCCGAGCTTTCATGGTCCAAGCCGGAAGGGACAACAGGCTTCTCCTATCTTCTAAGCCAAAATCCCCAAGACGTTCCCGATGACACCGCGGAAGAACCCGGAACAACTAAAACCTTCAATGACTTGGCCGATGGGGCCTGGTATTTCCACATCAAAGCCCAAATCGAGGACGGATGGAGTTCCACTAACCACTTCCGCCTCCAAATCGACAGCGAGCCGCCCCTACCTTTTGAAATTGTTTCCGACCAAAAGGCCGAGCGAGTTACCCGAGCGCCCCTCCTCTCCTTCGCCACAACAGACGATACGTCGGGGATTGATCGTTACGAGATCTCCATTGATGGTTCGACTCCGCTCACCACAAGCAGTCCATACCAGTTTGAAAGAATTCGAGGCGGGGAAAGAAACATCATTGTCCGGGCTTTTGACTTAGCCGGTAACACTCGAGACGCAGCCCTTAACCTTTCGGTGATTTCTGTACCGACACCCACCATTAACCAACCAAGCGAAGGAGAAACTATTCCTTTCCTTTCCCCGCTTAAAATCAGTGCTGCCGCCGCCGCCCAGATAGGCAAAGCAGAATTTTTAATAGACGGAAATCGCATCGGAGCGCAAGAGAGCGGCGCAGGCCAGGAAGTAAGCCATACTTACCAAGGATTTCTTACTCCAGGGGAACACACTCTTGAAGCAATTTTTATAAATGCCGATGGGATCGAAAGCGAACCGGCCAAGGTCGCCTTTAAAGTTGACGCGGGGATGGTCTACCTTTTTGGGCCCAGCATTCCCGGCTACATCTTTTACCCCCTCTTTCTTGCAACGCTTGGTGGGCTAGGTTGGCTAGGAAGAAGGTGGATCTTAGTAAAAGTTCTTGCCAGACATTGACTTTGAAAGAATATTTCCGCTAAATTAGGAATCAAGATCGTGTCCCTTTAACCCTGCTCGACAAACCTGCTCAATTTTTGTAAGGAGAACATAACTTGCTGTTTACGGCTGTGCTTGTTTCTTACAACTTAATCCTTACCGCCGCCCTGGTTTTTTCTGCAGTACAGGACGTTAGTAGTCCTT
>Ga0155087_108_pt2 | contig 48586 bp, 46 predicted proteins | sample RifCSPhighO2_01_FD_106055 | JGI IMG/M metagenome (GOLD analysis project Ga0155087, IMG submission 106055) | candidate division WWE3 bacterium RIFCSPHIGHO2_01_FULL_48_15
AACTGCGTGATTCCATTACACAATATCAAAATTGCGTTGTTAAGTTATAGATGGGGGTAATGATCGAAAGAACCAATAGTCCCACCATCACTCCTAAAACAATCATTACTAAAGGTTCCAGTGCGGCAGAGACGTTGCGTACCGATTGTTCCGCCTGAGACTCGAAAAATGAAGAGACTTTAGTTAAGACTTCATCCAATTTCCCAGTTTCCTCGCCAACAGAAATCATCTGACCAAGAATAGGCGGAAAGTTCGGATCAGCTTTAATCGGGGTAGACAATGGAATTCCTTTCTGGACCTTAGCAGCAGCGTCCAAAATTGCTTTCTCATAAAGTACATTCCCCATTGCATGAGCGACGATCTCCAAAGCTTGGGTGATTGGTACTCCTGCTCCAAGTAAAAGCCCCAAGGTCCTCGAAAAGCGGGCAAGCTCTGCCTCTTTATTTAACTTGCCAAAAACAGGGAAACTAAAAGTAAGGCCGGAGATTTGATATTTTCCCTTTTCTGTTTGAGCATATCTTGCAATTCCATAAATAGCCAAACCAAAAAGAGGAAGAAGAATTCCCCATCCACCAGTCAAAACATTTGAAACCCAAATAAGAATTTTGGTTGGCAAAGGCAAATCCACTCCAATATCAGCGTAAAGATCGGCCAATCGAGGAACAACAAAAACAGTAATGATAAGGAAAACCACAATCATGGCGAAAAAAATAATTGCCGGATAAATCAATGCTCCTTGCGTCTTGCTTTGGAAATCTCTTTCTTTCTCTGTGTTTTGGGCCAATTCATTGAGAATCAAATCAAGCTTGCCGGAAGCTTCTCCTGCTTCGACTAAGGCAACCATTACTTTTGGGAAAACGTCGGGGTATTTGGCCATGCTCTTGGAAAGTGAAGCGCCTCCTTGGATATCGCCAACCATTTCCCCAAGCGCTTCTTTCATTCTCTCGCTCTCAGCTTGTGAGTGGAGGATATCTAATGCATCCCCAAGAGGAATACCTGCCGAAAACATTGTTGCCAATTGGCGGGCAAAAACTGCCCTTTCGGCAAGGCTTATTCCTTGGAAACGCTGAAATCTCGCTAAAAGTCCAGCCTTCCTTTCAAGGAGCGAGATAACAACGTAATTGCGTTGGCGAAGGAGATCGCCCGCGGAGGCCGGGCTGTAAGCTTCGATCGTTCCAGTAACAGTTTTACCTTCTGGGCTTTTGACGATGTAGGTGTAGAAGGGCATTGGTCACTTCTTAACTAGCCTCTGGAACTCTTCCGGCCTAACTGTTTGGGCACGAGCAACTTCGAGAGCGACTTTTCCGTCATTAACCAGCTGTGCAAGCGCCCTTTCAAGAGAAATCATTCCTTGATCAAAGGAGGTAGCAATAACATTATCAATCTGGTGTGTTTTCCCTTCCCTGATAATAGAACGAACGGCGGGGGAGGGGAGGAGAATTTCAATCGCCGGAACAAGTGTGCCTGCGATGGAAGGAACAAGACGCTGGGAAAGCACTCCTTCCAAAATCGAGGAAAGCTGAACGCGAACTTGCTGCTGTTGCATTTCTGGAAAAGCATCGATGATCCGATCAATTGTTTGGGCAGCAGAATTAGTGTGAAGTGTCGCCAAAACAAGGTGTCCTGTTTCGGCGATAGTGATTGCAGAAGCGATTGTTTCGTAATCGCGCATTTCCCCGATCATCACTACATTCGGATCTTCTCTCAAAGCGCTGCGGAGAGCGACCTCCCAGGAGTAAGTATCAAGATGCATCTCGCGTTGATCAACGATTCCCTTGCGGTGGGGGAAAATGTATTCAATTGGGTCCTCAATCGTAATAATGTGAACCGGACGAGTTTCGTTGATTTGCTGGATCATTGCCGCCAAAGTCGTTGATTTTCCGTGACCGGTTGGTCCAGTAACTAAAATCAGTCCTTGAGGCAGCTTGCAAAAGTCGAAAACAATTTTGGGCAAATTAAGCTCTTCAATTGTGGGAACTTTAAGCGGAATTCGGCGCAAAGATGCCGCTAAGTAACCACGCTGGTGGAAAGCATTGACGCGAAAGCGCGCCGCATCTCCATAAGCAAAAGAAAAATCAATCTCTTTCTGGGTGAGGAGGAGGTCTTTTTGCTCATCGGAAGTAAGCTCAAAAACCAGCTCTTCCACTTCCTCCGGCTTAAGCGGTTCTGAATCAGCAAGAGGAACGAGATCTCCCCTGATCCTAAGAGTTGGCGGCATCCCAACTGTTAAGTGAAGATCGGAAGCATTACGTTCAATTGTTTTTTGCAAAAAAGTTTGGATGTTTGCCATAGTGAGCTTGTCGAACTACTACTCTGTTGCCACCCGCAGCACCTCTTCAACCGAGGTTAACCCTTCCATCGCTTTCATAAATCCGTCTTGAACAAGAGTGATCATTCCTTCTTTAATTGCCTGATCCTCAATGTCGCTTGTCGGACGGTGTTCAAGGACGAGACGTCCAATCGTATCCGACATCACCAAAACTTCATAGAGAGCTGTCCGGCCAGAATATCCCGATCCGGAACATGTCTTGCAGGCTTCTCCTTTTGACCCGCCCTTAAACAACATCAACTTACCATTTTTTTCATTCTTTGGGCTCTTTGCGTAGAGTGTGCCCAATACCTTTTTAATTCGATCGGCAAGTTCTGCTGGTACTTCGTAGGGAACTTTACATTCTGGGCAAACCTTGCGAATTAGTCTCTGCGCCCCAACTGCAGAGATTGTCGAGATGAGAAGAAAAGGCTCAATTTTCATATCGATCAATCTAGGCAATGCGCCAGAGGCGGAATTAGTATGCAAAGTGGAAAAAACAAGATGCCCAGTTAAAGCGGCGTGAACAGCCAGCTCAGCAGTCTCACTATCCCGAATCTCACCAACCATAATGATATTCGGGTCTTGCCTAAGAAATGATCGCAAGCCAGTAGCAAAAGTAAGTCCCGCGGCGGGGTTTATCTGGGTTTGGTTGATACCAGGAACCCTCACCTCTACCGGATCCTCAAGCGTGACAATGTTTAGCCTGGGGGTATTGATCTTGGATAAAATAGAAGCAAGGGTGACTGTTTTACCCGAACCAGTAGGACCGGTAAGTAAAACTATTCCATTAGGCCGGCGAATTGCTTCCTCCATCCGTTTTAGAGAAACTCCTCTCATCCCAAGCTCAGAAAGTTGAGGGATATCTACTTCCTCCTCAAGAAGCCGGATGGCCACCTTCTCCCCAAAAGCAGTGGGCATAGTTGAGATCCTCAGATCAATTTCCCGCCCACTAACCTCAATCCTAAACCTCCCATCTTGAGGAACTCGTTTTTCCGCAATATTTAGGTCGGAGAGGATTTTAATTCTCGAGATAATAGAAGAGTGGATTTCCTTTGGCAGATCAAGAAGCTCCTGGAGAACCCCATCAATACGAAACCTCACTCTTGTTTTTCCCTCAGTCGGTTCGATGTGAACGTCGGATGCCCGATTGCGCGCTGCATAACCTAAGATAGTTGAAACAATCTCCGCAACTGGAGATTTGCGGATCATTTCCGGATCGCGTACCAAGTCCCGGGCTTCCTCGATCTTGATGGGCTTCCCAACTCCTGCCTCCTCTAAAGCGGCGGTGACTTCTTCGCCAAGAGTTTTTTGATACTCGACTTCGATTGATTTAACAATGTCATCCGACGTAGCAAGGTAAGGTTCTATTTTTAGCCCAGTCCGACGCTCAAGGAAAGAAACTATCTGCAAATCCAAAGGATCCATCATCGCTACCCTAAGAGTCTTATTAGTTTTCGAAAAAGGAATAAGAACGTAACGGGAAGCAAGGGTTTGAGGAACAAGATTAAGAATCTCCGCAGGGACATCTACTCCGGCGAGATCAGTGAAGGGAACAGCCAAGACTTCTGCTTTAGTTTGAGCAAAAGCTCTTGGTTCAACCAGTTTTCGTTCCTGGATCAAATCTTCAACTGAACGGCCGGCTCGCGCCGCTTCCAGCCGCAATTCCCGAACAACATCTGCGGTAAGCAACCCTTTTTCAACAAGAATTTCTTCAATTCCTCTTCTGGAAAGCTCTGCCATAACCCCAGTATCCCAGAAATAAGTAGCAGGAGACAAGTCAGTAGCCATATTAGCCAGTAGTAAAACAGGATCTAGCCCCCGACTACTGACTACTGTCTAACAATTAATGGCTGTTATACTTACCCTTGTGCCCAGCATTCTCATCCACGGAGGAACCCCAAAAACAAGGGAGGAAAAAGCCAAAGAAATTCTCTTGGACCATTACATCTACCGGCTAGGAGAAGAAGGGAAAAGAATCAGTATCGAGGAGATAAGAGAGATTCTTCCTCACCTTCATCTGCTTCCCCAAAAACCTTGGAATAAAAAGGGGATCCTGATTACAGAATCTCAGAGGATGAATCCCGAGGCACAAAATGCAATTCTTAAAACCCTCGAGGAACACCCTCCATTTTTAACCTTTGTTTTGACTGCTCCTTCAACCCGGTTACTGCTTCCAACCGTTGTTTCCCGGTGCCTAATTGAAATGGTAAACGAAAGGAGCTCAAATGAGGAGAACGAGGAAGAGTTTGCCTTGGCTCAGAAAATCTTCGGCGCCACGGCCGGTCAAAGGCTTGCCATATTTGAAGATAAGGTAGGATACGAACAGCAAGCAATAAACACATTCCTAAATGCTTTAGAAATAGGTCTCGCCGGAAAAATGGATGTGAATTTTACCCAACTTCTGCCGCAAATTTGGAGAACTAAAAAGCTGCTCCAAAACCCTTCCGCCAATCTAAAATTAACCGTTGATCAGCTCCTCCTTAGTTGGTAAACTAAGGATCGGTTCATCGCCGACATTTGTTCATCTGCTCATTTAAATGGACCGATGATCTGATTAGAATTTGAACCGATATTTAATTATGACTAAGCAAGCAAAAGCGAGCGACTATACTGCTGCCCAAATTCAAGTTCTCGAAGGCCTGGAACCTGTACGCAAAAGGCCGGGGATGTATATCGGCTCAACCGATATCAACGGCCTGCATCACCTGGTTCTTGAGATTGTCAACAATTCAATCGACGAAGCGTTAGTCGGTGCTTGCACCAGAATTGAAGTCGTGATTAATACCGATGGAACAATAACAGTCACCGACAATGGTCGAGGAATACCGGTTGATGCTATGCCCAAATACAACACCTCCGCCTTAGAAATTGTGATGACCAAACTTCACGCCGGGGGAAAGTTTGGCGAAGGAGGATACAAAGTTTCCGGTGGGTTGCATGGCGTTGGCGCATCTGTCGTCAATGCGCTTTCCGAGCATTTAAAGGTAGAGGTTAAAAGGGACGGCAAGCTTTGGGTTCAAGAGTATAGCCGTGGAAAAGCACTATATAAGGTAAAGGCGGTAGGAACTGTCCCGGCCGGACAAACTGGAACAACGATTACTTTCCTTCCAGACAAGGAAATCTTTGGTAAAGAAGCAAAACCAAGTTTCGAGTTCCTTGCCGAGCGTCTCAAGCAATTCGCTTTTCTCACTCGAGGAGTATTTTTCCGCCTTGACGACCGGCAAGGGGACAGAGGAGCAAATTACTTCTTCGAAGGAGGTATCCGTTCCTTTGTTGAAGCTTTAAACAGAAACAAGCATCCGCTGCATGCGCCTTTTTACATCCACGAAAATCGAGAAGGAATCGACGTCGAGATTGCTCTGCAATACAACGAGGGCTACAACGAGATCGTCCTTTGCTTTGCCAACAACATTTACAACGTCGAAGGCGGGACGCATTTAACCGGCTTTCGGGCCGGCTTAACTCGAACCATCAACGACTTTGGACGGGCGAAAGCCATCATTAAGGAAAAAGACGAGGTTACTGGCGATGACGTCCGCGAAGGACTAACCGCCGTCATCTCTGTAAAACTCGATATCAAAAACCTCCAGTTTGAGGGGCAGACCAAAGGCAAGCTTGGCAACGCCGAAGTCAAGCCGGTGGTAGAGCAAGTCTTGCGGGAGAAGCTCTTTGAATTTTTGGAGGAAACGCCGTCCGCCGCCCAAAGAATGATCCAAAAGGGACTCCTGGCCGCAGAAGCACGTCTTGCCGCCCGAGCTGCTCGCGAAACGGTCCTTCGCAAAGGAGTTTTAGAAGGGCTTGGGCTCCCTGGCAAACTTGCCGACTGCCAAACAGAAGATCCCAATGAAGCAGAACTTTTTATCGTCGAGGGCGACAGCGCCGGCGGCTCGGCAAAACAAGGGAGGGATCGAAAGTTCCAAGCAATTCTCCCTCTCTGGGGAAAAATTCTTAATGTTGAAAAAAGCAGGCTGGACAAGATGCTCGAGCACCCCGGAATCCGTGATCTTATTATCGCCATTGGGATGGGAATCGGGGAGGAGTTTGACATGAGTAAACTGCGCTACGGCAAGGTCATCAGTATGAGCGATGCTGATGTCGACGGTTCGCACATCATGACTCTTATCCTCACTCTCTTCTTCCGCTATATGCGCCCATTGATTGACAACGGGCACATCTACCTTGCCCAACCACCACTTTTTAGAGTTAGCCGAGGAAAAGATGTCGCTTATGCTTTCACGGAAGAGGAACGTAACACGTTTGTGGAAAAAATGCCCGGGGCAACGATTCAGCGCTTTAAAGGCCTTGGAGAAATGAATGCCGATCAACTTTGGGAAACAACAATGGATCCCAAAACAAGGACGCTAAAACAGATTACGATCGAAGATGCCCAAAAGGCAGATGAGACTTTTACGATGCTGATGGGGGAGGAAGTTCCGCCCAGAAAAAGATTTATTCAGACTCACGCGCTGAAAGCAGAGCTTGATGTTTAACCTGTCCGCCTATTGATTCGAGCCCCGAGCTTAAGTCGAGGGGTGCTAAAATTTAGGCGCCCATGTATCTGGCCTTACCTATTTTGATAGCTCTGTTGGTAGTTGCATACTTCCTTGGACTTAATGTTGGCAAGGAAACTGGAGAGGAAACTGGAAAGGAAACAAAAGAAAGAACTTGGAAGAGATTAGTTCGGCAATTATTGTTTTCGGAGCCTAATTTAAAAGTTCGGCAAAGGCTCTAAAATTTTGTTGAAGAAGAGATGATTCGTAGATCATATAAAGAAAGCGCGCCTCATTATTTTTGCGAATTCCCTGGTTGTTGTACCCCAATTACTGGAAATATAACCAACCCTTTCTGTGATGAGCACAAAGATACCGTCGCAAAGAGTTTTTGGAGACGGGAAAGCGAAAACAAAAGTTCAACAATTTATGAACAAGCAGTTGATAAGTTTTTAGAATTATGCAACTACGAAAAAATATGGCTTGAATACCTTAGGATGGGTACTTTTGAAAGAGAGAAGTTTTTGCGGAAAAGCGGTATTAATCCGAAATTATTCTTCAAACAAACCTATTTATTTGCACCTCCATTTTTCGATTTTTCATGGATGGAAATTCCATATGATCAGGGAGATGAGGACAGCGAGTGATCGTTCTAGATACTGGTGGGGAATGAGAGTATCAGGAACATATTAAACGAGGTTCGTTTCGCTAGAAAACTGGAGTTAGCGAAGCCACAATTAACCCCTGAACTTTACCAGAAAATTAGAGAGATTAATGATTTACGTAACGATTTTTCTCACCCAGCTAATAATCAAACCAAGATAAATGCGCTTAAAGATCGCGCAAGATATGCAGAGGGGTTGGAATTATTAGTGAATGCCATGCGTGATATGAATGAGTTGTTTAGGAATATTGGATTAGGTTAGAAAGAGAAAAAGGGTAACTCTCCCGACAACCACTCTGCACATACCAAGTAATTGACTTTTTCCGCTTTCTCTAGTGATTAGTGAGCGGAGGCGAATCTACAGCCGCTTATCCCGTTGCCATAACCAAATTACACCTTTCGGGTGTAAGGGCTGTGGGACTGACAAGGTCTCTCCTTGTCAAGAGTGCTTGATGTCTAAAGTTTTACCATTATAGACCTACAGCAGAAGTGTCGGAAGAGGAGCTGTGCGGCGGGTAACTAATATATAAATACTCAAGACCACCTTTTGAAGATTCAAAAGACCAGGCCGCCCCCGCCTGAATAATTGCAACCGTTCCTTTTCGAAGCAGAACAATGTCGGCCTCGGCAGTTGCCGCATATAACATTCCGGCCGGATGAGAAGTTTTGGGCAACCTCAAAACTCCCTCCCCATTTAATCCAACAAGAATCTTATAAGAACCTGCACTTCGCGCAGAACCTTCTCCCGCCAAAGCGTGATAAGCAGACCCATCGTGCCTGAGCTGCAAATCAAATTCTGATGGAGGTTCTTTGCTATCTTCTTTACGCCGGCAATGTGCAACTTCGATCTGCTTATCTCCTATCTGAGCAGTGCGCACACGTACTTCTTCGGGAATTCCGTTGAATATAAGCGTTTCGTCAGATGGTTCTTTTACGTCTTCAAAATCTTCGCTGACAATTTCTCTAAACTCATCTTGAGCAAGTCCAATTCCCTTGAGTGCATCCAAGAGTTCCGCGCTCCCAATTTGAGCAACCACTGCTTTCTCAACCCCGCCGTAAGTATTCGTTTCTTTAACGAACGCGCCTTTTTCTGTGCTCATCCTCTTCAAGTATACAATTAAAAATCTTGACGGGATTTAGCCAGATGTTGTATGCTGAGCACTGTTTGCTGCCCAATAAAAAGAATGAGTACTGATTTTATTCTTCAAATAACCTTGGGCAGTTCTATTTTTGGTCTCTTCGTTGCTTTTTGGTTAGCGCGGACAGTTCTTGCTTTTGATCCGGGTACGCCAGCGATGGTTAAAATCTCCGCGGCCATCCAAGAAGGGGCGAACGCTTACCTAAAAAGACAATTCAAATCAATCATTTTAGTAATCGCTTTTCTTGCCGCTTTCCTATACTTTACCGCCGCCACGCCATATCTGGGGTGGGGACGCGCCGTTGCCTTCCTCGTTGGAGCCTTCTTTTCCGCATTGGTGGGAACAATTGGCATGAATATCGCCACCCGCGCCAATACCCGCGTTGCCCAAGCGGCCACTCGCTCTTACCGCGAGGCGATGATGCTTGCTTTTCGCGCCGGGGCAACCACTGGAATGCTCACCGTTGGGCTGGGACTTTTGGGAGCAACGGTCATTTACTGGATTTACCGCGATTTAGCCACGGAAGTTCTGGTCGGTTTTGGTTTTGGCGGATCGCTTCTTGCTTTGTTTATGAGGGTTGGCGGGGGTATTTACACCAAAGCTGCGGACGTTGGGGCAGATCTTGTCGGAAAGGTAGAGAAGGGAATTCCAGAAGATGATCCCAGAAACGCCGCCGTCATCGCCGACCAAGTGGGAGATAATGTTGGAGATTGCGCCGGCATGGCCGCCGATCTTTTTGAATCTTACGAAGTAACCCTTGTCGCTGCTTTGATCCTTGGCGGCATAACTTTTGGATTGCCCGGAGTACTCTTTCCTTTGGCGGTGCGCGCGTTGGGAGTTTTCACCTCGGCTTTGGGTATTTTCTCAGTTAAGCCGCAGCGGAACCGGGGAATGGCAGCCATAATCGGCGCCTTTACCACCTCCGCCTTGGTATCAATCATCGGGTTCTTTATCCTTTCTTACTTCTGGATTGGCGACTTGCGCTTTTTTGCCGCTACAACCATCGGAATCATCCTTTCGGTCATAATCTTCCTTCTTACCGATTACTTTACCGGCGACCATTCACCGGTTAAAACAGTTGCCAAAAACACACAGACCGGCCACGCCACAACCATTCTTTCCGGGCTCAACTTTGGTTTTGAATCATCTGTCTGGTCAATTTTAACCATCGGGGTAACCATCGTGTCCGCTTTTGCCCTTTTTGGCAATCCGCTAGAAGCAGCTTACGGAATTGCTTTGGCTGGGATGGGGATGCTCACAACCACGGGACTCATCGTTTCAATGGATTCTTTTGGTCCAATTACCGACAACGCCCAAGGAATCTCAGAAATGGCCAAGATGAAAGGTAAAGCGCTAAAAATCTTGCCAAAGCTTGATTCTATTGGCAATACCACCAAGGCAACAACCAAAGGTTTCGCCATCGCCTCTGCCGTCGTTGCGGCGGTGGCGCTTTTTGAATCGTTTATCGAAGCAACGGGAGTTCCTGGTATTTCCATTGACAAGCCTATTGTTTTTGTCGGCCTACTTGTTGGTGGCGCCATTCCCTTCCTTTTTACTTCTTTAATGCTTACCGCCGTTGGGAAAGGAGCCTTTAGAATTGTCCAAGAAGTAAGAAGACAATTTAAGGAAATAAAAGGACTCATGGAAGGGAAAGGCGAACCGGACTACTCACGCGTGGTTGATCTTGCAACTTCCGCCGCTCAGCAAGCTTTGATTACTCCGGCCCTCATTGCCGTCCTCGCCCCACTTATCATCGGGCTTCTCCTCAAAGAAGAGGCGTTGGGAGCGTTTCTTGCCGGGCTGATCTTATCTGGGCAACTGCTTGCTGTTTTCATGGCCAACGCCGGCGGAGCTTGGGACAACGCCAAAAAGATGATTGAGGACGGCCTTTATGGAGGTAAAGGATCCGAAGCGCACCACGCTGCGGTGGTAGGAGATACAATTGGCGATCCGCTTAAAGATACAGCTGGCCCGGCAATGAATCCTCTTATTAAAGTGATTAATCTCATCGCTCTTCTTGCCGCGCCGGCAATTGTGAGCAACCAAACTCTTTCCCCGACTTTATGGGCGGCAGTTGCGGCAGGTATTTTTCTTCTTGCTGCCTCGATTTGGTGGAGCAAGCGAGACATCCGCTAACGAGAATGATCTACACGCCAAAAACCTATACTGTTGAAAGCGTAACCTCCGGTCATCCGGATAAAATTTGCGACCAGATTTCCGACGCTCTTCTTGATGCGTGTTTGGCGCAAGACCCAACCAGCCGGGTGGCGATTGAAACTCTCGGCGCCCACGGCCGCCTCACAATCGGTGGAGAAGTAACAACCAATACCCAGTTTGACGCAGCTGATATTGCCAGACAACTCTATAAGGAAATTGGCTACGATGATGAGCTGGAAATCTCAACAAACATCGTTAGGCAATCTCCAGACATTGCCCAAGGCGTTGATGCCGGCGGAGCAGGGGACCAAGGAATAATGTACGGCTACGCCACCAACGAAACGCCCCAACTTATGCCCAGAGCTGTTGTTTTGGCTCACCAATTAACCCGCGGGCTGGAAGATCTTCGCAAAAAAGTCGAGGTTTCCTGGCTTAAACCTGATGGAAAAGCGCAGGTGACGATGGAAAACGAGGAAGTTAAAACCATTCTTGTTTCCAGCCAGCATGATGAAGCCGCCCCTCACGACGAAATTCGGCAAATGGTGATTGAAAAACTAATTCGACCTTTAATCGGGGATATCGATGGAATTGAAATCTTGATCAACCCCACCGGCAAGTTTGTCCAAGGAGGATTCGCCGCTGATACTGGACTAACCGGCAGGAAAATAATGGTGGACACTTACGGCGGTCTAATTCCCCACGGAGGAGGGGCTTTCTCCGGCAAAGATCCCACCAAAGTGGACCGCTCCGCCGCCTACATGTGCCGGTTCGTTGCTAGAAACCTTGTTGAGCAAGGACTTGCAAAGCAAGCATTAATATCTGTCGCCTACGCAATTGGAAAAGCGGAACCTCTGATGGTTGATGCGGTAAACGAGGAAGGAAAAAGCTTAACCGATCACGTCAAAGAAAATTATGACTTTCGTCCTCTGGCGATTATTGAAAGGCTTAACCTGCGCCGGCCAATCTACCGGCAAACCGCAACCTACGGCCATTTTGGGCGGGAATTCCCTTGGGGTTAGAAACGACCGAAACACAACCTGAGCGTTAGCGAAGGACAGTATATCGGGCGCAATTTTCCTTGGGGGTAGAATTAGTCTATGCCAGAAACTTATTCACCGGAGAAGGCTTCCGCTTCCGAAGCAACTAAACAGATTGAACGTGTCGGAGAAATTATGGATAGCCTCAGCTCCGAATCTCTAAATCAAAATCCCCGCGAAGGAGTTGGGTTTACTTACATTGGGGGGCGGGTCGAAGAATGGCTCGAAGGTAAAAATCGCCAAAGATATTTCGAAGTCCGGCATTATCCAGCAAAGGGGACAACTCCAGAAAGAAGAGAGCTCTATACTACAGTCCATACTTCTCACCGCTTTACTGAAGTCTTCACTATCGACCATTTCAGCAAATACACTTACTGGAAGGAACCAAAAGTTCTCATGCTCCAAAGAGGAACAGCGATGATTTACCCTCCGCAAGAAGTCAAAGCCTCCATCGACCGTTTTGCCGACCTAGCCCAAAAAATCAAAGTCAGCGCAAAATTTATCTAATCTTGCAGGGCCAGTATTTAGTAAAAAGAAAACCGGAAAACTTGTGGTTCTCCGGTATGGGGTCTAGAGTGAAACGATTATTGGACCCAGTACCAATTTATCTGGAGCATTAGCCATCTTTCCTTCCGCATCACTATAAAGACGAACGACTTGGACAACGGTCTCTGATTTTTCCTTGGCCGAGCCCACTGCATGTCGACCGGCGTACCCATCGCTAAAGTCGTAGCCGCCCGCGCCGCGGTAGCTTAGCTCATACTGTTCAGAGGAAAAGTAGAAAGGCCCAACCTTGGGTAGATGGCCGTGTCGGATCTTATATTCCGAAAACAGCCAGACCAACTCACCGATCAGAGGCGCCAGAGCGCAAGTTCCGTCCGGTAGGTGGAGACCCTCGGGCTTGACTTTCCTGTCTCTCGCATCCTTTTTTGGGTCGAAGACTACCGGATATTGATGGTCAGGACTCCAAGCGATCTCCCAGGAATTAGTCTTGAAGTAGATCAAGTCGTCAATCCGGCCTAGGACCTTTGTCCCACGCTCAGGGGCAATCTTTTGCAGGATGTCGTGAGTCTCCAAATCACCCGGTATTTCCCAGATCTCAAAGCCAAGATCAAGAAGGCGTTGCTTGGCCTGGTCGCTAAGGCGACGTATCCTAAGCTCAGCCTCAACTTCTCTTGCGGCCCTCCAAGGATCCTTCGACCGTTTGATTAGGTCCTTAAGCGGCTGAACCAGCCGGATGACTTCGTCCTTATCTGTGACACGATCAAGAGCTGTAGTTCCCATGATCCTCTCCTTGCTTTTAGTTGACCTACATTGTACAGCGGTTGATAAACCTTGGCAACACAAAAGTTTCGAAAAGAAAACCTTATTTGGTTTTACTTCAATTATTTGAATAATTGAACAATCTTTATATTGTTATATCCCATTCTCTATATCCTATAGCTCTTGACTTAATTTGGTACGGTGATACAATTAAAGTGTCCATCTACGGTTCGCAGGGTTACAACGATGGGAGTGGTTTTTTGGAACCCTGCAAAGTGGTCACGGACGGAGAACCTGGACGCACAAAACGCGACTAAGGACTCCGACCCCGATCCCACAACGCCCCCTGGCAAGAGTCTTGGGGCGTTCTGCGTTTCTGCCCCTTCCTTACTCCCTATATCTTTATATCGTTGTATCCTTATCTCATGCGAATTATTGCCCACTTAGACATGGATGCTTTCTTTGCCGCTATCGAAGAGCGGGATAATCCGCAGTTTGCCGGCAAACCAATCGTTGTTGGCGCTGACCCGATGGGGGGTCGGGGCAGGGGAGTTGTCTCGACTGCCAACTATAAAGCACGCGAGTATGGGATCGGATCAGCAATGCCCATTTCTCAAGCTTGGGGCAGATCACAACATGCAAAACAGCAGGGAAAGTCAGAAACAATTTTTCTTCCCGTAGATATGGAAAAGTACCACCGAGTTTCGGAGGAAGTAATGCAAATTTTGCGTGAACACGCCCCCGCTGTTGAACAAGTCAGTGTGGACGAAGCGTATCTTGATCTTTCTTTTGCCGGAAGCTTTGAAAAAGCCAAGGAAATTTGCCAAAAAATCAAAGTAGAAATTAAGGAAAAGGAAAATCTCACTTCTTCGATTGGTCTTGGACCAAATAAATTGATTGCCAAAATTGCCGCCGGCGTTCAAAAACCGGACGGATTAACTATTGTTGATGGGGAAGATGTCGTCCATTTTCTTGAACCCTTGCCTATTAGAAAGATTCCCGGCATTGGTCCCAAAACGGAAGGAAAACTACACGAATTAGGAATCATGACTGTCCAGGATCTAAGAAGTTTGAATCGTGAAGAAATGGAGGCAATGTTTGGGAAATGGGGATTGGATTTGTACGAAAAGGCCCGAGGACACGACGAATCTCCTGTTGCCACAGTTCCCGAACCGGCAAAATCAATCGGCGAACAGGAAACATTTCAACAAGACACTCTCGACCCAAATACTATATTTGAGAGATTAAACGAGCTGTCAAAGCGCGTGATTGTCCGCTTTAAAGCCAGTGAATTGAAAAGCTTCCGCACAGTGGGAATCGTAGTTCGTTTTGCTGATTTTGAAACTAAAACCCGCGCCCGCACTCTTGACGCCCCTGCTGCATCATTCCCCAAACTCAGGGAAGAGGCGATGAAGCTTCTGCTTCCTTTCCTTGATAAGCGCGAAAATCCCAGAAGAAAATCAATCCGTTTGCTTGGGATAAGAGTAGAAAAATTTGGCTAGAGGAGTTACTATTTAAGTAATGAGCGAAACCGGAACACACCTCCCAGAAGCATTCCAAAGAGCCGCTGCCGACTGGGAAAAGAAACCCGAATCTGATAAAACTCAAGAAGCTGATCCCGAGGCTATTAAAAAAGCAAACGAAATCAAAAACAGCATCCTCAATGCTATCGGAGACAAATGGACGCCAACTAATGGCGGCCGGGAATATCGGGGATTTTTGGAAGACCCTAAAAACCATATTTCTGTTGTCCAAAAATTTGGTGCGGGTATGGAGGGCCTGATGACCTTAGAAATCCACCTCAACCAATATAAGCCGGGGCAGAGGATTTCAACCACAGTTTTATTTCTTAACCAACAGCGAGGGGGTGTCATCAATTGGTATGGATTCGAAGCAGAGCGCAAGACCGCCGAAGAGACCAAAGGCGAGACCGATACAACCAAGTCCCTTTTCTGGGCAAATTTCGAGGGAGATAAAGTAGTAGGACATCAGGAAACCAATCCTAAAGAAGGATTGCAGTTTGCTTCCGAAATTCGCGACGCACTAACTGGAAAAGCTATCGCGCAGAAACCAACCAAATTCTCCCGCCGAAGACTTCTTGGCTTGGAAAAATAAACCCCTTCTCGCCTGCAGCGTGATAAGAGCCTCTCACTTCTTCTTTTTGATTATTCCTAATCAAATCTGCTACAAAAATGGTAGGGCGGAGTTTTCCAAAAGGATCTCTCCGCCCACTTAAAACCAATGGATAAAACCAATGTATGAAACATTGCGCGAAACTTTCGCAGCCAAAATTGTACTTACGTTTCTAGTTCTTTTTGCGCTCCTTTTAATTGGCAAGACTTTTTTGATTGCCAAAAGAACAATTACCCACCAATGGCCGGCATCGATAACTTTTCTTCTTGACATTGTCGAGTGGAGAAAAGAAATGCTCAAAATTCTCTTTCTTCTTTTTGTTGCTATTCTACTTTCTCTTCTTACACAAAAGTTGCATTTTAGCGTCAGTGGAATTACCAACCTAATCCAGTAATTTTCCTTTAATTTTTATCCAATTTTTGCTAAACTAACTAGGCTTAAATCAAACCTTAAAAATGGCTGAAGAAGAACCAAAAGAAGGCAGGATCTTACCTGTCCCGATAACCCAAGAGATGGAAAAGGCATATCTCGACTATGCCATGTCTGTCATTGTTGCTCGAGCGCTCCCTGATGTGCGCGACGGCCTTAAGCCGGTTCAACGGCGGATCATTTTTGCAATGAATGAGCAAGGGATGGCTCCTACCGGCCGATTCCACAAGTGCGCCGCAGTGGTAGGAGAAGTTTTGAAAAAATACCATCCCCATGGTGATATGGCCGTTTATGATGCCTTGGTTCGGATGGGCCAGGAATTTTCCTTACGCTATCCGCTTATTGCTGCTCAAGGAAACTTTGGGTCTATTGATGGAGATCCGCCAGCTGCACAGCGTTATACGGAGTGCAAGCTAGCTCCAATTTCAGAAGAACTGCTCACCGACATTGAAAAAGAAACAGTAAACTTTACTCCAAACTACGACGCAACCAGCGCAGAACCTTCCGTTCTTCCCGCTTCTGTTCCCAACCTCCTTCTTAATGGCGCTTCAGGAATTGCCGTAGGGATGGCCACAAACATTCCTCCTCATAACCTAGCGGAAGTTATTGACGCTCTCGTGGCTATGATCGAAGGAGCAAAAGTTGGGGGAGACGTTGACCAGCCAATGTTTTCAACTAGTCTCACAATTGAGGATCTTTTAACCTACGTTCAAGGACCAGATTTTCCCACTTCTGCTCTAGTTTATGGCCAAGAAGAGATTGCTAAAGCTTACGCAACCGGCAAAGGGAGTATTGTTATGCGCGCAAAAGCCGAAATCACAGAAGAAGAGGAAAAAACAAAAATAGTCGCCACCGAGCTTCCTTACCAAGTAAATAAAGCAGAGCTTTTAATCCGCATTGCGGAACTAGTAAAGACAGATAAGATAAAGGGCATTTCGGCTTTAAGGGACGAATCAGATCGGGAGGGTATTAGGGTAGTGGTAGAACTCAAGCGCGATGCTCGCCCCCAGGCGGTTCTAAATTATCTCTACAAGCACACTGCTTTGCAAACCACCTTCCACGCCAATATGATTGCCCTTGTTGGCGGACAACCGCAAGTTCTTACCTTAAAAGGGATCTTGGAGGAGTTTCTCAAGCATCGTTTTGAAATCGTCGTCAAAAGAACTAGATTTTTACTCACTCAAGCCAAAAACCGTGAGCATATTCTCCAAGGGTTAAAGATCGCTCTTGACCATCTTGATGAGGTCATCGCCACGATTAAAAAGTCCAAGGATACCGATGACGCCCGGGCAAACTTAGTCAAAAAGTTTGGTCTAAGCGAAATCCAGGCTCAAGCGATTCTCGATATGCCTCTAAAGCGCCTCTCCGCGCTGGAGCGAGAGAAAATTGAGCAAGAACTCAAAGACGTGCTGGAAGAGATTGGGCGCCTAGAAGTGCTCCTTTCCGCACCCAAAAACATCTATGTCGAGATTAAGAAGGAGCTTGCAGAAATTAAAGAAACTTATGGAGATGAGCGCCGCACAAAGATCTTTAAAAAGAGGATTGGGGAATTTACCGAAGAGGAGCTAGTTCCTGAGGAAGAAGTTATTGTCACCCTCACTGAAGGCGGTTACATCAAGCGCCTTGGCGTTGCCACTTATAAAAGGCAAGGTAGGGGAGGAAAAGGGATCATCGGTATGAAAACTAAAGAAGAGGATGTTATCCAGCAGGTTCTTTCTGCCTCCACCCACGATGAAGTTCTTTTCTTTACCAACAAGGGTCGGGTTTACAAGCATAAAGTTTACGAAATTCCGGATGCTTCCCGCCAAGCTAAAGGAACCGCAATAGTTAATCTTTTGGATTTGGAACCAGAGGAAAAAATAGCCGTTGCGCTCTCCGTAAGCAAGAAGAAAGAGGAGCAGCCGGCTCATCTGTTTATGGCCACAAATCGCGGAACCGTGAAAAAAACCGCCCTCGCCGATTTTGAGAACATTCGAAAAACCGGAATCATCGCGATTCGCCTAAAACCGGGCGATGCTTTGGTTTGGGTCAAGCCTACTTCGGGAGAAAACGATATTATCCTGGTCGGCAAAGGCGGTCAATCAATCCGTTTTCCGGAAAAACAAGTTCGTTCCATGGGTAGATCGGCAGCCGGAGTGAGGGGAATCAAGCTTGGTAAGGGTGATGAGGTAATCGCGACCGAAGTCGTTGTTGATCCCAAAAACTATCTTTTCACTATCGCCGAAAATGGGCTAGGCAAACGGACAAAGCTATCTGAATACAGGATCCAAAACCGTGGAGGATCGGGAATTCTCACCTCTCGCGTCACTGCCAAAACGGGCGAGCTGGTTACAGCCAGAATAGTTGGAGAAGATAAACATGATCTTCTTCTTACCTCCCAACACGCCCAGGTTATCCGTCTGCCTCTCAAACAAGTCCCCATTCTTGGCCGCTCCACCCAAGGGGTATACCTGATGCGACTAAACAAAGGTGATCGAGTTTCTGCGGTTGCATTCTTAGAAGAAGAGGAAAAGATCGAAGAACCTCAGCCAGAAAAAGCTTCCGAATAAAGTTCTAGAGTATGGCGGGCATTGGGCTCAATTGGTAATTCTTCTAAAGCAACTAACGCCGGAGCCCAAATAAACTCTTGAGCCTCCTCGTTTAATTGAACTTTTTTGCTTTCCACCTGAACAACTTTATCGACAAAAATGTGCTGAACACCCGGCAGATAATAACCGGAGTTTTTGATTTGGTCAAAAGTGCAGATGTCCTGCCCAACTTGCGCCTGGAGTCCTGTTTCTTCTACAACTTCGCGAACTAGTGCTTCTTCCAGCCGCTCATTCCTACGTACCTTTCCGCCCACGATAGAATATTGACCACCCCATTTATGAGTTTTGACTAAAAGGATCTCTTTTTCTGTTCTTCTTTTGCGGCCAATATACTCAATAATTCCACCCACCGCCACAACCGAACCAGGAACCATCAGCTTTTCCCAAAGGCTGTGAATGACTTTCTCATTGCGCTTAACTTTTGGCTCCGGCAACTTTCCATAAGTCCTAACAAATTCAACAAGATTTTCTGGTTTCCAAACAGAATTGTTGTGAAGATAAGCGGGGTGATCTCCAAGTTTTTCCAAAAAGAAACAGCGGGTATTGGAAATTTGCGCAATCCCTAACTCGTAAGAGGCGCTTTTGCCTATGTACCCTTCTGGATTAACAAAGTAACTGAAGCCGTTTTCTCCCAGCTTTTTAAGATTATGCAGATAAAGAAGCTCGATCATCCGAGGATCAGATTCCCGATCACTTTCCAAAACTGCGAACCCATCTTCAACCGCTTTAATCTCAGAAACTTCCGGAGCTAAAACTTCGATACCGGCAGAAGTAAAAAGCTGATGAATTTTTTTAATCTCATTAAAATGCTTGCGAAAACTGCCGTGGATAACACAGCGGAAAGAGGCTTGCATTTAGTCAAGCCGCCTTCCTTCTAAACCTTGCAAAATAACGCGCTCTTTCCTCTGGAGGAAAAGCGGCATCATAGCTTTTTTCGAATTCTCTTTCGAACCTAAACCCACTTATTTTTCCATGAGAATTAGGAGAATTAACAGAAAAATTCCAAATAGTTGTTTTTGCCGTTTCGCAATCATCTAACCGTTTATTCTCACTATCCAACTCTTCGATGCTATCTAAATCAACAATCCGGCAATCAAGGGTAATATTATGCTCGGTCAACCAACCATGGCGCCAGCCGTTTTTGTGCATTAAAGCAACATTTTTACCTAAAGTCCTGGCAAACCAATTAAAATATTCCTCATCGGTCGGCAAGCGTTCCTCCCCCAACTCCTGACGAACTAATTCCTTAGCATCAGCGAGATCCGACTCATCATAATTGGCAGCTCTCGCTTTTGTTCCAAAGGCCCGAACTTCCACAACCGGCTGGAACTTTCTATCAATAACGCCTAATTTTCTTGCCTTATCAAGGGAAACTTTCTTTCCTTCTACAAGCAATTCCTGCAGCTCAATAATCGCCAAAGTTCTGGATGTTCTAATTCCCGCTCTCACAAAATCCTCACTATTTTCATAATCAACCTTCGCTGCCTTCCGATCTAAAAGCCCAAACCTACCGCTTTGCGGATGCTCAGAACCTGGAGGAAGAACATCCACCCGACGAGAAAGAGTTTTAACATAACCAGTACCTTTAAGGTCGACATCTCGATAAAGCCGCCCCTCTTTATCAGAGAAAACAGCTCTTCCCACAAGCGCAGTGCGATAATGCCCTTTCCTAACTTCGGCTTTTTGTTTCCCGCGAACAGTTTCTCCGGGTTTCTTGGGAAAAGCTGCTTCGGCAAAAAGACCGAGAGGACTCGGCTTACCTTTCTCCAGTCTAAAGGGAGCATTAACCTCAGGATTTACTTCCCGCACCCGGTTTTCAACCTGAGAAAAGAGGGCAAGGCGCTCTCTCCAATGCTGATTGGCGAATTTATTTAATTTCTCACCTTCGCCGGTTGGAATGTAGGAGGGAGCTTCTGGCATAGACTAAGTTTATCAGACCTATTTTTGCTAAACTGACTTTTGTTCTCCCCACCTACGCTAAAAGCTTCGGTGGACAAGCCTGCCTCCCAAACTAAAAATGGCTAAAGTTATTACGGAAGGTTTGACCTTTGATGACGTTCTTCTTGTCCCTAAACGCTCCGGGGTAACTTCTCGCAAAGACGTTGATGCTTCAAGTCGGTTAACCCCAAAGATTACACTCGCGATTCCCATTATTTCGGCAAATATGGACACGGTTACTGAAGCTCAAATGGCAGCGGCGATGGCTCAACAAGGAGGAATCGGGGTAATCCACCGATTTATGACAATCGAGAAGCAGGTGGAACAGGTAAGACGAGTAAAGCGCTTGGAAGGTTTGATTATTCGCGACCCCTACACCATTGGGCCAGATGTAACTTTGTCCCAAGCGAGAGAAATAATGGACCGGTACGACACATCACTAATGATTATTGATCTTGACAGAAAGCTCTTGGGTATCCTGACTCATCGAGATATCCTTTTGGAAAAAGATTTCCAAAAACCGGTTTCGTCATTAATGACTAAAAGGAGAAGTCTAGTCACTGCAACTCCTAATGTCACTCTTGAGAAGGCGGAGGAACTCCTTCACAAACATAGGATCGAAAAACTCCCTCTAGTTGATAGGCAAGGGAAATTAGCCGGACTAATCACCACTAAAGACCTGGTTAAAAGAATTAAGTTCCCTTTGGCAACTAAGGATGAGGAGGGGAGACTTAGAGTTGGAGCAGCCATTGGCGTAAGAGAAGATTACTTAGAACGCGCCCGCGCTTTAGTCGAAGCAGACGTTGATGTTTTAGTTATCGATATTGCCCATGGGCACTCAGATTTGGCAATCAACACCGTAAAGGAGATTAAGAAGCGCTTTAAAGTTGAAGTTATCGCCGGAAATGTCGCCACAACTGAAGGAGTACGTGATTTGCAGGAGGCAGGAGCAGATGCGGTAAAGGTTGGCGTTGGAGCTGGCAGTGTCTGTACAACAAGGATCGTCGCCGGCAGCGGTTATCCCCAGCTGTCAGCAATCTTAGAATGCGGGAAAATAGCTAAAGTTCCAATAATTGCCGATGCGGGGATTCGTTATCCAGGCGACGTAGCTAAGGCTCTTGCCGCCGGAGGGCAAACGGTAATGATTGGTAATCTCTTGGCAGGAACAGATGAGTCTCCGGGATCAGTGATTAACCGGAATGGGCGCCGCTTTAAACTCTACCGGGGAATGGCCGGAGTCGGAGCTAACCTCTCCAAGAAAGATGCGGAAAACAATGAACTTGAAGATCAGCTTTTACTTGACGATATAACCCCCGAAGGAGTCGATGCGCTTGTTCCATATCGTGGAACAGTAGCGGAGGTAATCCGCCAGCTGGTTGGGGGACTGCGCTCGGGCATGAGCTATTCTGGAGCAAAAACCCTTCTCGAGCTTCAGCAAAAAGCCGAGTTCGTCCGCATCACTGCCGCCGGCATCAAGGAATCGCACGCCCATGACGTTGAGCAGCTCTAGAAACGTCAAAATCGCCACTTTCCTAAACATCGGGTTTACAATTGTTGAACTTATCGGCGGAGCTTTGACCAACAGTTTGGCGATTCTTACAGATGGGCTGCATGATCTTGGTGATAGCCTAGTTCTGATCTCGTCTTGGACAATTGAGGATGCCTCCCACCGTAAGCCGGATTGGGAAAGAACTTTTGGCTACCGCAGGTTATCACTTTTGGCCGCTTTCTTAAATGCCGTCATTCTTCTCGGTGGATCGGTAGTTATTATGGTGCAAGTCGTCGGCCGATTAATTGATCCGCAACCGGTTAATGCTCTAGGAACCGTTTGGTTAGCAATTATCGGAATTTCCGCCAATGCTGTCGGCAGCTTTTTGCTTGGACGGGGCAAGGGATTAAACGAAAAAGTTTTGAGCTGGCATCTTTTGGAAGATGTTTTAGGGTGGGTAGGAATTCTCATCGCTGGAATAGCGATGCACTTTACTGGGTTTTACCGGCTGGATCCTTTAATCACGATTGGATTTACCATCTTTGTTCTTTGGGGTGTCTGGCGCAATTCCAGAAAATTAATCAATGTTTTTCTCGAGGGAGCGCAGTCAGAAAAACCTCTCCCAATCATAGTAAAGGAGATCGAAAGCATCAAGGGCGTTAAAGACGTCTACGACGTCCATCTATGGTCCCTGGATGGGGGACGCAATCTCTTCTCCATGAAAGCTTTAATAGACAAAAATAAAAATCACGAAATCATTCACAAAGCGGTCAAGAAAATTCTCTCAAAGTACTACATTGACCATTCAACTATTGAGTTGGAAGAAGAAAAAACACATGCCGGAGAAGAACCCGAACAAGATTTCTTAAAGACTTAATCGGCGTGATCGTAAAAGCCTTTAGGCTCACGGGCCTGCCCAAGTGGTTAGATCTATAACTTTACGTGGCGAAGAAGCTGAGCATTCACCGCAACTATCACGGTCGAGGCTGACATAAGAAGCGCAGAAAACGCCGGGGCCAAGACAATCCCCCAAGGAGCAAGAAGGCCAGCTGCAACAGGAATAGCAAAAACGTTGTATCCGGTTGCCCAAGCCAAATTTTCCACCATCTTCCGATAGTTGGCCCGAGCCAGTTTGATGATTTTGACAATGTCTCTCGGGTCATTTTTGATAAGCACAATTCCCGCCGACTCGACCGCCACATCGGTTCCGGCTCCGATTGCAACACCGACATCAGAGGCAGTCAGCGCGGGAGCATCATTAATCCCGTCTCCAACCATCATTACCACCCTACGCCCTTCGGGCTTCGGAGTGGCAGGCTCGGCTTCCTCTTGAATTTTCCGGACGATTTCAACTTTGTTTTCTGGCAATACTTGAGCAAAGTACTCCTTAATACCAAGCTCTTTGGCAACCCAATCCGCAACCGGCTTAGCATCTCCCGTAACCATCGCTACTCGCACCCCCATCTTTTGGAGTGACGCAACCGCTTGGCGAGATTCTGGTCTAATTAAATCAGCAACACCAAAAGCGGCAACGACCTTATTCGCCACAACAAGAAAAATCGCTGTTTTCCCTTGCCGGGAGATTTTCTTAACTTCTTTCTCGATAAAAGAAGGAACCGAGAGCTGTAATTTCTCAAGAAGAGCAGGGCCACCTACGAAGGTTTTTTTTGCCGAGATTATCCCTTGAATCCCGTACCCTGGAATTGCTTTTATTTCTTTAACCTGCAAAAACCTGATTCCGCGATCGGTCGTCGCCTTAACCATTCCACGAGCGATTGCGTGCTCCGAACCCTGCTCGAGGGAAGCAGCCCATTGCAAGGCTTTCTTCTCATCCCAACCAGGTACTGGGATTACATCCGTTGCGCCGAGCTCGCCTTTAGTCAAAGTCCCAGTCTTGTCAAAGAGAACAACGTCAACTTTCCTCGCCGCCTCAAGAGCAACTTTCTTGCGGATCAAAAGGCCGTTCCTTGCCGAAAGGGTGGTGGAGATAGAAATAACCAGCGGAATCGCCAACCCAAGAGCATGAGGACATGCAATCACTAAAACTGCAACCGTCCGCTCTAGTGCGTAAGCTGGCCCAGCACCCAGGAAAAGCCAGGCCAAAACTGTTAAAGATCCGGAACCAATCGCGGTCAATGTAAGGATAAAGGCGGCACGGTCGGCTAACTCTTGGATCCTGGAACGCGAGGCTTGCGCTTCGGCAACCAAGCGCATAATACCGGAAAGTGCGGTTTCTTCTCCTATCTTTGTCACTTTTACTTTAATAACTCCGGTTCCGTTCACTGAACCGGCGATAACCTGAGCGCCAACTTTTTTGTCAACCGGCAGCGACTCTCCGGTAATCATCGATTCGTTGACGGCTGTCTCACCGTCGACTATTTCACCGTCGGCCGGCACCTTTGCCCCCGGCTTAACCAACACTAAATCACCAATTGTTAGTTCACTAACCGGGACAGTAGCCGTTCCGCTACTGGTGATTTTTTCAGCCGTATCTGGCAAAAGCTTTGCCAGTTCCTGCAAAGCCCCCGAAGCGGAGGAAACAGCCCGCATCTCGATCCAATGCCCAAGAAGCATGATGGTAATTAAGGTAGTCAACTCCCAAAAAAGAGGCTCAGAACCAGCGACAGGAAGAAAAGGAACCAAAGTCGCCAAACTATAGGAAAAGGAAACACTTATCGCCAAGGCGATAAGCGTCATCATTCCTGGCAAACGAGCCTTAAGTTCTCCCCAAGCCCCTTTTAGAAAAACTAAACCTCCATAAAAGAAAACAGCGGTGGAAAAGACAGGGAGAATCCACTCAGAGTAAGGGAATGCCGGAGGAGTTATGCCAAAAATCTTTTGGACAAGATCAGAATATAAAATAACCGGAATCGTTAAAACCAGGGAGACAAAAAAACGATCCCGAAACATGTTCACCGAATGCCCGGCATGGCGATCTAAACCCTTATCTCCCGCGTGTTTTGAACTACTGGCTTGCGTAGTATGATGTTCGCAGTAAAAATGGGTGACGCCTTGAGCGTCGCGGACAGCAGTCACCGCCAACATTCCGCAGAGTTCACAACGACGTCCCCTCGGCGTTGCCAGCGATTCGTCAGAATCGCGTCCGCTTTGTCCTTGGGGAATCGGTTGATGTTGCGAATGGTCTTCCATCAGATAATTTAGATTATACAATACCCCCTGGGGGTATTACTAAATCTTTCCAGTTTTCGAGAACTAGGAATATCCATAACGATGGGCGAGGAAAAAAGATAGCAGAATAATGGCGGAGTAAAAACCCAAAACGCCCAAGTAGCTTACGTTAAGTCCCAGCAGTCCCGACCAAAGAAAGGTGTAATACCAGCTGAAAAGAGAAGCAAAACCTGCCCAAACAGTCTTTTTACGGACTAGATAAAACTCAGAAACTATAACCACGGAAACAAAGAACATTTTTATCAAAAATGCGGGGTCATGGAGAAGTACGGGATTAGCCAAAAGCAAGCCGAAACCTGTTGCAAACAAGACAGGGAGCGATAACCAAACCATCTTTTGTAATAACGGATTAAGAAAGCCTTTTGTTAAAAAGAGGGCACTTCTTATCGAAGAAGAAGTTATTCCCAAAACAGCCACAAGCACATGCAGGAAAAGCATTTTATTTTAAATCTCCTGATCGGTCGTTCTTTCCATCAAAGTCTTCTTTTGTTCTGGTCGAGTCTCTTTAAAAGAGACGGAATTCGCCGCCCGCTGAACGACTTCGGAAAGAGCGGGGTGGATGTGAACAGAATTTTTGATTGCTCCCAAATCATCGTCGGCAGCTTTCATTGCCACAACAATCTCGTGGATAAGAACCGAAGCATTTGTTCCAAGAATATGCGCGCCAGCTATCTTTTTTGTCGCCCGATCGACGAGAATTTTCACAAAACCGTCTTGGTCTTCAATCGCCTTGCCCATTCCAGTTTTGATGTAGTCGTAGCGGCCGACGACATAACCCGCTTCCTTTACGCCTGAAGCGCCTGCCCGTCCGTCAGGCGGGGATTCGCCTTTGGCGGACAAATCCTGTTCCCGCAATCCAACTCCCGCAACTTGCGGGGAAGAGTAGACCGCATGAGGCATGGCGCGATAATCAACCGGCGTATTCTTTTTGTCGATTGCATTAAACGTAACGTACTTTGCTTCCCAGTTTGCCCCATGCTTGAAAGGAACTTTGCCGACAACATCCCCAAGCGCCCAAACTCCTGGAACATTGGTTTCCATGTATTCGTTGACGGAAACAAAACCTCTTTCATTTAAAGAGATACCAACTTCCTTGCATCCCAGAGTATCGGTGTTTGGTACTCTGCCGACTGCAACAAATAGGAGATCGCCGGTAATCGTTTTTGTTTCCTCGCCGACTTTAACTTCAACCGAAACTTCTCCATCTTGTCCAGGCGGAGGACCACTTACTTTATTGACGGCTGCATTCAATATTAACCGGTATTTTTTACCAAACAATTCTGTAAATTTATTTGCAACTTCTTCATCTTCGTTGGAAATTAAAACATTCCCGCGATCAATGATTGTTACCTCACTGCCCAAACCGCCAAAAAAGTGAGCCATTTCACAAGAGATGTAGCCGCCGCCGATAAAAACAACATGCTTAGGTTGTTTGGTTAAACGAAAGACAGTGTCCGACGTTTGATAAGCAGTTTTTTCCAACCCCTGGATCGGAGGAACGGCTGGGCGAGTACCGGCAGCGATAACGATCTTTTCACCTTCAACTTCTTCTTTACCAACCATTAACTTTTTCGGACCTGTAAAACGGGCAAAGTGCTTATACAAGGTGTATTTAGGATTTGCAGCAATTGCTTCCTCGATTCCCGCTGCCTCTTCGTCAACAAAATCCGCTGTCCGCTTCATAATTGCAGGAAAATCGACACCTGTGAGTTGAGATTGAATCCCCCAAACTGAAGAGCGCTTGATCGTCTCCGCCACTTCGGCAGATTCGATAAGCATCTTTGAAGGAATACACCCCCGGTTAAGACAAGTCCCGCCAAGCGGCCCGGCTTCAATTACAGCAACAGACAAACCTTTCTTGGCGGCATAAGCGGCAACATTTAATCCTGAGCCGCCGCCGATAACAACAAGATCAAACTTAGGCATCAGCCTCATCGTAGCAAAGAAGCCCCAGGGGTAAAATCAATGGGGTTTTTAGATCCAACCAGAAATATTGGAAACCACTTTTCTCCTCCGCTTTTATTTTACTATAGGACTCAAACATGGTAAAATAAATTATCAAAAGAAGGAGGTGCATAAAATGCACCAGCAGCTGGTTTACGGCGATGACGCCATGCCCATGATCGGCGATGTGGTGATCTTCCGGATCCCGAGTCTGAACCGCCGTTACGGGATGGGCCTGTACTTCCCCCACGGCGCTCAGGCACGGCTCGCCTCCACCCAGGATCACGAGGGGTTGGTCGAGATCAGTCCCTACAACTGGCACTTCGAACTCCGGCAGATCCTCGATCCCAAGAGCCGCAAGGTTCTTGCCGATGTGGGCTGGTTCAACGGCCGGGGACAACAGGTCGATAGAGCTCCTGCCCAGTTCAGCTACGGGCCGGAGATCGTCTCCGAGAAGCCGAACAAGTTCGAGGGCAAGGACGTCATCATCAGGACGACGATCAAGCCGGTCATCCTGATCCCGACCTTTCCGCACGTGCTCGCGCTCGTCGAACGCCGCGCGGTCAGGCCCAACTAGCACACTTTTTCTTCTAGCGACCAAGCCGGTCCTTCACAAACCAGTGGGGGACCGGCGCTTTCTTTTTACTGCTTGTTTCCTCGGTGGAACTTGCGGTGAATCTCTTTAAGTTGAGGGTTGGTGACGTGGGTGTAAATCTGGGTAGTTGAAATATCACGGTGCCCAAGCATTTCTTGAACGGCGCGGATATCCGCCCCTTCCCTCAAAAGATCGGTGGCGAAGGTGTGGCGCAGAGTATGGGGAGTAGGATCAACCACAAGGCCAGCCTTCCTTGCATACTTTTTAACTAAACGCTGAACCGAACGTTGGGTTAGACGCAAATCTTCTCCATCTTTATCAATTGCTTTATTGTGGCCCCAGTGGCTCCCTGCATAACGGATAAAAAGCGGCTTCCACACATCATCTCGTACTCCAAGATAGCGACGCAGTGCTGCCTCTGCTCGATCACTGACAAAAACAACACGAATCTTTCCACCTTTGCCTAAAACCGAGATTTCTTTTGTATCTAGGTTAAGATCATCACGATTTAAAGAAACCAATTCGGAAACTCGAACACCGGTAGAAAAAAAAAGCTCAAGAATTGCTCGATCCCGGTCACCGATTTTGATTCCAACTTTAGGAGCCGTCAAAAATTTCTCCAAATCCTCCGGATCCAAAACTTTAAACTTTCTTTCCTCTTTTTTAGGCAATTCAATCCGGTCGGCCGGCATCACCGCAAGTTCTTCTTTTTGAGCAAGATATCTAAGTAAGCCCCGAAGAGCAATCAAATAATAGTTTTGGGTCAAACGCTTTAAAGGGTGGCCATGCAAATCTTTTTTTCTAGATAAAAAAAGTCGGTATTCATGGACAAGGTTGGAATCGATAGCGGTAGGGGAGTCGGTTTTTGCAAAGCGGGCAAAAACATCCAAGTAGCGATGATAATTATTTAATGTCCTTGGGCTGTAACCTTTCTCCAATTCCAAATATTCTAAATATTTTTTAATAGCATCCGTTAGCGACATTGCAATTAACCTTTGATAGGGGACCACTCCTATCCAAATATTATCCTAACACATTCTGCGTCGCACAACCTAGATTTTGCGACGCACAATGGTATAGTAGCGGACTTCCCTATCCGGAGTCAAATTTTAGAGATATCTAGAGGTACCTGATGATTAATCAAGATAATCGCCTACTTCTAATTCTGAACGTTAAGATACTCTTTACAAAATTAATTAGGAGTCATTAGGAGAGTTTAAGAGATAGTAAATAGATACCCACTAACTTAAACTTAGAACTTACAAAATGGGTCACGAGACCATAAAACATTGCAAGATTTTTGTAAAGACGATGTTTAGGTCGTCTTGATGCAAATTTTGCAAAATTTTTTGAACTTTAGAGCCGGGGGATTCGTAAATCAAAAATAGATTAATCCAACCGACCAAATTACAAAAAGAGGTAAGGTATAAGATTTAAAAAACTAAAAGTTCTTCAACAACTCAAAATAATTAAACAAATAAGTTAAATTAAATCAGGCGTGCTAAAGCCGCTCTAGTTTATCGGAAAAATATAAATCATTATAGGTTAGTTATAGGTCTTCTATCACTCCCCTCCTCCGGTTGACAGGTCGTGTTTTATAAGCTATAATTAATGTGTTCGATCGGACTAACGGGTGGACAAGGAACGGCACATTCGTTAACCCACGATCGGCTGCGGAGAGAAGGAGCGTCTAACGCGATCCCGGATCCGCAGACAAAAAAGTCATCCCAGAACCAGCATCCCCCGCCGAAAGGTTGCTCAAAGCTGTACAAAAGAGAGCACAAAAGGGGGATTTTCTTTTTTATTTTTCAAGAAAAAACCCTAGTAAAGAGGAAAACAGCCAGAGCAACAATAATATATTCGATAACAATCCGATAACGCAGGTGTCTTTCATAATATGCCCGAGCAATCCCAAGCATCGAGTAAAAGAAGACTCCTTCTGACAAAGCGCGAAGGAACGATTCCCATGGGAAAAAAGAAAATGCGAGTGAAACCTGAGCCAATCCCCCCGCCACTACCGCGGCTCCTAAGAAAAACCTTCGTTCAAAAAGATTGGAAAGAGTCAAAAACCAAAAGAAATTCAACGAAAGAACAAAACTAATTAGAAAAACTACTAAAGTACTAAAAACAACTCCCAACGCCAGCTTATACAAAACGGTAAGAAGGAGAAACATCGCCAGAAAAGAGAAAAGGAAAATAGCCGGCTTAGCTACCTTTTCTAAAGGAATGCTTTCCTTCTTTACTCTCTCTACCCGGAAGATATTCAAACTTAAAAGAAGCAGATAGAAAATAGAGAAAAAAGAAAGCCAACTCCCAAGCTTAAAGACGAGATGAAGATTAGGAAAAAAATATTGGTTTAGGGAAGCACCTGCCACCAAAATAGCAGGCAATAAAAGAAGGGTGACAATCTCGATTCCTCCAGGTCTTTCCAAAGTAAGGTACGTCAGAAAGATAGCAAAAATGGGAGGAAGAAAAAGGGCAACAAACTGTGCAAGGATATTATCTGTTGTGTAAGAGGATAGAAGGACAAGAAGCCCGGCCAAAAAGGCAGAAACTGCAAAGAAACGCAACCGTTTGCTGGCGAAAATATCAGTAATTTTTCCCATTTACGCAGTTTTGATGATGTGGCAGAGAGCAATTGCCAAAGCGTCAGCGGCATGTACGGGAGTCGGGTGCTCTTTTAAATGGAGTTGTTTTTTGATTGCTAATTGAACAACTTTTTTATCCGCTCTGCCATGACCCGCAACATAGAGTTTAGCCTCCAACGCGTTGTATTCATAAACGGGCAAATCCCTCTCCCCCGCCAAAAGCATGATTACTCCATAAGATTGCGCAACGGAAATTGCGCTTCTTTTATTAACGTTAAAGACAACTCGTTCGATAACTATTTCTTCAACATCATGCTCATCTACTAATTTTTCCACTCCCCTTTTGATAATCACCAATCTCTTGGAGAGCGGATCTTCCGACGAAGTTTTTATCATCCCGTGATTGACGTATTTAACCGCTTTCCCTCGCTTATCACCTCTATTTATAATCCCCCACCCCATCTCCGCTGTTCCTGGATCGATTCCTAAAATAATCATTGCTTACGTTAATTGATGAACAATCTCATCAGGAATATCAAAGTTGCTAAAAACCTCTTGAATATCGTCATGTTCATCAAGCGCATCAGCTAGCGAAAGAACTTTTTTCGCTGTTTCTGGATCGCCAACGGGAATGGTAAAGGTTGGATTCTCTGGATCAGTGGAAAATATATAAGCGGCCGAACCAGCCTCGCCTAAACTCCCGCCGTGTTCTTCAAAGATTCTTCTTACTTCCGAAGTTGTTCTGTTTTTGTTATCAGTTGCAGCTTTGACTAAAAACGCTACGCCAGATGGGCCGTAACCCTCGTAAACTACTTCTTCCAAAGCACCGGCTCCCCCTCCAGCTCCGATTGCACGATCGATATTGGTACTGGGCATGTTATAGGAGCGAGCTTTATCTATTGCTGAACGAAGAGACGGATTAAGATTAGGATCTAAGCCTCCTTTGCGCACTGCTAAAGAAATTACTTTGGTCAGTTTAGTAAAAACTTTTCCCCGCTTAATGTCTTCTATAGCTTTGCCTCTTTTAATTGTCGCCCATTTTGAGTGCCCTGACATTCCAGAGATTATGATAACAGAAGCCAAATCCTAAGCACGAGCTTCTAAACAAGTACGAATTTTAGAAATTCAAATGTTCCAAACTATTTGGAATTTATGAAATATTGTAATCAGCGGAGCTCTTCTTCTTCGTCGATGGGTTTGGCAGCTTTCTTTTCCGCCGGAGGAGCTTCTTTGGGTGTTTCTACTTTCTTAGCGGCTGACGCACCTTCGCTTTTAGCTACGGTAGGTTTCGCTGCGCTCAACTTTTCCCCGCCTTTGGCGGAAGCGGAGGAAGGTTCCTTCTTTTGGGCCTCCGGCTGATCGGTCTTTGGCCGAGGCGTTTCGGCAGGTTTTATCACGCCGGAGGTGGGAGAAGGTTCTTGAGTCGAAGGCGAAAGGTTCTTATCACGTGAAGCGCGAGAAGGTTCTTGAGCGGAGCGAGAGGTTCTTACTGCCGCAGGAACAGGTAATTTTTTGACGAGAGCCGGCACTACCCCCTCCTCACCTTCACCGGGCTTCTTACCGATTATTTCGACCAAAGCGGCAAAAGGAGGATGCTTTTCGTCCGTAGGAAGCAAGATCTTAACCTTATCCCCCTCTGCCCCGCTCCACCAACGGACCGCCCCCTGAAGTAATTTATACGACCCCTCCTTCCCAAGAGCCTCAAAGCGACCATCTTTTTGGGCAAGCTGGGCTTCTGTTTCCACCCGGGGAGCTTCTGTAAGTAGTTTAAAACGCCGGCCCTCCGGCCCTTCGATCATCTTTAATTTGTCTCCGTAAACGAGTTTGGTTTTGGCTGAATAATTGTCCGGCACGGGATATTTTTTTCCTGCCTCAGTAATCATAAACATCCCATCGTATTTGCCAACAAGGCCAGGGACATCGGCCGTTCCGGCAAATAACCCGCCACCTTGGCGTTCAATTTCTTGAATTAATTGTTTAGCGAGGTTTAAAGAGGAACTGGCGGCGCTAATCGCCTGGACAAGAAGCTGTATTTTGGAAACGCTCTCTGAGCGTTTAACCACGGAGTTGGTTGCATTCCCCAAACTTCCTTGCATTACTGGTCTTCTCCTTGATCCTTATTATATACCACTGGTTTTGGTGGTTCTAGGTTCACCGGAGGCGAGCCGTCCATCCCGGATTGTGGCGAGTTTTGATTCTCCTCAGCGATTGCCATCCCCAAGCTAAACTCCCGCTCAGTCCAACGCTTAATCTTATCTGCAACTTCATTTGCATCTCTGCCGTAAACCTGTCGAGAGAGCTCAACCGCCGCTGCCCCTTGGTAGGTCTGGCCAGAAGGGGGAGGGAGGGAAACCGCCGAAAAAGGTTTTGAGGTCATCCCATCAATCATGAGCTTTATATAAATGTGATATTTCTCTAAGGAAATCAAATCCTCGGCGATAAAGTAAGGAGCAAATTCCTTCTCAAGAATCTGGGCATCAGGAGCACCGACGGAAAATAATACCATTGTCCCGACATTCCCAAAAACCCCCTCTTGCATGCTTTCGGGAAGCTGAGCGGTGTATTGGTGGGTTAAGTGCAAATTCAGGCGGTACTTACGCGCCTCAGAAAGAATCGAAGAAAACGAACCGGATGCAAAATTCTGGAATTCATCAGCGAAGAGGTAAAAATCCCGGCGTTCGGCTTCGGGAATTTTGACCCGTTGCATCGCAGTAAAATTGATTTTCGAGATTAAAAGCGAGCCTAAAAGATTAGCATTATCTTCCCCAATCTGCCCCTTGGAAAGATTAACGAGGAGAATCTTTCCTTCATTCATAATCTCTCCTAAATCAAGAGAGGATGTTCTCTGTCCAACGATGCTGCGGATAGTCGTGGAGGCAAGAAAACGGCCAACTTTGTTTTGAATAGGCGCGATTGCTTCGGTGTGCAACCTTGGGTTCCCCATCATTTGGGTATACTCGTTCTCCCAAAAATCTTTGAGAACTGGGTCCTTAACTTTATGAACAATATATTTTTGGTAGTTTTTATCGGAAAGAAGACGTACAATTCCAAGAAGCGTCGTCCCAGGAACTTCAAGAAGGGTGAGGATGGCATTGTTTAGGAGGTACTCCAAGCGCGGTCCCCAAGAAATCTCTCCGAAGTGTTTTTTGAAAGCATCCAAAAGCCCGGAGGCGAGAAGGTTCTTTTGGGTAACATCCTCAATCTCCAAGAGATTCAAGCTAATCGGCCGCTCGTTATCAACGGGATTAAAATAAACCACGTCTTTGACCCGTTCCGGCGGAACAAAATCCAAAAGCTCGGCAACCAAATCTCCATGAGGATCAAGAACTGCCACTCCCTCACCATTTTGCATATCTTGAACAATCATGTTTTTAAAGACCGTGGTTTTTCCTGTTCCCGTTTTACCTACTAGATAAACGTGCCGGCGGCGGTCTTCCCGCGTCAAACCAAAGCGGATGCGCTTTTCGTGAAAAGTCGTTTCGGCAAAGTAAGTGCAATCAGAAGTAGGAAGATTTGCCGGAGGCTCTCCTTTTTTATAAGTTGCCCAAGCGATTGCCGGGGTTTGGACGGAGATATTGGGAAGATGGTAGATCGAAGCAAGCTCAGCTGTATCAAGAACGTAAGAATCGGTTGGGAACTCACGGCTGACTACTTTTTCCTTAAAATCACCAATCCCTTCTACTGGAGAAGTCCGGGAGAAGGCGTTTAGGCTTGCGGAAGAAAACTGACCAAAAGAGGCGGAGACTCCTCGCAGCAATTTTTCGCAGTTTGCTGGATCAAGAGCGGCAGTTAGGATCCTAACTGTTACAGCAAAACCCATCCTGGTCAACTTATCTTCAATCATTTTAAGTTCCAATTCCTGACCTGCGGAAAGGCGCGGATATTCGGTTTTTGGAGGGGGCGCGCCGGGCCTAGGACGGGAGGCGGCCAAATCCTCTGGATTCGTAAACTGCTTGATGGCGAGAGGAATCAGCTCCCCGACCCCACTGGCCACACCGGAAGCGAGCTCGCTTAAACCCAGTTTAGCCTTCGCCGTACCTGTTCTCACTTGCTTAACGTATTCGTGCCCAGCTCTTTGCCAAACGTCAGGAACTGGTCTAACCGCAATCTGCAGCCAAATCCTCTCCCCTTCCCCAACCTCGCTCATCGAGCCGGTGATCGCCGCCAGGGGGTCAACTAGTTCAAAATCACGGAAAGTTTTTGTCGGAAAAAAAGAATCCTTGGCCAAAACCATGCTTTCACCACATATAGAAAGACCAGATAAATCGGCCTGCATATAATCATTTTCAACTAGTTTTAATTCGGCGGATGGGTATTGGGCGTAGACTTGGCCCTCGACAAATTCTCGAACGTGCTCAGGGCACCAAACATAAAAGCGAATGCCGGAAGAATCGGCAGCGATTTCAAAAGAGATATGCTCCTGCTCGTGAGGATCAATGCGCAAGAGACCGTGGAGGGAAGCAAACATCTGCTCCGCGGCCAGAGGATCTTTTTCGTTGCCTTTGGGCACGCGAATCTCCAAAAGAACCCCTTTCTCGTAGCGTCTCTCATCTGTTATTTTTAATTTTCCGTTTGGCTTAGTTGAACGAACCGCCCCAATCAAAGAAAGCCCAACCACACCAAGGATAATCGGTAGTACTGACATACACTTTCGTCCAAACTTTTACACTACTGAAAGGAAGTGAGCAGTTTGGCCTGTCCCTTACAGTATAACCCAAATCCCTATGGGTTGCAATAACGAGTGATGTATAATGAACCCGAAAATCGGAAAAGGAGATAGGACAAGTTGGACGAACAAGACGAGAGACGGCTCGCTGCAGCTCGTGTGCGCATTGGTGTAGCCTTTAGAGGAATTTTCCATTTGAACCCTCCGGAAGATGGTCGCATCTACACGGAGCTATCTGATGCTGAAGTGCAGAAAACAATTGAAGATAAGCTCAAAGAACTCGAAAAGCGCTATCTGGAACGGAAGGCAAAGCTGGAGAGCACTTTGCAAAAACGTCCTTCTTTTCCAAAGCTTCGCGGTTTGCCCGCGAAGGAACGTCAGGAACGATACGAAGAGTATGGCAGACTCCGAACCAGTCATTTGATGAAACTAAACGCAGATTTAAGGGGCGCCCGAGAGGCCTTGCAAGACCTTAAGGCCGCCTACTACCTTGCGCTGCTTTTTTGTTTCTTAACTGAAGAGAACGTCTTTGCTTATTTTAAGCAACTGCCAACGACAATCAATTCACCCGCTGTTACCAATTCAAGGTAGCAGCGGTATTTTTTACCTTACAGATAGGACGCTCGCCTCAGGTGAACTATATATAAATAGGACGCTTCGGCATAGCCGAAGCTAGCTATTTGTAGCTACAAATAGAGGACCCCGGCTAATATGGCCGGGGTCCGAAGAAAGGAGAGAGACTAAGTTTTAGGATACAAGGCAAAAGTCAAAATGTCAACCCCACGACGGTGGTATCAATAGCAAAAGAAAAAGGCGGCGCAAGTTATTGCGTCGCCAAGGCGATCCTAATGTTCCCAAAGTCTTGAATTAGACCACCGATCTCCATATTCTCTCTTCAATCCTTCCTGTACTCGCGCCAGGTCATTCTCCCAATGATAAGGTATGGGGTGTCCCTCAACCTTTACACCATGAATCGTGTTAAGGTAACCGGAAACTTCGAGCCAAACTCTTTCAACCCTAGCTTTACCCCCAGTGATATGCTGAGCCCCGCCAGGCCACGAATAGAATCCTTCGTAAGGAACGTAGATCACATCACCCACCTTAGGTACAGGAAGAACCGTTACCCTACCTGACATTAGCTCTACCTCCCAACCCCTTCTTTGCAAGATTATACCACCGGCGAAAAAAAAGGCGGCGCAATTTAAGCGTCGCCAAAATAAGATTAAAGGGCTAAGTTTTCCTCGATCGCAACAAGGATTTGGGAAAAGACTCTTTCCTCATCCCCTTCCCCATCTACCTCAACCAAAGGGATTCCAAGCAGGTAAAGATTAGAAAGCGCAGGTATAGTTTGCGTATAAAACCACGCGATCCTTCTTCTTATTGCTTCCTCGCTATCGAGAGATTTGGGCGCTAGCTTTCCCTTACCGCATTGAGGGCAAAGACGAGCGATCTGTTCTTTTGTCGAGGGGAACCCGCAAAAGGCATTATTGCAGACAACTCTGCTTGCCATACGTTGCCGAACGGCATCTTCCGACACATTGATCTTAATGATCAAAACGTTCTGACCAAAAATTTCCTTAACCAGAGGTCCGATTTGCTCCGCTTCATAAACCGTGCGCGGCGATCCCGAAAGGATAATCCCAAATCCCTCCAAAGCGTAAGCCTTGATTTTTTCGCAAACGAGAGCGGTTGCCCACCGAGTATCGTTTAGATCTCCCCGGTAGTAAATTTCCCGCTGTTTGGTCACATTTGGATCCAGAGCAAAGGCTAGGTCATCTACCCGCTTTTTAATCTCTTGTCCGGTATCAAAGTGGATAAAACCAGGAAAACATTTAGTTAACCGAAAGGCCTGGGTTCCTTTGCCAACGCCCGACGGGCCCATAAGGACAATTGCCGCTTTGGCCACCTCTTCTCCTTTCCTTATGTTAATTGGCTTTTATTCTACTACGGAATTAAAAAGGCGGCGCAAAGTTAATTGCGTCGCCAAGGCGAGCTAACGTCCTAAGGGTTGAGATCCTGAGCGTCGATTACCATAGTTCACTCGCAAAATCTCCTGCGACTGAGAAATGTCATCCCAATCCCAAATACAATTCGGATGTTCAGCAACTTCAACTAATGTCCGACCCTGATCAGTCCAAACCCTTGTAACAGCTGCCAAACCTCCGTGAAGTAAAACTGACCTACCAGCAAGAATGGCCCAACTCCACGGAACGTAAATCTCATCCCCAACGTTGGGCGGAGGAACTGTTACGCCGTCATCTTCCCTTGCCACGGTTCTACCTCCTAACCTTTCTTTCGGAAAGATTGTATCACCGGCAACATCAAAAAGACAGCGCGATTTAAGCTAAAATCATCCTGTGGCACCCAAACTCAAAGCGGTTATTTTTGATCTTGATGGGACAATCTTGGATAACGAGGATATTTACGCGCGGGCTTTTTGTTCGGTTTTAAAAGCGCGAGGCATTTCCTGCGAAAACGTCAAACATATCTCCGGCATTGGCGTCAAAGAAAATTGGGAAAGGATGAAGGCTGAGCTGAGCTTGCCTGAGGAACCAGAGGATCTTGCCTCCGAAACGCAAAAGTTCTATCTCGACCATCTTCCGGAAATAAAAATTAGGCCCGGCTTCCACAAACTTGTTTATTTTTTGCGAAGCCAAAACGTTTTAGTTCTTCTTGCCACCTCCAACATCAGGGAAATCGGCCAATTTGTTCTGGAAAAAATGAAAATTTCTGGCCTTTTTGACACAAAAACTTTTGGAGATGAGGTCAATCGCAAAAAACCCGCTCCTGATCTCTTTTTAGCGGCGATCCAAAAAGAGCATCTCCTACCAAATGAGGTCATCGTTATCGAAGATTCTCCTTCCGGCATCGCCGCGGGACGTGCTGCCAATGCTAAAACTTGGGTGATCAGAACAGATAGATTTACGTTGGGGGAACTAACCCGCGCCAATTACATCTTCCCAACCTTCTTTGAACTCCAGCGCTTGCTAAAGCAAGAAATCGTAGTATAATAGTGTTGTTCGCGGGTAACTAGGAAGAGGACTCTGACTTTGTCACGATCACCTCTCTCCCGTTCCTGCTTCGAGAGGTGGTGAATCACACTTGAGCACAAAATTATACGTTGGTAATCTTCCCTGGGCTACAACCGCCGAGGACTTAACAAAGATGTTCTCCGAGGCTGGCGAAGTCGAGGATGCAACGATTATCACTTACAAAGACACTGGTCGTTCCAAAGGTTTTGGTTTCGTCACCATGAAAGATGACGCAGCCGCCGATGAAGCGGTCAAGAAATACAGCGGTTCCGACATGGAGGGCCGTGCGATCGTTGTTGATAAAGCTCGCCCAATGCGCACCGAGGGCGAAGCAGCCGCCTAAATCCCTCACTAGTTTTTAGACGTCAAAAGTTTGAAGCCGACGAAAGTCAAGGTGCTCTTTTTGTTAAAATGAGTTTGATGCCCACTGATTACAGCTTTCCTTTTGAGCTGCCGAACGCAAATTTAACACTGCCGGAAAACATTGAACTTTTTATCGTTCCCACCATTCTTTTGACGATTGGACTTGCAGTTTTAATCTTTTTCTGGCGAGCGCGCCGCTGACTTTACTTCGATTGACTTTTTACTTCCCTACCCCTAAGCTTTAAAGCGACAACCTAAACAAAGCCACCGACGTTACAGTCGGGGTCCCGACCAAAAGCGTCGGGAGAGAGGAGAAAGCAATGGGTCTGAGCAGGCAAGAGCATGAAGACCTTTACTATTGGCTTCTTTTGACCAGACGCGCGGAAGAGCACATGCGCTGCGTCTACAGAGACCAGAAAGCAGGCAAAATCGAGCCTGTTTTCTCCGGAAATCTCTACCTTTCCACCTATCAGGAAGCCGTTTCCGTTGGGGCGGCCTTTGCTTGCCGCGATTCAGATTGGATTTCCCACACCCACCGCGACCTGGGGGCTCTTTTGGTCAAAGGCCGCTGGGACTTAAACGATGTCTTTGCCAATGTTCTAGGTCGGGCCGAAAGTCCAGCGCAAGGACACGATTCTGGACTAAATATTGGTTCAAAAGAAAAAGCTACTCTCACCAAGCATATCTTTATGTGCATTAACCCAGTGATTGCTTGCGGCGTCGCTGGGGTTTGCGCCGAGAAAAAGGAAGGAAATGTTATTCTCGCTTTCCTTGGCGATGGAGCGACATCCCAGGGCTACTTCCACGAAACTTTAAACGGTGCAGGCCTAGGAAAATTGCCGATCATCTTTATTGTCAACAACAACCAATACGCGATTTCCACTCCTGTTGAAGGCCAAGTTGCGGGAGGCTTTATTTACAAAAAGGCGGAAAACTATGGTTTCCCAGGAGTATGGGTAGACGGCAAGAACATTCTTGAGGTTTACCATGTGGTACATGATGCGATTTCCCGCACCCGAGCCGGCGGAGGTCCTACTCTCATCGAGGCGGAAACTTTCCGCCTCTGCGGCCATGCGGAACATGATGTTGATAATCAAACTGGAATCCCCTCCTATATGACCCAGGAGCAGTGGGAAGCGGAAAAGACGGTGGAAAATGACCCTCTTTGGCGCTACCGCCAGCATCTTCTTGTTCAAGGGGTAATGAAAGAAGAAGATTTTGCGGCGCATGAAGAAGATGTTGCTGCAACTATCAAAGATGCTTGGGAGAAGGCGTTAGCCTTACCGCCGCCTGAACCCGGTGGCGACCAGCTTTTTGCAGAGGATCAAAGATGAGAAACGGCCGTTACGATCGAGCCATTCGCGAAGCACTGAGCGATGCAATGAGGGCTGACCCAAATGTTTACCTTCTTGGCCAAGATATTCGCTATGGAGGTGTCTTTGGGGTAACCCAAACGCTGCTTCGTGAATTCGGACCGCAGCGGATTGTTGATACTCCCCTTTCGGAAAACCTGATCCTTGGAGAAGCAATAGGATCGTCTCTGGTAGGTAAGCGGCCAGTTGTAGAAATCCAATTTGCCGATTTTGTCTCTGTTGGTTTTGCGATGTTGACCCAGTTTGCCGCTTCGCATTATTGGCGTTCTGGAATCCCCATCCCTATCGTTGTCAGACTGCCTTACGGCATCAAAGGAGCCGGAGGTCCTTATCACTCGCAATCGCCGGAAGGCTGGTTCCTCAACATCCCGGGCTTGAAGATGGTTTTCCCATCAACGGCGCAGGATGCTTACGGACTTTTGCGAACAGCAATCGCCGATCCCAACCCAGTCCTTTTCTTTGAGCACAAAGGGCTTTACCAAAGGAAGGAAGCAATGGGGCAGTTTGCCGAGCCGGCAGAGGAGAATGAATTTATTCCCTTCGGCCAAGCCGTCTTGAAGCGCGAAGGTAAAGACTGCCTCCTCGTCTCTTACGGCGCGATGGTCCATCTTGCTCTCGATGCTGCAACAGCTTTAGCGGAGGAAGAAATCGAATGCTCTGTCCTTGATCTTCGGACCTTAGTCCCTCTAGACAGACAGCAGCTAACTAGATTGGCTAGCGAAATCGGGAAAGTCGTCATTGTCCACGAGGCGCCAAGATCCGGGGGACCGGCTGGCGAGATTGCGCAACTAATCCGCGAAGCAGACCAACGAGTAATCGTAGAGCGGGTTGCGTCAAAAGATACCCCTGTCCCCTCCTCCCCGAATCTGGAGAAAGACTATCTTCCCAAAGTCGACGACATTATCAAGGCCGTCAAGAAGATTACAAAATAAAAAACACCCCCGCCAGGTCAACCTTGATCGGCGGGGATTTTTTGCTTGACATAGAGATCAAATCTGATAACTTAAGCATAAAACTATCAAGGAGGAAAAGTAGAGATGGATTGGTTGTTCCAACCCCACGTTCTTTCATACCTGTTCTGGGGGACCCTCACTCTCGGAATCATTGTCATATTAGTCAGGGCCGCTAGGAGCCGGGCCTGGAATACAATCATTGGCGACTTCTTCTCGGCATTTTCTCTCGCCACTGGTGCGTGGGCTGTAGCGGCAGTGATGCTTGCTTTTGTCGCTATTCCTTTTACGCCTACTCATGATTCACGGGAATACCGCGACCAACAGTTGATATCGATGCGGTCCGCCGACAGTACCAGCTTGTCGTTCTTTCTGTTTCTTGGTACAGGAGGTGGTAAGTCCGAGTACGAACCTGTCTACGTCTACTACGTGGAAGATAACGGCGCCATCGTGCAACGTCATCTTACTGGGAACATCCGCATCTATGAGGAGGACAGGTCAGATGCAGTCCTTCGTACATGGTGGAATCGCCACGATACAGATGCAAGCGGTTGGTGGCAACAGCATGTTTTTTGGGTTATTGACACAACGCTTTGGACACAAGGATCCCAAGAATTCCATGTTCCGCGCGGAACCGTGAGGCGAGAATTCGTCGTCCGTTAACGTACGTGGAATTAAGCCGCACCGACACACAACAAGTGTGCACGGGCGGCCTTTTTTAATGCGGGGATTTTTATTTACAAAATTGTCTTGCGGGGTTAAAATCAATCTGTCTGAAAAGGCAATAAACCAAACAAAGGAGAGGTATGGAAGCTCGAGCTCTGGTTGCCAGAGATCGAATCGCCAAAGAAGTTCTTGGCGGCGAGATTATGCCGGAGGCCCAGCGCCAACGAATTTTGCAGAGGATAGAAGATATGTCTGCCGACTTGGAACCTACTGGAGATCAAGAGTTGGCTTCTAAGGAGGCTATCCGAAAGGATCTCATTGCTTCAATTCCTTTGATTGTTAAGCGCAATGTTGTGGGCGATGAACGATATGAAAGTGTGATAAGTGCAGTTACCGCCGTGATCAATAGCGCCTTTGATGGAGAAGAGGAAGAACTGGAACCAGTAACCCTTACCGGTTTTGTTCTTGCGGCAGTTGAAAAGTGCCTAGGTCTCCAAGCTGAGCTTCTGGAAGAAGCATTCCTTGCTCGACATCAAGAACCGGCTGAGGATATCCTCAAAGAACTTGTTTCTAAGGTTCTCCGCGAACTCAATGGCGTAACAGAAAACGACCTTAGCCCTTTCGAGAGAAGGAGAATGGAAGAGTTTGTCGAAACTGCACGAGATGAGATTTTTCCCTAGCTAAAAACCCCCGTCTGATCAACTTTGATCGGCGGGGATTATTTTTACGATAGTAAAAACTAGGTCCGACGACTTGTCGGGCCGTCCTTTTCTGGCTTTTCGATTACTATCCGCTCCCCCTCGCGACCTTTTACATAAAAGGGTCCTTTGCGAATATCTTTAAGGATGTCATAAGTGATTTTTGTTTTGAGCCCACGGCTTGTTAACTCTCGCGCGGCCCGCTCAACCAGCGGTCGCATTTCTTCCTTCTGCATAATTAAAAACGCCTTACCACCAGGCTTTAGTACCCTTGCAATCTCATCAAAAGACCTGACCACATCAGACTCGTCAGTCAAGTAGTGCGGAACCGCAAAAACAGAAGTCACAATATCAAAAACCTCATCTTTAAATGGCAGGTCCTGACCCAAAGCCGCAATGGAAGATCTATTACCATTTGGTTCTTTAGCCTTAGCTCTAAATCTTGCAACGAACCTTTCCCAAGCATCCGGTCCTTTGAGAAGCTCTTCTCTGTAGCCAGGAAACTTAAGATAAGGATTTATTGAGATAACATTGGCTCCTTTCTGCGCAGCCTCTTTGGCAAATGTTTCATGTTTTCCAGAACCAATATCAAGAACGGTCTTATCTTTAAGCTCCAAAATTGGAAGATCGAGCAGTTCCTGGTATTCGCTGAGCGAGCGGTCAGTAACAGGTCCAACAGGTACTTTTTCCACAAACTTCCTAAATTCTTCTCTGCGTCTATTAACTATCTCCTCTATTGGTTCCGATAGGCTTTCTGGCATCTTTTTCTAAATCAATCTTAACTCAACGCGCATTTTCTATTCCCAAAACCAGGGTAATGTCGGCTCTAGATTCCGAACCAGTGCGGGGCGGGCGACTGTCAAAAACACCAAAGATTTGGCTCAGGCGGCGGGCAGTATAACTGCCGGATGAATCAAGCAAAAGATACCCTCGAATTAAATCCTGCCTTTCAAAATTATCCGCCCGGATTACTTCCCCACCTAAATTTTTAATTAACCTTGCTGCCTGGAAAGCAAGACCCGGCTTCCCAGACCCATTCAAAACCTGAACTCTTAAGTGCTCCAAGAACAGTTTTTCATCGCGAAGGAAAGGAGCAAGTTTACGATCCAGCAGCGCAGTATCTTCCAATAACTCTGGGGATAAATTAACTAAATCAATTTTATCGGAGCGAACTTGGGCAAGATACCAAAGCACGCGAAAGATTTCTGCAAAGTCTAAACTAGTTTGGAAATGTTCTCTGGCTACCTGCCAAACACCAGGCAACCGAAGGACGCTCGATAAACTAAAGTAATCCTTGATTTCCCGTGCCATCGGGAAAATCTGGCGCAAGTCTTCCAAACCTTGTTCTCCCACCAAAACATACCCATCGATTGGGGTACCTAAAAGCCTCGATGCCTCGAGAGCGGCAGCCTGCAGCCCATCTTCACTATCGGAAACACTTTTGCTCTCAACCGGTAAATTAACCACCGTAAAAGAGTTTTGGGTAGGGTTAAAAGCCAAAACAGAAGAATCCTGCGCTTGCAGCCAAAGAAGATTAAAAGTTGTTTCCCCATCCCAGGAACCGGCTTTTTGAAAAGTGGAAGAAGCAGAAGCAAACGGTTCAGCAAAGAAATTCCAAATATAAATTGCCCCAAGAGTCAAAAAAACTGCAAAAACAACTATCAAAGCTAAGCTTACTCGACGAAATATTTTTTTTAACTTATATTCAAGCCGCAGGCTGCGCCAAGAAGAATGCGAGCGCGCCCGGCTTGAACGGTATCTTTTGGGCATCGAGCGAGCCATTGGCAGGGGCTCATCTTATAGAATAGCACTCCAGAGGTATTAGTTTCCACCAATAGAAAAAGCCTCCCGCGAAAGTTCGCCGAAGGCTAAGGAACAGAAACACCGCGATCGCTCAAGTAACAAACCGCCGCTGCGTAATCTCTTGGTAAAACCAGACCTTTTCCCTTCATTGCGTAGAGAAAAGGATACATCACTGACTTCTTTTTCCCACTATGGCTAAGCCCCAAGAGCGCATGTCCCATCGCATGTCTAAGAATGGTAGGCAAATACGATGAATTGGAAAACTGCGGCTTAATAAGAATAGCTGCAACTCTTGAATAAAATTCTCCTTCCGGAAATACCCTCTCAACTTCCATTGTTCTAACCGCAGGGGAAAACTTAATGACGATATCTGCTTCTTCTTTATTCCTAACAAAAGTGGCAAGGACTTCTATTCGGCAATCACCAAATAACGCCCTCTCCCACCAAGAAACCGCTAACATAGAGGAAAGCCAAAGCGATGAGCCCCCGTCAACCCAAATCTTAAGCGGGTAAGCACGGCGAGCATACTTAAAGCACTCGAAGAACTCGATCTTAGGCGATCGACCCACTTTTCTCCCCTCCTCTCTTTTTGAGTGTTAGTTAATTCTAAGGCCGAGGATTCAACCTTGCAAGATAGTTAAAACCTTTTGAAGATCATCTGGGAGTTCTGCCTCAAAGCGCATGCGGGCGTTCGTGGCAGGGTGAGTAAAGCTTAAGGCCGCGGCGTGGAGGAAAAGGCGCGGGCAAAAAGTTAAATCTTCTTTAAGCGTTTTGGGAGAAAGGTAGAGTGGATCGGAAACTACCGGATGGCCAATATGCTTTAAGTGCACGCGAATCTGGTGGGTCCGGCCGGTCAATGGATGAACCCGCAAAAGAGAATAGCTCGGTAACTGGGTAATTGGGTAATCTGGTAACTTGGGTTGATAGACTGCCTCACGTGTATATTCTGTCATCGATTCCCGACCGCCGGGAACGACGTCAAAACGCATCCGAAATTTGGGATGTCGTCCAAGCGGTGCTTCGATTTTCCCTTCTTCCGGCGTTTTTCCATGGGCGAGGGTTAAATACTCCTTATCCACCAGCCGCTCTTTAAATTGGGCTTGGAGATTTTCAAATGCTTCCTGGGTTTTGGCGACAACAAGAATGCCGGACGTTTCTTTATCCAAACGATGAACGATTCCGGAACGCCCCGCGAAGTCTTGACGAAGTGGGGCCGCCCGACTTATTCCCAAGTACCTCTCTAGTTCATCTTGGAGAGTAACTTCATTCTGGGTCGTTTCTGCCCGATTAACGGTTTGGCCGGGAGGTTTAGCTAGAACTAAGAGGGAGTCGTCTTCAAAAATAGCATCAATCACGAGGTTTCAGGTGCAAGCTTTTTCTCGCAATCAAGGCAGTAGCGAGCTTGGGGAAAAGCTTCCAGCCGCGCCCGATCGATCCACTGACCGCAATTTTCGCAGATACCGTATTTCCCACTTTTAATCTTGCTTAAAGCATGCCGCGTATCAATAAGGAGCTTTCCCAAAAGTCCCTTCTCCACCTCCACGCGCTCGTGTCCCAAATCCTCGCTCGCTTCCTCAACAAATTCCGCTGTTCTTGCGGAACTACGTTCAGGGTTAAGGTAAGGATCCTGCTTGGTAAGCTCCTCTTGCTCTTTAACTAACCGTTCCTCTTCAGCAACGAGAGTTTTCTTAATTCCTTCAATAAATTGTTTCGATAAGTAAGCTTTCATTTGTTATTTTCGAGCTTGCGAGAAAAGAAGCTCCGCTTACTCCTTTTTAACCAAAAGCTCAACCCAAATGCAATTCCCCCCATCATACCAGCAATTACCAAAAGCAAGCCGGTTACTGGATAAGTAGTTTCGAACAGGTAAATAAGCAGTCCAGAAAAGAATAAGTAGGCAAAGAAGGGAATTCCAGGCAAGACGCGCCTTCGCCCAAGAAAAAGAACTATCCCCAAAATAAAGTATCCACTGAGCAGGTAAGGAAATACGGTAAATCCGGCGGTCAAATCACGACCCAAATACCCAACCGCCTGAGCGGCCGCCAAGGCGCAAACAGCAACATCAGCGATTCGGAAAAACGACCACTTTTTCGCACTAACAAAAGGATAAATAACCGCAATTGCCCCGATGAGCGCTCCTACCCAAAGGAAGCCCTCGCCCAACTTCAGTAAGCCTGTCGGATCAATATTTCTTCCAGCCAAAACTAAAAAGAGAACTCGGCCACCCAATAGTCCCGCCAAAGAGCAGAGGAAAAGAAGATCAAGCAAATCATCTGAGGCAAAACCCTCTCTTCTCCCCTGCCGCCAAAAGAGGAAGGCACCCAAAAGATAGGCAGCCGCCAGAAACACTCCAAACGTATGAATCTCCGGCAGCATAAGCTAGCTTTCCAACCTCACTTTGGATTTTACCCAAAGAGAAACCCCAACAGCGCTCAACCCCATAAAAACCAAAGGTGCCACGGGAGAAAAAAGGTCGGAGACTACGCCAAAAGCCAAAACCCCGACTGTGATCAAAATCGCCGAAAGAGTCTGGAGTGCCCCATACGTTCTTCCCAAGTTTTTTTGCGGGGTAAGCTTTTGGAGCGAGGTAACTACAGGAATCAAAACAGTGGCGACAACAAATCCCATCACGATCGCCAGCACCGCCACAAAAAAGGAAAAAAGAGGCAGCTGCTCAAAATACTGGGGCCTCGCAACATGGCTAGCGAAGAAGATCCGCAAAGTTGGGCCGACCGCAAGAGCCAAAACTAAAAAGCCCAAAACAAAAATTCCCTGCCAAACATGCCAAAACTTCTTTCCAAATCTGCCCAAAAGAATTGTTCCTAAAAGAAGGCCGGCACCGGCAGGAAAAATAACAACAAACGAAAGGTCCCGCGCATCAATTTTAAGGGCCTGCTCAGCAAATCCAGGAGCGATAGCGGCGGCTCCAGTAACGGCAGAAAACATCGTTGCCAAAAGGAAAATATTGGTAGCAACCCGCGGATTATGGAACAGGAAATCAAGTTGATCGGCAAGCTTCTGCTTAAGCTGGGCAAAAAACTCCCCGGGCGCCAGCGCCCCAGCCGCAGGATGAAGAGGAGGAAGACCGGCGGTAAAAAAAGCTCCTACAACAATTAGGAAGGAGGCGACCAAAAATGGGACTGGATAGCCCCAAAATCTAAAGAGAACCCCACTCAAAAAATATCCCGTGAAAGTAGCAATGTAAGTTGCTAAGAAAAAAAGCGAGTTAGCTCTAAAAAGTCTGCGGCGGGAAACCAAATCTGGAACAGAAGAATTTTGTGATGGGATAAAAAACTCATCCAATGCTTGGGTAGCAAGAGTAAGAACCAGGATCAAAGCAAAACTTTCCTTGGCCGGGATAAAAAATAGGACAACGATTCCCCAAAGAAGATTAGCAGTAATAATCAGTTTGCGCCGGTCAAAGTGGTCTGCCGCCACCCCGGCCACTAGGGAAAAGGAAAAAGAAGCGACAAAAAACATCACCATCCACAGCGCAACAGCAGAATTTGAACCAGTTAACTGGAAAACCCAGATAAGAAGGGTAAAAGTAACAATATTGTAAGCGACCCGGCTGGCAACCTGGTTTCCCAATAGCAGCCAAAAATTACGGCCCATTGACTTGATTAATATACCAGCTCCGGCTTGTTTTTTTTGGGGCCGAGAGTAAAATTATAGTCAAAAGTAAAAACAGAAAGGAGTGAGGAGATGAACAAGGACCTTCTGGTCAGGGCCCACCCGATCGGAAGCAACGGCTTCTACCTCTATAGCCGTGCAGCTCGTGACTGGGTTTCCGGCGTTGGAGTCAAAGTCGGCTCGATCCACGATCCGCGTGGGAAATCCGGAATGGCGCACGTTGTTGAGCACATGCTTGGCAAGTTCCCGAAAGATGAAGAATTGCGTTGGCGCATGTATGGCTTGCGTCCAGACGATGGATCTAACATCCGGATGGACCGATCCAGCACGAACTATGGCCATTTAATGGTCCTTCGCCGCGCATTCATGCTGGATGCCTTCGACATCTGCACCCGTGCGGTTCTTCAGCCGGAGAGAATAAATGCCCAAGCACTAGAGCGCGAACGCCCAGCGGTCAGAAATGAATTTTTCCTCCGCGGCAAGGATTACATCGAGAGCGAGTTTTCCGAGTGGATGCATCAAGCGATGTACCAGGGAGTCAATCCCGCCTCTGAGGCTATGTGCTGCCGAGAGGAAGATCTCTACGGCATCACCGTCCAAGAAGCCCTCCAGTTCTATCGTGCTAACTACGGGGCGGAAACGGAGTTTGCAGTCCTTCTTGGCCTTCCTTACCCAAAGGCGAGACGGATGGTCGAGGAACGTTTCGGACACCTTAAGCCAACCGGCCGCAAGCCGCTTGTTATCCCAGAGGTTCGCCCGAAACTTTCCGGAATCAAGGACTTTGTGATCGAAAAGAGAGGAATCAACCAATACCACGTCGGAATTGGTTTCCCCACTGGTCCATACGGAAGTCCAGACGACCTTGACCTCGATGTGCTGGCGGACATCTGGCAAGAACGCTGTTGGGACATCATCCGTGAAGAAAACCGAGACTGGAATGGCGGCTCCTACCGAGTTTACGCTGAAACTCCGCGGACATTTGCCCAAGGAATGATTTATATCTGGTTTGCGACCCCGACCCTTGAATCCGCTCAAAGGAACGCGGAAAGAGTTGTGGCAGAGGCTATGCGCCTGCGTGATGAGTTTGCTCCCGACGACCTTTACATCAAGGCTAAGCGAGAGCTTGAGTACGATCACCTGGATACTCTCAAACTCTCCGTCGGAGACCTTTGTGAGCTGATCATTGAGGCAGCCTGCAACGGTGATGAGGAAATGGTCGGCCTTAACTCCTACCTCGAGCGTCTTGCTCGGGTGGGAAAGAAAACCATTCTCCGAGTCGCCAACGAGTACTTCACCCCAAACGCTTATGTTCACGTTTTGGTGAAGCCGGACCGCACCGATGTTCCAAACGAGACCATCGTCGTCAATGGTTGGCGCGAGGTCAAGGACGTCGTTCAAAGTCCAGAACCCTCTTCTGCCTAAGCCCGTCCTCCCATGTTCTTAAAGGA
>Ga0155087_123_pt1 | contig 32926 bp, 40 predicted proteins | sample RifCSPhighO2_01_FD_106055 | JGI IMG/M metagenome (GOLD analysis project Ga0155087, IMG submission 106055) | candidate division WWE3 bacterium RIFCSPHIGHO2_01_FULL_48_15
TTTGCCCAAACCATCAACGTCCGAGGCACGTCCGATACCATCAACGATCTTTTAGCGGGAATTGCTGGGATGACTATTTTCATGCTGATTTATCTTTGGAAGCAGAAGCGATACGTTCAACCGCGCGCACAAAAGCGGCTTCGCGATAGGTAATATCTAACTGGTTTATGCTTCATCTCCCCTTTATGTTAAGCTTCGATCGTGGACTTTTATTACCTCTCTTCCATAATCACGTCACTTATCCCAATCTTAATTGTGGGCTTAATTATTTGGGCCATACTAAGAAGAAGAGAAAAAACAACTAGCCAACCCGGTTCAAAACACAACCTACTGTTTATTATCTCTTTCTTAACCTTCCTTATGGTTTATTTTGGATTAGCTCAAGTTTTTAGGATAGTGTTTGAGTTACTAAGTGGCACATCGACGGCTTACGAATGGGATTTGACTTCGCGCCTGGGGAATTCTACAAGATCCGAGCTCGCTTTGTGGCTTTCGTTAACAATAGTTGGAGCACCTATCTTTGGTTTTATATGGAGTAGAATAAAGAAAATTTTGAAAACACTTTCAGGAAAAGAAGCGCTTATAGAAAGTTCTGCAAAAAATCAAGTTTCAACGCTGGCAATTTGGCTGAGCTCGCTTATTTCGCTTTTGGTTTTAGTTTATTTCGTTTATGTCGCCCTTACTTTTCTCCTGCAGGTATCAAGTTACCAACTCAGCCGATTTTCAACGCCGATAGCCTACCTTCTAGTGAGTTTACCGACCTTATTGTACTTTCAACGCGAGAAAAGTTAAAAATTTAGGGCAGCGCTTCGGCTACCCGTTCAACCGCTCGTACAAAAGCGGCTTCGCGGTAATTAATATTGTATTTTTGCCTAGTTTCTTCCAGTGCTGCCCAAGCTTCTTCCATCTGTTTTTCCAGCTTCTCCAAAACTTGGGCCTCCGTCCAATAATCACCTGATTGATTTTGCAGCATCTCAAAGTAGCTCCCAGTTACACCGCCGGAATTGGCCATAATGTCTGGAATAATCGTTATTTCCTGCTCGTCAAGAGTTGGCTCGGCGGACGCATCAACCGGCCCATTAGCCATCTCCAGAATTACTTTCGCTTTTATATCCGGCGCATTTTCGCTCGTGATCACTCCTTCTATTGCCGAGGGTATAAGGACATCAACCGGCAGTTCCAAAAGATCGGCGTTTGAGATTGGGTGATAACCAGACTCATCGCCTATTTCCGAAGGCCGTTTGTCCAAAATTTCGGGGATATCAAGCCCATCAGCACGAAAAACTCCACCTTTGGAATCGGAAACCGCAACAATAGTAAATCCGTCTTCAAAAAGAAACTTGGCGATGTTTGAGCCAACGTTGCCGAATCCCTGAATAGCAACGGTCCTTGGTTTTCGACTAAGATTTTCAATAAACCGCTTGAGAATAACGAATCCGCCGTAAGAAGTTGCCACTTCCCGCCCCTCGCTTCCCCCCTCCCCAACCGGTTTCCCCGTAAAGGCGTGAACGGTGCGGCCAGCAAGACGAGAATATTCATCATCCATCCAAGCCATAACCTGAGCGTTCGTGTTAACATCGGGAGCAGGAACGTCGCGATCAGGTCCTAAATGGTCAAAAAAAGCGCGCACATAGGCGCGTGATAATCTTTCCAACTCCCCCTCAGAAAGCTGCTTTGGATCAACCTGGATCGCTCCCTTTCCCCCACCCAAAGGCAAACCAGCCAAACTATTTTTCCAAGTCATCAAAGCCGATAGAGCGGAGACTTCATCAAGATTCGCCGCCGGATGGTAGCGGATGCCTCCTTTATGAGGACCAAGAGCGCTGTTCCACTGAATTCGCCAAGCAGGAAAGTTGCCTACAGTTCCGCTATCTCGTTCGATAGTAAGAGTTTCTTCCAGGCTCCTCTCCGGACGCTTTAGTTGGGCAACAACTTGCCTGTTGAGTCCCAATAATGAAGCGGCGTGGTCTACCGGCGCGAGCGCACTTTCTAAAAAGCTAGATGACATATGAGTAAAAACTTTATCCTTCTTGGCGATTTGATTCTGCTTCGTAGAATTTTGTTCGTTCGCCCTTGAAGAACAACGGAATCTCTCCAGTTGGGCCGTTCCTATGCTTGGCAATAAAAAGGCGAGTATTTTCTCGATCTTCATCATCTTCCCGGTAAAGAAACATCACCACGTCAGCGTCCTGCTCAATTGAACCAGATTCCCGCAAATCAGAAAGCTGGGGCCGTGGTTCCCCGCGTGCCTCAACTGCCCGGGAAAGCTGGGAAATTGCCAGAACCGGTATATCTAATTCCCGAGCCAGATTCTTTAAGGCCTGGGAAATCTCCGAAACTTCCTGTACCCTATTCTCAAGATTTCGCCCATGCGCAAGCTGAAGATAGTCAACAACCAAAAGCCTGATAGCGTGCTCCATCTGCAGGCGGCGGGCTTTGGTGCGCATTTCCATTACAGAAAGGGCGGGCGTGTCGTCAATAAAAATTGGCGCCTCAGCCAAAACACCCATCGCTTCCCCCAACTTCTTAAAATCTTCCTCCTCAAGCTTGCCGGTATTGAGCTTCCAGCCGTCAATATCTGACTGGGCGCTAAGGAGACGATGGACAAGCTGCTCCCGGGAAGTTTCCAAAGAGAATAGTCCTACAGGAATTTTATGCTCTACTGCCGCGTTTTGGGCAATGTTTAGCGCTAAAGAAGTTTTTCCCAGTGAGGGGCGGGCTGCCAAAACCACCATATTGGAGTTCTGTAACCCTCCAAGCCGCTCGTCCAAGCTTTTGAACCCAGTTGGAACTCCGCGCAGTGCTCCTGGATTTTTGTGCAGCTCATCAAGTCTGTCAAAAGCCTCCTCCAAACTATCTTTGATGTGAGAAAACACGGAGCGCGAGCGTGTTTGGGAAATGGCAAAAAGCGAGCTTTCCGCTTTGTCAAGGAGGTCCTCAACCGTTAAACGCTCATCAAAACCATTTTCAACAATCGCCGAGGAAACATTGATTAGCTCCCTTTTAACAGCGCTATCATGAATTAATTTGCCGTAATGTTCTACGTGGGAAGAAGTCGGAACGGCATCGGTTAGTTCCGTCAAATAGGAGGCACCGCCGACATCCTCCAATTTTTTCTTTTTCTTAAGCTCGGAGGTAACGGTAACCAGATCGGCCGGTTCTCCCTTTTCGTAGAGGGAAAGAACAGAAGCATAGATATTTCCGTGGGCATCGCGGTAAAAATGTTCCGGACGCAGAAACTCAGCAACTTTAAGGACGGCATCGCGATCGATAAGAAGCGCTCCCAAAAGCGAGCGTTCGGCCTCTAGATCATGTGGCGGTATTTTTGCTTCAACCATGTTTCAAGACTGTTATCTCTGCTATCTCAGGCAAACTCTGTTTACTGACTGTTAATATATCATGAGGTTCAGAAATTTCCACTCCCATCTCCTGAAGAAAGGTGGAAACCGGCTGCAGATCTTTGAACTCATCAGATTGTCCTTCTATACGATAGTGCATAGGAATAATGTATTTAGGCTCTAGTTGAGCAACTACTTTTGCCGCCTCCTCAGGACCTACTGTATAAACCCCGCCCACCGGCACAAAAAGAATATCCGGGTTGCCGATCTCCTCTTCAAGTTTTTCATCAAGCAGATGCCCCAAATCCCCTAAATGGCAAAGACTGATGCCTTCTGCTTCAAAAAGGTAAACCGTATTCGTTCCCCTTTCTTTGCCTTCTTTATCATCGTGAAAGGTTTGGAAACCCCAAACTTTGACGTTCTTTACCTCATATTCCCCGGGCCCATCGATAACAAAAGGCTCCTCGGAGATGGCGCTTACATGGTTGTGATCAAAATGATCGTGGGAGGAAAGAACAAGATCCGCTCTAATTTTTGGGTATGGAAGCCCTACTTTGCTTGGATCAAAGGGGTCAGTAACAATCGTTGCTTCTTTAGCCTGAATCTCAAAGCTGGAATGGCCTAAAAATCGGATCTTCATTAACGCAAATATATCATAGCCAAGAAACGTTTTCTGACTCGACACAATCCGGTAAGTCCTGTTATCATCAAGGGCCATGGTAAGCGTGCAGACGCTAAAAGGATTTCGAGATATTCCTCCTGAGCTGGCCTTTAAAAGAGGGCGAGCGGTTGCCTTATTGAAAAGCGTTTTTAAGTCTTTTGGCTTTGAACCTTTGGAAACTCCTACCCTGGAGTATGCCGATTTACTGGAGGGAAAATACGGAGGCGAAGAAAAGCTAATTTATAAGTTTAAAGATCGCGGCGGACGCAGCGTGGCTCTGCGCTACGATCTCACCGTTCCTCTTGCTCGCTTTGTTGCCCAAAATAAAGGAAATTTGACGTTTCCTTTCAAGCGCTACCAAGTTGGCGATGCTTTCCGGGCGGAAAATCCACAAGCCGGCCGATACCGGGAGTTTACCCAAGTCGATTATGATACTGTCGGAGCCGATACTGCGCTATCCGATGCAGAAATTATCGCCATTACCGCAAGCGCTCTTGAGATTTTAAATGTTAAAGACTTTACGATTCTTATTAATGATCGAGCCCTTTTTGGCGATCTTCCCAAAAAAGCGGTTCAAATTTTGGACAAATGGGAAAAAATCGGAGTTGAGGGAGTTAAAAAAGAATTGGCGGCTGCCGGTTTAGATGCGGCAGAAATATTGCGCCAGTCAAGGGATAAAAAACCCACCCCCCGCCTCGAGAAAATTTTTAATCTTCTCAAATCTTACGGTATTGAGGAAAAATCTTGGAAATTTGATCCTCTTCTCGCCCGTGGGCTGGATTATTACACCGGAATGATCTTTGAGGTTAAAGTTACCGGTTACAACGGCTCCGTTGCTGGCGGAGGACGCTACGATAAGTTAATTAGCAAAGTTGCCGGAGTAGATTTGCCTGCTGTTGGCAGCTCCTTTGGCCTAGACCGGTTGATGGAAATTATTCCTGCAGAAACGTTTGCCGATATCCCGTTCCGTCCCAAAGTCCTGGTCACCGTATTTTCTCCAGATCTTCTTGATGACACCATTAGCATTTTCGATCAAATCCAAGGAATGGGAATTGACGCGGAGCTTTATCTTGAACCCCAAGCCAAACTGGATAAACAACTCAAATACGCCGACCGCAAAAGCATTCCTTTTGCTCTTATTTATGGACCGGAAGAAAAAGCTAAAGGTCTAGTTACGCTTAAAAGTCTCGCTAAAAAATCCCAGCAAACCATCGGCTTAACCGATCTCCCTAAATTGCTCAATTAGTTAGTCCGTAGTAAAATTGCCCTAATCTAAAAGGAGGAAAAAGTGGAGAAAGATTGGCAGAAGCAGCGACGCATCTTCCGCATTTTGCTTATGCTCCTTGATGAAGCAACGATTGTTGCCTTTGTTAAGGAAGTCGAGAAGATTCCACCGCAAAGGCTCTACAGCAGGGAGATAGAAAAGATATTGGCGGAAATCTTCCGCAACCTTCGCGAAAAAGACCTTGATCGCGCAACGATGGGTTATATCCGCATGCGGATCGATAGTTGGTATACGCTTTGCATTTGGGGATTTGAACGGCGGATGCTTCTTACCGACAGCAGACGCGGGGATTACACAGATGAAACCAACTTTACTCTCTGGGCAAACTATCTTCTCTGGTGCGTCAAAAACCGTGATAATCTGGACCCTTATCTCATCTGCGACTGCGGCGCTTGGAATTGCGAACACTTTAGTTACTACTTTCTCCGTTGAACTTAAGAGCTCATTCGCAAAAGCGGATGGGCTTTTTCTTTTGCCATGGGTTTAACCGACCTTTCAAAACTCTTGACATGACTATAGGATGGTGGTAGGATTTATGGTATGTGGCGGGGTTGTGCTGGGTAACCAGCACGCTGACTGCTAGGATGCGTAATTCCACGCCGCGATGAGTGGAAGGTGGAATGTATGGCCTGGCAGAATACGACCTTGGGTACCCCGCCTTTTTGAAATCTTCTTCGCCGTTCGGAGACGTGGAAGAAACCGAACTGGTGAAGTTGACCGAGTGCCGGGGGGACGAACACGTCTACGCTCCCCGGCACTCAGTCCAGACTCCTCCCTCGCGGCTTCCTGTTCGTCAGCAACCTCTGGCGGATAGAAAGCTTCGCGGAAGGACCGGATCCCCGCGCAGTGGAGTGGAGCTGGCAACTCCATCGCCTCTACCCTGATCCGGGGATGGGCCAAGATGACGCCTTGGACATTCTTTTGTGCTAAAAGGTCCCGAACGGTACCATTGCCGCTGATCGAGAGCGACGATGGTGGGACAAACTCTAGCCAAGAGTTTAGAAAGCCGGAACCCTGGGAATGTCTAGTCAACCTCTTCCCAGCGACTCCTGGATTGTATTGATCTAGCTGATGAGCGTGAGAAACGCGAAAGTCGAAAATTTCCTTCCAATGTTTCTGGTGATTTAGAGAGAAATCCCTAGTCCCCAGAAACATCGGCAGGGAAAAAGCGGGATCCTTGTCGAATCTGTGGCGCTGGGGAGGTAGATGAGCGAACGGGCAGGTCGTTCCTAGTGCTCGATCATGTCCGCGCGCCTCTCCTCCCTCCCGCTAACTATGACAACCTTGAGTGGGCTTCTGCGTTCCCCACTCTTGGCATCCCGGCCCCGTCTGGTGTTTGCCGCCGACGGGGCCAGCTTCATTTTTAGCTAGAATAACCTCGTGAACCGAAGAACCATTGCCTACCTTGCGCTGATTGCCACAGCCGTGATCTGGGGTGCCGCCGGCCCAGTAATCAAATTTACCCTGGACGGAATCTCCGCCCTGCCTTTCCTCACCTACCGGTTCGCCCTTTCTTCCCTATTTGCCTTGGCGCTGATTCCCTTTGGGGGACTTAAATTTCCCCTAGGCAAAAAAACGCTAGGTTTGGCAGTTCTGTACGGATTTTTAACCTCGACCGTCGCCCTGGGTTTGCTTTTCCTGGGGCTGGAGAAAACTACCGTGCTGGACATGACTTTGCTGGCGTTGGTTAGCCCGCTCCTGATTGTCGTGGCCGGCGAGATTTTTTTCCACGAACGGGTTCCAACACGGGAGAGGGTTGGGATTGGGATCGCCCTCGCCGGAACAATTCTGATAGTCCTGGAACCAATTCTCAGTAACAGTGAAACCATCTCGCAATTAACGGGTAATTTTTTGATCGTGCTCTACCTTCTGGTCAACACCGCCTCCGTCGTTTTAGTGAAAGACCTCGTAAAAATGGGGGTATCTGCCGTTTCGCTAACTAACCTCTCATTTGTCGTCGGGTTTCTCACAATTTTGCCTCTGACCATTTTTGCCGGCGATCTTCCCCAGCTCGTTACGAGCGTCCAGAATCTCGCCTTCCCCTATCATCTGGGAGTAATCTTTATGGCCATCATCTCCGGAAACATTGCTTATACTCTTTGGGCGCGAGCCCACCGCACGATTGAAATCGGCAAAGCAGCGATCTTTTCCTACCTTTATCCGATCTTCTCGGCTCCACTGGCTGTCCTTTGGCTGAAGGAAAAAATTACCTGGCAGTTTGTCGCCGGAGCAGCCATTATCGCCATCGGAGTGTTCATCGCCGAGTATCGTAGCGCTCGGCGTCGTTCAGCTTGACCAATACAATCCTATAGGATATAATGGGTTCTGAATAAACTCCTAAAGGAGGAGAGGCATGAGAATCGCAGCGAACCGCGTTGCTCTGATCTTCGCTGTGCTCGCTTCCTTGCTCGTCGGCTGTTCATCTGACATTGCCCACGAACGGACGGACGTGATGATGAGCGATGGAACAATCCATGTCGAGGTAGAAAGAAACCTAAGCCTCGACTACATCTATTCCTCTGGTTTGCGCCGGGATGGGGTAGCAGTGGAAGGTGAGTACTTGTCGATCTTCGTCGGCAGATCCCACGAGTACTACTCCCGCCCAAGAGGTGGGGTAGTTGACTATATCAGCCGAGGGGACATCTTCACCAGCCGGGAAAACAGCAACTACTACAACCCGGACGCGCAGATCTTCCTTGAGGCCAACCGGCGGTTCGATGAGTTCAAGGCCAAGTACAAGGTCGACGAACTCGTCACGGATTTCATTCGAGCCAACCGGTAACCTCTCGAGCCCATTCGTCAACACACGGCGGATGGGCTCCTTTCTTTTTCGGTTTTTGGCTCGCCGAGCGCAAATCTCGTTGACAAGGGATAATCTCATAGTAAAATAAAGCCAAACTCAACTTTCCAAGGAGGAGAGAAGTGGTCGAGGCCATCTTTGGTTTGTTCATTGGAGCGTTCTATTTCTTTTCCATGAGGAACCAAAAGTTGAATTGGCTCATTGCTTTCGGCAGCACGGTCTTGTTCGTGAACGCTTTAAACTTTCTCTTTCCCAGCAGCGGGCAACCTGCTCTCATTACAGGCGCCCCGGCCGTAGTAATCTTGAGTTCTATCTTCGGACTAGCCTACTTCCCCTTCCTGACCAAAGCAGGAAGAAAAGCGGAATGGCTTTTCACTTACGGCCTAACGGCTTTAACCCTTGGAATTATAATGTTTGCCTTGACGCCGGCCAGCGTCGAAATCGCTGAGGTTGTTAACGGAGTAGAGCAACCCGCGAAGGTCATTCCCCTTGTTAGCTGGTGGGAACTGTGGCAAGGCGTTGTTGTTGGTCTGATCCTAACCGGTCTCGGTCTTGTTGCTCGAGTCGGAAAAATCAGACAAGGACTGCCAGTTCCAACAACTTCCAAGTAGATCATGGGACCCATTCGTCAACGCGTGACGGGTGGGCTCCTTTCTTTTTGGACTACTATATTACAACGTTGTATTAGTAGAGAGGGAAAAATAGTTAGCTAAACTTTGCCAGTAATCGGCGGAAGGAATCATCAGCTCGGTGGATGATATTGCTCATCTTATTAATCGTTGTTGGCGTAAGATGCAATTTTTCGTCAATTTCACTGTAAGAAGCTCCCCTAAACAAGAGCTTAAGCGCTCCTAACCGTTTGGAAAACATCTTGATCTCCGTCGGTGTGAATAAAGCTTCAAGAAACATCAATCTTTCTTGATGATCCAACGACTCTAAACTATTCCAAAAGTTCAAGATTAGCTGCTTTTCTTGAGCTGGGTCTAACTTTCTTCTTGATACCTTAGTCATGCTACTATAATACAACGTTGTATTATCATAATCAAATGAGGAAACGGGAGGGGCTTTTTATTCACGTGATAAACTAATAAAAGCGATGCCTAAAGATAACTTGCACCCAACTTATTTCACCGAAGCCAAGGTCACTTGTGCTTGCGGAAATGCTTTTACAACCGGCTCAACTGTAGCCGAACTTCGCGTTGAAGTCTGTTCCAACTGCCACCCTTTCTACACTGGAAAAGAAACCCTTCTTGATACAGAAGGGCGAGCGGAAAAGTTTGAAAAGAAGCGCGTTGCTGGGGAAACCGGCCGTAAAGTCCTCGCGGCAAAGAAGGCTAAAGAAACTCCCCAAGAGCAAAAGAAACCTCTTACCTTGAAAGAACTTCTTGAGCAGGGTTAGACTAAACCTGTGGCTGAAACCATAATTCTCGAAACCAGAGCCGGTACCGGAGGAGCAGAAGCCGATATCTTTGCGGATGATCTTTTCCGCATGTACAGCCGGTTTTCTGCAAAACGCGGTTGGAAATTCCGCGAGCTCGGTCGCAACCTTGCCGAAATCACAGGTGAAGAAGCGCTGGAAACACTCAAAAGCGAGTCCGGTGTCCATCGAGTACAAAGAGTACCCAAAACTGAGCGGGCCGGTAGAATCCATACTTCCACGGCCACGGTTGCGGTTCTGCCTCAAGTCTCAACCAACCAAGTCCAAATAAATCCAGCCGACTTAAAAATAGATACCTTCCGCGCCTCCGGGCACGGCGGCCAAAATGTTCAAAAGGTAGAAACGGCCGTTCGGATTACCCACTTGCCTACAGGAGTAGTTGTTGCTTGTCAAGACGAGCGATCCCAATTTAAAAACAAGGAAAAAGCTCTTGAGGTTTTGCGATCTAAGCTCCACCTTATGATGCAGGAACAAAAGGCGGCAACAGTCGCAAACCTTAGGCGTGAGCAAGTTGGCGGCGCGGAACGCTCAGAAAAAATAAGGACTTACAATTTTCCTCAAAACAGAATTACAGATCACCGTTACGGCGTAACTATTGGAAACTTGGAAGCCGTTCTTGACGGTAATCTAGACTTACTTTTGAGGAAAATTACTAGCGATCATTAGATCGCGTCCAATTTTCCTCAAAATGCTGGAAATCTGAAAGAAATTTTGGACGGAAATTTGGATCTGCTTCTTCGCAAAAGGGCCAACCCTACTTTGCCAACGTCTGCTTAATATCGGCGATAATATCGCTTAAACTGTACTCTATTTTTGGATAGTATTTAGTTACCCCTAAACGCAGATACTCGCGCACTTTTTCTGGATCGGCAGTGTTGGAAACAACAAAAATGGGAATGTTCTTCCAGTCTTTCTGTGCTTTAATTTTTACGGCTAGATTCAATCCATTTTGTACGCCAAGAAGATAGTGATCAAGCCAGATTAAATCAACTTTAATATCCTTCAAGAAATTGTAAGCTTCATCAGCTGTTCGAGCAGAAACTGTATCAAAACCTTCTGCTTCAAGCTTGGTTTTAATCGCGTTTAATAAAGGGAGCTCGTCTTCAACAATCAAAACTACTTTTCGCGCTTCAGGCATTTTTTTCCTCCAGCGGAAGGGTAACATAAACCGTCCGTCCTTTGATTGGCACTTTTAATCAGCCGGCAGTTCTCCAAGCGTCGCCTGCAGTGTCAATATTGTCCCATCCCGGTCGACAGTTAAAGTAATGGTGTCCCCAACTTTACGTGAGGCGATGATCTTTGCCAAACTTCTTTCCTCAACCAACTTCTGCCCGTCAATGGCGGAAATCACGTCTCCTGCCTTCACCCCGGCGGAATCTGCACCAGAATTTTTGACAACGCTAATTACAAAAGCTCCGGGAGGAAGCCCGCGCAATTTTGCTTCGTCCTCGGTGTAAAGGTAGTAATTGACGCCGAGAAATGGCCGGATAATTCTTCCCGCCTGCTCAAACTGCTCAACAACCGGCTTGATCAAATTAGATGGGATAGCAAAGCCAATATTTTCGCCCCCGGCAATAATTGCCACGTTAATCCCGATTACTTCTGCGCTGAGGTTAAGAAGCGGGCCGCCGGAATTCCCGGGATTAATGGAGGCGTCTGTCTGGATAACATCCTCCAAATCCCCAATCCTCCTCCCAACACCGGAGATGATTCCCTTAGTTACTGAGTTGGAAAATTCTCCCAGCGCATTGCCGATTGCCACCGCTGTCTGCCCAACTTTTAATTGGTCCGAATCCCCCAAAGAAACAACCGGCAGGCCGGAGGCATTTATCTTGATAATCGCCAAATCGTAGAGGGTATCACGATGGATCTCTTGGGCTGCATATTCTGTCCCATCTTTGGTCACGACCAAATACGACACATCGATGTCGGCAACAACGTGCCGGTTAGTCAAAATCAATCCATTGGAACGGATAATAAAGCCGGTTCCAATCCCCTGTTTTTGGGAAATCGGGCCGGAGAAGGGATCTTCCACCACCCGCTTGGCCAAAATAGAAACGACGGCGGGGGAGGCTTGATCAACAACAGCAATCACCGCCTCGTCTTCCGTTAAAACACGCTGCCTGATTTCCAAAATTGTCAGTTGATCTTTGACAAATGAAGCGATTGGCTCTCGGAACCAAAGTGCTGTCGCCACGGCGGCAAGAACGAGGAAGATAACAACGGTTTTAACGGAGAAGATCGAGCGCGGCAGCAAGTTGAGGATCGTTCCCTGCGTTGACATCTGCATCAGTCAATTCTACCTTAAAATCCGGTTCCAACCCCACCTCATGCACCCAAACTCCGGAAGGCGTCAGCCACTTGGCAATGGTGAGATGAAGACCTGACCCATCGTCAAAGTCGACAGCATCTTGGACTGTCCCCTTGCCGAAAGATTTTTCCCCAACCAATTTTGCCTCCACCTTTTCTCTCAAAGCGCCGGCGAGAATTTCTGATGCGGAGGCTGAGCCGCCGTTTATTAAAACAACTAAGGAAGTTTGGGCAAAAGCATGGCTATTTTTAGTGGCGGAAGCGGAGAGTGTCTGCCTGCCGCCTGAGGCATCCTCCTGCAAAACAACCGGGCCGCTTTCGATAAACTCAGAAGCAAGATAAACCGCGCTAGTTAGATATCCTCCTGGGTTATTGCGAAGATCCAAAATAATCCCCTTTGGATTTTGACTTTTGACTGCTGCCACGGCATCGTCCCATTCCTCATTAGTTTTTTCTCCAAAGCGGGAAACTTCGATCACAAAAATGCCATCCCCCTTCGCTTCGTACTTGACACTTTTTACTGTAATCTGCGCTCTGGTGATTGTTACGGCAAAGGCTGGATCATTTGCCCTCTGGAGAGTAAGAGTAACTGGTGTCCCCGCTGTTCCTCTTATCTTAGAAACTGCTTCAGAAACAGTAATTCCAGAGGTGGAAACCCCTTCGATTTCCAGAATTTTATCTCCGGCGCGAACACCTGCGGAAGATGCAGGTGAACCGTCCAAAGGAGCAACGATAACCAGCTGTTTGTTCCTTATTGCCAGCTCTGCTCCAATCCCCTCGTAAACCCCTTCCAAACTTTTGGTAAAGGCCTCGTTTTGTTCTGGAATAAGAAATGAAGTATAGGGATCCCCAAGAGCTTCAACTAAGCCGGAGACGGCTCCATAAAGAAGCTTTTTTCCATCAATCGCCGTTCTGAAAAGAAAATCTTGATTAACCCGATCGATCACATCCCAAAGGAGAGAAAAGTCAATCGTTTGCGAGGGCGGGGTTTTATTAACGACCGTGATTTGCGCAGGATTTAAGCGAAGATTAAGCTGAAAGCCGGCAAAACCGACTTGCCAGCCGGACAAGAAAACAAAAAAGAAAACGAGAGTTAAGAAAAGGTTTTTCTGGAAAAAAAGTTTCATATATTTATAGATACAAGATATAAGAGTTCGGGAAAAAGATAAATTTTAGTCTGCCTTGCCCCTCCTATGCCTTATATCGTATATCTTATATCCTAACCAATTATCCGATACGGAAGAAGCCCAAGAGTTCTGGCTCGCTTGATTTCGCGGGCAATCATTCTCTGGTGCTTTGAACAAAGACCCGATCGAGTACGAGGACGTATTTTGCCCCGTTTCGTCAAAAACCGAATCAAAGTCCCCTCATCGTGGTAAGTAGGATCGGTTCCTTTTTCATCAAAATAGCATCGCGTCCGCACTCGGGCGGCCATTCGCTTCCTATCTCGGGCGGCTGCTTCAGAACGGGATTTCGCTTTCGTCGATTTCTTCATTGGTCTTTCCATCCCCTTTCGCTTTCTTGGGTTTCTCCTCCGATTGCTCTCCCACCTGGATCTCTGGTTCCTTAGGAGTTTCCTCAGGGGCAACAAACGCCGCACCTTCCCCGCCTTCGGTTTCGCGCCGGTCCAAAACGACCATATCTTCGGTAACGATTTCCGTCCTTTGGCGGGTCACTCCGTCTTTACCTTCCCAACTTCTGGTCTGCAAACGTCCTTCAACGTAAACTTTGCGGCCTTTCTTTAAAAGTTGCGAAGTTAGCTCGGCCAATTTGCCCCAGGCAACAACGTTGTGAAACTCCACTTCCTCCTTTTTTTCACCGGACTTGTCCACCCAATTTCTATTTGTCGCTACTCCAAAAGAGGAAACAGCCTGGCCACCCGGGGTATAGCGCAGTTCCGGATCGCGGGTCAAATTGCCGATAATAATTACCTTATTTACTGATCTAGCCATTTTTTCCACCCCCTCCTTTTACCATCAATACACGCAAAAGATCATCGCGGCGGGCAAGATCATTCTGGAATATCGAGGCTTGATCAGGCGAAAGTCTAAGCATGAATCGAGAAAAGCTCGCCTGCCCAAGTCCACGGATTGGGTAGGAAAGGGGTTTTATACCAACGCTTTCTACCTTTTCTACTGCCCCACCCACTTCCTTTGCTGCATGCTCGATATCTTCAATTATTTTTTTCGCCGAGGCCGCCGGTAAATCCGGCTTTAAAGCGACCGTTAATTCGTAAGCCATTACTTGCGCCATTTTATCACGCTTCCTTTTTCCGTATCCTCCACAGTGAAACCGGCTTGCTCAATTTGGTCCCGGACTTCGTCGGATGCGACCCAATTTCCTTCTCCTCTCAATCGTTCTCGCTCGGCGACCAATTTAAGAATTTCCTGCGGAACTTCAACCTTTTCCACGTCGCCAATTTTGAGCCCAAGAACTTGATCCATCTTGAGGAGAGTTTGCATTTTTGCTGACGTGGGAAAACGCTCGTCTTTGATCAACTCCCATAGCAAAGACACTGCGCCAGGGATATTTAAATCACTATTTATCAACTTCTTAAATTTTTCTTCATACTCGGCGCAGCCAATCTTGGGAGAACCCCAGCTGGAAACTTCCGCATAAAGGTTATCCAGTGTCCGCTGAGCCCCATCCATCGCTTCCCAGGTAAAATTAAGTTCTCCCCGATAATGGGCGGTTAGACAAAGGTAACGGAAAGCAAGCGGATCAAAACCTCGTTTCTCAATTTCATCAAAAGCAAAATAATTGCCTAGCGATTTGGCCATCTTTTTCCCTTCAACAGTCAATAGACCGGCGTGAACCCAATAACGAGCAAACTTTTTACCCGTTGTCGCTTCGCTTTGGGCAATCTCGTTTTCGTGATGGGGAAAACGCAGATCGAGAGCTCCGCCATGGATGTCCAAAGTTTCTCCCAGATGAACTTTGCTCATCACGGAACATTCGATATGCCAGCCCGGCCGGCCCTTGCCCCAGGGAGAATCCCAAACTGCCCCCACTTCCTCTTCCCCAGGTTCTGCTTTCTTCCAAAGGGCGAAGTCCCCCACTTCCTCCCGCTCGTATTTATCCGCGTTAATCCGCGTGCCAGTCTTGGCTTCCTCGCGCTTAATCCGTGAAAGTTTCCCGTAATCTGGAAACTTTGAGACATCGTAATAGACAGACCCGCTTTTTTCATAGGCGTAACCCTTTTTGACCAAATCGGAAATGGTTTTTACAATCTCCTTGATATGCTCTGTCACCCGAGGGTAAGCATTGGCCGGTTCAACATTTAATCGTTCCAAATCGTGGTAGAAATGGTCAATATAACGGTCGCCCAATTTGCCAATTGATATTTTTCCCCCCTGGTACTTTTGGGCTTCCTCGATCATAGAGTCGTGAACGTCAGTAAAGTTGAGAACATGAACGACGGTATAACCGTTATATTCCAGAGCGCGCTTGAGCAAATCAAAATTGACATAAGTTCGGGCATGGCCTAAGTGGGACGGCCCATAAACCGTTGGGCCGCAGGTATAGAGTGTCACCCGGTTTGAATCCTGCGGCTTAAATTCTTCCTTTTTTCTGGACAGGGAGTTATAAATTTCCATTAAGTTGATATTAGCATTACAAACCGGATCAATTTTCCCGTGATATACTTGGACCCAAACAACCCAAGGAGGAGGAGAGATGCTAAAACTTTCTGACGACGACCTCCGGTTCGCAGAGACACATTCCGACTGGGGACAGTATAGAAGCATCAGGTTTGTGCTGGCCCTTATTAAGGAGATCTTCCGCCTTCGCAGACTTACTGGTGAGCTCAGATGTCGTGATTGCCGCAAACCCATGAACGAGCACCCCTTCACATGGCGAAGTGTTGGCGGAGATCGGAGCTTGATCCGCCATGACTTCGAAGACGGATGGCGTGGTCCTCGTGTCGCAGTCAACTTAGACTCCCTGGTAGGCTAGGATGGGTTACATCGGGGACCAAGAACACTGGTACGGTCCAGGCGAACACAAAGCATGTCCGCGCTGCGGGTACTGTAAAGATTGCGACGCAACACCAAAAGGCCGTAATCCATGTCCCGAACACCGCAAGACGAAAAAGGAGGAGAGATAATGCGGTTGCAAGAAGCATGCAAGCACCAACGATGGGCGCACGTTATTCGCAGAACAATGAAGTGCCAAGATTGCGGGAAAGAGTGGGAATGCGTCCATCCAAGAAGGCGGTATGTGAACCTCGGTTCGATGGGAACGATGCAGTGTCCTGATTGTTTTGATCTGGAACTTGGAACGACTTGGCCCCCAGTTCCTAAATAGTAATTAAGTCCGAGCCCCTTGTGGAAATCCACCTGGGGCTTTTTTCATTTGGGAAATAAAAAACGCCACCTGCAAGACAAGTGGCGTGGTAAATTTATTCAACCGGCTTAAGATCAAGAAGCCCCGGCATTTCCGCGTTGATCAAGTTGACGGCTTCAACTATATCTACACCCAGTGCCCCAGACATCGTATCCTCGCTGTGATGGACAAAAGTCCTTTTAATTACAATCCCAATTATTTCCAGCTTCCCATTGATCCGGGCGTAGATCGGACCGCCTGAGCTGCCTTTAGCAACCCAAAAATCATTAGATCCAAAGGCGAACCAACTCTTTGAGTAGTCGTTTTCGAATTCAGGTGTTGCAATGATTCCCCGCACAAAACCTCCCGTTACCGAAAAGACACAAACCGGAGTATCTAACTTGAGATCGTTTGCACTTGCAAACTCCAAAGCGGGCGGCTCGGTTCCACCGGCGTAGAGGAGAGAGCTCGACTTTAGGAGAGCGACATCAGCAACTTCGTTGTAATAAACCAATTCAGCAGAAGTCGGTATCCTCGCAGAGGAGGATCCCAACGCCATAACTGATATCTCGACATCACTAGGCGCAAGAGTGTGCGCTTTTTTCACCACATGCGCCGCGGTCAAAACATAGCCATTGATGGCAATGCCCGATCCCTCATAGACTGCAAATGATGACGATATTGGTGAGGGCTCCGCAAACACCATCGTCACGGATACAGCTTGGTTCAAAGCCTGATCGGCTTCTTTTGTATCTGAAACTGGGCAAGGATCGGTTGATGGACGAACTTTATCAGCAAGCGAAGAGCAACCAACCAGCACGGAAACAAGGAAAAGCAAGGCGCCGAAAGTGGCGAGCCTCTTCAACTTTCTCCTCCGTTTTATCTTTTAGCCCATAATTTTACCATCCGATTGCAAAGCAAACAAGTAAGGCCTACAATTCAGGCAATTAAAGAAAGCTCCGACGGCCCCAGCTGGCATCGGAGTCCCGACCGAAGCGTCGGGAAGGGAGGAGACTATGCGCCTATCAGTTGTTGCAGCTTTCGTCCTAGGAGGACTGATCGGTCTACTAGTCTTAGCGGGATTTACCGGATACCACTTCGGTTTCGACAACGGAAAGGCAGAGGGTTATACCCAAGGCGGAGCCGTTGCTCAGGCCAAGTATGAGGATCTCGTAAAGCTCACTCCTGTTGCACCAGCAAACGTTGCCAAGTTCGCTGACGCATTCTGCACTGCGAACGTCGACGCTATTGCCAGCTACGTCCCTGCCGAAGAACTCGAAGGCCTTGTCTACTTTCTTATCTCCGAAACGGCTTCCCGCGGGGAGTGCGATAGCATGCGGTACCTTGACGGAATTGCTTCCGCCGACGGCTCCACCACCCACTCTTACAAGATGAGAGCTGGAGATGCCGAGATGATTTACATCTTCCTCTTCTCCCCTGACGGCCAGCTTGTCGGCATCCAAAAGTTCCGCTAACGTTCCCGACTCGGCTCCTTGTGGAAATCTACTTGGAGCCTTTTGTTTTGCCCAATTTGTTCTATCCCATAGTACTTGACGGGGCGGACACAGGGGTGGTATAGTTTTCAAGCCATGAAAAACATACGAAACGTTGCCATTATTGCCCACGTCGACCACGGTAAAACTACCTTGGTTGATGCTATGCTTCGCCAATCTAAAACTAAGCTTTCCAAAGAATTTACCCCCGATTCTTCCTTGATCATGGACAGCAATGATCTGGAGAAGGAACGAGGCATTACGATTTTTTCCAAAAACGCGGCGGTCAACTGGCAAGGAACTAAAATCAACATTATCGACACCCCGGGCCACGCCGATTTTGGCGGCGAGGTAGAACGGGTTTTAAAGCTTGCCGACGGGTGTCTCCTTTTAATTGACGCCAAGGAAGGACCAATGCCCCAAACCAAATTCGTCTTAAAAAGCGCGCTTTCCTTGGGACATAAAGTTATTGTCGTCATCAATAAAATCGATAAAAAAGACGCCCGCATTCAATATTCCCTCAACAAAACTTTTGATCTTTTCCTTGAATTAGGTGCTAGCGAAGACGCCGCTTACTTCCCCGTCGTCTACTCCTCAAGCAAATTAGGCGTTGCGGGGGAAGAGTCAGATTTGTCAAAGATGAAAGATATTTCCCCGATCTTTGAAGCCATTATCAAACACATCCCCGGCCCCGCCGGAGACCCAAATCTCCCTTTCCAAATGCTGGTTACCTCAACGATTGGCGATAACTTTAAGGGCCGGATCGCTGTTGGCCGCATCTTTAACGGGTCGATCAAATCCAAGGAAGAGGTTGTCCATATCAACCGCGAAGGGATATCAAAGAAATCCCAATTAACTTCTCTTTCAACTTTCCAAGGCCTCGAGCGAGTTGAGGTTTCCGAGGCGGGAGCAGGAGATATCGTTGCCATCTCCGGCATCCCCGATATCACCATTGGCGAAACTGTGGCCGGTGCAAATGATCCGAAACCCTTACCTCTCCTTAGCATTGAGGAACCCACCGTTAAGATGACTTTTAGCGTCAACGCTTCCCCTTTTGGCGGGCGGGAAGGAGAATTTAAAACCGCGCGCCAAATCAAAGAAAGGCTGTATAAGGAACTGGAAACTGACGTTGCCTTGGCCGTTTCCGATTCCGGTTCTGGTTGGGAAGTTTGCGGGCGGGGAGAACTACACTTGGCAATTTTAATCGAAAGGATGCGGAGGGAAGGGTATGAGTTCCAGGTGTCGCGGCCGCAGGTTATTGAAAAGACGGTTGACGGAAAACTTGCGACCCCGTACGAACGGCTCATTATTGAAGTTCCAGAAGTTTATTCCGGAGCGGTGATGCAAAAGATGGGTGGAAGACATGGGCAGTTGGTGGAAATGGCAACCCACGAAGGAACTGTCTTTCTCGAATTTGTTATCTCTACCAAAGAACTTTTTGGCTACAAGAGCGAGTTTATTGTTGACACGCATGGCGAGGGGATTATCAACTCTTCATTTCTTGAATATCGCCCCGACACCGGCAAGTCCTTTAAGCGGGAACGCGGGTCTTTAGTCGCTCACGAAAGCGGGGTAACCAAAGAGTACGGGCTAGTTGCCGCTCAAGGCCGCGGCGAGCTTTTTATCGGGCCCGGCACTCCGGTCTACGCTGGGCAGGTCATTGGGAGCAACGCTCGGGTTGAAGATATCAGGGTCAATGTTTGTAAGGAAAAACAGCAAACCAACCACCGCTCAAGCGGTGAAGGGGTATCGGAACATTTCAACGCCCCTAAAGTGCCCACCTTGGAGGATGCTTTGGAATACATTAATGATTCCGAGCTCGTCGAAGTAACTCCCAATAATATAAGGATCCGCAAGGCCGATCTACTCGCCCACTAAAAAGCGGTCTTTTTGAGCTTTTTTGGCTAGGTTCGCCTGAGCGAGCCGTCCTAATTTAATCCCATAGTTGTTGATTTTCCGGTTTGGGTGATGTAAAATTAGTCCATAACGCAAGAAAGGAGGTGTGCTTGAGATGATCAAGTGCACCGACACGTACGAACCGCGGGGGCAGGACATTCCCGACGGACTCGCTCCAAGGGTCACGGAATACACCAGCACTGCAGAAAGGTCACTCCATTTCATCATGTTCTACGGTTCCTACAGTGGCGTGAAAGTAGTTGGGGCTACCCCGACTTCGATCACCCTTGAAGAGATCGGCCGTAACACCGGCAGCATCTTCTCTTGGAAATTCGAAGGTTCAGCGGCAGAGATCCTTCCACTGATCAAGTTCGCCTACCTCAGCAAAGCCCTCGAGGCAGCTTGCTTCCACTCTCCTAGCCCAGAGTGGCAGGAAAGGATGATCAAGGAGACAGCAGAAGCGCTCGCCATCTTCCCAGCGGAGGCGCGCATTCCCCTGCCGATCCTCTGCGTCTGCACGGCCGAACCCAAGTTCAAAGATTTGCTGGAGTTGCTCCGGGCCGCGATCTCGGTCTCTCCGACCCCAATCCTGCTGGAGAATGATCCGTTCCAGGATGACTGGGACTGGCTTCTCTCTTCCAGCACCCAACAGATCGCCATGATGCTGGCAGTCGGCATCACTGGAGAGGAAGAGATCCTTGCGGGGCTCCAGTCGATCGCTCACGGCAAGGGGTTCGAAGACGGGCGGAAGAAGGACGAAAACCTCTTCGCCGCCATCCAGCTCCACCGAGAAGGCGCCTGCAGCTTCCGCGAAGCGCTCGCCCTCGCTGCATAAGACTTACACATCATAGCCGGCGTTTCAGCCCCACAAGGACTGGACGCCGGCTCTCAATTTTACACCCCATAGTTCTTGACTTTTAAGTCTGGCGACGGTAGAATTAATCGATACGCTGTCGTAGGAAAGGAGGCCTAAGATGGGCCAGAAGCAAGGTAAGCGTAACCCTCCCAAGAAGCACCAGAGACGACGGACGGAACCCTGGCCGACCAAGACCGAGCGCCAGCGGGAAGCCAGCCGACAGAACCGGTCGCTCTACCAGAGCGGCAGCGCGGTGAAGGTAACCTTCGGCGCCGGCACCAAGAAGGACGGGGGCGGCAAGAAGTCCAACTAGACAACCCCATCCTCCCTCACCACGCGGCCAAAGACCTGTGATGAGCGATGGACGGAGCCCTTGGGAAAGAGCCATCAGGCAAATAGCCGAGTCCGCAAGGATAGCTAAGATCCACAGGCAACGCGGCGAGACTGACTCTACGGAGACAGCTCGCCGCGATCCCTTTTTTAAAGCACCAAAATTGAGGCGATAAAAAGGTAAATTGCGATACTCGTTATATCCTGCACAATAGTCACCAGCGGATCTGCCCCAACTCCCGGATCTTTTCCAGTAGCGTGCAAGATGGAAATAACAAGAAGGGCAACTAGCGTTGAGAGAGAAATCCCCAAAAACATGGAAAGCCCAACCGCCTGGGCTACCGCCAAAGAGCCAAAGGCGAAGAAGGCAAAGGCAAAAATTAAAGATCCTAAGATCGCCCCGATCAGCAACCCAACCAGCGTTTCCTTAACAATGTAGTGGCTAATTTTTACTTTTTCCAAGGCCAATCCTCTCACAAATAATGTGACCGACTGGGTTCCGGCAGCACCGTTCATATAAGCAATAACGGGTATAAAAAAGGCCAGAGCAATCGTCTCTTTAAGAAGCGGCTCAAATTGGCTAACTAAAACAGTTGCGAACATTCCTCCTAAAAGACCAATCAAAAGCCAAGGCAAGCGCAGGCGAACCAAGGTCAAAGCCCGCGCCCGAAAGATATCCACCACTCCTTCGTCCTTTAAAATTCCTGCCCGACGCAAAAGTTTTTCCGTGTGCGATTCATGCAAAATCCGCAAAAGATCAATAGTGTCTATTGCGCCTATGAACTTCTCCTTCTCCACTACTGGAATCACATCCAATTTGTGCTGGATCGCCAAAATTGCCACACGATCTTCCCGTACACCGGCTGTTACGGTCGGAAAATCCTTGAGAATAATTTCTGAAATTTTTACCTCATCGGCGGAACTAAGTAAAACTCTGATTGAAACGAAACCAAGTAGATTCCGGTCTTCTTTGTTGTTGATCACAAAAACGTGGTCGGCTGATTGTAGTCCGCTTGCACGGCGGATATTTTGCAAAACTTCCCCGACAGTTTGATCTGGATAAGCGATAGGAACTTTGGTTAGCATGTGGGAAAACGCTGTTTCTTTTTTGATTATTTCTTCCATAGTCTAAAATTCCTGCCTTCCCTCAAGCGACTTAGTAAGGGTCAATTCATCGGCGTACTCCAAATCACCGCCGGTTGGGATGCCGCGAGCAATTCTCGTTATTTTTACTCCCAATGGTTCGATCAATTTCTTGATGTACATTGCAGTTGCCTCGCCCTCGAGCGAGGGATTAGTCGCCAAAATGATTTCCTTAACTACTGGCTGCTGACTAATGGCTAATGGCTTGAGCCGAGTAATTAACTCGGCGATTTTTAGATCCTCCGGCCCAATGTGCTCAAGCGGAGAAATTGCTCCCCCCAGAACATGGTAAAGACCGAGGTATTTTCCTGTTTTTTCAAAAGCGATGAGATCCAAAGGATCCTCAACCACGCAAACAGTTCCTTGATCCCGGGTATCATCGGTGCAGACTTCGCAGAGAACTGCTTCGCAAATGTTGAAGCAGCGTTCGCAAATACGTGTTTTTTTCCCCAATTCCAAAACCGCTTGTCCAAGGAGCGTCCTCTCCGTCTCGGGAACGTTAAGGAGGTAAAAGGTCAGCCGGGCGGCCGTTTTTGGCCCAATTCCCGGCAGCCGCTCAAAAGCCTCAATCATATTTTGGATCGCTTTTGGAATCTTCATTTCTTTAACAATTCCACTTTAACTTTTAATGGCTTTCCATACACTTCTTTTACGGCTTGTTCCAAAATCACCATGCTTTTGGGATTCTCAAGCTTTTCCTTGTGAAAAGGATAAAGCGCCAGAATCGTTAAGGTATGGTCCGTCAACCCCCCCATTTTGCAGGAGCGAAGAAGGGCCTCCACTGAGTGATTGAGAGGCTTGACCGCGGACATTAGCGCCGACCACTGGTCGGCGACGGGTGACTGGGGACGCGATCGGAGATCGCTAGTCGCGTTGGACGCGATAACCGGGTAACTGGATAACTGGTCTGATTCTTGCTTGTTTGTTCCACTAGTTACCTGATTACCTGATTCCCTAGTTACCTCCACGATTGCCACCTCAAGGGGCAACGTTGGGATCGCCGCTTGGGCAAGATATTCATAAGCTTGGGTAAATTTATTGATCATTTCTTCCAGTCGGGCGCTTGTTAACTCTTCTGCCTGCTTCTTCATCGTCTCGTACTGTTCCTTACCCACCTCAACCAGCTCATCTCCAACTTGCGCTTGGATTAAAAGTAGATCACGCAGGTATTCAAGAATTCTCACGGCCAAATTTTCCATACTTACACCTTTGCCATATAAATCGTTGATAAAAAATAGCGCGTCAGAAGTTTTACCGGTAGTAAGCTGATCAAAAAAGTTGCCTAAATCAGAAAGACGAGCAAAACCAACCAGATCTTCCACCTTTTGCTTGCCGGTTAAAACCTGTTCAAGGAGAGTTTCTGCGTCGCGGAAACCTCCTCCCGCCGCCTTGGCTATCTCCTCAATTTCGCTATCCTCGATTTTTGCCTTTTCTTTCTTAACAATCTCCTTAAGTTTCTCGATGATGAGAGCCACCTGCGCCCGCTCAAAGCTAAAACGCTGGCAGCGGGAACGGATAGTATCCGGCAATTTATATGGTTCGGTTGTCGCCAAGATAAAAATGGCGTGGGCGGGCGGTTCCTCAAGAGTCTTTAAGAGCGCGTTGGCCGCCTCTTGGGTCAACATATGCGCCTCGTCAATTATGTAGACTTTAAACCTTCCAGAAGAAGGGGTAAGCCGTACTTTTTCCCTAAGCGCTCTAACATCATCAATCCCCCGGTTGGAGGCAGCGTCAATCTCGATCAAATCCAAATAACTGCCGGACTCGATTTGTTTGCAAGAAGAGCACTTACCATCCGGTTCGCCATCTTGAGATTTCTCGCAATTGATTGCTTTGGCAAGAATTCTTGCAGTGGTTGTTTTACCAGTCCCTCTTGGGCCGGCAAAAAGATAAGCATGGCCGACCTTTCCTTCTTTAACCTGGGCTTGGAGAGTTTTCTTAACGGTTTCTAATCCGACTAACTCGGAAAACTTCTGAGGACGGTAAGTTCTATAAAGCATCGATATTAGGATACCAATTAAGAAGAGTCTTTGAGGTTTTGGGGGGAGTGAAGTATAATTGTTGCAGGAAAAGGAGGGAGTCGTGAACGAAGTACTTGTCTTCCGATTCCGAACTTGGACTCAGCTACCGCGACCACTCACCGTCGAAGAACTGGGCAAGTTCTCGCGCGCGATTTTCGCCGATGCCAATCTCACGAACACAGACACTGGACACCGCTTCTTAGCGGAGGAACGTTATCCAAAGGCAGAGATTGCGGTAACTACTTCGGTTGCGGGAGCCGATGCGATAGCTGCTTCCAGTGTAGTCGTTGCCGCCTTTAGAAAAGCGCTTAAGACAACTGGTCTGGAACCCAGCGGACCAATACTGACAACCTTCCTAGACGATGCAAGAAGTTCAGGCGGAAGACTCAGTTAGTTTCACACGAGAGTCGATTTTTATCGGCTCTCTTCCTTTTTAATCGACCATTCCTTAACTTTTGGTAACGCTTCAGCAATAGCCTTGTTGATATTTTTTAGCTCGTTATCTTTTGGTTCCTCAATAACAAAATCATTTGTTTCCACACCGGCGGGAGGCTTGCCGATACCAATCCTAAGTCGCCAAAACTCTTGCGTCCCAAGCTCGTCGATTATACTTTGCACACCTTTGTGGCCAGCGGAAGAACGGTCAAATTGGAGTTTCCAAACTCCCGGGGGAAGATCAAGATCATCGTGGACGATGAGCAAGTTAGTAAGAGCCTCTCGCTCCGCTCGAGAACCTTCTTTCCTCGCTTTCGCTCGGAAATAGCGAGTAGCTAGTTCTTTAACTTCCTTTCCGGATTCATTCATAAAGATATTTGTTTTATGCAGCTTCACTTGATTACTACTTATTGCTTTTTGCTTATTGCTTTTTGCTAACTGGTCAATAAACTGGTGGCCTAAATTATGACGGCTGTTTTTATATTCTTCACCCGGATTTCCAAGACCAATGATAAGCTTCATAAGTGATATAAGGATACAAGGATATAAGGATGCAAAGCGATTTTCTCAATGTATCGATGTATCGGTGTATCAGTCTTCATGTACTCCAAGGATATGTTTTATACCGTGCACAATTAGCTGGTTAATTTGCTCCTCTTCTGTCACCTTATTCTTCTTGGCCAGCTTTCGCGCCTCCGGCTTGCAGATCAAAACTTCACCCAAAAGCATTCCTTCCTCAGTCGGCTCAAAATAGGGAAAAGATAAAACGGCCGGAATATAGGACTTGCCCCGCAAATCTTTATTTAATTTCTGAATTTTTTTGGGAGGTAAAAAAGAAACTGTTACCTTGATTTCCATACCAGTCACTAGCTCCTCGCAACTAGCGACTCTCTTACGATTCTGCTCACAGTTGCCCCATCGGCTTTGCCTTTTACCTTGGGCATCAAAACTGCCATCACTTTGCCCATATCTGCAGGACCAGAGGCTCCTGACCCTTTGACTGCTTCTTGTGCCAAGGTACGTATTTCTTCCTCACTCATTTGCGCCGGTAAATAAGTTTTGATTAAATCCGATTCTTTTTGCTCCTTTTCGGCCAGGTCGCTTCGCCCACCTTTTTGATAGGCCTCAATTGATTCCTGCCGTTGCTTGACTTGCTTTTGCAAAACCTGGATCAGCTCTTCTTCGCTCAACTGGGCATCTTTGCCTTTGGCTATTTCGGCATTATGAATTGCCGCAATAACATAGCGCAAGGTTTCGGCTTTAAACGTTTCTCCAGACTTTAGAGCCGTGATCAAGTCTTCTTTGATTTTGCTTAGAGTATCCATTCGATAGTTGTTCGGTTGTTTAGTTGTCTTGTTGTTTGGTTACTAAATCATCAGATAACCAAATCACCAAACCACCAATTACTCCTGCTCTTCTTTCTCCCGCTCGATCATCCGCTTTTTCTTCGACTCCGCTTCTTTCCTTGACTCGGAAGGCTTTTTGTAGAATTCCCGCCTGCGCATCTCGCGCAAAATCCCTTCTTTAATCACTTCCCGATTAAAACGCCTAAGCGCCTCATCCAACGATTCCCCTGGTTTTACTGTAACTTTAGCCATTAAAACACCTCCCTTTATATTATGCCCCTTGGGGCTCTCCCTCTGCCCCACCTAGAACATGCAGATGCTCATGGGGAAAGTGAGAATAAGCCCCGCCGTTAACTACTAATTTATACGCATTATCTAAATTCATTTTCTTGATCGCCTCCCAAGCCGCCTCAAAAATTCCATCCCAAAAGCCAGCGTGCTGACCAGAAATTGTATCTTTCTTTTCCCGGTGTTGCTTGGCAAGCACCAAAAGATGGACCGGCGCAACCGGGAATTTATTTTTGATTACCAAAAAATCACCGTGCTCTAAAACTTTTTCCGACGGCTCACTACCTTCGACAATTTTGCAAAATAGACAATCATCCATAGATTTCTTTGATTTTATCGGCTAATTTATCCACGGAAACAATTTCCGCTTTTCCATCCGATCTTCTGGACACCTCAACTCCCCCCGCTTCGATGCTGCGCTGGGAAACAACAATCCTCACTGGAATTCCAATCAAATCGGCATCGGCAAGTTTTACCCCCGCTGCTTCATCGCGATCGTCGTAAAGAATTTCCAAGCCTGCTCGCTCCATCGCATCATAAAGGGTTTCGGCTGCCTCTTCTCCCCCGGGCAAAGACAGCAAATGTGCGTCAAACGGGGTAAGTTCTTTGGGCCAAATAATTCCTTTCTCGTCATGCGAGGCTTCAACGGCTGCTGCCATCGTTCGCCCTAACCCAATTCCATAGCAACCCATCACCAATGGCTTGCGAACACCATCGCGATCAACAAACTCTGCCTTCATTTTTTTGGAGTAAAGAGTCTCTAGTTTAAAGATGTGCCCAACTTCAATTGCCTCGGTTTCAAAAACTGCCTGGGTGCAATTTGGACAATTTTTTAGTTCACCTGACTTTTCTTTGTTTGCTGCAAAATTGCAATGCTCGCAATAGATCGCTTTGTTCTCCCCAACCTTAGCCGGAAGCATAAATTCGTGAGATTCGGATCCTCCGATCGTTCCCGAATGCGCCGCGACAGGCAAAACTTTAAGTCCGCAACGGGAGAAAATCTGCTCGTAAGCTTTAATTACCTTTTCGTAGAAAAGATCAAGATCAGTCTCGTCAGCGTGAAAGGAATAAAGATCCTTCATCGCAAATTCTCGCGCACGCAAAATACCGCCGGTTGACCGCAGCTCATTTCTAAACTTGGTTTGGATTTGGAAAACGGCAAACGGCAAATCGCGATAAGAGTTGATAAATCGACGGGCCAAGTCGGTTACAACCGGTTCGTGGGTCGGAGCCAAACCTAACTCCCGATCCCGACGGTCTTTGAATTTAAAAAGCGGAGGATCATTTTCTTCCGGTCCTTCCCAACGGCCAGCTTCTACCCACAAATCCTTTTTTTGGAGCGCGGGCATATGGAGCTCCTGCGCGCCTAGGTTTTCCATTTCTTCCCGGATAATCCCTTCAATCTTGCGGTGCACTCGCCAACCCAGGGGCAAAAACGTATAAACGCCAGAGGTCAGCTGGTCAATATAACCGGCTTTTACCAAAAGCTTGTGGGAGGCAGCCTCCGCTTCTTTTGGAACTTCTCTTAAACTTTTCCCGATCAATTTTGAGTAGCGCACAGGAAAAGGTTATCACATCACGTCGGAAACGGGAGAAGGTTCCTGAGCACCAGCGAAGGGTTCTTATCTCCGACCCGATCGGAGTGCTGGGTTCAAAGAAATCCTCCCACCTTCATCGTTTCAAACGAAAGTGGGAGGATATTTTATTCCGTGATGGCTATTTGATCAAAATTCGAAACCTTGGGAGCAGCCGGAAGCCTCCTCTGGTAACCATAATTTGACTGAATCGCAAAGTACTGCAGCCAAATTGTTCCGCTTTGGACATAGTCGCCCCGCACGCGGATGGTTGTCCAGCCGGGACTCCATTGGGCCATTAAACCGGGCACGGCAGGTTCAATTCCGGTCGTGCCCACCCGCAGTGCCAAGACCAGCGTCGGACTGCCGGGCATTCGCGAAATGTGAATGTAGGGCCAGTCAGAATCCCCGTTGGAATTAGTAAAAACCCAGAATGGAGCACTACCGTACCTTTGCAGAGCCGCCCTCTGCAGCCAAACGATGCCTCCCTTAACAAAGTCTCCGCGGACTCTAATCGTGGCGGTCACACCATCGGTCGATTGTCCCATTAATCCTGGTACAACGGACTCATCACCGGTGGTGCCGATACGCTGAACCAAAACCGTAGTCGGCCGTCCCCTCACCGTTCCGGCAAGCGGCAAACCGTAAAGATCTGCATTGCCATTCTCATCTGTCCAGACAGGGAACGGAGAGCTGATGCTAAGCCCCTGCAGGGCCGCTATCTGGAGCCAGATGGTCCCTCCTCGTATGGAATCGCCCCGCACGCGCACGGTGGCTTTTATGCCATCAAAAGATTGGCCGACGAGGCCGGGAACTCTACTCTCGGCACCTGTAGTCCCAACCCTTTGCACAAGCACCAAGGTCGGCTCATAAGGCCACAGGCCGTAGATTGGTACTTCCAGATCAGCATTTCCCAAGCCGTCCGTTTGAACAGGGAAAGGCCCACTTACGTAGCTCAATACCGGCTCAACCATAAGGCTTTTGAAGAATGCCGTCATCACCTGGTGGTTCAGGGGCACCCCATAGTTCTCTGTCCGCTCCGCTCCTCCCAAGTTCGCCGCTTTAAAAGCCTCCGCCCACATTTCGTTGGGCAAAAGCCGCCATTTTTGAAAACTGCTCAAACTGGGATCTTTTTGCGCGTCCTTTGCCCTTTCGAAAGCCTCTTGCCAAGTGCCAGGGAAACCTCGAACCTTCCAAAACAAAGCAAAGATGTCTTCGGTAAAACCTTTTCTACCGGCGACATCGGCGTAAGCGTGACCAGCTTCATGCCAAACGATGTCGTCAGTCGGGGTCCAGCCTTGGCGGATGCTAACCCTGGCGTACCCGTCCTCGGTTAAGCCGGTGTAGTCAGCAATCTCGATCCCGGATGGGACAAAGTCATCACCAACTTTAACAGGAGGAAGGACCGGATACTCCTCTCTAACTTCTTCCCAATACATTTGAATTGTGGCATCACCGTGGTGAGCATCAGCCGGGGAAGAAGCAAACGGAAAAACAAGCGTCGCAACTAGTACTGCAGACAAAATCCGTTTCAGCCCGTTCGACAAGCTCAGGGTCTTCGACATTACCTTCTTCTCCTTCCACGAGCCCTGGTTTTTCTCCCTGATTTTATCAAAGTATCGTGATAAAATCATGGAGTAATGGGCGAACTTATCCCTTTTCCTCAAACTCCCCCCGAACCAATTCCACCTCACCAACCAGAACCAGGTGAAGAGCCGCCGGAAAACGTCATTTTCCCAGACAAATTCCAACAAAAAACCGAGGAGGAAGAGAAGGGAATCCAACTTCTACCTGAAGACGGCAAAGAACTAGCCCGCAAAGAAGCGGCGGAATTTTTGGATATTTGGGGCAAAGTTTTACAAAGAACCGGCGGCAAGCCTAAAACCACCACGGCAGATGGTTGGGATTACCACGACCAGGACAGCGATTGGTCAGTGGACATCTCCCAAACTGATCCGCAAGAAGATAATGAGGGAGTTATAACCGTTAGGCTAAGGGAGAAAGAAGGAGCAAAACAAACACTGACCTCTTTGAAAATTGGTTCTTCTTATTACGGAGACAGCATGAAACTGCGAAGGGAACGAGTCGATATATTACGGCAGGAACAAACCGGCAAAAAACTTGGGTCCTTTGAGCCATGGGAAGCATCAGTCGTAGTTCTTTACGATGAAGAAGGCGAGATCATCGGTGCCGGGCGCAACAAATCTGACGAAGGGCTCAAAATTGCCCACCGCCTAGCAGAAAAAGTCGTCGAAAAAATCTCCTAAATCATTGGAAGCGGAAGATGGCAACATCGCCTTCGGCCATCACATAATCTTTGCCTTCCAATCTAACCCAACCACGTTCGCGAGCTCCCGTCCAACCGTCAGCTTCGACTAACTTGTCCCAAGCGATAATATCGGCCTTGATAAAACCTTTCTCAAAATCAGTATGGATTACACCTGCAGCTGCCGGTGCTTTTGTGCCTTCTTTGATTGTCCAAGCGCGAACTTCCTTTTCCCCCGCAGTAAAGTAGGAAATAAGGCCGAGAGTTTTGTAAGCTGCGCCGATCAGCTTGCCTAAACCGGACTCCTCTACCTCTAAAGATTTGAGGTATTCTTTCGCTTCCTCTTCCGAAAGTTCTGCCAATTCCGCTTCCAGCTTGGCGCTTATCCGAATTTCGGAACCTTCCAATTTATTTTCATCAACGTTGTAAACCAGAATTTGCGGTTTGGAAGTCAAAAGCGGCAAAACGCCCAAAGCGTCCCGCTCGACGTCTGTTGTCGTTACATCTTTTGCGAGCTTTCCAAGGTCTAACCCAGCTTTAATTTTGGTCAGACCAGAAACCTTGTCCTCTGCGATCTTAGTCTTTGATCGCTTCGAATCATCTTCGGCTGCGGAGAGCACTTTAGTGATCGTTTCCAAATCCGCCAAGATTAATTCGGTATTGACGGTTGCGATATCAGCCTCCGGCGTTTCACCGGTTTTGATTACATTAGGATCCGAAAAGTCCCTTACAAGATGGACTATCGCATCGACTTCTCTAATGTGTGAAAGGAACTTATTTCCCAACCCCTCGCCTTGGGCAGCACCTTTAACGAGGCCGGCGATATCAACAAACTTAACCGCGGCGGGGATGATAACGGTTGTAGCAACCACTTTTGCCAATTTTTCCAAGCGGTCATCCGGCACAGGGACGATCCCGACGTTCGGCTCAATTGTTGTAAACGGAAAATTTGCCGAAGCGGCCAAAGATTTCCGCAACAGGGCATTAAATAAAGTGGACTTTCCTACATTAGGAAGCCCAACTATCCCAACTTCTAAATTAGACATTGAATTAATTTACCACCCAGTAGTTTACAGGTAAATCACAACCGAACCCTAAGGGTTCGTTTATTTTCTTACATGCACGTGATAGAATCGCACCGATGGCAACTAAACCAAGAAACTTCAATTCCAGCTTCTACTACCATGTCTTCAACTGCGGGGTAGAAAAACGGACTATTTTTCTTACTAAACGCGACTACCAGAGATGTTTAGACACGATAAGGCATTACCTAAGAGACCAGCTTCTGCCTTATGTCGAATTTCAAAGACTAACTCCAACCGCAAAAGACTCCTATCTGCAAGTTATGCAATCGGACCCTAAGGGTTCGAGTGCGCAGCGTATTCGAATCCTTGCCTATTGTCTTATGCCTAACCATTTCCACTTTCTTATCAAGCCAGCTCGCACGGACGGGATCACAAAATTTATTTCGGATATTTCAAACAGCTATACCCGCTACTTCAATATTAAAAACAAGAGGATCGGCGGATTATTCCAAGGAACTTTTAAAGCCAAGGAGATCACCAGCGACGCGTCGCTACTGCAAGTAAGTCGTTATATTCACCTAAACCCAATCATGTCCTCGCGAACGAACCCTAAGGGTTCGCTTATCATGAAACCGGAGAACTACACGTTTAGCTCCTATGCGGATTGGATAGGTCTGCAAAAGCCGGATATAACCGACCCAGAAGAACTTAAATCTTGGCTTGATTTTGCCGGCGGTCCACAAAAGTATCGGGATTTTGTTGAATCAAAAATTAAAAGCACTCCGACTCTTGGCATCGAAGATTTGATCCTCGAGGAGGAGGAAGAAAGCCCCCAAACGAACCCTTAGGGTTCGTTTCCCGGTTCCGATGACCTAATTTTAGTTAATAACCCAGAAGTTAATCGTAACGGCGCTCTCAGCGGGGGCGGAAAGCTTGATGATAAAGCCTTCGCCTTCCCTTATCTCCACACCAATGGACATTGGCTCCTCTGGAGTAACAAAGACTTTGGACTGGGCAGTAATTAGTGAGTTAGTAATTAGTAATTGGGATTCTCCTGCGGGGATAACCGCTTGACCCACGGCCGGGCCGGTGACGGTAAGCTCCTTGATTGTTAGCTTGTCAACGACGGCATTGGCAATCTCCGCCGTCTTTGCTGTCAGCTTCTCAAAGATCGCTTGGATGGTTGCGGTTAGGGTTTCGAAGATTCCTTCCGTCTGCGAACCCTCCGGGTTTACTTGAGGAGATTGGAGGAGATCGGAAAGAGATTTTCCTCCGACAGTCAGGTCAGAGACATCCAATCTTCCTACCGTCAGATTAGCCACAAACAGGCTGTTATAGGCGCCTACCTTCTCCACTGTTTCTAAAGTCTTCACGTTTTGGATTTGGTAGGCGGGGAGAGAGCTGGCGGCTTGAGGCTCTTGAGTGACTTGGGTTTCGCTTCCTTCACTCGCCTCACCTACTTCACTCCCTTCACTTACTTCACCTATTTCACTTTTGACGATGACGTATTCTCCCAAGTCATCGAGGTAGGCCTGCGGGTCATACCAGGAAAGGTTGACAAAGACCATGATCTTTCCTTGACAAGGAGAGACCTTGTCAGAGCAGGCAAAGTCGTCCATGGCAATGCCGATGGAGCGACCAGCTTTTGTGGCTTTCATGGCGTAGCCGGGATATTTTTCAGATGAAGTTAAGATATCTCCTCTCGCTACTGCCCCATTCTCATTGGTTACCTTGACTGGAACCCTGCCTGAGAGGGCAACGGGACGAATATTAGTGTTCTTGTATTTATCAAGATCGGAAAAGTTGAGATTAACAAGATAAGGATAGGAATCTCCAAGAATTATAGATGGATTAGTAGAAATTATTCCCAAAACTTCCCCATCGTATCCTTTATCCGTTTTCCCAACAAGTGTTGAGTCATGAATCTCCGAATCATTAACAAGCTTAACAACATCCCCTGCTTCTATACTTGTATCAGATACTCTATATTCTTCTGCTAAATCTGCCAAAGTATTTTTACCAATAGTGTAAACTATTACTTCTCCACGACCGCCTGCTCCTCCCCCGCCTCCGACTGTCGTTCCTCCACCGCCTCCTC
>Ga0155087_103_pt2 | contig 24171 bp, 21 predicted proteins | sample RifCSPhighO2_01_FD_106055 | JGI IMG/M metagenome (GOLD analysis project Ga0155087, IMG submission 106055) | candidate division WWE3 bacterium RIFCSPHIGHO2_01_FULL_48_15
TTACTGAGGGCCAGAGCTGTCTCACCGCCGCTGCCAAAAGATGGGCGGCGGAATGCCGTAATTTTTGCAACTCCTCTTCTTTCACGGGAACAATAATAACAGAGCTAAGCTCAGCTTTGCAGGAGAAGCCGTGTTCGGCAGCCAAAAAGGCGCCCCGGGAGCCAATTCATCAAAAAAGAAAAGCTCTAATTGCTGTCCAAGTTGTCGATGATCGCGTTTGACTCGATGGTGATCTGGTTTTTCTGCCACGGGGAAATGATAACAGAAATCTTCGGGAGCAATAAAAAAGGTCTCGCCTAACTTGAGTTAGAGCGAGACCTGTGACCGATTAGGAGGTTGAAGTCCTTCTTCGGAAAACAAAAAAGACCAAAATCATAAATGCAGAAAGCGCTAAGCCGAGGACAGCACCGATTCCGATGCCCACAGCAAAGTTGGCTAGGGCGTTGTCTTGGGTACTATCGGCAGTGCTCTTGTCACCCTCGACAAAGTACGACGTTGTGGCAACGTTGCCAGACTCGTCAAACAAAATCACCTGTTGGCTTTGCTCCGGAGCCATAAACGGCATAACCGCATTGCACTCAACAGTGCCGCTGTCGGAAGTCCTACCGCAAAACGCGATGTCGCTTCCAACCTGCACAAATACAGACATGTCCGGCTGGAAACCGTATGCTTGGACGGCAATTGATTTGCCAGCGGGACCGCTTGAGGGATTCAAAACAGCCGACGGTGACTGCATAGCGCGGCGTCTCGAAAAACCAATTTTGGAGTTGAATGGGCCGTACTCGCCAAGACGAGTGTCAGTCCAAACCATGTAAACCTCGCTGTCAGTTGCCGCAATTCCAAAATAGTCCCCGATGAACCTTCCGCCGGGAAATCCTTTGTTAGGATTGCTCGGAAAGTCGGTCACCCGGGTGTCCGGCTCGTGAATACCACGAACATCAAATCCCCAGGTGTCGCCGCGGTTATCACTCTTCGAGTAATAAATGTTGTACTTCAACCCCGCGGGGTCATCCCGGGCGTCGCCCCACATCATGTGGATCGCTCCATCGGGACTAACCGTGATCGCCGGGAAGAATTGGACATTGTTGGTATCATCCTGATTAATAAGCACCGGCTCGTTAAAAGCCAGTCGGCCATTGCTACCCTCGCCGCGAACAAAGTACACGTCCGAATCATCCTCGGGCTTGCTTGGTGTTCTTGCAGGGAACGCCAAATACACTTCGCCATTCCTGCCGGCTGCCATCGCCGGGTTACCGGGAGCCCTAAACGGCGCTGAACGCGAATTGCGCTGTGTCTCCAAAACTTCGGCCGCCACAGTCGGCTCGCTCCAGGTCTTGCCTGTGTCAGATGACTCTACGACGTAGTAGCGTGCCTTGCCCATTGAGTACCCGTCAGCAAGAGAATCGTACCATGCGGCGTAAACAGTTCCGTCATCTGCAACTGCAAGCTGTGAGCCCTGAATTGTCCGCCAGGTAATTTCCGCAACTCCGGCATTGATAGTCCCAATAACATCACTGATGGCCGGTACTGGCTGCATAGCCGCCGTGTCCTGCCAGGTTTTTCCCCCATCGGCAGAACTCCGAATTACGATCTCGGAAGTGGCCTGCAAAAAAATCAGCAAGTAGATACCTGGAATAGGCTGCGTGACGTAGAAATAGTCGACAAATTTTGTGTAGGAGACGTACAGCATGTCCTTTTCTGGATCATCTGGGTTAGGGCCAAGCGACATCCAGGGTTTGTCCAAAAAGGATGCGGCGATAACCGGAACATCAATCACTGAGCCATCTGGGAGCTCAAGAGGATACTCTTCCAGACCCAGGTGATTGGTGTCTACTACGGAAGGCTGCTGCCACGCCATTCCCCCATCCCATGAAGCGGAAACGGCAATGTCGCTCCTGAGAATCGAGACTGCTTGATTCAAGAGCATATAGTCTGTTTGGCCCAAAGACATGAAGTTGTAGTATGCCTTTTCTCCACGAGCGCAGGAGACGACGGGATCGCCGCTAAAGATAGCTTGTTCCGAAATTGGGACATGGCGTGCGGTCGTCCAAGTTTCTCCGCCATCAAAACTGACTTCGGCCGGTGCGGCGTTGTAGCCGTAGTTGTGCGACACCACAATAAGGTGCTTTGAATCTTCCGGGTCCACGCACAGATAAGGCTCGTTTTGGACTGGGGTTCCCTCGTCGCGCGTAACCAAAATGTTGCGGCTGAAAGCAGGCGCAGGATTTCTGTAAGGCACAAGCCCTCCTCCTGCTGCAGCTGGAAGTTGAGCAGAGTTGTCCCGGGGCAAACCGGACTCATTTAGGCCTCGGCGGTTTCTCCAATCATCTACCGCGACCTGAAGTGCGTTGCTCCAAGCATCCCGTACAAGCGAACCATTAGGAAACATTTCCTTGATTTTGTTGCCCATCGAGGTCAGCGTATTTAGAGCATCGGTATCTCCGGCGCTCGCCCGCTGCTCGAGTTCGTAAAGCATGAGAGCCCGCCGGTGAGTTGTCGAATCGCTCAGGGGACTGAAAGCCGGATCTGCACCTTCCGGGGTGTCTGCAAACGCTGGAGAAACACTCGTGGCAGAAACAAGAATCAGAAGAAGTGCTGCTACTTTTCGCATCTCGCTCCTCTCCGTTTTTTTTGAGGGTGCTTTAGCCAAAAGGTTACCACGGTTAAAAATTGCTGTCAAACCTCGCCGAGGGATACAAAAAAGGCCCCCTAATAACTAATTTCGGTTATTAAGGGGACCTCAAGGAAACTTAAGAACTTAAGATATGCTGAGCAACCCAGTGTCCTTCTTCAACTTCGACTAAGACCGGTGGCTCATTTTCTCGACAACCGTCACAGCGAATTGCGGGCCTTGGATAGAAGGGGCAGCGGCCAGCGACTTTTCGCAAATCGGGTGGTTCGCCTGGGATTGATAACATCTTCTGTCCTGGCTCGAAAGTCGGCACACAGTTAAGAAGCGCCCGGGTATATTTGTGAGAAGCACGGTCGATTACTGCTTCTCTTGAACCATATTCAGCGATTCTTCCGCCGTAAAGAACAACGAAAGAATTGCAAAGTTTTGTCGCCAGAACAACATCATGCGTAATAAAAATGTAGGAAAGATCAAATTGATCCCTTAGATCCTGCAGAAGACTAATAATGCCTCCTTGCAGGCTGACATCCAGCGCGGAAGTTGGCTCGTCCAAGATAACCAACGAGGGCTTAAGCGCCAGAGCCATCGCAATGGCGGCGCGCTGGCGCATTCCTCCAGAAAGTTCAGACGGATACTTGGCTAGGTCACTTTCGCTATTCAACCCCACCAATTGGAAAAGTCGAATCGCTTCGGCGCGGCGGACTTGTGAATCGCGCACACCATGCACTCCTAGCGTTTCTTCGAGCTGTCTACCGATTTGATAGATGGGGTTAAACACGGCAGAGGCTTCTTGGGGAACCCAAGATACCCTTTTCCATCGAATTGATCGGCTCAGTTGAGATTCGGGCATCTCTTTGATGTCTTCACCGTTAAGTCGCACGGAGCCAGAAAATTCAGAAACGTTGTTTGGAAGTATCTTCATGATTGCGCTTGCTAAGCTGGATTTTCCGCTGCCGCTTTCGCCGACAACTGCAAGTGCTTCTCCAGCTTGCTTGATTGTGAAGGAAACACGATCGAGGGCGGTAAGCTTTTTACTGCCTGACCCGTATGACAAAGTAAGATCTCTTACCTCAAGAAGCGGGGGGTTTGGCATTCGATCCACCTCCTTTTCCCCTACCCTCTCCTTAGACGCGGCTCAGTATAGGGCTCGAGAGATTGCGCGATTAAAGCTGGTGCTAGTGAAGTGAGTACAATTGCCAGTCCAGGTGCCAAAATCCACCACCAATATCCTAGGTAGATAGCTCCGGTCCGGAATCCCTGCTGGAGCATCTGGCCCCACGTCGGAACGGAAGGATCCCCCAGACCTAAGAAACTTAATCCTGCTTCGGAGAGAATTGCACCCGGGATGGAAAAGGTAAAAGTGACGAACAAAAACGGTAGAGTCTGCGGCAGCAAGTGCCTTACGATGATGCGCTTGTCTGAAAGCCCGCGCGCCTTTGCCATGGTGATAAAACCTTCCGCTTGAATCTGCATGATCCACGGTCGAATCTGGATTGCCAGTCCGGTCCATCCAAACACAATTAAAAATAGGATGATGTAAGCCAAGTTAGCACCGAAAGCGAAAACAAGAAACATCACAATCGGCAAAGTTGGCACCATGGTTAAAACATCAATTACTCGCTGAGTAATTAGATCAACCCAACCACCGAAATACGCGCTAGCTGTTCCAATCACAGCCCCAAGGGCGGTGGCGGAAAAAGCAACCACGAACCCGATTAAAAGTTCAATCGGCAATCCCGCCAGGATTCCGGTGGCAACATCGCGGCCGAGGTCATCGGTCCCAAGCCACCCAAAAGATTCGCCGCCAGCGATAAACCGGACCTCTTCGACCGAATCTTCCCGACTTGCAAAATTGAGGCGGACAACGGCAGTAAATCTATCCTGACCCCGGTTGCGGAGGCCGCTCAAAAGCTCCTTAACCATTCCTTCGGCTTGGTAATCCGAGGTAAGCTGGACGCGAAACGGTTCGGTCGCGTAGCGTGATATCGGAGACTTCTCACCCGAAAACCTGTCCGGCACGACATAGCTGTAAAGCGGCAAGAATTGGCCGTCTTGTTCGATCAAAACTGCGATTACTGGAGAAACGTCTTGGAATTGAAGATGCGAAATCGAAAAGGAGAGGAACTTTGGATCCGACTGGGAAGAAATACCAACGGCGAACCGGTATTCCAATGTTTTGCCGGCCCCTTCTTCTGTCATATTTGTTGGAGTAGTCGCAATAAGAACCTGATGCTGGGCTTTGCCGCCCGCCTCCGGCCACCAAGAAGGGATTGCAGTTTTGGGATAATCAGCCCAGTAAACCGGATTGTTCCAAATTCGCTGGCCGAAATCAGGAGGGAAAACAACGGTCACGACGACCGCCGCGATTCCAAAAGCCAAAAGCAGGAAAAAACCTACCTTTCCTAAAAACGAGCTAAAAATAGTCCGCATAATTCCTTTGACCATCTTTCGTACCTCCCTTCCTACCGCCTGACTCGTGGGTCAAGGCGAATGTAAAGTACATCCAAAACAAATCGGGAGACCATAAACATCAAGGCATAAATTACGGTCAATGCGACAACTAGCCCCTCGTCAGGAGTTCCGCTTAAGGCATCATAATAAAGCCGCCCCATCCCCTGCCAATTGAAGATCGTTTCCGTCAGAATTGCTCCAGAGAACGAGCCGACTAGTCCCAAAACTAAGCTAGTAGAAATGGGAGGAGCCGCCGGAAGCAAAATGTAACGCCAACGGATCCGAGATTCGGAGAACCCCCTTGCACGAGCATAAGCGACAAACGGCTGTTGAGCAGTCCGAATGGTCATCGCGCGAATCGCATACATATATGGTCCGATCGAGACCAAAGTTAAGCTCATGATCGGCAAAATTGCATGTTTGGCCAAATCGAGAAAACGGGAAATATCTCCCACTGGCGGGGGAGCGCTGTACATGCCCCCGGTGGGCAAAATATTTAGTACTACCCCAAAAACTACAATTGCCAGCATACTGATCCACCAAGCCGGAATCGCATTTGAGGAAACGGCGAAAAATGAAAGCAAGCGATCAATTCGGCCTCCAACGTGCGTCGCTGCCCAAACACCAATCGAAAGCCCAAAAACCGCCACCAGGAAAAAGCTGGGAAGCATCATAATCAGAGTATTGGGCAATCTTTCCAAAACGATATCCGAAACGGCATTGCTTCCGGAAAAACTGCGCAGAGTTCGGGCTTCGCCCAAGTCAAACGTAATTACTCGAAGAGTGCTTTGAGGAAGGCGTGTGTACCACGGCTTGTCCAGTCCGTACAAGGAATCCAAGTCTTCTTTTGCCGCCTCGACTGCTTTTTCCAACTCATCTGGATCGCGAATGGTTTGGGCCAAAACCTGCCGAGTTCCCCTTAGCTGTTCATTGACCACGCTTTCAAGGATTTTATCGGAAAATCCGGTTGCTCCGAACACAATTTGCAGCGAGAGAAGAAGAAAGACGAACGCAATTACGTAAGATATAACTTTCAGCAAGACCTTTCTCACTTCTGTCCTCCTTTCTGCTTTCTTTAGTTATTAAAGTTGCCTATAATATAACCCCAACTTGTCCTAAAGGCAACCGAACACAAAAAAGGCATCCCTCATACGATCTTTGTGATCGAGTAAGAGATGCCCTGAGAATCTAACTACTTACGGCTTAGGACGGTACCAATCGCCCGGCTTAAACGGATAGGTTGGATCCCGAAATGCCTTAAGTTCCGCATACTGCGCCGGCGGGTCATAGCGCGCCAGGATGAAGGGACCGTTGGAGATGATCAAGTGGTTGTACTGATCAAACCAAGCAAGAGTTGCACTATAGCGCACCAACGCATCCTGGACGGAAACGTAGGTTTTACCATTGACCGCAAAATACCCTTTGGGAACATAACTGTTGCGAGAGAACCCCCGAAGAACCCTTGCGACCAGTCCTGCCCCACGGCTTTCGGCCAAGCTCAGCCAAGGCACGTTGTAGCGCGCCGCTGATGCCTGGCTATAAGCCGCTTGCTTGAGGCCGTAAACGAGCTCGTCGCTCGCTGCCATGATCTCCCACGGGAAGGCAAGCGGAATGACATCGGCATAGGAGGCGATATAGGCCTCGTCAAAATGCCAGTAGTCCAAATAAACTTCGATCCGGTTGTCATCCAAGACTCGAAAGCCCTGGAAACGATCCAAAAGCGGCTTCTGCGTCACCGACAAAACAAACTCAACTCGCGACTTATCTGGATCGTAGACCCGATCAAACGTGGCCGCGAGATTATAAAGAACATCCGCCATCGTGATCGGGCGCTGGTTATGCCAAACACTCTGGAAATACTTGCTTAAGTCAAAGACAACCTTGCTGGTTGCCTGCGTCCCTTGCGGAACCGGTTCCCAGCGGTCGCTGTCCGCATCCCACTTAATTGCTTCAGATGGCACGGCTAGTTTACTGCCACTGGATCCGGCGGTTTCAACTTGGAAGCTCGCCCGGAAAGGAATCGGTTCGCCGCTAGAAGGATCATTGATCAAAGACGGGTCGTAAATGTTCTTCCAGATATCCGTGCTAAAGACGTCTCCGAATCCGCCTACCGGATTCCAGACCGAACTTGCAGTCCAAACCCAAAAGTGGCCGACGCGAAGTGTGTCCTTGCCGGGGATATAGGCATCGCGAAGCGTCAGCAGACTCTTGGGGCCGCTGACCACATCTTCGGTTACGCAGTTGAGATTAGGCGAGGCCGGGAATACGCTAGTCGTGGTCGCCAGCCAAATCCGTACCGACTCATCCAAAGCCATCCCGGTTGCCTGACGATAAAGGTCATCCCGCTCCTGGCGGCTTGAAAAATCGCCCATAAAGACTTTCTGGCCTACCTCATCCAGTACCGGATTTTCGTACTGCCAATAGTTGGGAATCAGCCACCCGGGCATATTTCCCATCCAAGGAGCGGCGAATTGGTTAATAGATGCAAAGTCGTAGCGGTTCGCCGAACCTCGGCCCCAACCCTCGGTGTAAATATGCCAGTCAAAAACCTGCGGATCCGAAGTCTGCACGGTCGAAATCGCCGCGGCAAACTCTTGGTACTGCGTGATTACTTCGAAACCGGCTTTTTCAAGAGAATCTCGGACGGCATCGCCAACGATCTTTCGCTCATCTTCCGTGCGGATAATGAATTTAATCCTGATGGGTTGGCCGTTGTAATTCCATTTGCCGTTAACCATGGTTGCCCCCGCACCCTGCATAGCCTCGTTGATCATCCTGAGTGCCAAATCGGTATCGTGGCGAATTCCACTTTGAGTTATCACATCAGTAATGGTCTGATAATCCCAATCAAGCTGACTAATCGGCGCTACTTGCACTTTAGCGTTACCACCGTAAATCGAATTAACGTAGTAATCACGATCCACCAAGTACTGCATTGCCTGGCGAACCTTAAGCAATGAAAATGGGTTTAACCCACTTGGATCGGGTGCCGGATTCAGAAGAAGGTCGATCGAGCCTGCCGGCGCGCGATAAGACTTTACCCGAGGGTCGTTTTTGATCTGATCGGCGGCGGAGAGTTTTAGCCCCGCTTGATAAAAATCGATAGTCCCGTTGCGGACTGAAGCGGCCGCCTGGTCTACCCCTTGCTGACTAAACTCTACACTATCCGAGGCTGGGCCAGGTTTGCTGTGAGGGACAACACATGAGTCGGAAACTGTTGGTATCAAGCTATTAATCGGGCCGTCAGAAGAACAAGCACCGACGATAAGCGAGAGAACAACCGTTAGCGCGGTCAAACAAGAAGCGTTTCTTTTCACCTGTTTCTCCTTTCGCTTCCTTGGGTTGTTACGAGTGCTGTTTTAATTCTAGATGACTGCTCGTTTTTGTCAACTGGGGGATGTTCCTATGAAAAGCCCTTTGGGTTTTAATCGTTTTGGTGGGCGGTAGAGGAGTCGAACCTCTGACCTCTACAATGTCAATGTAGCGCTCTAACCAACTGAGCTAACCGCCCTTCTTGGGGGGGAATTATTCGATGATCTTGTCAATTATACCGTAGCGCTTTGCTTCCTCAGGAGTCATATTGAGGTCGCGGTCTATATCCTGCATCACTTTTTCTTTGCTTTGGCCGGCGTGTTCGGCCAAGGTAGCGGCATAAAGATCCTTTAGACGGAGGATTTCCTTGGCGGTAATTTCAATATCCGTCGCTTGCCCTCCAGCTTGGCCCAAGGGTTGATGGATATGTATAAGAGCGTGGGAAAGCGCAGATCGCTTACCTTTATTACCTGCGGCAAGAAGCAAAGTTGCCGCAGAGGCGGCCATTCCAACCGCAATTGTGGAAATGGGAGTCTGCAGCTGCCTCATTGTGTCGTAGATAGCAAAGGCAGCGTAAGCGGAACCGCCGGGAGAATTAATGTACATTTTGATCTCTTTTTTTGGATCCTGCTGTTGGAGAAGGAGAAGCTGGGCAATAATAACGTTTGCCAAACCATCGCTAATTGGGCCGGCCATAAAAACGATCCTCTCTTCCAAAAGCCTGGAGAAGATATCAAAAACGCGCTCGCCTCTTGGTGTTTGTTCTACAACGTACGGAATCGGATATGATGCCATATTGAAACTAATTCTACCAAATCAGAAATTCTAAGCACGAAATCTGAAACAAACCCTAAAACTCCAATTTTCAAAACGCTTAGAACATTAGGATTCCCCTGCCAACTTAATGAGATGCTCGATCGTTTTTCGCTTGCGCAAAACGTCTTCTAGATAATTTTTGCCCCGCTCCTCCGATAAACCTGCTCTTGTTTTTTCATCCGGAGCAGCTTCGATCGCCTCTTCGATCTCTTTTTCCGAAACTTTAACTCCTTCTTTAACTGAAATTTCTGAAAGGATAAACTCATCCTTCAAATTTCTCTGGGCAATAGAATGGTATTCCTTGCGTAATTCTTCCGCTTTCTTCCCTTGGGAAGAAAGGTACTGATCAATTGTTAAACCTAATCCACGAACCTGATCAATAAGAGAAGAAAGCATTCTTTGAACTTCAAAATCGATCAAAATGTGAGGGACATCAACTTGAGAAGTTTCTCTTAGTTTCTCTAAAACGGCAGCAGCAGTAACTTTTTCTCCCCCTTCAAGGGGTTTCCCTTCTGGGCCGTAAAGCACTTTTTTGGACGGCTCGCCTACGGCGAACCTAGCAAACCCTCGCTTTAGCTCGGATTTGTAATCTCCTAGATTAACAGGAGGGCGTTCGGCAGTTTTCGCTTCAATAACTAAATCTTCGTCCTTTCCCGACGCTTCGGTCGGGACCCCGACTCTCGTCGGTGGTTTAAATGATTTGATGGTAATTTGAGGAGAAATGATTGGTTTGATTCCTTTTTCTGTCACGGCGGAAGCGTAAGCGATGGGAACAAGTTCCTGGAAAAGAGATTGAGAAAGCGCTTCCTCGTTCAATTGCTTTTCGGCAAGATCGGACGGTGCTTTTCCAGGCCGGAATCCTGGTACTTTGACTTCCTTTAGCGCAGCTTTTTTTATTCGCTCAAAAGTTTCTTTGACTTGGACCGATGGAATGGTAATAGTAAGGACAATTGTCCCGTCCTCACGTTTTAAATCGGACTGTGAATCAGGTTTTTCCATTACATCCCTTCCTCTTCTCCCATTCCTTCTTCACTCAAAGACTCATCTTCGGAACCATCCTTGGGAGCAACCATTTCGCCGCCACATTCGGGACAAGTCCCCTCTCCAGGCCCTTCCGTCCCTTCGTATCCACAGTCAGCGCATGTATTAAGCTTTTCTTCCTTTTCTTCTAAATCCATCAAAATCACCACCTCTCAAAAAGATTACAAGGTTTGCCTACGTTTTAAAGGAAAGTTTAGCGGATGTCAAGAGTGCACACGAGCAGGAGCGAGGCGCACTCTTGGACGCGATCGAAGATCACTAGCAAGAGATAGGTCGCCAAAGGCGGCCGTCCTTTTGTGTGCTCGAGCATAGAGAGAACACAACAAGAACCCCCCGCAGGCTTTAGCCGAGGAGGCTATTGGATCGCGAAGCGAGCACAAGAACACACCACAACACTAGTGAGAAAACAACCTTTTTATCACTTTTTAATCAACAATTTTCTCCAGCGTTATCTCCTGCAGTGTATTCATAACTATGTCTGCTTTTTGGAAAGCTTCATCGCCTTTTACATAGGGGCTGGGAACTGCGACAACTTTCATTCCGGCATTTTTGCCAGCCAAAACTCCACTTGGCGCATCTTCAAAAACTATACACACCTCGGCAGATACACCAAGTTTTTGAGCGGCGACAAGGTAGCACTCTGGATCTGGCTTACCATGAGAAACCATATCCCCGGTGATAAGAATGTTGAAATATTGCCCGATTTTTGTTTTTGCAAATACCAAATCAACGTAGCTCCTTTCGGTAGATGTAACCAACGCAGTTTTAAAATTTTTATGAAGCATTATGAGTAATTCCCTCGCTCCATCTAATAACTCCAGTTTTTCGCGGACCAGCTCCGTGAAAACTACGTTTCTTTCTTTGAGAATTTCCTCACCTGACTTATCCGTAGGAAAAACTGTAGTAATCCATTTATTAAACTTCTTGCCTGTACCTTGGCGATGGAGTTCTTCAGTAAACTCAAAATTGAATTTCTTAAAATATATTTTGTTGGCTTCCAAATACAGGTGCTCTGAATTTATCAGAAGGCCGTCCATATCAATTAGCGCCGCTTTAAACATAATGAAATTATATTACTTGGAATATCGTGCCTTTAGTAAAACTCTGATTACGCTAATGACTAATGCAATAATAGTGGAGCGCTGGTGCCCAGGGCGAGAGGACGGCCGATTTCAGCGACCTAGCTCCGACGATCCGCGAAAATTCGGAAAGGCGGCGAAGCCGCACCGCTCCAAATCAGATTTTTCCGTCCCACTCTTGGAAAAATCTGTCCAAATATTCTTCCATAAACTGATGACGACCTTCGGCAAGTTCTTTTGCGGTTTCAGTGTTCATTCTATCTTTCAGAAGCAAAAGTTTTTCGTAAAAATGATTTATGGTTGGGCTTTCGCTCTTAAAATACTCTTCTTTCGATTGGTGCATAGACGGCTTTTTGTTTGGGTCATACATCGGCCGATTTTTGTGTCCGCCGTAAGCAAAAGTGCGCGCCACTCCAATAGCTCCAATGGCATCAAGTCGATCAGAATCTTGAACAACTTTACCCTCAAGCGTTTTCATTTCGGTTTTTACGCCCGCACCTTTAAAGGACATGTCCATGATAATGTCGCAAACTTCGTTAATAACTTCAGCGGGCACAGAATGTTTTTCGAGAACTTGCCGAGCTATTTTGGGACCGACAGTATCGTCTCCGTCGTGAAATTTCCAATCTGCTATATCATGGAGAAGTGCGGCAAGCTCTACCACAAAAATATCGGTACTCTCACTCTTGCCGATGTGTTTCGCCATATTCCATACGCGAACAATGTGCCACCAATCATGCCCAGACCCCTCGCCCTCCAGCTTTTGTCTTACTTCATCGGCAACTTTTTGTATAGTTTTTTCTTGTTCGGGATTCATAGGATTAAAAAATTTTCTTCCCCCAAAATTGAATACGAACCAGTCGCCTAGCGAAGCGAGGCGACTTCCACTGACTTGCAATTTCCTTTCTGGTGCCCAGGGCGAGAGTCGAACTCGCACGTCCTTGCGGACAGGGGATCTTAAGTCCCCCGTGTATACCGTTCCACCACCCGGGCTTATTTTTTAGTTGACGGCTTGACTTCGTCAAACCTAGCAATAGTCGCTGCGCTTCTATTGTAACAGGGCAGAAATCTGGTCAGCCCCTATTTTTTTGATCCAAAATCGGACGCTTCTTGGCCAACGAGGAGATTCGGCATAAATGTCCCCAACCTGCTCGATCGTCAGCGGTCTTGTACCACTAAGATAGTACTTTTCGTAAAGCTTTTGACCAACAGTTTCAATGGCATGCTCCCAAGAGGCAAAGCGGATTTTTCCGCTCCCCCACCCAAAAGGGTTGTAGGTACCAACAATGTAACGCTTGCCCAAAGTGGATTCAGTTCCGGCAATGGCCGGAAGCAATCGCCAATCAAGTCCATATTGATCGGCTGTTGCGACAAAAGTGTCGGCATGCGCAGCCAAAGGAGAATTATACCCAGCAAGAAAACTTTCTAGATGAACTATCCGTTTATCTACTTTGGGAACAGGAGGCATAATAGGAGCAAAAGCTTCCTTCACTTGGAAAAAAGGAGCAGTGATCATAAAGAAAAGGTACAGGTAAAACCAAACAGAATATTTAGGTCTCCACGTGATTTGTGGTGCGACTATGCCCCTAATTTTTGCGTTAGCAAAAAGACGATCGCTGAGGCTCGCTAGTTTTTGCAGAGCAAAAATAACGGTCCGAAGACCGCGTATATTGCGGATGAATTTTGTAATTGATAACCACTTAATAACCGTCCAAGCACATCTAACAGTCCGACACTACGTCGGACAACCTTTAAGGTTCACCCAGACGCCCTATAGTTTAACAAAGTAGGGACTATAAGTCAAATAGATTGGAACCCAGATCCGCAAATTGTCTCAAGAAGCGCAATCAGAACTTCATAGGGGTCCATATTGGCTGCCGGTCGGCGATCTTCTAAATAGCCGCACCCAGCGTTGATCGTTGCCATAGGAATGCGGATAGAAGCGCCGCGATCGCTCAAGCCCCAGCGGAAGTGGTTAATACCGCACGTTTCATGCTTTCCTGTAAGCCGCTCTTCATTCCCTTTTCCGTAGACCGCGATATGATTTTTGTGGAATTTCTCGAGTTTCCGACAGGCTCCAAGAACCGCCTTTATTCCTCCCTTTTCCCTCATCTCGTCAGTACTAAAGTTAGTATGACCGCCAGCACCGTTCCAATCCCCTTTTACAACGGGTTTTGGCGCAAAACTCACTGTAAGCCCGTATTCTTCTCCTAAGCGTTTAAGGATCCAACGAGCAAGCCACAACTCATCAGCACAACGCAATGGATCCAAAGGCCCAATTTGGAATTCCCACTGCCCCGGCATAACTTCTGCATTTGTTCCGGCAATTTTAAGCCCCGAATCTAAACAAGCTCTTGTATGGGCCTCAATTAATGGTCGGCCAAAGATTAGTTCTGTCCCAACTCCACAGTAGTAGGGACCTTGTGGTCTGGGCTTGCTAGGTTTCTGGGCAGCAAATCCGAGAGGCTCGCTTCCCTTGTACAAAGTATATTCTTGCTCGATCCCAGCCCAAGACTCGGACTTTTGATATTTTTCTTGAGCTTTTTTAAGCAAAACTCGTTTGTTAGTTGGATGAGAAGTTCCATCGGGATTTAAAACTTCGCAAAAGATAAGACAGTTTGGCTCCCCCCGCAATGGATCAGGTACAACAAAAACAGGCTTTAGTTTGCAATCACTTTTATGACCTTCTGCTTGGCCAGTACTTGACCCATCAAACCCCCATTCAGGAAAATCCTTGGGATCAAGCGTCGAGCGTTTTAGCTCAACGATCTTTGTTTTTGACCGCAATTCCTGCGGGCTGTAACCACCAAGCCAGATATACTCCGCTTGAATTGGCTTCATACTCTTACTAACGCAATAATTTGGGATTTAGCACAACGACGTTTGTGCGTCCTTGCTAGCGATCTTTGATCGCGTCCAATGGCGCTGTATAATTAAGGAAACGGGGTATAGCTCAGCGGCTAGAGCGCTCGCTTTGGGAGCGAGAGGTCGTCCGTTCAAATCGGATTACCCCGACCAGCGGGATTAGTTGATCGGTTCAACATTTGCTTTCCAAGCAAAAAAGACGGGTTCGACTCCCGTATCCCGCTCCAGGCCTCCGTAGCTCAACGGTTAGAGCACTGCCCTCTTAAGGCAGGTGTTGTGGGTTCGAATCCCACCGGGGGTACCATGGTGACCGTAGCTCAATGGCAGAGCGCCTCCCTGTGAAGGAGGATGTTGTGGGTTCAACCCCCACCGGTCACCCCAGCCTTCGACCAGCTCAGGATGGCCCTGAGCGCAAGTCGAATGGGCCAGGCGCCCTTGGCTCAACGGATACCCGCCAGAGGCGGGCAAGGAGCGCCCAGCACTTTTACTTCAGGGAGACGTAGCTCAACGGATAGAGCGTCTGGCTTCGGACCAGAAGGCTGCAGGTTCGATTCCTGTCGTCTCCACCAGAAAAAGTGCTGAAAGGTTGGTGAATTCCGCAAAGCGGAATAACGGTCGAAGGCCGTTAATCGAATCCTCTAGGGCGCTCCAGCCCCCCGTAGCTTAACGGATAGAGCGACTCCCTTCTAAGGAGTAGGTTGCAAGTTCGAATCTTGCCGGGGGGACCAGAGAAAAAGAAAAGCCCCCATATAAGGGACTTTGGTTGGCGAGGCTTCGGCTGGTGCAGGTGAGAGGATTCGAACCTCCAATCCCTTGCGGGAACAGCGGCCTAAACGCTGCGCGTATACCATTCCGCCACACCTGCCTAGCCATTTCACCATCTTGGCGCTAATTACTGCACTTTCTTGACACTAAGATCGAGCTTAGGAAAAAGCCCATTAAGGAAACCTGAGACTCTTGCGCCCAATCCCGGTAATTCGGCCTTGACTTTTGTAAGCAGCACTTGTGCTTCCGAGGAAGAGATCACCTCGCTGAGTTGCTCTGTTCCTTTCTTAAGAACACCAAATGTCTCCAGCGGGGCCAGGAGAAGACCGAGCAGGAGCGCCGCAAGAATCAATCTTTGCATTTATTCACCTCCTTTCGGCTGATCATCTTTATTTTATCATTCCCAGAACAAAAAAGAGGCAGGCGTCGACGCGAATGTCGAAACCTACCTCACTGCCTTCTTGGCAAGAAGCCAAGCAAAGAAAACAGCTAGCATCGCCAAAAGCGGTACCCAAACTAAACTCTCTTTGCCTTTCTCTCTTATCGGCTGATCGTTCCACTGCCGACTTTTAACAAGGGTCACCAATTCCGCCTCATTACCCGGCGAAAACGCTCGATACTCGCCGGTTGTTTCTTCGGCGATAAGCTTCACCGAAGCCGGCTCCAATCTAGTAAAGACTGGCTGGCCATCGTGGGTGTAGTAACCTAGCAGTTCCCCAGTAAAAGGGTCACGAGCGGGAACACGAACAGCGCGGCTGTCGCCGAAGCCAATCGAAACTACACGAATATTAGATTGCCTGGCCAAAGTAACAATCGTTTTTGGTTCGCCTGCCGCCATAGGGTCTCCCCCATCGGAGAAAATGATGATTGTTCCAATCGAATTTTCTTTTGCCAAATTAATGGCGGCAAAAAGCCCGGCTGTGGCACTAGAACCATCATCGCGGGGGCGAGAAGGGTCACAAACGTAAGCGACCAAGGCGACGAGGGTTTGGCTATCGCGGCTTGGCCCGTAAGAAACAGCTTTATCTGTAAAGGCAACCACTCCAAACTCCCCATCCGGAAATGCCTCAAGAAGAGCCTGCATTGCGGCAATTCCCACTCTAAACCGAGGGATATCCCCGGGGTAATCTTCCGCCTTCATGCTAATCGAGGCATCGCAAACTAGAATTGCATTTAAGGTATTGCCGCTAATCCATTTACCGTCTCGGTTTGGTTCGGCGGCGGCGATCATTGCCAAGGCTAAAACAGCAGCCAAAGACAAGTTGCTTATCCAACGGCTACGAGCTGTTGAAAGTTTAGAAAACCGCTCCAACGTGGCTCGGTTGCCAAACCGGCTAAGCATCTTTGCTTTCCAAGCCCCGATTGCCAAGCAGAATAGAACAACAGCCAGGAAAACTAAAGGAGATGCCAAGGCGAAGATAGGCTCCTTAAGGCTTACCACCGGGAACCCCCTTTCCACCTTCCGACCCCTCACCATTATCCCCATCTCCACCATCCTGCAATTGCCCGCTTGCTTTGAGATAGTAGAGAAGCTCCAGATTAAAGGAGGCTTCCTTCAACTGGGGGTTGCTTCTTAGAGCTTCTTTGTAGGTCTCGACAAGCATTTGATATTTACCCAGTTTTGCAGACCATAAGACTGTCGCAGCGTTGTGCAAGGCGGCCGCCTTAAGTTTTGGATCTTGGGCATACAAAGCAGATTCAGTAAAAAGGGTAATAGCTTCCGCAGGGTGCTGCTGCTCCAAAACGGCAAGCGCCTCATTGTAATGAGCAACCGCTTTTTGGTCTGAGAGGGCTCTTTCGTTCCAAACGGCTCCGGCCCCAATGAGGAAAATCCCCACGAAGAACGGCCAGAGAGCAGTCGCCAATCTTTTTGCCATTTTAGACCTCCTTCACCGATTCAATTAGAACAACTGCCAAAATGGCGATAATCAAAAGAGCAAAAAGAAATCCGTAATGAGCGGAAGTAAAAACAACTTCCTTGTAAATAATCTCCCCCGGCTCAAGGGCAGAGATTGCCGCAAAGGCGCTCTCCAACTCGGTTGGGGAAATACCATAGGTCTTTCCCCCAATACTTTCGACGAGATCCTTAAAGGCCGAGGACTCAAAGTTAGTTGACTGCCCAACCCAAATCCAGTAAATTCGGGCTCTAGTTTCCTTAGCCAGCTGGGCGACTTTGGCCCAAACTTCTTTATCAACAGCCGATTCTCCGTCGGAAATAATAATTACGGCCCCGCTTGATTGATTGGCGGCTAAATGCTCAAGAGCAACGTAAAGCCCAGCCTCAAGGTTTGTCCCGCCTCCCGGTTCGATAGCTTTGAGTCGAGCGAGAAGCGCCTCGTGATCCAAACTCAACGGCCACTCCAAATAAGCTGATTTCCGAGGATCGGGATCGTTAACACCCTCAAAAGTAACTAACGCAATTCGATCGTTTGGGTTAGCTTCGACGAACTTGCTAATCACTTCTTTGGCAATCTCCATTTGGGTCATCATACTGCCCGAGTCATCAAGATCAATAACAAAGTCCCGCACCTCTCTCGTTGAAGTCACTATTTCCCGCCGAACTTCAAGAGGCGTTGCCCAAATGATAAAAGGCGTTGCAGCGACTAAGATAAGCAGGAACTTCTGTACTGCACCTAATGGAAGCGTTGTTGCACCGTTGTACAGAACCAAGCTGGAAACCCCAACGTTGGTTTTTTGCCGGTCTAAAAGAAGGACCAAAACTATTGCAACTGGAATAAAGGCAAGAAACAGAGGTTGCTCAAACATTGTCTTGCCTCCTTGAAGCAATGCTAGGGCTGCACGAAGCAACCCGTCCATTGTCTTCCTCCCCCATCATTCTCTGGAAAATTTCTTCAACCTTTGAAGAATCAAGCATTTCTCCGCTATACAAGATAAACGAAGTTTCCTCCCAATCCGCCGGTGGTGTGACCTTTCCGGCCATAACCTTGGTAAAGAAGGGCTTACGGTAAAGGCGCACGGCTTCTTTAAAGAAGCGGTAATCGCCGCTCGTACACCACATTTGGTAGAGCTCGCGGATAGTTCCCACCGGCTGCGATTCAACCGGCCGCGCAACTTGCGCCTTTCGTCCAGATCGAATCCTACGCCACAGGTAGAGGACGGTTGCAAGAAGAAGGATAACTACTCCCAACGCTTGAATCATCCAACCCCATTGCATCGGTACCGGCCATTGTTGCTTAAGAACACCGTAGGGACGGGAACCATCGTCAACTCGTCGGACAATAAAATAATCAAAGCCCAACACAAATACAGCGTCGTGTTTCAAATCAATCTTGCCGTTATCCTGCAAAAGATACTTGAAAATGATTTGCCTACTAGGCCCAACAACCTTAGTTTCCGGTTGGTTAAAATCAATAGGAACCAAGTATTGAAGTTCATAGCGAACTTCCGTCACCACTTGCCCGCTTTGAATGGAGGAGAAAAAATCAGATCGGGAAACAGTCCATTTCCTGACCTCTGCCAGACGATCAAGACTGTATCCAACATCTGGCAAGTCACTAAGAGGGAAATAAACTCCCCGAGGATGGGTAAGGTAAAGCGTAACAACAATTACGTCTCCGATGACATTGCCGGAAGGTTTTTCAACAACCCAAACACCTTCGACTTGTGGGCGCTCAGTAAAAACAGGATCAGGAACTCGAACCGCTAAAGCGGCGGTAAATGCTAAAACGAGAAGGGCAAGGATTGCCCGACTTCGCTTCACCACGCTCTTCCTCCTTTCTACTTCGGGTTTTGGCGTGCTCTAACTTAACCCTTAAAATATCACCGAAACGGAATTTTTGCAAAAAGAATCCCGCCATGTTTGTGCATAGCGGGATTTAAGCGGCCTTTAATCTTTTCGAAAAGAAGGCGCTAATTAATGCGTCTACGTCAGATTCCCGAACTTGGTCTAAGAACGCCGGTTCTGTGTCGTAGCCTTGGAAAAGTTCTGTTATCTTTCGTTTTAGAGCGGCCATGTTTCTTGCGAGCGCTGCTTTGGGGTTGAAAACATCAATCAATCTTCCTGTTTCTGCGTCGCAAACCGGCAGAGGCAAAGAGCCTCCGGACCAAGCTGATTCTGCTCTGTCCCAAAGAACAATTGGAAGCAAATCATGCCGGTGGGCAAGAGGTTGAATCGATTCTTCAACCTGTGAAAGGTTACCAAGAAAATCTGAAACGATTACAACCAATGCCTTAGGATACGCGGGGACCGAAGCGGCAGCTTGAACCAAACCGCCAAAACCGCCCCCAGTTGGGTAGAATCGCAGAATCTCTTCCGCCAAAAGAGCTGGGAAAGCATCGCCGCCGGATCTTGTGAAATCCAGCTCTGCTTTATCGGAAAAACCGATAAAGCGAAGCCTGTCGTTCGAGCGGCCCACGGAAAATGCAAGCAAAGCGGCGATCAAAGCCAGGCGCTCTTGCTTAAGCCAATCATCTGTTCCAAAAAACATTGAGCGAGTAAGATCCCCTAAAACATAAACCGGGACATTGCGCTCCTCGCGGTACTGAGTAACTTGGATTTCAAGTGGGTAAGAACCCAGAGTCGCAGGCCAATTAATCAAACCCGGATCAGGAGCCTGCTCGTAAGGAACTATCTCCTGAAAATTAAAGCCTCGCCCCAGAGAATGGGAATCCCATTTCCCGGAGGCGAAGCTTTCTGAAAGCCACTTGATCCAATATTCGATTCTTTCAATCGAGAACTTGGGATCAGAACTAGCCACGTTGCTTTTCCTCCGGCATGTAGAGGTTCGCGGTTTCCTCGGCATTAACTTCGCCGATAATCCGCCGAACGACCTTGGCCCCGGAAACGTCAAAGCGCCGAGCGAGCTGTTCGTTTAAGAAAATTTGATGATTCCAACAATCGACAATGTTATCCCGAACGTCTTCGGGAAGAACAAATGATCTTCCTGCAAAGAAAGCGTTAACTATTGCCAGCATCTGTAGGGCCTGGGCGCCCCTTGGGGAAACTCCGTGCTCAACAACATTCTTTTCCTCAAGAGTCGAAACAGCAGGTTGAGGCTTTTGCCCGGGCCAACGCCATCCGCCCAGCTGCTCAACTTCTTTTTTCCCAACTTCAACCATATAACGCTTGGTTGCTTCGCGCAGCTGCGCAATGTACTTGTCGAGTAGAGGGCTAACATAAATACTGGTAAAAATTGCCTGCCGAAGCGTAGCAATTTCCGCTACGTTGATAACCTGACGGATCTTCTCGATCCGTTCCCTGGAAAAGCGCCACTGGTCAGTATCACCGAGGATCTCCAAAACTGTATCCATGGAGCTACCTTTGTGAGCGAGCTGCATGAGGAAGCGTCCTCGCTGCGCCTCTGGAAGCTCATGAACACCCTCGCTTTCGATAGGGTTTTTGGTGGCAACAACAAGGAATGCTTCATTCGAGAGGAAAAATACTCTGCCTTCGAGGGTAACCCGACGTTCCTGCATCACCTCAAGTAGGCCTGCCTGAAGCTTGGCAGGACCACGGTTGATCTCGTCAATTAGAACAATATTGCTGCCATAAATCGGACCATGCTTAACCTCCCACTCAGCAGTTTTCGGGTTGAAAACTACCTTCCCTTTGAGGTCAGACGGCAACATATCTGGCGTAAACTGGATCTTTGTAAAAACGCCGGTAATTGTTGCGGCGAAACACTCACAGAGTAGAGTCTTTCCTTCCCCAGGATCGCCACGAAGAAGGACGTGCCCATTGCAAAGCAGTGCTCTCTTCATGCGCTGGAGCAGATCAAGCATTTCTTCGCCGTGGACGACCATCATTACTTGCGGGTCGATCAAAGCCGTCAGTTCGCGACCGCGATCAATAATCTCTTCAGGCGGCAGACCAGCAAGCCTGTTTGCAGGCTGAATCATCCTCTTCCTCCTTTCTCAAGGAATGAGTTGTTGCTTACAACAATACCAAGAGACTATGAGTTTCGCAAGAGGACAAAATTGGCTGGGCGAGATGGTCAAGACCCAACGAAAGTAAGGGCTTTGCCCTGCTTGCCGGCTCGGGCGGTGCGACCAATCCGGTGGATATAATCGTTGTAAGTATTGGGTTGATCAAAGTTAATGACGTGACTGACGCCGGGAATATCCAGCCCGCGGGCGGCCACATCGGTCGCAACAAGCACCTTGACGCGGCCTTCTTTAAAGGCTCGCAGGGCGCGCTGACGCTGTGGCTGCGACTTATTGCCGTGGATTGCTTCGGTCGAGTTGCCAAGCGCTGACAGACTATCAGCTAGCTTTTGGACTCCCCATTTGGTCCGTCCGAAAACGAGGACTTTTTCAAAATCACTCTGGTGCAAGAGCTTATTTAAGATTTCGACCTTCTGCTCTTTAGATGAAGTTCGGATAACGTCTTGCTCGATAAATTCGCTGGAAACTCCCGTCTTGACTGATATCGTAATAGGATTAACCGTCAGACCCTTCATTAACTGTTCAATTTCTCTTGGCATTGTGGCGCTAAAACAGAGCGACTGGCGCTCCCTTGGTAGTTTAGCTACCAAGAACCGGATGTCTCTTATAAATCCCATATCGAGCATCCGATCAACCTCGTCCAAAACTAGAATCCGAATCCCGTCCAACCTTAGTACTCTTCGATCAACCAGGTCTGTAAGACGTCCTGGAGTGCCGATCACAACTTGGGGGCGGCGGGCAAGAGCCGCGATCTGCCGATTTATGCTTGCTCCGCCAACACATAGCGCAGAATAGAGTTTAAGACCCCAGGCAAAAATTTTAAATTCTTCGTCGATCTGAGTCGCCAGTTCTCTGGTTGGGACCAAAACTAAAACAGCCGCTTCATGATGCGGGGACTGTCTTAGTTGGTGCAGTATTGGCAGTAGAAAGGCCGCGGTCTTGCCGCTGCCGGTGTCAGCCAACCCAATCAGGTCCTTGCCTTCTAAAATAGGCCCAATAGCTGCGTCTTGAATCGGAGTCGGAGTTGCGTAACCGCGGGCTTTGATATTGAGTTGCAATCTTTCCTCCAAAGGAAAGTTCTTAAATTGGTGTTGAGGCACGAAATCAGCCTGATCCGCCCGAACCACGGCTTCATTAACGAACTTTTCGGGATTGATATAAGTACCCTGTTCCCTTGGGAAGCGAATGGGCCGGCCGTTATAAAACGCTCTCGGACCTTTATTTTGATTTGTTGATCGACGACGAAAAGAATGATGCTTCATGAATACCTTGTCAGCTTTTTTCTAATATCTCAGTGCGGATGAACCATCGAGATACGTTAGAAGAGCTCGGTATTCATCTATCACAAGAGTAGACTTAACGATACCACATATCCTGTAGTATGTCGAGTGGGTGGCTGGGAGGCTTGGATTCTCCGCCGGAGGCGGATGCGCCTCGGGCGCAGAACCTATCTCAAGTTGGCGGGGCTACGGTACGACTGCTGCACGTCGAAGAACTATCGTTAATTCGGCGTGATGATAGCCGTAACGCAGCCTTGATTGTTCCCGGAATTCGTATCGTTTGGATATTCAACAATAGCACAATTTTCTACTTGATCTCCGGTTGCCGCCGGGAACATATCTATGGTCGCAATACGTACATTGATTGTAAGGGCGGGCAAGAATCCTCCGGGAGAGATATCCGGTCCGTTATAGACACACGTAACCTTCTGTCCGGAGGCAGTACAGCTCCAGTCGCTCGAGTAGGGATCGGAGAATGAGAGATACGTTAACCCGGGCGGTAATTCGTCGGTTATGGTTATCGGACTTGCGGCGATCTCGGTGCCTACATTTTCTACCACGATGTTAAATGATCCCTGGCCACCGTAGTGGAAAGCACCGCCCGAAAACTTCTCGGCTTTCAGGTCGGTAGGTTTTTGAGGAGGCGGCGGCGGCAAACACCACAATGCTCCTTGCGAAGGAGTGCAAGTCAGTCCCTCACAACAAGCCGACAGTCCTGCACCGCAGGATTGGCCGCTTTGCGCGCAGACCGGGACGGCAGGCTTTCGATCGTCAACCGGCCCCAGTATCGGCGGCGTACAAGATTGGGCCTCCGCTGGTTTTGGCGTTTCAACTGAAGGACAGTCGGCCGACAAGGTGCATACTCGCGTCTGCTCCCCGGCCGCTGAGCACGGACTCCAGGCAGTGCACTCCCAAATGTCGTTCGTACAGGCCGGCTCCAACTCAACCGGTACTCGTATTGGCTGAGGGCAAGAATGACGGACGCGCAAGAGGGCATAGTCAATTGACGTATCATCCTGAATATAAAGATCCAGAAATCCTTGTGCGTTGAGGTCTGTAATGAGATCGGTGGTGCTCCCATCAACATTCGGGAGAGAGCCCAGGTTTAGTTGAATCAGTTGGGACGACAGAGGTGGCTGCCAAGAAACGTTAAGAATGCCCGGGGTTCCGTCGTGTGTTCCTATGTACCTTGTCCATTCTCCTGCCACTAAATTTCCGGAAGGGCCCGTAAAGCGCAAGCTAATAGTGTCATTATTCGACCCAACGGAAGGAATCAGTCGTATACGAAATTCCAGAAACGCTTCTTCTATTGCACCTCCTTGAGTTGGGTCCGGCGCTATACCTTCGAACGTGTGGCCAAATACCATATTGCCGAAAGGCAAATCAAAGGCGTGGTACGAATAATAATTCCCATACTGACTAAGTAATATCTGAAGTCCGGGGCTCGGGCCCGCTGGCTCGTTGAAGATCACGGAATTACCCTCCATGTAGTAGGGATCCGCGAAATTATCATCAACGCCGGCCATAAATTCATACCAGCCAGCCTGGCATCCAAGGGACGGAGGAGACGTTGTACGTATCCCGATATAGGCTGCGATCGAGATCGCAGAAACCCCCGCTATGAGAAACGCGAGGATAAACTTTTTACTATGAAAATACGCGATGAAATCTGCTTGCATGAGTTGTACGCCAAACATACTTTTTCATATTACATAGTTCTACGGGTGATTCGAAGAAACAGAGAACCGCGCTCCGCCGGAGGCGGATGCGCCTCGGGCGCAGAACCAATCCAGCACTTTTGGTTCCGGGGCTTGGATTCGAACCAAGATTAACGGATCCAAATTCCGCTGTCCTGTTTCCGAACGAAGTGAGGAAAATAGCGAACAGAGTGAGCGTCCCATTAGACGATTTTGCCGCTTTGGTTCCGGGGCTTGGATTCGAACCAAGATTAACGGATCCAAATTCCGCTGTCCTACCGTTAGACTACCCCGGAAGGCAAAGCGGCAAAATACTTTCCCAACGAATG
>Ga0155087_121_pt1 | contig 21459 bp, 24 predicted proteins | sample RifCSPhighO2_01_FD_106055 | JGI IMG/M metagenome (GOLD analysis project Ga0155087, IMG submission 106055) | candidate division WWE3 bacterium RIFCSPHIGHO2_01_FULL_48_15
AGCGAAGGGAGGTTGATCCCAGGTCGTAGGTATCATCGGTGAGAGGGAGGATAGTACCGGAAGAAAGGGAGGAAGTGGTGAGGGAAGAGAAAGAAGCGGAGCCGGTGAAGGAAGCAGTCCCGGCAACAGAGAGGGTAGAGTCGGTTGCTAAAGATAAGGTTGTGCCGGAGGAGAAGGTGAGAGTGCCGGAGGTGAAGGAATCGGAGGTATCGGAGCGCAAGAACTGGGTGGAGTCCAGAGAGTCAAGAAGATCTGCGTTCAGACCGGATCCTTCTCCCTGTGGTGTAGCGGGAACGGAGAAGGTGACGGTATTGTTCGTGTCGTTGGGAGTGATGGTGATGTTGCCGGAGGCGATAAGATCGATGTTCCCTTCGTTGTTGCTTACGCTATCGAGGGAGGAGAGGATCACTGGGCGGTCGGTGAAGTTACTCCAATCTAAGTAGTAGCTTCCATCCTGCCCATCAAGAAAGTCAGCATTGAGACCAGCAATTGTCTCCGAGCGAGTGACGGTGAGGTAGTCGGTGGTAACCGAGGAAGCAGTGATTTGAGAAGCAGCGAGATTGCGAAAATGGGCATCGCCGGTTGGAGTAATAAACCACTCTTCTCCTTCCCCAAAGAAGATTGTTGCAAGAAGCCTCATCGTTCCCTCCACCCTTGCACCGCCAGAAAGGAGGAAGGAAGCCAGGGGGTTCAAGAGAGTGCTTTTGAAGGAGGCTGGGGTCAGGAAATAAGCAGAGACAGCACCGCTTGCCAAAAGAATCAAAAGGAGAAGGGAGACCAAGATCGCTGAGAAAGCGGGGTGTGCCCCGATATCATGCTTCGCACCATCGGGGTTCTGGCTGGGCAGGGTTTGGACAGGTTTTTGATTTTCTCTGGAGAATTTTTCCTCTAAATTGTCCAACTTGGTTAAAACGAGCTTAAGTTCGTTGCTTTGGGGTAGCTTTTCCGCCAGAGGCGGACCAGCCTCCGGCTGGGGACGAAATCCTTCCAGATAAGAAAGGAGATATCTTCTTTGACCTCCTGATGTTCTTAAAGGGGAAAGGCGGCCTTGGTCTTCCCAACGGCGCAGAGTCTTAGGAGAAACACCGAGAAATTTAGCAGCTTCACTGATTGGCAGGACTTCAGGCATGACGGGTTGCTTGGGCAAGTTTTAAACTCCCTGTCCAAGTTTAATTTAGATGTAGCAAAACTGGAGAAGGGAAGTCAAATAGCGAAACCGTGCTTCCCTACCAAAGGGACGAAGCGAAATCCGCGAAAGGTCTCCTGCCTGACGGCAGGCAGGCTTTTTCCAGTCCTAGTAATCTTTGTCATTGTCTGAGCATCAGTCCCGATTGGGATAACCAATCGTCCCCCAATTTTTAATTGGTCGATCAAAGGTTGGGGAATTTTTGGTGCGCCAGCAGTGACGATGATCCCATCGAACCCATCCTTCGCCAAGGCTACGGAGGGCAGGCCTTTACTGCCATCACCAACAATGACCTCAACATTCTTGTAGCCTAAACTTTTTAAAACTTCCTTAGCCTTTTCCGCCAATTCCTCAAACCTTTCAATTGTGTAAACCTTTTTTACCAAGCGAGAAAGGATCGCCGCTTGATAGCCCGAACCAGTCCCAACTTCAAGGACAATGTCATCGGGCTTAGGATCCAAAAGCTGAGTCATGAAGGAAGCGGTGTAAGGCTGGGAAATTGTTTGCCCACTCCCGATCTCCAAAGGCATGTCCTCATATGATAGTTCACGTATTTCACGCGGAACGAATTGCTCACGGGGAACATCGCGGAATGCGGAAATAACACGCGGATTGATAATTCCGCGGGACTCCAAGTGTTCTTTCAACATTATTTCTTTTGCCTTGCTTAAATCTTTCATCATAATTCACTTCAATTATTTGAATAATTAAAGTATTTAACTTTTTCTTTGCTGACGATAAAGTGTTTCGACCTCTGAGACTGTTGTTGCCTGCTCGGGGGTTTTATCATTGCGAAAGGCCATCAGGCGCGGGAAACGCAAAGCCAAACCAGTAGTGTGCATTGGCGAACGAGTAATCTCATCGGCGCGGATAGCAACAACGATCGATGGTTCGGCCCAAACATCCGGAGTAAGAACCCCTCGCTTCGCTCGGGAACCTTCTCCCGCCTTCGGCGTGATGAGACGTTCCTCAACATCAACATTTTTAGGTTTCTCCTTAGTTTTGAGCGCGTCGACTCGGCGCTTCATTTCCAGCCACTCCTCATCAGTCAAGCCGGAACCAACCCTAGAGATTGTCTTAAATGTGTCAGTCTTATCGTCATAAACTCCAACCAGAAATCCGCCGATACCAAAGCCTGCTCTTTTTCCCCGACCCGAATAGTAACCCAAAACAACGCAATCGATCGTGTCTTCCAGCTTTCCGCTTTCTACTCTTTTCAGTTTAACCCAGTTAAAGTTGCGCACGCCGGCCTGGTAAACACCATCCAGCCGTTTTGTCATAATCCCCTCCAAACCGCGCTCAATGTGCTCCATAAAAAACTTCTCCAACTCGTTCGAGTCGGTAAAGACTTTTTCCTCTGCCGCCATAATCACATCGTCCTTCCCCAAACCCGCAAGCAATTTTTCCAAGGCAACGCGCCTTTTTTCATAAGGTTCTTGGGTGAGATCACGGCCATCAAGAAATAGAAGATCAAAAGCAAAAACTTTAAGCGGCAGGGTCGCCGCCTTTTCCGCAACTCCATATTTGCGCTTTCGTTTGGCTGTTTCCTGGAAAGGCCAAAACTCTTGAGTTTCTGGGTTATAAGAGATTGCCTCCCCTTCAAAAATCGCCGACTTGGCCGGTAGTTTTTGGGCGGCTTCCACAATCTCTGGAAACATCGCGGTGGTGTTCTCCAAATTGCGGGAGAAAATTTTGACTTGGTCATTTGGACTTTTGCTTTTGTCGAGGTGCCCTTGAATTCTAAGCCCGTCAAATTTTGGTTCCGCTGCAAGTTTGCCGCCCATTTTTTCCAGAATTTCCTTTGGGGTAGGCAAGCGCTCCGCCGCCGCCATCTGAACCGGAGCTCCCACCACCACCTGAATCTTCTTTAATCCGCCAACTCCATCGCTTTTGGCGATTTGGGCAATTCGCCCAATGTCTGCGGAAACGTTGTAGGCACGCTCAAGAGTGGGTCGCAAAGATTTATCCCCGGCCAAAGCGATCGAAAGCGCGTCAAGAATCGTTTTGCCGGAGAAGCCAAGGCGCAATTTACCAACGGGAATGCGAACGACGTACCTTGCCGAAAGAGGATCCAGCGCCTTAAGCAGCTCCGACATCAAATTAACTTTTTTCTCTTGTGAACCTGCACCGGCGGCCTCTGCTATCTCCCGCAGTTTCTTGTAAACTTCTCCGACACTTTTGCCTTGGGATTTTTGCCTTTTGCCCTCAGCAAGTCCTTCTGCCACATTCCCCAGATCTCCGGCTTTCCGGTAAAGCGCTCGAACTTTTTCCTCATCAACTTCGTAGGCCTTGGCCAAAACTCGAAGAAGCATCTTTTCCGCAAGGAAAAATTCAACCGCCTCATACTGAGGAGCCAATCTCCCAAGAGTTAAATAGCAGATTTCTCCCACTTCTTCTTTAGGCGCTTCTTTAAAAAGATCAGCGAGGATAGCAGTAATTTCCAGCCTCTTTGGCGTTGCCTCGATTTTGGAGAAATATTCGGAAAGTCGGGAAAAGCGCATTGGCTTTATGATACCTAAATTGGACGGCCTCGCCGGGGGCGAGACCTAGCAATCTCGCCAAGCTCGATTGTGATAAGATTTTGGAGAAAACTAGGCGGCGAAGGAGAGAAAGATGATACTGAGTCCCACGAGAGGTGGTTGGCGCGACATAGTTCGCCATCTTACAGCGATGCCGCCTGAGGACAGCAACGACTGGCGACCTGAGGACCAAGCCAAGGAACGTGCGCGCAGAGACGAAGCTATCCGCCAGTACATAAAGGAGCGCGACGGCTCCTCGGTCGGCTCTCCGACCGAAGCATAGGGGGAGAAGAGAAAATGACCAGAGCAAGGGCGCTAAGGAACCTCGTTGTTACGTTCTCTGCAGCTTTGGCCTGGATACTTTCGGGATATGCGATCATGCTCCTCTTTAATCCCGCAGTAGGTTTTCTCTACTTCCTAGGGTCATTCACCATCTGCGTCAGACTCCTGGGTGTTCTTGCCGAGTGGCTTGATCACAATTAGCTCCTGATGAATGGTGAGTTGGCAGAAACAGTATTTGCTTTAGCAGCTTTTGTCTTGCTGTCTGCTGGCTTTTGCTTTGCTTGGCTAAAGTTTCTCGAGTGGGGCGCAGGCAAGCTCGCTGGGCCGATTTCAGATACCCAAAATGATCTAGAAGAGGAATAAAAGTGGCAGTGATTGCTCTGATCGCTGGGGTTGATTCTTATCTTTGGCGCTTGGAACGCAGGCGGTACCAATCCAAAAAAACTAGGCCCGAAACGATTGTTTCGAGCCTATTTTTGTGCCATTAGAGCTTCCACTGGGGATCATCCTTATGCTCATCGAGGAGTTCCTTCCATGGATCCTTCTTTTCACCCCCGGCAAAAAGGGCTTGGACGCCGCCGTGGAAATTCTCCAGAAGTTCATGCGCGTTTAAAACGTCGTTTACCTGAAGCGGCAACTCGAAACTAGCCGCTGCCGGCGAGACTTCCGACACTACCCCCACCGCCACGGCTTGGTTGCCGCAAACATGGCAGCTGCAGCGCAGGAACCAGTACTCATTCCGGTTGCCGACAAACCTTAGGTCCCCCTGCGAGTAAGATGCTCCGCAATTTGCGCAACGAATCCCAACAAAGCTCTCCTCAACCCTCGACCCAGTCGGCAGGGCCAGCTGGAACTCTTTCACGACAACGGTGCCAACTCCCTGCGTCCCGCAGGTGTGGCAAACACAGCGGAGGAACCAGTACTCGTTGCGATTGCCGACGACGTTAACGTCCGTGCGGTCGTAGGCTGCCTCGCAATTGGCACAGCGCACGCTACCGAAGATCCCGTCAAGCCACCCCAAGCCGCTCACTTTCCCCTCCTTTCTGACGACGTCAAAATATCATCTATGTTCCCCCGAACATCACCGTTGGTAACGGCTGAGAAAAGCTGTCTCACGTCGCCTGCGAAATCGCGCAAACGCTCGTGTGCATCAAGAACATGATCGGCGGAAAGAGGCCGAACGACAGACTTGACCATTTCTGGAATAACGATCTTGCTGCTTTTTGCCTCGCAGTTTGGGCATTTCCATCCCAGAAACCAGTAGCAACCATAGATGAAGAAGATCCGAACGTCTCCTCTCCGGTAGTTTCCCTTGCCGCAGTTTGGGCACCGGGCAACCATGACAAGATCATCGAGCCAACCCAGACCGTTCATCTCTTTCTCCTTTCAACAGATATTAACTAGATTATATACCCGCCTTACCGCGTTTGCAAAGCTATAGGTTTGATTGTAGGATTTTCTTAATCCGAGCGAAAAGGAGGCACACGTAAAATGAACATGGGTTTTGCACTAGGCGTGATGCTTGGCTTGACTGGGCTACTGCTCTTGATCTTTGCCATCGTGGGAGCACTCATCGGGATAGACAACAACTAGCGGACTCATCTCAGGGACCTAACGCCTGAAACGTTTGGTCCCTTCTTCTTTTTCGCCCAATCTTGCAAAGCTATAGGGTTTGTGATAAGCTTAAAATAAGTCAATCCGACGAAGGGAGGTATACGCGAATGTCCAACCTCATCCTCGGAGTCGCTGCCATCTTTGCCGCTCAACTCATGTTGGGAACGTTGCCAGCCGATTCGTCTATCAAGGACGTTTCGATGCTTCTTTTCATCGCCATCATGGGCGCAGGACTCATCGCGCGGGGCAAGTAACAGCGCTCTCGCACCGGGACCGGCGCCTAAGAAACGTTCGGTCCCTTGCTTTTTTAAATCTGGATTATTTCCGTCCGTTCTAAAAGTTCCTCGGGAAGATGTTTAGTGTCTGTGGTCGTAACAATCGTTTGCCCCTCCCCTAACAACTCAAAAACGTTAGCGCGATTCTCCTCGTCTAGTTCCGAAAAAATATCATCCAAAAGAAGCACCGGCCGCGAGCCGACTTTCTGTTCGACAAACTCTAATTCCGCCTTTTTAAGTGCGAGAACTGCTTTGCGCTGTTCCCCACGTGAGCCAAATGCGGCCAGATCACGCGCCTTACTTATTGCTTCTTGCTTATCACTTATTGCCTGAAATCCAAAGTCATCCCGATGGGGACCGATGAGGGAAGTTTCTGCGGCGATTTCCCGAGGGCGAAACTCAAGCAAACGTTCGGCAGTTAAAACGGAAGGAAGGTAGGCAAGTTGCAAGCCACCGCCTACGGCGGGGCCCCGCTGGAAGCGGTGGTTAAGTTCATCGAAAAATTCTTTCCGCTTGTCTTGGAGAAAAACCCCGTGTTCAAGAAGCTTAGCGTCCCAAAAGCCCAACTCCGACGCTACGGTCGGAGCCCCGACCGGTTCTTCGCGTCGGGGTTCATCCACCTCTCTTTTATGAATCTGCTCCAAAAGACGATTGCGGTTTTTGCGGACTTGGTCGTAAGCCGTGGCGGAGCGATCATAAGCGGCATCAACGCTCCCTAGAGCAAAATCTAAAAACCGGCGCCGAAGATCTGGGGCGCCAGTCACAAGATTAAGATCCTCTGGAGAAAAAAGAACGGCGTGAAAGTGGGGGACAAAATCCTGTTTTCTCCTGGCTACCCCATTTACCCTAAAGCGCTTGCCGGTTTCCGTTAAGATAACTTCAAGATCTTTCTCTTCTGAACCAGTTATCGTACCGCGAACAAAAGCGAATTTACTTTTTGCTTCTTGCTCATCACCTATCTCTGACTTAACCATTTCCCGATCCAAATCGGCGCGCGGAGAAAACCCAGAAGAAAGAAGAAAAATCGCCTCCAAAAGGTTGCTTTTGCCAGCGGTATTTGGTCCAACCACCAAAGTTGTCTCAGGCGCAAAATCGAAAGTCCTTTTGTCGTAGTTTCTAAAGTTCTCCAGATAAATATTTTTTACTTGCATAGACTAGATTAAGGTAGGCTGGCTACTTTTCACCTGGCATCGCTCGCAAAAGAATGTCCCCCGGCCGCCAAGCTGGGTAAAAGTGATCGTTCCTTCGCAGCGCAAGCACTTTTCACCTGCCCGACTGTAAACGCGAAAATGGTCTTGATGACTGCCCTCCCGACCGTAAAGATCAACGTACATTTTATCTTCCAAAGTTGAGCCGCGATGGGCAATTCCCTCCTGTAAAATTTCCACAACAGATTTGTGCAAACTCTCCAGTTGTTCCTGCGAAAGATCTGTGGTTTTTGCCTCGGGATGGATTTGGGCCAGCCAAAGAGCATCGTTGGCGTAGATATTGCCGATCCCGGAAACCAACTTTTGTTCAAGAAGGGCATTTTTGATTGCGGTTTTCTTCTGTTGGAGGCGATTGGCAAAAATATCTGGAGTGAGCTCGAATGGATCCGGGCCAAAGCGGAGACGAAAGTCGCCCAGTTCTTCTTGCCCGAGAAGCTCCACCCAACCAAACATGCGCTGGTCTGTAAAACGCAACTCCTTTCCGTTGGATAATTTAAAAGTGACGCGCTGATCCGGATCCGGTTTTGCCTGAGCATCGCGAAGGAGCAGACGCCCAGTCATAATCAGATGGAAAACCAACCGCCGGCCATCCTCAAGAATCAAATGGATCGTCTTTCCGATGCGCTCAACTCCCGTAATCTTAGGTCCAACAACGGAATTTAAATCCTTTGCTTTAGGACGGTAGCTTCCGTGAACGACAACTTCTTTAATCTCCAAACCCGGCAATTCTTTCTTAAGATCTCGAGTGATTGTTTCTACTTCTGGAAGTTCAGGCACGGAAATAAGTATAAGGCATAAGTGCTGTCCTCGCTTTGCTCGGTTGCAATTTTCGCCAGGCGAAAAGTATAAGACGTTTCGCTTCGCTCAACAATCTTCTTTTCTCACTTCGTTCGAAAATAAGGCATAAGAAAGTTCTGGATGTATAATGTTTCTGCAACAAAACAAGTAGGAGGAGAGATGGGGGCGTCAGAAGACATCGCTAAGTACGCTGATATCTTGGCTACAGTTGAGCAAGCGACAAACAAATTGGATGCTCTGCGCACTGCTAGGCAGGAGTACGACGTTGCCTGTGGTAAAGTCCGGGACGCTGTAGATTCTTATAACCAAGCCCGTTTAGCGCTCTTTGCTCGCCGCATGGCTGAGCGCGGAGAAGACTGGTGCACTTACGGGGAGCATCCTGTGAAACTCCCGTTAACCGAAATGGTCGTTAACGTTAGAGGTAGAGGCGCATACGATAGAGAAACCGACGATCTAGTACTGCACCATGCTTGCACAAAATGCGTCCAAGAAACGCAACAGCGTTCGACTAAGTGGGGGGCATTCACGTTTGTTGGTACCGGAGAAAATGTAAAACTTCCGCCGTACCGCGACTACCCTTCTGTACAACGCACGGAGGTGGACTACGAACCGACAATCGGGGGCTGGGATAGTAAATGCCAGCAAGGTTATGTCGAGGAAGAGCGCGTCAAGGAAATCGAGCAGGCATATGGACTACCGCCATTAGCTAAGTGGAGCTACCACCACATGGAACCGCCAACTCTCACAATTGGCGAACGTTCATTCAAACTCCCAGAAAGATAAATAGAAAGCCGGCTGTTTCAAAAAAAAGAAACAGTCGGCACTTTTTTACTTAACAAGCACTTGGCACTTTGGGCAGAAAAAGGTTCCGCGGCCATTGACGTTGCGGCGCTCGATTATACCGTCGCCGCGGGGGCAAGGCTTGCCGGTTTTTTGGTAGGTAAGAAAGTGGTCTTGGTAACTGCCCTTTTGGCCATAAATGTCGCGGTAGCCAGGGCGATCCGATGCGCCGCGCAGCTTGATACTTTTTTCCAAAATTTCAACGATTGCTTGGTAAAGATCGCCTGCTTGTTTGGGGGTAATTTTGCTGCTTTTGCTTTGGGGATGGATCTTTGCCAACCACAGCGCATCATTGGCATAAATATTTCCCAATCCAGATATTTTTTCCTGATCCATGAGTACATCTTTTACTCTCCTTCCACTTTTGGCTAAAATTTCCTTAAATTTTTCTTTCGTCAAATCATCAAAAGGTTCAGGGCCAAATTGGGCCAACAATTTTTCAAGTTCATCGTCACTTTTGAGCAATTTGGCGTAGCCAAATTTGCGCAAATCAGCGAACCTAAGTTCACGCCCCGACAATTTAAAAACGACACGCTGAAATTCGTCTGGCGGATCACCAATTTTACACAAAAGTAGACGCCCAGTCAGACGTAAATGGACCACGAATTTATTATGTTCCAATTCAAAAATAAGAAGTTTGGCTCGACGGGCAACAGCAAGAAACTTTTGCCCTTTGAGCGCCTTTTCAAATTCCGCAGGCGTCGGCCGAACCATTTTGGGCGTGGTGGTTTCAACTGACTTAAATGTTAAGCCGCGAAGCTCTTTGTCCAAGTCGCGGCGAATTGTTTCAACTTCGGGTAGTTCAGGCATGTTCCTCGCTCCGCTCGTCAAATTCGATGTCGTTTTGCATTTTGATATTTTCCGCCCGAGGCGGATCCGCCTTTGGCGGAGATTTTTGAATTGACGAAGTTCGAAAATTCTTTTTGGAAGCGCTCTTTGGAAAACTTATTAGCATGGGCTCGAATGAATTTTGGATCATATTTGGAAGGATCAAAACGCCTTAGCACTTTGACCAAAGAAACTGCTGACTGCTCAGCAAAGAATTCGCCTGTTTTTCCAGCTAAAACAGTCTCCAAAGCACCCCCCTTAGCAAAAGCTATAACCGGCTTGCCAAAGGACATTGCCTCAACGGGTGTTATTCCAAAGTCCTCATCTGTGGGAAAAATAAGCGCCTGGCAGTTCTGGTAAACTGCTGATAACCTGTCATCGCTTAAAAACCCCAAAAATTCTACTGTTGGGCCAGCGAGCCTCTTCAAGCGCTCTTCTTCCTTCCCCCTGCCTACAATTTTAAGTGGAATTTTAAGTTTATTGGCAGCGTTGATCGCTATATCAATTGCCTTATAACCAACAAGTCTGGAAACGACCAAAAAATAGTTGTCTGGTGATTTGGTGGTTTGGTTATTCGGTTTGGGAAGAGCTACTGGCGGATAAATAACAGTCGCTTCGCGGCAATAGAACTTTTTAATTCTCCCTGCTACCTCTTTAGAATTAGCGATTAAAAAGGAAGGACGTTGGGCAGCGGCAAAATCCCACATTCTAAGATAAGTATCCAAAGGAGCAAGAAGCGGGCCAATAAGCCAAAGATTTCGCCGATTGGTTTCCGCCGGATAATGATAAAGAAATCGCGGCGGAGTATGGATATAAGAGATATGAACGGTCCCCGGCCCAGTCAAAACTCCTTTCGCAAAGCTGGAGGAAGAAGAGATAACCAGATCGTAACCAGTTAGATCAAGACCTTCGAAAAGAATCGGGTAGAAAAAAGTATAGGCTTTCATCAAAGGAATTCGGGGCAGCTTAAAAGGTCTAATGTCCCAGTTCCTCATCTGCTGGGGCATTTTATCTGGATCGTAGAGGGCGGTAAAAACGGTTGAGTCCGGATAAAGCTCATGAATCGCCTCGAGCACTCTTTCTGCCCCACCGTATTGATTTAAGAATTCGTGGACTAAAGCAACCTTCATTTCTTTGTAAAGCTATCCTGAATACTCATCCCTACTATAGTAGCGGAAGACACAACAAGAGTGGCCATGACGCCAAAAACAAGGTCATCAAACGATGCTCCCAAAATCCAGACCCCAGTCACTTTTTCTGGACTAAAGGACCAAACATTATTAGAAATTGCCCAAATATCTCCAATAAAAAGCAGGGGAAAATAAGCAAGGACTACTTTTGTGATTATCTTCCAATTGCCAATTAAAGTTCTGTAGAAAAAAATCCAGGCAACGGCAAGCGGCGGCAAAGTAAAAATCAAAGTGTAAGCGATGTGGCTAGCTTGACCGAGCATGTTTTTCCTCCCAAACTTTAAACGCGACCGTCAATCCGCTCGACATTAAAACAAACAAAAGTGTAAAAAGATATTCCTCCAGAGGAATGCCCAAAATCAAGACATTCAAATAGTCAATAAAGTACCAAACCTTGTCGCCAAGAGCGATAAGATCCCAAGGGATGTAAACAATTACACTTGTGACAGCCAGCAAAAGAATCAGTCCGATATACCTGGCGATGTCCCGATGAAAAATCCAAAACAGTAAGGTGGTTGGAAACAATCCAAAAAAGATTAGAAAACGGACATACCCAAGCTCAGGGAGACTAAAAAAAGCAAGCATCTTCTGATAAAAGCTTAGCACGGAAAAGGAAACCGACCTCAGTTCGTAAACTTTGGTCGGCAAAGTATTTCAGTCAAGTTCCTGGAAGTGAATGTAACTGACAATTGCGATCAAGCGATAATCACTCTTCAGCCAAGCGACAGCAGGAGTCTCCTTGCAATTTGCAGAGCATGCTCCCAAAAACTTATTGACTGATGCCTCCCAAACATCGAGGTTTCCACGGGCATCACAACCGAAGATCTTTACCCACCGCCGTGGCGACATGGCTCTTTCCTCCCAGTTTTTCTGCCGTAAGTTTATCAATAGGAACCTTAGGTGTCAATATTATAGGACTAGTAGCTGCTTGGGCTAAATTGGAAGTGCGGCCTGATTACTGTTCTGGGATCTCTGATCACTGATCTTCTTAAGGAGGGACTTGAAGCCCCAGCGCTCAAAGAGGGCAAGCACTTCCGGTTGACTCAAACCGCGAAAGCGCAGATCCTCCATCTCAAATTCAACCGGAGCGTCGGTGACGATGGTCACCAGTTTTCGGGAAAGGAAAGCATCATCACGGCCTTCATTAAGCTTCTGAGCAACCGCGGGCTTAAGATCAAGGAGATGCTTGTAAATTTCCTCCAGCGTCCCGTATTTGCAAACCAAATCGGCGGCGGTTTTTTCCCCGATCCCCCGGACTCCGGAGATGTTATCCGATGGATCACCGCGAAGTGCTTTATATTCAATCATCTGGGGTGGTTTAAAACCATATTCCTCAAAAAACTCTTTATCGCCATAGATCTTCCCACCCGTTTTACCAATATTAGGCAAGTAAAATCGCACCGTCCCCCCGACCCGTTCGACCTTGCTCAGGGTCGCCCCGAGCGAAGCCGAGGGGCTGATCAGCTGCATTAGGTCACGGTCATTGGAAGTAATGTACGCTTCCGTATCCGTAGGGATTCGGCGGACGATCGTTCCAATAAGATCGTCGGCTTCGTAACTTTCCGAAGTGAGGCGGGGAATATGAGCTGTCCCAAGAAACTCGGTAAGTTTTGGGATCTGCGCATCAAAAAGTGCCTGCTCTTCCGGAGGCTTAGGAACTCTCGTGGCTTTGTAAGCAGGGAATTCCACTTGCCTAAAGATCAGTTCTTTCTCTGATTCATCGGCGCAGGCAAGGTGGGTTGGTTTAAGCTCTTGGACCAAAGCGTGAAGCATGGTGGCGAAGCCGTAAACGGCATTAATAGATTCGCCATCTGGAGTTGTAAAAGACATTGGGAACGCATAAAAAGCACGGTGGAAAAAATTTTGGGTGTCAATTAAGACGAGGCGATTCATAATCAGCTTACAGCATACGGCATATCACGTCCGACGAGAGTAGCGATCTTCGATCGCGTCCAGCGTACGGCAAAAGCAGTTAGCGGTTAGCCGTTTGCGGCCCGCCGACGAGTTTTTTAAACTCGTCGCCTTCCAAAGTTTCTTTTTCGACAAGGGTTTCGGCAATCCGGTCTAATTTATTCATGTTCTTGGTGATTATTTGCTTTGCTCTATCGTATGCTGAATCAAGAATTTTCTTCACTTGGACGTCGACTTCCCCCGCCATTTTCTCGGAGTAACCATAAGATTCGCGAAATTCCCCGCCAAAGAAAACTGGAGCGCCTGAACCCAAAGACATCGGGCCGAGATCAGACATCCCAAATTCCAAAACCATCTTCCGAGCGATAAAGGTGGCCTGATCAAGGTCGTTAGCTGCTCCTGCCGTTAGTTCCTTAAACTTTATTTCTTCCGCGGCCCGGCCTCCAAGAAGAGAAGCGATCCTTTCTGTAAGCTGGGTTTGGGTTTGCTGGTAGCGGTCAACAGCTGGAGGAATTTCAGTAAAGCCAAGAGCAAGACCGCGGGAGACGATACTTACTCGGTGAACCGGATCCATGCTCGGAAGTTGGGAAGCAACGATAGCGTGGCCCCCCTCGTGGTAGGCCGTGACCCTCCGTTCCTCAGGGGACTGCAGGCGCTTTTTCTCCGGCCCGAGCTTAACCTTTGTGGCCGCCTCCTCCAAATCAGAAGGGTCGATCGATTTTTTCTCGAGCCGCGCGGCTTGAATCGCAGCCTCATTGAGCATGCTCTCGATATCGGCGCCGGAGAAACCGACCGTCCTTTTCGCGATTTTGTCAAGATCGATGCCGGCGGTAAAAGGTTTCCCCCGCATATGGATCTTAAAGATCTCCTTGCGCCCCTCGATATCAGGCAGATCAAGAACAACCCGCCGATCAAAACGGCCTGGCCGAACTAAGGCGGGATCAAGAAGCTCCGGCCGATTGGTTGCCGCCAGAACAATCACATTATCGTTGGGAGTGAAACCATCCATCTCCGTCAAAATTTGGTTAAGGGTTTGCTCCCGTTCCTCATGCCCGCCGGTCATCCCGGTCCCCCGTTGGCGGCCGATCGATTCGATCTCATCAATAAAAATAATCGAGGGAGCGTTGCGCTTGGCCGTATCAAAAAGATCACGCACTCGGGCAGCCCCAACCCCCACCAACATCTCCATAAATTCGCTCCCCGACATCGAGTAAAAGGGGGTATTGGCTTCCCCAGCCACCGCTCGAGCAAGAAGCGTCTTACCGGTTCCGGCTGGCCCAACTAAAAGGACGCCTTTTGGTATCCGAGCCCCCAAGGCCCTGTACTTGCCTGCGTTCTTAAGAAAGTCGACTACCTCAAGAAGTTCCTGCTTTGCCTCATCAACACCGGCCACATCGCCAAAGGTTATCCGCGGGCGCTTCCCACGAATAAAAAGCTCGGCTCGAGAACGGCCAAAGGACAAAATATCGGCCGCCCCACCTCTTGCCTGGCGAAGAAAATAGAAAAAGAAGACAACAATCAAAACAACCGGCAACAGATTTATCAGGATGTCCGCCCAAGGAAAGGCCTGCTTAACAACGATGCCTTCACTAACTTTTTCCGGCTTGACTCCTGATTGCGCCAAAATCTCCAAGAAGCTGCCTGGTTCCTTTTGAGCGATCGCTTTCTCCCCAGAGGTAAAGGTTACTTCTAGCGTATTGCCAGAAATCTCAACCTTTTTCACTTCGTCTTTGTCGATCCGGGTTACCACTTCCGAAACTGGGATTTCCTTCGGGGGCTCAATCAGCGGCTGGGCAAACGACCAAACGACCAGAGCAAGCAAGACTGCTAAGGTAAACCAAGGCCAAAAGTTTATTGTTTTGGGCATCGGAATTTTTAATCGATCTTCCATTAACCTAATCCTAACGTTTCTTTAACCCGAGCTAAAGTGTCCCCCGCAATTGGGCCAACTTTGCGCCGGCCATCTTCTAAGATTCTATCTAAATTAACGCTTTTGGCAAGCTCAGTTCGGCGCGCACGGATCGGGTCAAGGAATTTATTTAACACCTCGGCAAGGTAAGTCTTTACCTCTACATCTCCAACTGTCCCTTTTTGATAACGATCCTTTAACTCCTCAATCTTGGCATGGGCCCGAGGCCCATCAGCCTCTGGCTGAAATGCGTTAAGGTAGACAAAAACAGGATTGCCTTCCACGTGACCGGGGTCGGTAGGATGAACCCGGGTTGGGTCGGTATACATCCCCATCACCTTTTTCTCGACCGTTTCTGCATCATCCGACAAAAAGATTGCGTTCCCCAGCGACTTACCCATCTTTGAATTACCGTCAGTCCCGGGCAAACGAGCCACCTTCCCCACCAACGCTTCGGGGATTGGGAAAACTTCCTTGCCGGCCAAGCTGTTGATCTTGCGGGCGATTTCGCGAGTTTGCTCCAGGTGGGGAATCTGATCTTCTCCCACTGGAACGAGATTGGCTTTAACACAAAGTATATCTGCTGCCTGGTAAATTGGATAGTTAACGAACCCTAAAGAATAATGTTCTCCCAAATCTTTCATCTTGAGTTCCTCCTTTATAGTTGGGTTTCTTAAAGCTCGGGCGTGGCTAACGTACATCGAAAAAATTGCCGCCAGTTCGTAGATTTCGGCAACATCAGATTCAAGAAAAAAGGTAACCTTTTGGGGATCCAGCCCAACTACTAAATTGTCCAGGAGATCGGCCCTCGCGTACTCACGGATAACCTTGGGACTATCGGAAAGAGTAGTTAGCGAGTGGGTATCCGCCAAGATAATAAAAGTCTCATACTCATCTTGAAGCTTAACTCTGTTTTCCAATGTCCCAACGTAATGTCCCAGATGAAGGTTTCCAGTGGGGGTGTCTCCGGTTAGAATTCTTTTCTTCATAACGTAAAGTATACCCGATGCCCCGATATTAAATGCGCTCCTCAGAGCGCATTCCATCGTGGCTACCCCGCTGAAGTGAACGGAGTGAACTTAATAGCGGGGTGGTGGCGACGGGAGGGATCGAACCTCCGACCTAGGCTTTATGAGGGCCCCGCTCTGCCACTGAGCTACGTCGCCTTAATTCCGTAACTGATTTTATCACGGCCTATCTGGTCGAGATAGTGTGCCAGCTGCTTCTTAATGACCCGTTTTCCCATGGAAGTTTTAAGGTATCTTTCTCTAGCTTCGGCGTCGGCTTTAAGCTTGTACGCTTCGTAATAAACGAGGTCTAATGGAACTCGACTTTTAGTAGATAAATTCTTGCCATCGTTATGTTCTTGAACACGCCGATGAAGGTCGGAAGTTACCCCCGTATAAAAGTTTCCATCCTTTTGACTTAGTAGAAGATAGACGTAATGCATGGGTAGCTTGCCCCGATATTAAATTCGCCCTTTCGGGCTCATTTCATCGGGACATCCCGTTGGTATGAGACCCGCCTGTGGGGGGGGGGGTCGAATATGATAACGGGATGGTTGCGGGCCCCCGAATTGAACGGGGTCCTCCTGGTTATGAGCCAGGTGTGGTGCCTTTCCACTAGCCCGCTACGTTATTAAGCTCACTTCGTTCGCTCCATCGTAGCTGGTCCGTTGGTGTTGACGCAGTCAACATGATAATGGACCGCTGCGTAATTCAAATTATACCATCGAGTATAATTCTCCTGTGACTGAAATTCCTGTTGATATTTCTTGGTTAAAAACAGAAACAGCGCCTCCGCCTAAAGAAGTCGAAGATAAGCCCAGGGAAGTTTTCCCAAACGCCCCCGAGGGAACTGCAGAACACGATGCGAATCGAATTCACTCTAGATTAGAAGATACCCTTGCTAAAATTGCTCAGGCTTTGCCAACAGCAGAGCAACTCTGGCCAACCAGGTCGCAAGGCAGAATAAAAGACGCAAAAAACCTTTTCTCAAAACATATTGCAGCACTCCAACAGTTAGTTGAGCGATTCGGGGATGGGAATCTTACCCTAGATGAACCGATCATAAAAAAACATACAGGTGCTAAAGCTTACCAAACTGCCTTTTTATCTAGAGGTAAAAGTTTCCGAGGCGACATTTTTATAAGGACAGAGAGGTTGGAGGGAGGACCTACAGGAAGGGGACAAAGAATCAGCTTTACAGTAGCCCCAGAAGCGAGGTGGAGGGAAGCAGGCAAAAAGTCAACTGTAAGGGTAGACTGTCGTAACCGCGGGATCACGTACGATGTCCAGCTATCCCCCCACGATCTTTTTGGGCAACTTGACCTAAGAGAGGCTGGGCAAAGCAAAACGCACCATTTCCGATCTTATATAAAACGTTCTGAAACGGCGATCGAGGCAAGGGAAAGGTATAAAAGAGTACTAGAACTTTTTGACAAAAAAGCAGAAGAGCAAGTTGTATTATTTAAAGAAGCTCCGAACATTCCAACTTAAACCTACACGTCAATTCCCAAAAAAGACAATGCGCCATTGCTTCCAATAAGGAAGCGGAGCGGAATTTGAGCTAGAGCTTGATGGCGCAGTTTCGGCTGATGCGATTTGGGATGAAGACTTCTTTTCCTCCTCGATGTCAGGCAAAACAACAATCGTCTCGCCTTCCTTAGCCCAACCTAACTGCTCACGAGCCTGCTTTTCAATAAACTCGGGAGAATTACGATAAGTGAGCTCTGCTTTTTTTTCTTCAGAGCGCTGGGCCAAAGCTTCTACCTCGCCGCGAAGAAGCGCAAGCTTGTTCTCCCGCTCACGCGCTTCCAAAAAGCTTTGCGCCAAAAGCAAAAGCAAGATTCCAAAGATAAGAAGAGAAAAAAGAAGGGCAGGAAACTTCATTGAGATAAGTATAACAGCGGGAAGGTTGTGTTGGCATCAACCCCGCGTAGCCTCCGGCGACGTGGGGTTGACATCCCTATGGGCTACTGATAACATTCAGGCGAATGGTTTCATTGGCCCAGGCGCACAAAAAATTTATTGATCACCTCAAAGAAAAGAACCGAGCTCAAGCAACGGTTCTTGCCTACGGCAAAGATATTGACCAACTAGTCGAATTTCTCCAGGAGCTAGAACGAGCCCACGTTGCCCAAATTTCAAAAGACGATATCGAGGCATTCCTTGCCAAGCTTTTGAAAGGTGGGTATACACCAAAATCAGTCTCCCGCAAAACAAATGCTTTCAAGACCTTCTTCCGTTTCCTAAAGGTTAACGAATATATCACCGACGACCCCGCTGTGCTTGTTGCCCACCCCAAATTTGAAAGCAAACCACCCCGGGTCCTTTCCGAAACGGAGTATCGAGCGCTCCGAGACGCTGTCCGCAACGACACAAGAACCTACGCTATCGTTGAGCTGCTTCTGCAAACCGGACTCAGAATTGGAGAACTTTCCAGGTTGACAACGAACGATGTCAAAATGGATAGTAAAGGCCGCGGGGAATTGCAAGTTGCTTCCTTTAACCGACATCCGATGCGTTCCGTTCCGCTAAACTCTCGAGCCCAAGGCGCTCTTAATGCCTACCTTAAAGAACGGCCATCCTTCGCTTCCGCCAAAGGCGGATCCGCCTCGGGCGGAAAAGCTGCGGGTGGCAAGCCAAAAAGCATCTTTATCACCCGCACCGGTCAACCACTCCTCATAAGAAACATTCGCTCCACAATTAAGCGCTATCTTGACCTGGCGGGGATTGAAAACGCAACGGTGAACGATCTTCGCCACACCTTTATTGCCCACCACCTCCAGCAAGGAGCATCGTTGGTTTTGGTCAGCAAAATCGCCGGGCACCGCCGGCTCTCAACAACCGAAAAATACCTCGAACACCTCCAAATTACAGCTCCGGCCGAAAAAATGGAGCTCGCTGAGCTTTAAACTTTCCTCCCCAAATTATCCCATAGCTTTTGACAGGATCGGGTTTTGCATTTATAATATTCACGCACACGAAAAACCAAAACGGAGGGCAACCAATGCGCATCTCTGGTTCCACGATTGTCGTCTTTGCGATCCTCCTCGTTGCTACGCTTTTCCTTTGGTCAATCAGCCCGCTCTTCCAAGGGTTGCTAATCCACTTCTACATCGGGTTCTTCAACTGGGTCTTGATTGGCTTGGCTGCCTCTCTCCTAATTTGGGGGATGGCCAGCTCAGATAGTGGCTCAAACGATTCCGGACTTGGCTACCTGGGACTTTTTGGCGGGGTAGTAATTGGGGTAGCTGCAACGTTCTTCTCCTTGGCCGGAGATGGGATCGCCAAAAGCAGTGTTGCCTCCTCGCTCAAGCCCGAGCTGATTCAAAGCATTCCCGCCACCCAACGGGTTCGCTTTGTGCCGATCGAGGTGGCCGAAACCTTGGCCCGCAACCAGCAGGAAGTCAGCCAACTCGTTCTTGGCGACATGGATCCGATCGATTACAAGGGAGATTTCCTTTGGGTTGGGCCGAGGGTACCAAACGGGTTCTTCAACTCTCTGGGAAGCTCGATGGATGGATTCATGGTCGTTGACGAGAACAGAAAGCTTACCGTCGTCTCTCAACCTTTCCGGTATGGGGAAGGAATGCTCTTCGCCAACGATATTCGTTGGCAAATGATCCAAAAGCACTACTTCTCTAGGTATCCGGAGATCTTCTACCTGCCAGTGGAGCCGGACGGGCGTTACTTGGGCGTCGTTCCCTACATCAGCTATCGTTTCGAGTTCCCGGTGATGGTTCCCTATTGGGAGGGCGTCATGCTCTTCCACGATGATGGAACGATCGAGGATCTCACCGTTGCGCAAGCAACAAAAGACCCTCGCTTAACCAACCAGCGGCTTTTCCCAGAATGGTTGGCGCGCTACCAAGCTGACGCGATCGCCCAATACAAGCACGGGATTTGGAACGCTTGGTTCCAACATCGAGACCAAGCCGAGATTCCCATCGTTGCCCATTCCGTAAATCAAATGCCTTACCTTCTGCCCGGCAACATTTGGATGATCGCCGCCGAACCAGTTGGAAACTCGCAAAGCGTTTCTAAGATCTTTCTCATCGATGCCCACACGGGCAAGATGCAAATCGCTGAGTTTTCGACCGAGCGGGCAATGATCAGTCCCAACGTCGGCTGGGGATACGCCAAAGCAGGAACCCAGGGTGGATACGTTTGGGCTGAAGGCGAAGGTGGTACCTACCTTCTTGTTGAGCCGCGGCCGGCGATCAAGGATGGAAAACTCTACTGGATGTATACGGTCACGGTTCGCCAAGCAACGGGAATCTCGTTGACGATCCTGGTTGGTAGCAACACAGAGGTTCTCCACTTCTGTTCGCGAGAGTCGTTGATGCAATGGGTCCAGGGCACCGGCGGAACCGAGAAGATTCCCTGCGGAGAGCAAAGGACAGACTCTCCTGCGCCAACGCCTGACCAAGGTACAATTCCCTCCACCGACATCCGCAAGATGAGTGACCAAGAGCTCGTTGATCTTCTTCGGCAAATCGCTGATGAGCTCAAGCACCGTCACCCATAACTAGCAACATGCAAGCCGTTTCGTCATTCTATGACGGGACGGCTTTATTTTTGCGCAAGAAAAAACTAGGTTCGCTTTATAGCGAGCCGTCCTTTTTTGCAGAAAACCGAGCTCGCCGAGCTCTAAAAATCCCGCTACTATTGACTTTCTCTCCCACAAACTGCTAACTATAAGACTGAGCAGGTTCTTCTCCTGATAACTTGTTCAGAAACTTGATCGCTTGCCACTCCGAAGCCCTTGCCTGCGCAGGCAGGTTGGCGAAGGGTGGTTCCTGCTCCGACGTTCCGACCATTGCATCGGAAGTCGGAGTCCGACCGGAGCGTCGGACCTAAAATGAAAACTAACCTGTCCATAAGAGAAGCGGCCGCCTATCTTGGGGTTTCCCCAATCACTCTGCGCCGCTGGGAAAAACAAGGTCGCCTTTCCCCTCGCCGCACAAAAGGTAATCAGCGAAGATACGCTTTATCTGAACTGCGGTTTTTAAAATCCTTATCAAAGAAGAATAATTCTCAATCCGCTCCAGAATCCAACGAAGCCCTTTTGCGGACCCTGCTTTCCAAGATGGAGTCCGTAGAATCCAGGCTCCCGGCCACCGCTTCCGGCGGGGCGGCCGCCCTTCCCCATTCTCATTCGGCATTCGCAGGAATCCTGGTTTCCCTTCTCCTGCTGATTCTTTTGACAAGCGGTGCTATCACTGCCTATTTCCTGACCCCAGCCTCCTTCAAAAGCTCTCTTTTGAATCCCCTGGCTTCTTTCCTCCTTTCCGGCGGTGCTCGGGTGGAGGGAACGATGAGATTTCTTTCTACAATCTTCTTCGGGGAGACTGACCAATGGTTTATCACTCCCACCGGCGATGCTTCCTTTCGCAATCTCAATGCCTCCTCAATCACCGCCCACTCTGGGTCCTTCTCCTCCCTCACCGTTGACCGCTTGGAAGCAGGAACGCTCGAAGGAGCAGTTTCCTGGGAGAATGTTACCGAGAAACCGGTGATCCTCTCCTCCCTTGATAATGTTTCCAACAACGAAGGGAACATTGATCTTATTGCTGCCGGAAATATCACCATCACTCCCAATGATTCCACCAACACCATCACCTTCACCGTTCCCGCCACTGCCCAAGGATCAGGTTCCGGTCTCAACGCTGATCTTCTTGATTCCCTGGACTCTACCCAGTTTCTTCGATCTGATGTCTCCGATTCCTTTACCGCTGGAACATTAACCTTCACTGGTTCGACTTCGCTCACCATGAACTCCGGCACCACTCTTTCTCTTGCTTCCGGTTCCACTCTTTCTGTTTCCGGCTCTGCCTCCTTCTCCTCCCTAACTACTAACTCACTTTCTTCAGGTACTATCCTCCCTCTCACCGA
>Ga0155087_119_pt1 | contig 19234 bp, 21 predicted proteins | sample RifCSPhighO2_01_FD_106055 | JGI IMG/M metagenome (GOLD analysis project Ga0155087, IMG submission 106055) | candidate division WWE3 bacterium RIFCSPHIGHO2_01_FULL_48_15
TAAGATCTTGTGTATTAAAGGAGACGTGATTTGGTAGGGAATCGATCCGACTATTTTAGTGGCTAGGGTATAGCGACTAGGGTCTAGTTTGAGAATGTCCTCGTTGACGATCTCGACGTTTTTAGCACCTTTGAGATTTTCCTTAAGCTGGGGGATTAGGTCTTGATCAATTTCAACCGCAATGACTTTTCCCGCCGTTTTCGCCAGCCCTTTTGTTACTGCTCCTTCCCCCGCGCCAACTTCCAAAACAACATCGTTTTTGTCGATTCTTGCAGACTCAATAAGGTCAGAAACAACATTCTGATCGACCAGAAAATTCTGCCCAAGTTGTTTTTTGATTGATGACATTTGTATCTCAAGTATAATCAAAATGAAAGGGAGGGATATGTGGCCAGCAGGAAAGTGCTTTGGACTTGGACCATATTTGTTTGGGAGATCGCTTCCGAAGTTTACGAAGAGACAAAGAAGAGAAAGAAAAATAGGGAGACAATCAAGGATCTAAATCGGCTTGTCAGGAAGTTGATTCCAGAAATTCGGCCATTGCTTGGCAAGACTTATGAAGAGCAAAAGCAAATGGCCCAGGAACTTTTGGAAGAGCAGAGCCGGCTTAGTATTTCTCTTAAGGACGAGGAGACTTTTGTTGTTCAGGGTGTCGCAACCGCCGCCTTGAGGAAGATAGCTAACAGTTAATCAACGGCACCGTTTGGGTTTTGGCAACGGTGCCTTTTTTTGACGAGCTTTCGGTCTATCGTTAAAGAGCTCTCCAGGCGCATTTATTCTCCCAAAATCAAAACGTCGGTATACCTTGCGCTCCACCAACTTTGAGCAGTGTCTTCGAAGCCAAGATCAATTTCTTTGCCTTTGATCCCCCCGCCCTTGTCGGCCGCTTTGCAAGGCCCGTAGCCGGGGATATAGAAGGTAGAGTGAGGAGCAATGACATCTTGGTCAATAGCACAGATACCGCGAACGACGGGTTCGTTGGTAAAGTGCGTCCGGCCCGAGCATCCCGGGCAATTTCCGTCGTAGGAAGTAGCGCGAAAGTTTTTTAGGATGCAGTTATATCGGAAGGTAAACTCCTCCCCGTTGATAGTTTCGGTAATAATGCGCGGGTAGTTTAGTTTTATTCCCAAGCAATTGCTTTTTTCACCGAGGACTCGCGTGGGAGAATCTTTGAAGATAGGCGAACCCGGGTAAAAAGCAATTACCCCGGCAATAATTAAGAGGAAGATTGAATGAACAGCGCCCCTGGCGGCAATTTCGAGCATCTTAGGCGAAATCCTCGGCAAGTCCGGCAGATGTAGGTAAATGGTGGATAAAGTGTTCTTCCCCGATCTCCTGCAAAAAGCGGGAGGGGGTGCTGATCGCACGTGAGCCAAAGAAAAGCCGCTCGCGAGCAAAGCAAAGATGCAGCTCTTTTTGGGCCCGAGTCATCCCCACGTATAACAATCGGCGCTCCTCCTCAAGTTCTTCCTGATTTGTTAGTGAGCGGGAGTGGGGAAGAAGTCCCTCTTCTAGTCCGGTAATAAAAACGAAAGGAAACTCCAGACCCTTGGCGCTATGGAGAGTCATCAGTGTGACGAAGCCACGCGGATTAGGATGGGAATTGGACGGCATGGCTTCGCCATACCTAGCAATTCCGGCATGAGTATTGGTGCGTGGGCCGGAATTGTCGACCAGGGCAACGTGTTCCAAAAATTCGGCTAACGTACCAAATTCCGAAGCGACGGAACGCAATTCTTTCACATTTTCGATTCTCTCTTCTCCAACTTTTGTGCCGTCTTCAAGATATTTTAGATATCCAGTTTGCTCAAGAATTTTGTCCAGAATTTCAACCGGAGAAAGAGAAAGAAAATTTTCTTCTTTGCCAACCTCAAAAAATTTTAAAAGCCGCCTTTTGCCGATTTTTTCCGCTCGTTGCAAACTTACTCTGTCTTTCGGGTTGTGGATAAGCCGTAGGTAAGCAAGTACATCTTTGATTTCTTTTCTTTCGTAAAATTTAACTCCGCCAACAAGAATGTAAGGGATTCCACCGCGAATAAAAACTTCTTCAAGAACACGCGATTGGGCGTTTGTTCGGTAAAGAACAGAGAAATCGTGATAATTTTTTGCTCTTCCATCGGAGAGCATCGCTGTAATTTGGGCAGAGATGGAAAAGGCCTCCTCAAGCTCATTCTCCGCGGCGTAAAGAACGATCGGTGTGCCTATTTCATTTTCTGTCCAAAGCTCCAAAGGCAGGTGGGTACGGTTATGCTCGATGAGGGCCCGGGCGGCCAAGAGGATACTTTTTGTTGAGCGGTAGTTTTGGGCGAGGCGGAAGATTTTTGCTTTTGGATAATCTTTCTCGAAGCGCAGGATATTGCGAAAATCAGCTCCGCGCCAAGAATAGATCGCCTGGGACATATCTCCTACAACGGTTAAATTTTGATGCTCTTGAGAAAGAAGTTGGACAAAAAGATATTGGGCGTGGTTGGTATCTTGATATTCATCCACAAGGACATGGCGGAAGCGATTTTGCCATCTTTTTAAAACGTCCGGCTTGTTTTTAAAGAGGCGGACAGCCTCTCCAAGAAGATCGTCAAAATCCATTGCTTGCGCTTTTCGCAGTTCTTCTTGGTAGCGCGGATATATTTGGGCAACTGTTTCTTGGAAATATCCTTCAGCCAAAGAAGCATATTCTTGCGCATCAATCATTTCGTTTTTGGCACTGGAAATCGCGTTCAAAATTGACGCTGGGGCAAACTTTTCTCCAACGATTCCCACTTCTTCAAGAATATTTTTGAGGAGATCTTTTTGATCGCTTTCGTCGTAGATGAGAAACCCTGGAGGAATGCCGATTGCGTTCCCATCCACGCGGAGGATTTTGGCGCAAATGGAGTGGAAGGTGCCGATCCAAGTAGGTAACTCGGTAACCGGGTAATTGGGTAACTGGGCGGCTGGAAATGCAGGTTCTTCCCTAGTTACCTGATTACCTAGCAACCTAGTTATCCTCTCTCGCATCTCGTCTGCGGCCTTGTTGGTAAAAGTAACGGCAAGAATAGCCTCCGGTGGTGTTTTTAATTCTTTGATAAGATATGAAATTTTATGAGTCAGAACGCGCGTTTTTCCTGACCCAGGGCCGGCCACAACAAGCGAGGGGCCGTTGGCATAAGTTGCGGCTTCTTTTTGCTGGGGGTTAAGAGCGCCTAGTGGATCCATCCTGGATCAATCCTAACATAGGAAAAAATTTGACTTCTCATGTAATAATTAGCTCAATTAATTCTTCCATGAAAGGAGAAGAAAGGTGGGGGACCAGCAATCGGCCTCTGGCGAAAGAGTTCGTGTTGGTGAGCGGGCCTTCAACCGGATTTTTGCCCGCTTTTTGCGCGACATTGAGCCCGGCGATTTCACTTTGGTAATGCGTTTTAACCCACGGGGGAATATGGGTACTCGCTACGAAAGAAGTTGGAAGAGAGAACAAGAGGCAAATCTTTAAAAAGATTTCGCCCCTTTTTTTGTTGACTTTGAAAGAACTTACTTTAAAATAAGGTTCGAAATAACCCAGGAGGAGAAAAGATGATCGGAGAGATTTTGCAGTTGGCGGGGCAGTACTTTGTGTCAAGCTCCATGTGGGTTTGGAACTTGGTCGTAGTTCTGGTCACGGTCGGGCTTTGGATCCTTTGGCTATTTGTTGGCGGAGCCCTTTCCTTGCCGGTTCTTGTTCGGGTGGCTGGGTGGGTTACTAAGAAAATCGGCCACATCGATCCTGTTCCTGCAATGTTTGCTTGGACTTTTGTGCCAGTTGTTTTTTTGGTTTACGCTTATCTCTGGGCCGCTTCGGCCGTTTGGCTCAATCACAATGTCTTTGGGATTCCCGAAGGTACAGAGCACTTTGGAGTTTGGTCGTATGTGATGATTCTCTTTGTTCTTGTGATTGTGGGAATTAAGATGTCATGGAAGTGGGCGCTGGAGGAATAACGATCATCAGCCCCTGGTCTTTTTAGGATCGGGGGCTTTTTTTATCTTGCCCAGTTTGTTATTTTGGAACTAATGGCTGTAACGTTGCTTGATTTTTGGGCGGATTGGTGTCCGCCTTGCAAAGTGATGAATCCCACGATTGATGAACTAGAAAAAGAACTCGCCGGCAAGGTCGAGTTTGTCAAATATGATGTTGATCAAAATGCCTCCGCCGCGCAAAAATACGGAGTGATGTCCATTCCCACTTATGTTATTGAAAAGGACGGAAAAGAGGTTGCCCGAGTATCCGGCGCAAAACCAAAGGAAGAATTTAAACGTTGGATCGAAGAACACCTATGATCAAAGTTGCAATCAACGGTTTTGGGAGAATCGGACGAGCTTTCTTCAAGCTCGCCTTTGAGCGACCTGAGCTTGAGATTACCTGCATCAACGATTTAACCGCACCAGAAAATCTTGCCTATCTTCTAAGGTACGACACTGTTTACGGCCGTTACGACAAGACTGTTTCTGCAGGGGAGGATTTCTTAATTGTAGACGGTAAGAAAGTTCAAGTTTTGGCCCAAAAAGACCCAGCCCTTTTGCCCTGGGAGGAACATAAAATTGATGTCGTTGTTGAATCAACGGGTCGTTTTGCCAATTACGAGGATGCCTCTGCCCACTTAAAAGCTGGTGCAAAAAGGGTGGTAATTACGGCTCCTGCAGAAGGAGAGGTTCCTCATACGCTAATCGGTGCCAATGATGATGCTTTTGCTGCGGGACTTTCGCCAATTACCTCAGATGCATCCTGCACGACTAATGCTGTTGTGCCTGTTGCGGCAATTATGATGGAGAATCCGGGAGTGGTAAAAGGGATGTTAAATACAGTCCACGCTTATACCGCAACCCAAAACCTGGTTGACGGTCCAGCCGAAAAAGATCCTCGCCGCGGTAGGGCGGCCGCCCAAAATATAGTGCCTTCCTCAACCGGTGCGGCAGACTCTGTGATCAAATCCCTCTCTGCCTTAAAAGGAATTTTTGATGGGGTAGCGCTCAGGGTGCCTGTGGTTTCCGGCTCTATAATGGATTTTACTTTTCTTGCCAAGCGCCAAACCACAGTCGAGGAAATTAACAGCATTTTCAAAGAAAAGGCTAAAGACCCGCGCTGGGAAAAGGTTCTTTCGGTTACCGAAGAACCAATAGTTTCTTCCGACATCATCGGTGATACTCACGCCTCGGTTGTTGATCTTTCAATGACTCGCGTAGTCGACGGAGATTTGGTTAAGGTTCTCGCCTGGTATGACAACGAGTGGGGCTACAGCAACACTCTTGTCGAACATGTGATTAGGGTCGGTAGATTAGTTTCGTAACCAGCAACGCTTGCCGAACAACTCGCCAACCCTTCGGGCTTCGAAACAGGAGCGTAGGGTTTCCTTGCCCTGCTTCTTCCTGTTTCTTCGCAAGTTGGCTCAAACAGTGATCGGCTTCGCTTTTGCTGATTTCTTCAACTAACTACTCGTTACTCGATACTCGCTATTTCCGCTCCGCGGATGCGGAAGGAAAGAAGGTTCTCGAGCGTCTAGCGAGAGGTTCTTACTAGCTACGCGATACTATTTCCAGAAGCGCTTTTGCGCGAACCACCAGCCAGTGGCGGAAGAAAATCCAAATAATGATGGCGGCGATGCCTGTCCACCAAAAGTTGGATAAGATGGAAGTTAAAAGCGGTCGGTTTGTTCCCAAGAAGTATCCAAGCGATACAAAAAACCCTTTTCGTACAGCCGCCCCCACCACTGTGAAGATAAGATAATCCCGCCATTGTACTCGTAGAGCTCCCAACGCAACGCAAAGAAGAAGCCTTGGGTATGTGGCAAAGTAAATGAGGAATGCTTCAAACCAATGCCCCCTGTGAACGTACTGTTTTTTGAGTGCTTCGATCTCTTTTTGGAATCCAGAAATTCTAATCAGGTGATAGATTCCGCTGTGGCCAATGGCATAGTCGATTTGGTTTGCCAAAACGGCAAAGACAGTTGCGATTATCCAAACGAGAAAAACATTAAGTACTCCTTGGCTAGCGTAAAAGCCAGCGATCCATATTACTGTTGATCCTGGGATAAGCAGATCAACGATTGCGATATTTTCAATAAAGGCAGTAAAAGCGACTGCGCCGTAGCCGTAAGTTGCAAATATGGCTCCGAAAGCATCGATCATCCCGTCTATTGGAAGTTGGGAGACCATAAAATCAAATATACGCTATATTTTAGGTATGGTTTATGAGGTGAGGCGCTTTTCTTTCTCGGCTATCTCTTGGAAAAAAATTAGTTTCGGTTTGCTTTTTGTTCTCGCAACTTCAGTTGCTACGGCAGCAGGTTATACCGCCGTTGCCCTCTGGCAGCGCTATCTTGTTCCTTTGGAAAAAACGGAAGACAAGTATGTCGGTTGGCAGGTTTATTTTAATGAGCAATACGCATTGGGCTTACGTTATCCGGAAGATTGGGAAGTAAAAGAAGTAGCGAAAGAGTTTGTTGTCTTTACTTTCCGCGGAGCGGAAATTACAACCGAGCAAAGCGAGGACAGTACCAAAGCGCCGCGCGATTACATTACTCTTGAGGTGAAAGCGGCGGGGGATCGTCCTTCTACCGAGTGCGAAAACAACCAACTAAGCTGCAGTTTTTATACCAACGATATTTACGGAGAAAAAACAGCTAATCCTGAATCGGAAATAATTTTTTTCACCAAAGGTGGGAATGATTTTAGCTTTATTTTTCACAAATACGGCGAAGCCGGATTTGCTAGCTCCGCTGAAGGCGGGGCGTCCAAGTATGGCGATGCAGATTTTTCAAAAATCTTTGAGGATATGAACCAAAGTTTACGTTTCGTTACCGATGAGACTAATACGGGAAGCGGATCTTAACGGGAAAAAGGTTCTTGTTCGGGCAGATCTCGATGTCCCTATCGAAAAGGGGATTGTTGGAGAGGATTACCGGTTAAAAGCGCTTTTACCAACTCTTAAATATCTTCTTGAAAATGGAGCAAGTGTTTTAATCATCGGCCACCTCGGCCGGCCGGAAGGAAAGCCGGATCCTGCTCTTTCCCTTGAACCTGTCGCCAAAAGATTATCTGAACTGCTCGGGCAAAAAATCAAATTTTCCCCCGACTATTCACTAATCACTAATCACAATCGAGAGATTGCTAGGTTTGGCGTAACCAAGCCGTCCTATTCACTGGCGATGTTGGAAAACCTCCGTTTTTGGCCGGGAGAGGAAGCAAATGATCTGGATTTTGCTAAAAAACTTTCCGCCTTGGGCGATATTTACGTTAACGAAGCCTTTGCTTCCCACCGCGCACATGCTTCAATCGTTCTTGTTCCCAAACTTCTTCCTTCTTATGCCGGATTGAGACTGGAGCAGGAAATCTTACACCTTTCGGGTGTAATTGAGAATCCGGCGCGTCCGCTGGTTTTTATTCTTGGCGGAGCAAAAACAGAGATAAAAAAACCTCTCATCGCCGATTTTGCCAAAATCGCTGACAGGGTTCTTTTGGGTGGGTTGCTCATGTTTGACAAGGAGTTGGAGAAAATTCCCAATGTTGTTTTTCCAGTAGATTCTGCTGATGGCTCCGATATCGGTCCGGAAACAATCAAACTTTTTGCCTCCATAACTAAAGAGGCCAAAACAGTTGTTTGGAATGGCCCGCTTGGGATTTGGGAAGATAATCGTTTTGAACTGGGAACAAGGGCAATCGCCGAGGAATTGGCCCTTCTTCCCGGCAAGACAATTGTCGGTGGAGGAGATACGATCGCCGCAATTTCTGCTTTCGGGCTTCTTGACAAGATGAGCTACGTTTCTTTGGGCGGGGGAGCAATGCTGGAATTTTTAGCCGGCAAAAAACTTCCGGCTCTAGCCGCTTTGGGTTATTATTAAGAACTGATGCCAAAAATCCTCAAGGGAACGCGGATGGAGCGTTGTATCGGCTGCGGCTTATGCGAGCTTGTTGCCTCCAGAATTACCAAGAAAAAACATTCCTACTCCGATTCTTTTGTCCAAATCCGCAAAGCTGCCTCTGGCCAGCCGCATTTTAAAGCGGTAATTGATTACGGTCAAAAGACGGATTACCCGGAAGTTAGAGATATTTGTCCAGAGAACTGCTTCGATATTGTTAACGAATGAAAAATGCCCCAGATTATCCCAACGTTTCTCCATCTTAATCTCGCCGATCAAAACTTTGAAGTTAAGTCTTACGAGGAATTTGTTCCTAAAGTTGGGGGTTTGGGTTGGGCACTTTCTATTTACGAAAAGTTTATCGATGACGACCCAATCGTTTTTGCCATCGGCCCTTTGAGTGGGATTTTTCCCGGCGCGTCTAAAACGATTGCCGTTTTTAAGTCTCCCCAAACCGGCGGTCTAACTACTTCCCTGGCTGGCGGACATTTGGCAAGGTTTTTACGTTTTGCCGGTTATCAGGGAGTTTTAATTACAGGAAAAGCCCCCACTCCCGTTTTAGTTTCAGTTGATGAGGAAACAGCCGATTTTGGCGACGCAACTCCGCTTTTATCGCTGGAAGTTCCCAAAATCTTTGAGCAGATTTTTTCTTCGGAAGGAATTCCTGGCCGCCGCTCGGTTGTTGTAACCGGCCCCGCCGCTGAGCTTGGCTTCACCTATGCCCCCCTTTATCTTGATGAGTTTTTCTCCTTTCCCCGCGGAGGATTGGGGCGTGCCTTTGCCCAAAAGAATCTCAAAGGATTCGTCGTTTCCGGCACAAAAGGCGAGTTCGTCGAGAACGAACGGCGGTACAACGAAGTTTTTCTTTCATTAATAAAAAGTCTGAAAGGATACCGGGAACTTTCGCAGTTGGGAACTTTGCGTAATTTGACCGTTGAGAAGAAAATTTCCGGAGTTCCTTTTGAAAATCTTCGCGAGTCAAATTTTGAAAGTGACGAGCTTGCCGCCCCGCAGTTTTTAAGGGGTATTTTTGGAAAACGAGTTTCTTGCGGCGGTTGTCCTGTTGGCTGCATCCATCTTTTAAGATTTGGTGATAAGTACACTTTTTATGACTATGAAGGGGTAGTTTCTCTTGGGCCGCTTTTGGGATTGACCAAACAAGAAGATGTCGGGCAGTTGCTGGCGCGGGCGTGGGGCTTGGGTCTTGATCCCACCTCTGCCGGTGCAGTTCTTTCCTATCTCACGGAAAAGGAAAAGCTTGCTTTTGGAAATCTAGAGACTTACCGGGATCTTCTTACTGCTCTTGTCACATCCAACGAAGAATGGGCCCTTCAACTTAGATCGGGATTGCCGGATGAAGAGCAGGCTCTTACCGTTGGGGGAATGGAATTTTTGCCTTATTTCAATGGATACGCTTCAATTCTTTCCCAGATCCTCAGGTTAGGTGCAACAACGGAGGAAAATTGCGGGTTTATTCTAGATTTGGATCTTTTGCAAAAAGAAATCTCTGCGAAAGCAGTAGTTAACCAACTTGTTTTGGCCCAAGAGAAAAAGACCTTATCTGAGCTTTTAATCGGCTGCGGCTACCTGGCCAATGTTTATGAAGATCCCGGAGTAGCTTTTGGTGCGTTGGGGGCAACAGGAAGTTCTATCTCCCATGAACAGCTGCTTGCCGCAGCCAAAAGTATTTTCCGCCATAAACTGATGCTTCAGAAGCGTTTGGGTTTTGAGCCTTTGGATGTTAAAATCCCAGAGAAGTTTTTCCGCATCCCTACCCCTGCCGGTTTCTTGCAGAAAGATAAGTTGCGGGAGATGATTAAAATTTACGTCCATGATGTCTATGAACAGGCAAATTGATTTTGACAAAGGTGTAAAGAGAAGAAGTAGTAGAGGCCGCAGGGCGATCATTGCGGCGGGAATCCTTGCCCTTGTCGCCTCCGTCGGCATTATCCTGGCAAAGGTCGATCTTCTGTCTCCAATTTCTTTTGTTGCTCAGTTAGTCAGTCCCACTCAGCTTAAAGAGACGGATGGGAGAGTTAATGCCTTGATCCTTGGGCTTGATTCTCGGGGGGGAACCGGACTTCTTAATACTGATACGATCCTTGTTGGTTCTCTCTCAGTAACCGGAGAGGAACCGGTTCTTATTTCTGTGCCTCGCGATTTTTGGATAAGCCTCGCTCCTTATAGTTATGGGCGGATTAATTCTGCTTACAGCGTGGGTGGAACACAAAAAGATGGAAGTTTTGATGAGGGTGAGGGGGCAGAGTTCGCGAAAGGTAAAATTGAAGGGGTTTTGGGGATTCCTATTCACTACTTTGCAGTGATTGATTTTGAAGGCTTTAAAGAGGTTATCGAAACTGTAGGAGGAGTGGAAGTTTGTGTGGAACGGGCTTTTGATGATTATTCCTATCCTGTTCCCGGTCATGAATCCGATCCAATCATTTCGCGGCGTTACGAGCACCTCCACTTTAATTCTGGTTGCCAGTTAATGGATGAAGAAACTGCCCTCAAGTACGCCCGCTCTCGTACGGGGACAAATGGGGAGGGAAATGATTTTGCCCGTGTTCGTAGGCAGCAGAATGTGATCATGGGTGTAAAAGATAAAATATTTTCACTCAACCTTCTTACTGATTCAGGAAAAATTGTCAAGTTATATCAGCAGTTTTCCAAATCGCTTCGAACTAATATGACGCTTGGTGAACTTAAGCGTGCTTTGGAGATAGCTCAAAAGGTTGTCGACTTCGCCCAAGTTAAAAGTCTCGTCCTTGATCCAGATTCCCAGCTCGTTTACCACCCCGATCCCGCCTCTTATGGAGGAGCTTATGTTTTGGTTCCGACGGGGGGAAATTATGAGAAGATCCACAGCGCAATAAGGGGCCTCCTTTTTGTTGGGAAAACTGATGCGGAAGCCCAAAGCGAATGATCCTACTTCGTTGCGCTAAAACTAACTACGCGGGATCATCCTGCAAAGCCGGAGGCGACGTAGGATGATCTTTGTTTTTCATGGCGATAATCAAATCAAGCTGCGGGAAGAATTTTTACAGCTTAAAAAAGAATATGACGAATCTAGGTTTTGGGAAAAAGAATTGAGCTTGCTGCCCTCCTACCTTTCTTCTCCATCGCTGTTCTCAGCTGGAAAAAAAGAACTTATCGCAATTGAGGATCCAAAGCTGGAAGAGCTGGGAGAAATCCAGAGCGCAAAGACCGAAAAAGATGTTGTTCTTCTTTTTTCCCGGCGGCTCAGCGGGCGAGACATTGCAAAATTAAAAGGGATGCGGATAGCTACCTTTTGGGAAGATGTTCCTAAAAATGTCTTTCCATTTTTAGATGCCCTTGCCGCAAAGGAGAAGGGGGCGGCAATTGTGGCAATGCGCAGTCTTATTCGGGCAGGTGCCGATCCAGACTTCTTACTCAAAATGGTTGGTTGGCAACTGCGTAACTTGATCCGCGTGCGAGGGGGGGCAACTGCCGGGATTTCTCCATACGTAATAAAGAAATTTGAAAAATTCACTAAAAATTGGAGTACTGGCGATCTGCGCCAAGCGATTTCACTGCTTCTTGTTGAAGATCTTCGTCAAAAAAAAGGAAAGAAAACCCCGCTTGAATTTTTGGTAAATAAGTTAACGCAGAGCCTCAGTTCTTAAGTTTGGATTAAGCGGTTCAACCGAACGATTATTGAAATTTGGCCGGCTTGGGGAACTAACTAGGTCAAAAACAAACCAGGCAATCCACACGATCAAAGTCACAACAGTTAGGACGGCAGTTAGCGTGAGTTGTCTATTCATGGGAGGTAGAACGATTTCCCCTCGATTGTAGTTGTAGTAACCTCGTTTCCTCCCTCACTTCTTCGGGTAGCTTGGATCCCCTCAAATCTAATTAACCGATCTTTTTCCAGTGAGCGTAAGAAATCTGATAAGCGTTCTTCTGGACCAGAGACGGAAAAACTAAAAGCTTCTGATCCGATTGTTCCTAAAGCATTTCTTTCTCGGAAAAAAATGGAAGTAATACTCATTCCCCCCCGTCCTGCATCAAGTGAAAGTTCCTGAAGAAGCTTGGGTTGGGAAGAATCACTGGGGATGGCATCCTCGATTTCTTCAAGTCGATTGGAGACAATGGCAAAATTCTTCTTTGCTTCCTCGAGCGCAGCAAGCTTTTGGATAAGCGCCGCTTCGTAAGTCCTTCCTTTTTCAAGTTCTCCGTAGATATCAAAAGTAGAGGAGGCAAGAGGCAGAACCCCGAAAAATCCAAAGAGAACAAGAAAAGTAGAGGAGAGTGTAAAGAGCATTAGTTCCCAGCGTTGAGTAATCAGGAAAAATCCCCTTTTAATATCTATCATTTGATCATCTGCCTATCTAAGACTAGCCCCATCGTAAAAGAAAACTGGCCTTCAGCGTTAAGAGCGCCGCCGGTAATCGCCGCTTCTTTGATCGATTCGTCTTTAAGGATGCGGTCGACGAAAAGAGCAAAATCAATTGCTTGAGATGTTTGCGCGGAGATGGTCAGCTCATCTTCCTTAATAGATATGCTGTTTATCGTGGTTGTGGCTGTTTTAAGACTGTAAAGCTTATCTATTGCGCAAGATGAGCAGAGGTCATCTTGGACTTGTGACATTATGGCAAGCTTTGCTTGGACGTTGCGAAATTGCTGCTCAAATTCCGCCTCGGCGGCAAGAGCACCTTCTTTTTCACGAACGGAAACGTCAAGAGCGCGGAGATTCAGCTCAAGACTAGCGCGAAAGGAAGATAGGATAAGGAATAGAAGCTCTAAAGCAATAAGAAGAGGGATTCCTATTCTTTTTGCCCAAAAGATGAAAAATTTTTCCCAACCTGCAGGGGTTGCCGGGGGAAGAAGCTCAATTCCCAATCTTTTGGGAGGTAGTTTACCGGATCCTTCCATTATTTAACCTTGCGGCTTATGGAGCTTTTTATTCTCGCTGCCCTCCCTTTGGAAAAAATGCCGCGCTTGGACGCTTTATCCACCGCTTTAAAGATGGTTGGGAGCGTTTTCGCGGTGGCCGGGCCACGGATCAACTTTTCCAGCCGCTCGGAAATTCGACGATTTTCGGCTTCTCGCTTTTGATTTTTCCGTAAGTTTTTATTAGCGCTTTTAAGATGAGGCATTTCTTGGTTATTTGGTTATCTGTTTGTTTAGTTTTTTAGTTAACCAAACAACCAAACCACCGAAAAACTAAATCACCAGTCCTGTCATATGTTAGCATTTTATCGCATGTTTCTTCTTCGGATCAGAGATAAAATCCAAGATTTTTTTGCTGCCCGGCAAGTTGACATTCTTTCCGCGGCGATGGTCCTCGCCGCATCAGTTCTGGTTTCGCGAATTTTAGGGTTAGTGAGGGATCGTGTTCTTGCGCATTACTTTTCCGGAGAAGAGATTTCACTCTACTTTGCGGCCTTTCGCATCCCTGATACTCTTTTTGAAATTCTTGTTTTCGGAACCTTATCTGCCGCCTTTATTCCAACTTTTATTTCTTACCTCTCTCGCGGCAGGCAGAAGGAGGCTTGGACGATCGCCGGTATCGTGATGAATCTTTCTTTGGCAGCTTTTGTTGTACTTGCGGCGGTAGTTTTTTTCTTCGCTGATTCCCTGTCCAAGTTTCTTGCGCCCGGATTTTCGCCGAGCGAGATTTCTTTGATGGCTCAGCTGACCAAAATTCTTCTCCTTGTCCAAGGTTTTTTTGTTCTCTCCTTCTTTCTTAATGGGGTTCTTAAATCCTACCAGCGATTTTTGATTCCGGCGATTTCTCCGATTTTTTATAATTTGGGAATCATTGCTGGAGTTGTTTTCTTAACCCCAGCGGCGGGAATCTTTGCCCCCGCTTGGGGAGCGGTTTTGGGAGCCTTGCTTCACTTTATCCTGCCTCTCCCTTTCGCTATCCGATTTGGATTTCGCCCTAATTTTTCTTTCGATTTTTCACATCCTGGTGTGAGCAAAATTTTACGGTTGGCCGCCCCGCGCGCAATTGAGCTTATCGCCCTGCAAATTCTTAAGGCCTCCGATCTATTTTTCGCCTCATTAATTAGCACGGCCTCTTATGCTTATCTCACTTTTGCCCAGCACTTGGAAATGATTCCCGTTTCACTTTTTGGCTTATCGATGGCGGAAGCTTCTCTGCCGGCTCTTTCTTATAAGCGCGGCAAGAACGATTTCAAACGAACCTTCTTCCTTAGCTTTCGACAAATACTTTTTCTGACATTGCCGATAGCGGCTGCTTTTATCGTTTTGAGGATTCCTCTCGTCAGATTGGCTTTTGGTGCGGCCCGTTTTACTTGGGACTCAACTGTTCTTACCGGTTATACGCTCTCGGTGTTTGCCATTGGAATTTTGGGTCAGGCGCTAACTTTATACTTTGTGCGCGCTTTTTACGCCCTTGGGAACACAACAATTCCTGTGACAATCGGGGTGGCAGATGCTTTTTTCAACGTTGCTCTTTCGGCTTATTTCGTTTTAATCCTTAAGCTTCCTGTTTGGGGATTGGCCCTTGCCTTTGCAATCGCCGCTTTAATCCAAGCCTTGGTTCTGGGTGTTATTTTGGCGCGATGGCTAAAATTTTCCTTGATCGAATTTCTTGCTCCGCTTCTTCGAATCGGACTGGCTGCTTTTGCCTCCGGATCAGTGATGTACCTTCTTCTTAAAATTCTTGACCGTTCGGCGTGGGATAAGCAATTTCTTTTCCTGGGGAAACTGGCGCTTCCTGAGCGATGGGAGATTTTTGTTCTTGATACTCGCTACACGGTTAATTTGCTTATCCTCACAGTTGTAGTTGCTTTGGTTGGATTTGTCGTTTATTTTGCCGCCTGCCGGCTGTTTGGTGTAAAGGAGCTCGCTATTTTTGATCAGATTTGGAATCGATTGCCTCGTTTAGGCAAAGCCCATGCTCCCGCCCAGATCTCAGAAGATGAGCATTAGGAATTTTGCCATCATTGCCCACATCGACCACGGCAAATCAACCCTGGCCGACCGGCTGATGGAATTTACTGGAGTTCTTCCTCCAATCGCCAAGTTGTCCAGTCGTCTAGATGCTCCTCGCATTGACCGCATGGAACTTGAGACTGAGCGGGGAGTGACCATTAAGCTCAAGGCGGTCCGTCTCCCCTATACCCTAAACTCTATACCCTATACCCTGAACATGATCGATACTCCCGGCCATGCCGATTTTTCTTACGAGGTTTCACGTTCTTTGGCAGCCTGTGAGGGTGCTCTACTTTTGGTCGATGCAACCCAAGGTGTTCAAGCCCAAACCATTTCTCACTTGGCAAAGGCACAGGAACTTGGGTTGTCTGTGGTTGGCGTGATAAATAAGATTGATTCTCCGCTTGCAAAAATCGAAGAGACAGAGAAGGAAGTAAGAGTATTGGGAATCGATGGAGAGATTCTTGAAATCTCTGCCCTTCGAGGAGAGGGAATTGAGGAAGTATCCCAATCGATTATTGCTCGGATTCCTAACCCGAAGGGTTCGGTTGCCGATCCTTTTCGGGCTCTTATTTTCGATTCTTCTTACGATCCTCATTTGGGGATTATCGCCTATATTCGGGTTTTCGATGGGTCAATCCAATCGCCCAATCGTCCGGTCATCCGTTTCTTAGGTGCTGGCTTGGAAAGCAAGATTAAAGAACTGGGTTATTTTTCACCAGATCGAAAGCCGACCGAGAGTTTGTCTGCCGGCGAGGTCGGTTATATTGCGACAGGCCTTCGCGATCCATCAGCAGTTCGAGTCGGCGACACCGTTTCCCTAGTTACCCAGTTACCTAGTCACCTAGTTATCCAACTGCCTGGTTATCAATCCCCGCAGTCTTTTGTCTTTGCATCCTTTTTCGCCCTGAATGCCCAGCTGCCGGAATTTCGGCATGCTTTGGAAACCTTGCGCTTGGAAGAGCCGGCAATTTCACTTGAAGAAATTTCATCCACGGCTTTTGGTCGCGGTTTTAAGATCGGTTTCTTAGGCACCTTCCACTTGGAAATAGTTCGCGAACGCTTAAAACGGGAATTTGGTTTGGAACTTGTTGTAACCAAGCCTGCGGTTTCCTTCCGCGACCTGGAGGAAGAGCCTTGGATTAAGATTACGATTCTTGCACCGCCGGAGTATGTTTCTGCGGTGACAAGGTCTCTCCTTGTCAAACGGGGGGTGATCCGCGAGACAGGGAGTTTTGGGAACCGGTTGAAAATAACGGGGGAGCTGCCACTTTTAGAATTCGTCGGCGGTTTTTATGATTCTCTAAAGAGTGCAACTTCCGGCTACGCATCCTTGTCTTGGGAATTTTTGGGATACCGGCCGGCGGATTTAGTTAATTTAGAGATTTTAATAAATGGTCGGTCGGTCGAAGGTCTTGCTGAAATTGTTCTTCGTGGTGAAGCAGAAAGTGCGGCAAGGGAGAAGCTGGCGAAGTTAAAAGAAATCTTGCCAAGAGAGCAGTTTTCTTACGCAATTCAAGCGGCGGTCGGTGGAAAAATAATCGCCAGGGAAGATGTTCCCGCGTTTCGGAAAGACGTCTTGGCCAAGCTTTCCGGCGGCCACGTCGAGCGCAAGCTGAAAAAATTGGGTGAGCAGAAAAAGGGTAAAAAGCGGCTGGCTAAGTTTGGGCGAGTCGATATTCCTCCAGAGGCTTTCTTAGTTTGATGCCACTCCGTAGCTTTACGCGAAGGGTGGTTGACTTCTTAGCAACCCTTCTTATAAACTGACAACTGGTGGCTGAACTAACTGATCGGCAAATCCAAATTCTGAAAGCGATTATTGAAGAGTTTATTGCTGTAGCAACTCCTGTTGGTTCAGGAGTGCTGGCCGAGAAGTATGCGCTTGATTTTTCTCCGGCAACAGTTAGAAACGAGATGGCTATTCTTCACCGCGAAGGTTTTATCGAAAAACCTTACTCATCAGCGGGGAGGACGCCAACAGAGTTGGGACTGCGTTACTACCTTACCTCCCTCATGCAAGAGCAGGATTTGCCTGTTCTTCAAGAAGTTGCCGCCAAGCAGCGTTTATTCCAGTATCGTGAAAATCCTCAGCGCCTCTTGAGAGAAGCGGCTCTGGCACTTTCGGAAGGAGCCGGGTATCTTGGGGTAATTACGACTCACGATGGTGCGGTTTTTAGTGCTGGGGCTCAGCGGATCCTGGAACATCCGGAATTTTTCGACATCAATATTACCCGAGCAGCTCTCAATCTTTTGGACAACTGGGACCTACTGCATGATCTTTTCTCCCGCGCTGCCGAACCTAGGGCAATTACCGTTCTTATTGGGAAAGAGATTGGGCTTGCCAATCTAGAGCAAGTTGGATTAGTTTTTGCTCACTGGGGAGATGAAACAAAAGGCGGAGTTGTAGCCGTTATTGGTCCCTCGAGAATGAATTACGCAACCGTTGTTCCTCATGTTAAACATTTTGCTCAATTACTTACCGAGCTTCTTGGCTCCTCTTAATTTTCTTTCTCCTCTGTTAAACTTGAGTTATGGAACTTCTTCCCAAAGAAGCGCGCAAAGACATCCAGGCAATAATTAATGAGGCTGAGCGCGAGCTTCCTATCATCGAGAAAGAAGCGGAAAATCGTTGGTTTTCTCTGCCGCGCTTTGAGCGTAAACTTATCACTTTTTTAGTTTCCTTTGCCTTCGTGCTCGGGTTGGGTTCCTACTTTTGGTTTTATTTCCTCCCTCAGAAAGAGGCAGAGGCGATCGCGCAGCGATTGCGCCCGCTTTTGGTCGAAACACAATCTAATTTGGATAATACTCATCGCGAAATTTCTGGTCTTTTTGAGTTAGTAAGCGGGGAAAAGGTTCCCCAGTCGCAGACTGCGGGACTGGATCTAGGAGAGGTGGCGCAGAACTTGAAGGGCCGCATTGCGGGCGCGCAAAACGTTTCCAACTTTTACGACTTCCTTCTTGTCGCAAGGAACGATTTGGTTAATGCTTCACAAAAAGTTGTTGAAATTGAAAGCGAAGGTGTTGCGGAAGCTAGGGCGATTCGAGAGAAAGCAGTTTCCAGTAGGGTAGCGGCGCAGCGTGCCCAAGATTCCCTTTCTCTCCTCCTGCAAGAGGCCACATCGATTTTTCCTTACCCTTTGCTTGAGGCAGGCAAAAATCTCGATGCAGTTTTTTCTTTATCAAACTCCTACCTTTCTGAAGCAAAAAGAACGGCCAATTTTTATGTTACGGTTTCGGAGGTGCAGGTTGATCTTGTCCCAACGACCGTTTCTCTAGTAACTCTTATTCAGGAGGTTTCCTCATCTTCTGCGCCCTCGATTTATTTAGGCAAGATTAGGCAGCTTTCTGGAACAGTAGTCGTTTTTAGAGAGAAGATTTCTGCTCTCGGTGAAGCTCTCCCCGTAGGCATGGATGCTCTCCATGAAGATAATCTCTCTGTTTTTACGCTTCTTGAAGGTCTTCTTATGGAAGCGGCGCAAGCAGCTGCGCAAAACGATCCTGCCCGGCTTGATATTGCCGTGACACAATTTGAAGTTGAGCTGGAGGTTTTGGCTACTCGAGCCAAAACTTATGAACTTAATTTTTGGCAGAAGACTGCAGTTCTCAAAGGGTACCCAGAGATCTCAGCTGGTTATCAGACTTCCTTAGATGAGCTTGGGAGTTTTGTTCAATAGATTAAAGAGACTGAAGGCTTAGCTTGCGTTCTTCCCTCCCGTTTCATCTGATTTTTCTTCTTTTTTCTTTCGTTGCAGCAGATTAATCAGTCGAGGGATTCCAAATTTGTTTCTTCGTCTGCTGTGGTGGTTCTTAATTTTCTCCAGGGTATTTTCCAAATCTTTCTTGGCTTTACCTTCGGCTTCTTCAATTTTTCGCCCCAGCTCATGCTCCATCTGGCGTAGCCGTGCTTCGTCACCGCCCTTGAGAACCTCTTCAACTGCCTGATCCAGGTCTTTTTCGACTTGGTCAGCCGTTCGTTCGACTTCTTTCTCAACCTTTTCAACGTCGGCAATCACATGTTCATCGAACTTCCGCTGCCTGCGCAGGAAGCGGATGACTAAGATGATCAGGATGATTACCAAACCTATAAGGAAGGTATAAACCGCCCACCCCGGGAAGGTCATGCCAAAGAGGGTCACCGCCCGAGGATCCACCGTAAAGGTTACTTTGACAGCGGAACTTTGGATCCCGTTTTTGTTGGTTGCAACCGCTGTAATCTGATAGGTTCCCGGCCTTAAGAATTCGGGGTAGGTATATTGGAAATTGGAACTGCTTTCGATCCGAACGAGGAATGTGTCATTGAGGTAGAGATCAACCCAGCCTGGCGGTGCCGTTCCTTCGATGACTAAGCTCTCCAAGAGGGGAAGGAAAGAGCCGTCCGGCGGGCGGGTAATTACTGGTTCCTCTACGTCGGCAACATTGAGAGTGAGTGAGCTGTCGGT
>Ga0155087_124_pt1 | contig 18341 bp, 17 predicted proteins | sample RifCSPhighO2_01_FD_106055 | JGI IMG/M metagenome (GOLD analysis project Ga0155087, IMG submission 106055) | candidate division WWE3 bacterium RIFCSPHIGHO2_01_FULL_48_15
GGTTGACCTGTATTCCTCCGCCAAGTCAAACGCAGCAATCTGGAACTGCCTTCCCCAGAATTGGGCAGCGTAAATGTTATTGAAGAATGTTCCAATCGAACCTAGACTTGAGCCCCCGCTAAAAACTCCGCCGGAGGTTTGAGAACACGCGGCGTTTGCGCATTTAACTGTTTTGAGATATCCAAAAGTACCGTAATAGTAAGAAACAAAAGGCAATCCGTCGGTAGAAATTGCGATCCTCGGATATTGTCCTACGCCGTTATCCGTGTCCACGGTTGTAATCTTGTTCCCCGAAGAACAGTCAGGTTTTCCGCACTTAACAACCTTCAAATCCTGACCGGTGATTTGATAATAAGCTGCAACAGGCAATCCATCCGAGCCGACTTTTATTGAGTTTTGAGAACCTGTATCTGTTGTGCTGTCTATAGCAGTCACTGTATTACCCGAAGAACAAGCAGAGTTTCCGCATTTAGCTATTTTAAAGATGTTGCCCGTTGTTACAGCAGTATAAGAAATTACAGGTAGTCCGTCTTTTCCAATTGCAACGGACGTCTCTGTTCCAGCATTATTTCCAATTCCAGTATCAACCAAAGTATTAGTGTTGGCTGATGAACAATCGATCTTTGCACATTTACTTACACGTAAACCGTCTGTAGCATCGACGTAAACAACAAAAGGAAGACCGTCCGTTCCTACAGTGATGGAAGCGCTATATCCAATATTATTCCCGTTTGTAAAAACCACGGATTCGGTATTTCCGCTTGAACAAGATACGTTTCCACAATGGACGACCGAGGTGCAAGTTACGCCTACGTTACATCCTGAAGGAGCAATGTGAGCAATTATCGGAAGCCCATCAACCCCGATAGCAATTGCAGAGTATTGTCCCCCGCCCGTTATTGGGCTTATTGTGTTTCCTGAGGAGCAGGAGACATTTCCGCAGTGAGCCACTTTGTCATTAGCTTGATCGGCAGCATAGGCAATTACAGGTAATCCGTCTGATCCAATTGCAACCGAGGCATATTTCCCCACATCGCCTGGTGAGTCTATCGTTGTGGTTGTGTTTCCGGAGGAACAGGCAGAATTTCCGCAATGCGTTACCTTTAGATTTTTATTAGTTACATCATAATAAGCAATGATTGGAAGTCCATCTGCACCGATTACTGTGGAGGGGTATTGTCCGGTATCGGTATTAGTGTCCACTTGTGTTATCGTTTGACTCGATGCCCCAGCGGTTGGAGAAGCATTAGGAACAAGGTTGTTGAAGATTTTAACTGTTCCGTCTGATTCGACTCGGACTCTCTCCGTACCGACGGTTCCGGCAAAGATCCTCACCACCCCATCTGCAGTCTCTGCGGCGATGTCGATTGTATTTAAAGAACTGTTGCCATCGCCAACCCAGCCGATTCTGCTGTCTTGATCGTAAAATTCGATGAACGGTCCTGCCGCCACCCCGTCGCTGTCTGAGTCTTGGATCCTGATTTGACCGTTGGTTGATGAAACGTGAAGAGCTTTTTGAGGATTGGTTGTCCCAATTCCAATGTTTCCAGTGGGAGTGACATTGAGAGCTTCAGTACCGGAGGTACCTTCCAAGATCCTTAGGTTTCCTTCAGAGACTCCATCGGTCTCTTGGATTGCCAGTCTCCAGTCTCTGGCGGTGGTGGTTTCTGAGGATAGAGAGGAAAGATGGAGAGAGGTTGGTCCAAGGTAAAGGTCTCTCCAGCGAAGAGAGGAGGAGCCAAGATCGTAAGTATCATCGGCCAGAGGGAGGATGGTGCCGGAGGAGATTCCCGAGGAAGCAGTGAGCAGTCCGGCGGAAGTAATCGTTCCCCCTCCGGTGGTGACAATATTTCCGGAGGTGGAGATGGAGATGTTTGAAGCAAGATCAGCTCCCACGATCGTTCCATTGAGAATGTAATCGCTGGTGATTGAGCCGGTGGGAAGGGAGAGGGAGGACCCTTCGACTACGCTCAGGGTAGTTCCGGAAGTGAAAGTCAGCGTTCCGGAACTAAAGGAATCGGAGGTGTCGGAACGAAGGAACTGGGAGGAATCAAGGGAGTCAAGAAGATCAGCATCTAACCCCGAACCTGATCCTTGGGGAGTGGCGGGAACGGTGAAGGTGACGGTGTTTTGGGAATCGTTGGGGGTGATGGTAATGTTGCCGGAGGCGATAAGATCAATGTTCCCTTCGTTGTTCGTAACATTATCTAAAGAGGAGAGGATCACCGGTTTCTCGGTGACGTTCTTCCAGGAAACTGCTCCTTCCACCGTTTGGGCGGTTAAGGTAGAGGTTGTGAGGGAACTGGTTGTTATTGAGGAGGCAGTGATTGATCCTGCTTTCAGGTTTCGAAATGAAGCATCTCCCAGGGGAGAAATAAAGTAGTCGTCGGTCTCGCCGAAGTAAAGGTAAGCGAGAAACCTCATCGTCCCCTCTACCCGAGCTCCCCCTGAAAGGAGGAAGGAAGCCAGAGGGGAAAGCAAGGAACTCTTGAAAGAAGCGGGGGTTAAGAAATAAGCAGAAACCGCTCCCCCAACTAAAAAGAGAAGGAGGAGGAAAGAAAGGATAACTGCGGAAAATGCCGGATGGGAATGAGCAGCTGGAGAAACAGCTGGTGATGGGTTGAACAGCCCCATTTCTTTAAAGATCTCGCTCATTTCTTTAATTTCTTCGAGCGTATAGCGGCGAGCGTTATGTGAATTGAGTGAGGCAGGTAAAGAAAGTGAAGGAGGTGAAGGAGGGGAGGAAGCGGTTTTGCTAATTTTTTCCTTCTGTTCCAGAAATACCTCGATATTGGCAAGAGAATAACGCCGTTGTCCCCCATCTGTTCGGGCTGGAGAAAGGATTCCCTGCTTATCCCAACGCCGCAAGGTTTCAGGAGAAATGCCTAAGATTTGACTAGCTTTGGAAATAGAAAGAAATTGAGTTTTTGGCCCCACTTCGCCAAGGCTTCGAGGGGCTGGCAGGTTATTGGGCATGAGCAGGTTCTGACTAAGTTTGGCAAAAAGATGGGCTTAAAATCAAGCCCTAGCAATTTATCTATGCTAAATTGGAGATCATGGATTCTTTGCTATTTTCCATTCTAATTGCTTCTTCAATTGCTTCCATTGTTGATTTGGGAGGTCTGGTTCTATTTTGGGATTATGCTCGTTCGCGCCGGCTTATTTACCTTATTCTTTCCTTTGCGGCGGGAGTCCTCCTGGCTGCGTCTTTTGTTGAGATTATCCCGGAAGGGTTGGCGAAAGAGGCAAACCTTCTTTGGGTTTTGGCTGGTTTTGGGCTTTTCTTTGTCATCGAGCGTGGGATTATTATTCACCAATGCCGGGATGAGTATTGCGATGTGCATGCCGGTTCCTATCTTATTGCCATCGGCGACACTGTCCACGATTTTCTGGATGGAGTAACGATTGCGATCTCATTTTTGGTTTCTTGGGAATTAGGTTTGATCGCCACCGCAGCCGTGATCTTGCATGAAATCCCATCCGGCTTCGGTTCATTTGCCGTGCTTTTGGCAGGTTCGGTGAGCAAACGCTTTCTCTGGGTTGCCATTGTTGCGTCCTCGGTTGCCGCCCCGATTGGGGCGTTGACCACTTATCTTCTTCGCGGATTGATCGAGCCGTGGTTAGGAATGCTGCTTTTGGCGGTGGGAGGAGGATTTATCTACATTGCGGCGGTGGATCTTATTCCAGAGACTCACCACGATACCTCACGGATCCGCTCAGCTTGGCACCTTGTCCTTTTTGCTCTAGGTATCGCTTCGATTTATCTGATAGAATCGATAATTTTAAGGTAAAACAAAATGGTTAAAGAAGTAATCAGCGGGCCAATTTACGACTGTATCGTTTTAGGCGCCGGCGCTGCCGGGATGACTGCTTCCATTTATCTTTCCAGGTACAAGCTGGATCATATAATTTTTGGGGAAATTCCTGGAGGACAGTTTGTCGATGCCACTATCGTTGAGAATTATCCTGGATTTATCTCCATTACTGGTCCGGATCTCGTTCAAGCTTTTCGAGAGCATGTCGAATCTTACGGGACCAAAATCCAGCAGGAGAGGATTGGGGAAATCATCCGCGATGGGGAAATTTTTCTGGCAAAAGACGGTAGAGGAGAAACCTACAAAGCAAGGTCTATTCTCCTTGCTTTAGGCGCAAGACACCGCACCCTCAACGTCCCTGGGGAAGATAAATTTCTTTCCAAAGGCGTCTCTTATTGCTCAACTTGTGATGCCCCACTTTTTAAAGGTAAGGATGTCGCCGTTATTGGTGGGGGAGATTCGGCGGTGACGGCGGCCATCCATATCGCCTCATATGCCTCGAAAGTTTATATTATTCACAGGAGAGGGGAGTATCGGGCTGCGCCGCACGAAGTGGAAAAGATGCGCTCCTTGCCAAATGTTTCCGAAGTCCTCAATAACACGATTGCCGAGATCCAAGGGAAAGATTTTGTAGAGAAGATTCTCCTCTCCAGCCCAGTTACCCAGTTACCTAGTCACCCGGTTACCTTGCCTGTTCAGGGCGTTTTCGTCGAAATTGGGCTAATTCCAGCTTCCTCCCTGGCCAATGTTCTGGGAGTTGAGCAGACAGAAGATGGGTATATTAAAGTTAACCCCAGAATGGAGACAAATGTCACGGGCGTTTTTGGCGCCGGAGATTTAACTCTCATGCCCGGTGCAATACCCTTTCGCCAAATCGTTAATTCTGCCGGGGAAGGGGCGGTTGCCGCGGCCTCTATCTACGAGTTTTTAAGAAAACAACCACCCGTTCCCGATTGGGGTTAAAAACCAAATTCCTCTGGATAAATCAGCAGACTTAAAAGATTGATAGCAAGGATTTGAGAGTAGTTTTGGGACTTTTTCAATGCCCACTTCGTTAATGCTTTTTAGCTTTTACTTTTTTGCCTAAAATTTAAATCATTTAGGCAATTTTTCGCATGAGTTTAAAGTTTTGATGGTAGACTAAATTGATAATGAACAATTTAGCAAAGACTAAAAAGCGAGTTGCTGTTGGCCTTTCGGGCGGAGTTGATTCGGCCGTTGCCGCCGCCTTATTAAAAAAAGCCGGCCATGATGTCGTGGGGGTACATTTGTATTGTTACGACGAGGGGCCTTGGTGCACCGCCAACGAAGATCGAGCAAGCGCTGTTCGCGTTGCTCAACATTTGAATATTCCAATTTTAATTTGGGATTTGCGAAAAGAGTACAAAGCTAAGGTTATGGGGTACTTTTTTGACGAGTATAAGGCTGGCAGAACTCCAAATCCGGATGTAGTTTGCAATCGCGAAATTAAGTTCGGGATTTTCTTAAAACGCGCTCTTGAAGAACTTAGGGTTGATTATGTGGCGACGGGGCACTACGCCCGCCTGCGGCGGGAAGTATCAAGTAGCAAGTTGCAAGTAACAAATAAGAAAGACATTCATGGGGAACCAAAAACAAAAGTTCCCCCCCACTCGCCACTAGCCACCCGCTACTCGCTACTTTCTGGTCTTGATAAGACCAAGGACCAAAGCTATTTCTTGTACACTTTGACCCAAAAACAGCTCGAACACATTTTGTTTCCAATTGGAGATTACAGGAAGGAAGAGGTGCGAAAGATGGCTATAGACTTAAAATTGCCAAATGCTAAGCGCCCAGACTCACAAGGGATTTGCTTTATTGGTCCGGTGCCGGTTTCCAAGTTTCTTCGCGAAAAAATACCAGCCAAAGTTGGTCCCGTTGTTGATACCAATGGCCAAACTATTGGTGAGCATGATGGCGTTTGGTTTTACACAGAGGGACAAAGACATGGATTTTCTATCTTTAAGTCTTTGGGCTTGCCTATGTACGTAATTAAGAAGGATGCTCTCACAAACACTTTGATAGTAGGCCGCGGTACAGAATCTAAGGTACGCGAATTTGAAGTCGAAAAACTGCACTGGATTAGTCAACTAGAGGATAGTGAAAGAATGCAGGCGAGTGTGCGCATTCGCCATCTCGGGGAGATCATGCCCGCAAGGCTCTCGTCTTTGGATTCCAAACCATTCGCTGTCCCGCTTCCTGCGGGAATAGCGATCTCTGATCGCGTCCTTGTCACTTTGGCTGAGCCAACGTTTGGTGTTGCCCCCGGCCAAAGCGCCGTATTTTACAGAAGTGATGAAGTTCTAGGCGGCGGGACAATTGGTGGTGTTATGATTAACCAGAAACTAAAAGTTGGAGGGAGAGATGATTCCCGAAGTCGCTGATCTGAGGACAGGTACACCTCTTACGGTTTGGGTTTTTTGGGAGGATGGCAAGGAATCTAGCCATGTTTTGGAAAGGGCCGATCACAGCGTGGGAGTCCCTGTTTATCACACCGTTTGCGGACTAACTTTCCGATGGGGGCAGGATGAGACTGGGCCGTTTTTGCTTTGGCACGGTTGGTACATTTTCAAGCTTAGCTCTGATTGCGAAGCCTGTATCGCTCGCCTTGAACGTAGTAGAGGCGCGGAGTTGGGTCCTCTTCCCAAAGGTGTTACACGTTATATTGGAGGCAAATTTGTGGAAGTGACTGGCAAATCTACAAAAGATGAAAGCAATATCGCTTAAACAGCCCTGGGCAAATTACATTGCTTCTGGTCAAAAGACAATCGAAACACGCAAATGGCCAACGAAGCACAGAGGAAAACTACTTATTGTTTCCTCCAAATCTCCTAACATTGCTCCGGCTGGGTATGCCGTCGCCGTTTGCGAAGTTGTTGATTGCCGGCCGATGGTTGCTGCTGATGAGAAAGCGGCAATGTGCAAAGTTTATCCGGGATCCTGGTCTTGGGTTTTAAAAAATATTCGACCAATTGAGCCGTTTCCGGTCAAAGGCCGGCTTGGTCTCTACGAGGTTGCTATACCGTAAGGTAGCAACCTCTTTTTCTTTTGGGGTTGTTGTTTCCTCGCTATGTTCGAAAACACAAGAGGACGGCCGCCGATGGCGACCTATCTCTTGCTAGCGATCTTCGATCGCGTCCAAGAGTGCTCCTCAGTCGCTCTGTTCCTTCCGTGTGCACTCTTGACTTCCCAGCATTTCCAAGTTAAAGTATTGGAGATGCGGGAACAAACTAGTTATACAGTTGTTCGGTGGTTTAGTTGTTTAGTAACTAAATAACCAGATCACCAGATAACCAACCAACCAGATAGGCCCCGCGTCGGGGCTTTTTTGATAGCTGCGTGATGAGCAAGGCGAATCCGTACGCTATCAAACCCCGCATAATCCGCTTCTGACGAGATATTCTGCGTATGCAGACTTGAGTCAGAAAAGATTTGTGCGTGGATTAGCTCGGGATCGTGCGTGGCGCACCTTCCCCAGTACCAGAGCGAAGCTCGGTACGGGGTTGCGTCGCGATCTTAACGATCGCTCCTTGACATCTGCATTAATCGGTTCATCTTATTTTTCTCCATCCAGTTGGACCGATCTTTTTTAAGTCAATTAAAAGCAAGAGCAAGGAAGGAACTCTTTTTTTAGAGTTTGATCCTGGCTCAGGATGAACGCTAGCGGCGTGCCTAAGGTATGCAAGTCGTATGTGAGCCCGACGCAAGTCGGGCCGAACATGGCGAACGGGTGAGTAACGCGTGGGAATCTGCCTAGAAGACAGAGATAACCCCGAGAAATCGGGGCTAATATCTGATAATCTCGCAAGAGCAAAGCAGCAATGCACTTCTAGATGAGCCCGCGCCCTATCAGCTTGTTGGTGAGGTAATGGCTCACCAAGGCTATGACGGGTAGGGGGTCTGAGAGGATGTCCCTCCACAATGGCACTGAGACAAGGGCCATACGCCTACGGGTGGCAGCAATTAGGAATCTTGCACAATGGACGAAAGTCTGATGCAGCGACGCCGCGTGAAGGATGAAGGCCGGAAGGTTGTAAACTTCTTAATTCCCCGTAAGGGGGAGGATTCAGTCACGGCAAACTACGTGCCAGCAGCAGCGGTAAAACGTAGGTGACGAGCGTTATCCGGAATTATTGGGCGTAAAGAGTGCGTAGGTGGTTCGATTAGTCCCGACTTAAATCCCCTGGCTCAACCAGGGAAGCGTCGGGATACTGTCGGACTCGAGGGAGGTAGGGGGTGGCGGAATCTTGCAAGGAGGGGTGAAATCCGATGATCTGCGAGAGAACACCAAAGGCGAAGGCAGCCACCTGGGCCTTTCCTGACACTGAGGCACGAAAGCTAGGGGAGCGAAACGGATTAGATACCCGTGTAGTCCTAGCCGTAAACGATGGACACTAGCTATCCGGTTTCGGGTAGCGTAAGCTAACGCGTTAAGTGTCCCGCCTGGGGAGTACGGCCGCAAGGCTAAAACTCAAAGGAATTGACGGGGTTCCGCACAAGCGGTGGAGCATGTGGTTTAATTCGATGATAACCGAAGAACCTCACCAGGGTTTGACATTTTGTTGTAATCCCGACGAAAGTCGGGGCCTCCCGCAAGGGACAGCAGAACAGGTGTTGCATGGCTGTTGTCAGTTCGTGGCGTGAGCTGTATGGTTAAGTCCCACAACGAACGCAACCCCTAGTCCGTGTTAAAAATGTCACGGACGACTGCCCGGGCAACCGGGAGGAAGGAGGGGACGACTTCAAGTCAGCATGGCCTTTATGCCCTGGGCTACACACATGCTACAATGGCGGCCACAACGGGTTGCAAAACAGTAATGTTGAGCTAATCCAAAAAAGCCGTCTCAGTCCGGATTGAGGGCTGCAACTCGCCCTCATGAAGTAGGAATCGCTAGTAATGGCCGGTCAGCTATACGGCCGTGAATACGTTCTCGGAACTTGTACACACCGCCCGTCAAATGGGGAAAGTTGGGGTTCGCTGAAGATTCGCGTTAAGCGGGTCGAGGCGGAAACCAGCGATCAACATTAAGTCGTAACAAGGTAGCCGTAGGGGAATCTGCGGCTGGATCACCTCCTTTCTAAGGAGATTTTCGTGCTCACCAGTTCGTTTAATCGAACGCGCGTGCCAAACCTTGACCGGGTTTTGAGTCGCGGTGAGAAACACGACAGGGTTCGGATGCTCACATTCGGATCCAAGGTCGAGTTTGATATTTTGCTCATCGGCCAAAGGCCGGTCGTCCTCTGGACGAAAAAATATCGCAACTGTTCCTTCCTTGTTTTTGCCTTTTAATTGCCAATCCCGTACCGAGCTTGCTCTGGTGCGGGGTTTTGCATGCTAAAATAGAAAGTATTTTTGGGCTGTTAGCTCAGTTGCTGACGCGATGCTGAGCATCGCTAACTTTTCCGCATAGCGGAAAAGGAGAGCCCCGTCGCACTAGGAATTTGGGCTCATAGCTCAGTGGTAGAGCGCTTTTCTGATAAAAAAGAGGTCGATGGTTCGAATCCATCTGAGCCCACCAATAAATAGAACGGTCCGGTGAAACGTTGCAAAAAGTGTCGGGGGAGGGATAAACTAATAAGTAATTATGATCAATCAACAACTGCTTGATTATATCAAGCAACAATTGCAACAAGGCTTAAGCAGAGAACAAATTAAAAGTTCTCTTATGGCTAATGGCTGGCTGGCGCAAGATGTCGAGGAAGCATTTAATTCTCCATCTTCTCCTATTCAGCCTCTCGCACCAAGCGATACTCCATCTCAATCATTTTCTTCACAATCACCCAAGGGTATAAACAAAGTGCTACTCGCAGCAATTTCTATAATTGGCGGTTTAGTGTTAATCGGCGGCGGAGCTTTCGCATATTTCAATTATTTTCAACCGCCAGAAAAAGTTGTCCAAAACGAAACAACCCCAGACGCAACATTAGAGGAACAAGCATACTCAAACGTTCAATATGGTTTCAAAATCAACGCACCAAAAGGATGGCGTGTAGATGAAAGCGGGCAATTTGGTACTCTAGTAATTTTCTTCAATACCAAGACCGATCTGGAGGGGGCAAGTCCTTTTGCCGCTAATATCAACGTAATTTCAGTATCTGCACAAGGATTAAATCTGAATGATTATGCAGACGCCACAAAAGAGGCGGAGTCGGAACAGTTGCAAAATTATAAATCAACAGAGGACAAAACAGTAAGCGTAAACGGGACGCAGGCCAGGATCATCGGAGGAACATTTGTGCAGGGTTCGTTTCACTTAAGAAATTTGCAACTGATCGCTGTAAAAGATGAACAGGCGTACATAGTTACCGGCACGGCGCTTGAATCAACTTGGAATCAGTATCAAGATTTAATTGAACTTTCCTTGTTAACTTTTGACCTAAATTAAGGAAAGAAACGCGCGCACCATTTTTTGCCAACCTAAACAGGGTTGGTTTTTTGTTTCTTTACCTTGACTTATCGGGAGTAGCTTGCTATACTATAAGGTATAACGAACCTGATTAGCGAAGCCAAATCTTCAGGTTCGAAGGAAGGTAAGCGATGGCCAAGTTCATCGATCGGGGTGACCGAGTCGTCATCGTCGACAACGCGAGGTTCCAGGGGAGCGATGATCTGTCCGAGCACCAGGGGAAGCATGGCAAAGTGCTCTCGAACGACGGTTGGGGACTCTGTGAGGTTCTTCTGGACGACGGTACATCCGTCTACGCCTGGAATGGCGCCGACCTGAGGCGCGAGGAGTAAGTGGACATGGGGCGCTGGCGCAAGATAGGAGAAATCCTCCTCGTCCTGATCATGTACCCTCTCTACTTTGTCCTTGGTCTCGTCAACTTGGTTGGGATGGCATTTTTCGCAGTCACCGATCCCCAACCGGGAAGAACATACGAGGAATGGGTGGCAGGAGAGTACGTCGACTGACTGTCAGGGTGGCAAGCTCGAAAGAGAATGACGAAAGTCTACCTCTTGCCGATTTTCCTAAGGCAATCTCTTGAAGGTTACTTTAGGACAAGAAGCAACTCGTAAGAGTTGTTTTTTGTTGGAATGTGCCAAGGAAACTTCTCACTAATAATCCCATAGTATTGATTTTTCCAGATAACAACGATATAATTAAGATAAGAAAGTTTCGTAGGAGGTTCGCATGTTCCAGTTCATGGTTCCCGAGCAGGTCAGCGAGTTCCAGAAGCGGCGGCGGGTGAGGATCGTCCGTCCCGAACGGGTGGAAGTGCTTCCCAAGAGAGGAGGCGGACCGGTTCGAGCGCGGCGCGATCTCTACGAGATCGCGATGACGCTCGTGACGGTGTACTTCGTGATCACCTGCATCGCAACGATCGTCGCGCTGCCGTTCGACTTTAACCTTGGCGCGGCCGTCTTCTGGTGGGGCACTGTCATCCCAGCGATGGCGATGGCCGTTCTCATCATCGCTGCAGCAGTCGCAATGGCGATCTGGTGGCTGATCTCCGGCGTGATCCTCTTCCTCGCAAAGAGGGTGGGACATGTCCGCTGATGCCGCCTTCACCATCGCGATGGCTGCCGGATGGATTGCTCTCGTGGTCGCCTTCGCTTGGCCTACCCCGCACTGCAAGTGCTGCCAAGTTGGTCAGGAAGAGGAGAAGCGGCGACAGGCGAGGACGAACCATTCGCGAAAGTTCTGACTTAAAAGAGCTCCAGCGGTTGTTGCTTCCAAGCGCAATCGCCGGGGCTCTTCGCGTTTTATTGGTAAAATTCATTCGTGAATCTAATCCCAGCCAAACACGCCAAAAATATTTTCCAGCAGATTTTGACTTTATCCACCGCCGCTTTTGGGCTGGCGGCGGCTTTGGCTTGGAATGAAGTAATCTTGACCGTCGTCAGGCGCTATCTCTCTTTTGATATTGGGTCAGAAATAATAAGCAGGCTTATCTATGCAATCATCGTTACCGCCTTGGCCGTGACGGTGACGATTTATCTTACCCGCCTAAAAGAGCGTTTTGAGGAAAAAAATAAGCCCCGAGACTAAACCCAAGATTTGGGTAGCTCGAGGCTCGAACGGCCGCTAGCGGTAGCAGCGATAGGGAGCAGCGATGTAGTAGCTCTTAAACGTTCGCTCCCAAACCGACTCCCCCACATCGACCTTTTGGATTACAGCCGTAGTGGCGGCCCAAGTGATGCAGTTCAACCCAGCCGTCGGTTGCGGCGGATTAACGCTTGTCAGGTACGGACCGTCGATTGAGACCCGGTAAGGCAAAAGCTCCGGCGGGGCATACACATCCGCCCGCAGTGTCATGGCCTCAAGGTCTGCTGTCAGCCACAACCGTACCGGATAGTCGTACATGTTGCGCCAGACCAGATCAGGATCACCCGGCGTGCCGGTCGTTGCATCCCAGCCGAAACCCTCGGGATAGCCCCACCACCAGTAAGGGTAGTAGCTGTGGTTGCGGCGTTCCGTCACATCCAGTCCCGCCTTAAGCAGGGCCGGAAAGATGGTTGAAGGAATCTGGCAAATCCCGCCACCCCAAGCCGGAATATCGTATGGGACCCCATTGACCACTTGGATCGCTTTGCCCAACTTGTAGCCTTTATCCGGGGTTGTTGCGCCCAAGATCCAGTTCAAGCTGAGAGAGTCACGCGGCGTGACATAAGGATGGGCGCCGTCGTTGAACCAGTTGTTGATCGCGTTTGCTCCATTGACGATGTTGTCAACGCGATAGCCGGGACTGCCTACGAATCTGGTAGTGTGAGTACCAATAACGACCCAGCGGCTAAAGTCGCCAGAGTAGTCTGGATAAGCCGGCTGGGTGGACTGTCCGGGAACCCGCAGCTTTTGTCCGACTTGTAGGCCGTAGGGATTTTTGATCTGGGGATTCCATTGCAGGATGTAACGGACGGAATCATCCCAGTTAAGCCCCATGTGCTTAACGAGCAAGTTCCAATCTTTTTCGTCGCCTGGTACCAAGGTATAGAACTTTTCCGTGGTGGCGGTGGCGGCCCCAAGTTGCACATTAAGCGCAAAGACAAGCGCCAAACAGAGTGCCAATTTGCCCCTCACCGTTTCCTCCTTTATTTTGTACTAAGGTTGGATTATAAACTAAAACATTAAAATTACAAAGCCGGTTGTTAAAAAATTGGCTTTTTCTTTTTAGACAAGATATTCTATTAAAAGGAGAGGAGTGGGCGAAATGAAAGTGAGAGTCTTTCGGGTAGATCCCAACCCTCCGTCTATCCGAGCCCTCCGCTACTTTGAGGATCATTACGAGGAGCTAAGCAAGAAGTATGGTCCTGGGTGGATCGCGGTATCAGCTGAAGGCGAAGTTGTCTCTCAAGGCAAAACCCCGACTGAGGTCCTAGCGAAGATTCCTAAAGAGCACCGTGGAAAAGTTCACATCGCACACTTCAGGAGTCCCGGTAATCTCGGCTTTCGTGGTCTCCGACGACAATCCTAACGATCTTCGCTGAGAGTAGCGACTAAAAGCCCGTTCTTCATCTTGGACGGGCCCTTTCTTTACAAACAATTGTTGAGTGCTTGCCGTTTGAAAGTTTGAAGGTTATCATCTAGTTACAAACTAAAGAAGAAAGGAGGAGGGGTGATGCTCGAGCTTGTTTTTTTGGCTTCGACGGCGATTTGTCTTTTTGCCCTTGTTAAGCAAATCGGGTCGTTTGGCTTTGAAGCTTGGTGCTGGAGAACAATCTCTGCTTCTGCCGGTGTGGTTGTTTTGGCCGTCATTTATGCCCAATTGCAGCTGCCGCATCTTCTTTTACGGGAGCTTGTCGGGGGATTAATTGCAATCGGAAGCATTGTTTGGTTTGCCCTTGGATTCTTGGAGCTGATCCGTCCTTCTCGCAGGTCGTCTTAACCAGGCGGCCTTTTTACTTGCTAGATATTGTTTTCGGGGGTAGAATTTAATCCAAACTTCAAAAGGAAGGGAGAGAAGAGAGTGAAGCGATCGCTCTGGGCCGTTGACCTGGATAATACCCTGGTTACCTCAAGTAGTGACTACGGTCAGGCATCTTGTGATGCGACCAAGATAATTATGATGGCGCTTGAGCATCGCGCCCCTCGGTGGATCGATATCGCCAATTTCTTAGAGGGTATTAACCAGTCCCGGCTTGAAGAAAAGCGTTTAATGAGAGATGACTTTCCTTCTGTTCTGGTCGAAAGCTATCGTGGATTGTGTAATCAAGTAGGTATCAATTCCGACCCAACAGTTGAAAAGCAATTATTTGAGATTGGGTACTCGGCCCTTTCTGAGGAGACCTATCAAAAGCGGCAGATGATCCCGGGTGCTGAAGAGACTCTTTATTTTATTCGGAGACCAGATAATCCACTTTTTTGCGTGACGCTCGGTGACTCAAGGGTTCAGTGGATGAAGTGGCGCGGCTATCGTCTGGGGAGATTTTTCCCGACTTCCCGGGAGTTTTTGATTGTACCCAAAGATAAGTTAGAAACACTTATAAGGCTGCGTCTTAGGTATAAAGATCTGCCTGCATTCATGGTTGGAGATTCCATCAAATCTGATTTGATCCCCGCCCATCAGGCTGGATTTACCTCAATCTACGTCCCACCTCCGGCGATTTGGGACGCTTCTGAGAAGACTATTGAGCTTCCACCAGGAACAATCAAACTTTCAAAGATATCTGAAATCAAAGAGAGATTTGACGATTTGATTCGAGCCGACTAGCTCCGACGTAACGTCGCGAGCTGGTCGGTTTTCTTTTGTCTGGTGATATACTTTCAAAGGTATGTCAAGCGACATGAAGACGCTTCTGGAAAAAACAAAAGTGGCCGTTCACCAACTTCGCCCCGGCGATGTGGTAGAGGGAACAGTTTTGGCTAAGGAAAAAGGGGAGCTGGTTTTAAATATTGGCGCAAAGTCAGAAGGTTTGGTGACTGGTCGAGATTTTGAAGAAGAGGCGAACGCTGTTTCAAAGCTTAAGGTGGGGGATCGCATTTTTGCAACTGTTCTCCAGTCTGAAGACAATCGAGGATTTACTCTGCTTTCACTAAGAAAAGCTCGGGCTGCTGCCGATTGGCGCGAAGCCCAAAAAGCCTACGAGGAAGAAAAGGTCCAAGAAGTTGAGATTCTTGGTCCCAATCGAGGTGGGGTTGTTGCTCGCTTTGGTTCGATCCGAGGCTTTATTCCTTTTTCCCAGCTGTCCTTAAAAACGAAGATGGAAGCGAACATGGGAAAGCTGACTGGGAAAGTGCTCCGAGCAAAAATTATTGAGATTGACCAGGAGCGGGATCGCTTGGTTTTTTCTGAGCGCGATGCGTTTACTAAAGGGGAACGGGCGGAGGAACTCGCTGCTCTGGCAAAAGTGAAAATTGGGGAAACTTACGATGGGGAAGTGACGATGGTTACTCCTTTTGCCGCTTTTGTTAGCTTTGATTCTTTAGAAGGTATGATCCACGTTTCCGAACTTTCTTGGGAAAAGGTAGCCGAGGCAACAAGAGTAGTTGCCCCAGGAGACAAACTCAAAGTTCAAGTTATGGAAATAAACAGCGATGATGGACGGATTATGCTTTCCCACCGCCGTACCCTTCCTAATCCTTGGGAAGAAGTTGCCGGGAAATTTGCTGTTGGAGGAAAGGTAAAAGGAAAGATCACCAAGATTACTGATTTCGGCGCTTTTGTCGAACTTGCTCCAGGAATCGAGGGCTTAATTCACATTACAGAAACAACCGGGCCGGTGGCCGAGGGAGACGAAGTTGAGGCCCGAATTCTTGAGATTGATCCCAAAAATCAAAAAATCGCCCTTTCCTTAAAAGGTATCGGCGCTGGTTGGCGCTGATCGAATAGTAGCTAGTGTCTAGTAATTAGTTTCTAGTTTTTACTCGCTACTAGCTATCGCGACAAAACGCGAGTAGCGATCTTCGATCGCGTCCTCTATACTAATCCCGTATGTCCAAACCAAAGATTCTTTTTGTTTGTTCAAGTTGCGGCGGCGAGCACCTGCGCTGGCAGGGGAAATGTCAGTTTTGCGGGGAGTGGAATACATTAAAAGAGATCAGTAATCAGGCGTCAGTAAACAGGGGGGAGGCGAGGAAACCCAAAAAACTTTCGGAAATTTCTCTCACGACTCATGACTCACGACTCACAGCTGGTATCGAAGAATTTGACCGAGTTTTAGGAGGGGGCATAGTTGGCGGATCGGCCATCCTTTTATCCGGTGCTCCGGGGGTTGGCAAATCTACTCTTCTTCTTCAAATTTCGGAAAGATTTGGCAAAAAAAGTCCGGTTGTCTATGTTTCTGGTGAAGAGGCAGAAGAGCAAATTGCAAATAGGGCTCAGCGCTTGGGAACAGTCGCCGACCAGCTTTACTTTTTAAATCAAACTGATCTTGAGCTGATGCTTTCCGAGCTTTCCGAAATGGAAAATTTGGGGCTGGTGATTGTTGATTCTCTTCAGACAACTACCTCGGAAGCTGTAACTGGATCAACCGGTTCCCCAACTCAGCTTAAGTATGTTGCCGCTTCCCTTGCGCGCTTTGCCAAAGAGCGGGGAGTTCCTGTTGTTATGACCGGCCATGTTACCAAAAGCTTTGCCATTGGCGGTCCTAAATTTTTGGAACATATCGTTGATGTTGTTTTGACATTTGAAGGAGAAAAGTTTTCCTCTTTTAGGATCTTGCGCGCTTCCAAGAATCGCTTTGGTTCAACCTCGGAGGTGGGAATTTTTGAAATGAAAAAGGAGGGTTTGGTCGAAGTTAAAGATCCATCAGAAGCTTTCCTCAAAAAACATAGCAGTGCTCCTGGCTCGGCCTTAATGTTGGCGATGGAAGGAACACGCCCTCTCCTTTTAGAAGTTCAAGCTCTGACCTCGGCCATGGTTTATCGTTATCCAAAAAGGACTACCCAAGGGCTTTCCTCCAAACGAGCGCTTTTAATCTTGGCTGTTCTAGAAAAATTTGGAAACCTTAATCTTTCCCGGTCCGACATCTTCGTCAAGACTTCTTTTGGAATGCGAGTTTTTGAACCGGCGGCCGATCTTGCAATCGCGGCGGCAGTTTCCTCCTCTCGGCTCAAGAAACCAATTTCGCCTAAGCTTTGTTTTTTTGGAGAGGTCGGATTGAATGGAGAAGTGCGGCCAGTGGTGGGAGACGATGATCGCCGGCGCCACGCTAAAAAGCTGGGACTGACCCCCCTCGGCGCCGCCGAAATTCCAACCGTTCACGATTTGCTTAACCTCTTTTCTTAGCTTCTTAAAGCTTTAATCCCACAAATTCCGGCGCGGTGATAGTTATAGGTAACAAAGCCCTTGACATAATGTTCGACTATGAGTTATAATTAGGGCGATTCAAGACGTAAACTATGGGACTTGACAAGGCCCTTTTCGCTTTGGTAATCTAGACTCAGAGCGAGCTTAGGGCAGGGGCTCGCTCTCTATTTTAGCCCCGTTTTGTCCCTTGACTTAGCTTAAATCGAGAGTAAAATTGGGAGAATTTAGCTCCGATGATGCGAGAGCATAATATCGGAGCTGATCACTCTCTGTTCGAACTAAAAAAGAACAAGAAAGGAGGGAGTGATGGCAAAACCACAGCCAGGACCGAAGGGGAAGAAACCAGCTGGTCCACCGAGTCCGCCTCCGCCTGCTGGACAAGCAGGAGCTGGCGCCGGTGCGGGTAAGCCTAAGACGGCAACAAGATACCACTGCGTCGTCTGCAAGAAGCAGGGGATTTCTCGATTCGCTGATTCTACTGGCAAGTGCCAGCAGCATGGGGGATCCAAGTCTGGTGGTGGCTGGCCTTGGCTAAGAGCACTGCTCTTGGCCTTGCTGGCGCTGCTTCTCGCCTTGCTTTTGTCGAGGTGTCCGGTAGGCCCTCTTGTGCCGCCGGTTCCGGCGTCTCAGCCAACGGCTGCTCCTCCGGTAACTCCTGGAGGAAAGGTCGGGAAACCGGTTGCAACAGCGCCGGTGGTTGTGTGCCCGACGACTCTTCGAGTCGCAGCTTTCTTCGACAAAAACGGCAACGGCGCAAAGGACAATGGTGAACCGCTGCTTTCTGGGTTCCAGTTCCGCATCGTCGAGACCGGAACAGTTGGTACCACCAATTCCGGCGGCGCTGACGCGATGGAGGCAACTCCTGGACGCAAGTACACCGTTGTCATCACCGGCCAGCCTGGGCCTTGGATGGCTTCAGCTCCTTCGCAAGAAGTTGCTGCTCCTCCCTGCCAGGACAAGACGGTTTACTTTCCCAGCTCAGCGGCTGTGATTGTAACACCGTCTCCGACGCCAAGGGAGACTCCTTCACCAACGGTGAAGCCGACGGAAAAGCCGGATCGTGAGACTCGGGAAAGACAAACGCCGGTGCCGACTGCAACGCCAAAGCCAACGCCGCGTCCCGCGCCGGTCTTGAGTCCCTCGCCCTCGCCGGTTAAGACGCCGGATCCGACCAAGGATTACGATTGCCGCTGCACTCCTCCGTCGAGTCCAGTGCCAACTCCGAGTCCTTACCCTTCGGGCAAACCGACGCCGTCGCCGGTCTTCCCTTAGGGAAAAACAGAGAGATCCCGCCACATTCTGGGAAACCAAAAATGTGGC
>Ga0155087_125_pt1 | contig 18260 bp, 32 predicted proteins | sample RifCSPhighO2_01_FD_106055 | JGI IMG/M metagenome (GOLD analysis project Ga0155087, IMG submission 106055) | candidate division WWE3 bacterium RIFCSPHIGHO2_01_FULL_48_15
ACGGAGGCAGCTGGGCGCGCGCAGTTACCTTTTTCATGAATAAATTGGAACAAGCCGATTATGGCCGCTAATGCCCTTATTTCTTTCCGTCTTTCTCTACACCTTAATTAGCCTCTTTACTTTTGGTGGGGCGGCGTTTCTTCTTATTGAGCAATTAGGACTTACTTTCCCTATTCCTGGGGAATTAATCTCTCCCCTCGCCGAAGATTCCAAGAAGCTGGGAGGTAAGGAACCAGCTTTTTACCTTGATCTTGCCAACCACGACCTTTCTGCCTACCAAAAGAGAGTGAATGGGGAGTGTTCCTCAGGGCAGGCAGTGAGAGTGATCTCCGAGGAAGGGGAAGTCACCTGCGAGACAGTCAGTAGTCAGGAGTCGGTAGCTAGTAGCGGGGTAACTTCCTTGAAAGGCGGAGGAGGAGTGTTAGTCAATGGAACCTCCGGTATCTCCAAAACCGGTGCTTTAACTCTTTCCACCTCCGGGATTCCTTATTCTTCTTTATCCCTTTCCGGCTCAATCGTCACCGGCGACATCAAAGATGGAACCCTTGTTACCGCCGATCTGGCGGACAGTCTCGTTACCAGCGCCAAGATCGCCGATGCCACCATAACTGGAGCTGATCTTGCTTCCAACATTTCCATCTCCACCTCCGGTAACTTAACCACCACCGGTTCCGGGACAATTACCTCTGCCGGGCTCTTGACCGCCAACAGCGCCTTAACCGTTACTACCGGCAATCTTACTTTAACTGGTGGCAGTCTCCTTCTTGGTACTGGTACTTTAACTTCCAATATTTCTGACTCTGCCTCTGCAGTTGGCTTTACCTTAACTACCGCCAACACTCTTTCAACTGCCGGAGCAAAGCTTCTTTCGATCAAGAACAACACCACCGAGGAACTGGCAATCGATAAAGATGGAAACCTTACCGTCAATGGAAACCTGGTTTCAACCGGTACCCTCACCGGTACCCAGCTGATCTCCACCATCGGCGACGGTACCCCTCCTTTGGTCGTCATCTCTCAAACCCAGGTGGCTAATCTAAACGCCTCCCTGCTTGGCGGTTTCACAGCGGCTAACTTAGAAGAATCAGCTAACGTTCAAGTCTTCACCGCTACCGGTACCTGGACCAAGCCGGCTGGAGCCAAGTGGGTGAGAGTCATTGTCATTGGTGGGGGTGGCGGAGGCGCTGGCGGGCGCGGAGCGGCCGCTCCGGCTGGTCGTGAGGGAGGTTCTGGCGGAGGTGGGGGCGCGCTCGTCCAGCGCGACTTCGACCCGGCAGCCCTCGGCGCAACAGAAACAGTTACGGTTGCAACGACCGCCGCAGGTGGCGCGGGTGGGGCTAGCGCAGCAAGTGGGAGCGGAACTGTTGGCAACTCATCGTCATTCGGCTCGCACGTCACGGCCTACGGCGGAGGTCGTGGCTTCTTTGATGGTAACTATCCACAGGGCGGCGGCGGAGCCGGAGCGGCAGCAGCAGGCATTGATAGTGTCGCCGGCGCAGGCGGCGCAGGCGGCGGGCCGGGCGGTGCAGCGGGGAATGCAGATGCCACTGCGTTCGGCGGTGCTGGCGGCGGCGGAGCCTGGGCCAATCCGGGTAGGAGCGCGGTCTACGGCGGCGGTGGTGGTGGTGCGGCGGCGAACTACGGCTCCACTCCTGGTGGCAGTTCCCTGTATGGCTGTCCCGGTGCTGCTGCTGGTGGCGGCGTATCTGCTGCTAGTCCCGGCGTATCTGCTAATGGCGGGGCTGGTGGAACGATCAACTCATACGCAGCCGGTAGTGGCGGAACAGGCGGAACGGTAGAGGGCGGCGCGGCATCCGCAGGAACTTCCCGTAGCGGCACTGGTAAGTGTGGTGATGGGGGTGGCGGCGGAGCGGGTAACAATGCTGGGAACGGTGGTGCGGGCGGTACGGGCGGCGCTCCCGGCGGTGGTGGGGGCGGGGGGGGAGGTGGAACAACGACTGGTGGTGCGGGTGGCGCTGGTGGACGCGGCGAAGTCATCGTCATTACCTGGTTCTAACCCAGTAGTGAAATTTCGAGAAAGCTTCGTCGCGTCTGACGCGACTTCGCTTCAAAACGATCTGCCAATTGCTGATCGCTCGAAATTCTATCGCGTCTAAACGCGAGTAGCGATCGTTGATCGCGTCCTACCGGGTTGATCTTTGCTTATTACTCTGATATGATCGTCCAGAGGACGATCGGCCTCTGGCTGATCTTAACTCCTAGGATGTTTAAGCGTCTAATAAAGACAGCAGACAGCAGCCACCGCCTCCGGCGGGCCCCCGCAGAATGCGGTGGTCGGTCAGGTTCGGGTAAAATTACGGCTGGCTAGTGCTAATACTCGCTGTACTTTTGGTGGCCGCTTAGATAGCGGCTTTTTTTATGAAAACTGTAGAAGCAAAAAAATTAGATATGACCCAGATTTTCTCGGAAGACGGGAAGGTTACCCCTGTAACTTTAGTTCGTTTTGAGGAAATGCCTCAAGATCTTGTGATTGGTTCGGCAGTTAAAATTGTCGGAACCTCAAAAGGCAAGGGTTTTGCCGGGGTGATGAAGAGGCATGGTTTCAAGGGGATGAAAGCCACGCATGGGCGCTCAACTAAAGGGCGTGCTCCTGGTTCAATTGGACAAACTACTACCCCTGGCCGAGTTTACAAGGGAAAAAGAATGGCCGGCCGGATGGGTGGGGAACGCATCACTGTGCAAGGTTTGTCAGTTGTTCAACTAGATCCAGAGCAAAAAACAGCAACAATTTCCGGCGCGCTTCCTGGTCCGCGGTTGAGCCGATTGGTGATAAGTTACGAACCGCAAGAGCAAGCCAGTAGTCAGGAGTCGGTAGTCAGTAGTGTGGAAGATGGGGCAATAAGTGATAAGCAAGAAGCAACAAGCGAAGAAGAGAAAAAGGAGGAAGCACCAGTAGCTACTGTCTAATGTCTACTGGCTAATGACTAAGATGCGTGTAAACATCTACAGCGAAAAAGGCGTCAAAACGCCAACGACAATTGAGCTGCCAAAAGAAATTTTTGAGACTGCTCCGGCGGAGACAGCGCTTCGCCAGTACATTCACGTTTACCGGATTAACCAAAGGCAAGGGACAGCTTCCACCAAAACTCGCGGAGAAGTCCGCGGTGGGGGGAGAAAGCCGTGGAGGCAAAAGGGAACGGGCCGAGCACGCCAAGGTTCTATCCGTTCTCCGCTTTGGCCGGGCGGAGGTACCACGCATGGGCCTCAACCGCATGATTTTGAAGCAGATATGCCTAAAAAAGTTCGCGAGCTTGCTTTGCGCTGGGCACTTTCCCAGAAAACTTCTTCCGGGAATCTGCGTGTTCTTGGTGATTTTACCCTCAAGACTCCAAAGACTGCCATTGCCGCCAAGCTTATTGACAAGCTCGGGTTAAAGAAAGCTTTGGTAATTCTTCCCGAACCAAACTTTGTTGCCGCGCGTTCATTTCGCAACATTGGAGGCACAAAAATCCGTACTGCCGGCCAACTTAATGCCTATGATGTTGTTGATTCGGGCGGCTTGCTTATTTTTAAAGAAAGCATTGGTAAATTGAAGGAAAGACTAGAGAAAAAGACAGAAAGCAAAACAACAAAGGCAAAAAGCGAGAGTGCCGGCAATAAGCCAAAGGTCGAGACAAAACCAAAGCTAGTTGCTAAACCGGCAAAAAGCGCTAAGCCAAAACGTAAGGTTGCAGTAACGTCAAAAGCGAAGAGAGCTAAAAAATGAACATTTACCAAGTAATTAAAAAGCCAATTGTTACAGAAAAAAGCCAGCTTTTGGCAACGCGTGACAAATATGTCTTCCAAATTGACCCAAAAGCGACCAAGAAGGACGTGGAGCGCGCAGTTGAAGCTTTTTACAAAGATGTCGCGGTTGGCAAGGTTGCCATTGTAAAAACGGCAGCTAAGAAAATAGTTTGGCGCGTCCGCAACCAGCGTCCTCAGAAAGGAACGCGCTCCGCGGTAAAGAAGGCAATTGTTACTCTTTCCAAAGGAAAGATTGAGCTTTTTGAAAAGTCTGCAAAAGGCGGTAAGAAAGGATGATATGGTTAAGATCAAACGCTTAAAATTAGGGAGAAAAAGAGCAGTCGGGAGAAGTTTGGGGAAGGTCACCACTCGCCATAAAGGCGGGGGAGAGAAGCGTCTCTGGCGACCGATTGATTTTGAGCGTGGGAAACGGGGGATTACCGCTAAAGTGGAGGCGATTGAGTATGATCCTAACCGCTCTGCTAAAATTGCCCGTATCCTCTTTACAGATGGGGAGCGGCGCTATATCCTACTTCCTGAGAAACTAGAGGTTGGAGCAAAGGTGCTATCGGCGGTTGATGCTCCTGCCAAGGTAGGGAATGCTCTGCCTTTAGAAAAGATTCCAGTCGGAACTGAAGTGCACAATGTTGAGCTTGTTCCAGGAAAAGGCGGACAGCTGGTTCGCACAGCAGGCAGTGCGGCGATAGTTTCTGCTTTTGAAGGTAAGTGGACGCATTTAACAATGCCGTCAGGCGAGGTACGCCGAATTCCCGCCCAATCTTGGGCGACCGTCGGTAGGCTAGAAGGCGGTGAAAGGAAGCTTCGTCGGATTGGAAAAGCGGGAACAAAACGGCACATGGGCGTCCGTCCTACAGTTCGCGGAGTCGCCCAAAATCCAAGTTCCCACCCTCACGGTGGAGGTGAAGGACGTTCGGGAATAGGAATGTCTACTCCAAAGACGCCTTGGGGAAAACCGGCAGTGGGGAAGACAAGGAAGCGATTTCACACAGATAAATATATTGTGCAGAAGAGAAAGAGAAAAAATGAGTAGAAGCAGTAAAAAAGGACCGTTTGTTGATCCAAAATTAGTAAAGAAAGTGCAAGCCGCTAAAGCGGCAGGGAGTACTGAACCAATCAAGACTTGGTCTAGGGATTCTCAGGTTTCTCCTGAGATGGTTGGTTTGACCATTGCCGTGCACAACGGCAAGACCCATATTTCGGTAAAAATTGTTGAGGCAATGATCGGCCACCGGTTGGGTGAATTCGCCCCGACTCGGACATTCCGCAGACACGGGGCAAAGGGTATTAAATCGACCCTTTCGGAGGGAAGAGTCTAGGCTGATGCAAAAATCAAATATAAAAAATCAAAAATTAGAAGCAAAGCCAGTTGTTCCTGGGGTCAGGGAGGCAAGAGCGTTTGGGAAGTACCTTCATATTGCCCCGACAAAAATTCAAGATTTGATGAGATTGGTACGGGGAAAAACCGTTGCTGAGGCTGAGACGATTCTTAAATTCAGCGGGAAAAAAGGTGGAGAAGCTGCCCTTAAGGTTCTTAGATCCGCCGAGGCGAATGCCGGGCAAGGATTTGAAAAAGATCAGTGGGTTGTTTCTGATGCGCGGGTTAACAAAGGCCCGCTCTATCGCCGCCGCGTCCAACCAAGGGCAAGGGGGACGGCGAATATTTTACGTTCGCCTTCAGCGCATATAACGATATTGATCAGAGCAAAGATAAAAGATTAAAATGCAAAATTACAGATTAAAATTCAAAAATAAAACTAATCATTTTTCCTTGTCTCATCATTTTGATTTTTACTCTTTAATCTTTAATCTTGACGACCGAAGGGAGGAACATGGGTCATAAATTAAGTCCTAAATCCTTAAGAACGGGGACTTTTCTTCCTTGGGGTTCGCGTTGGTTTAGCGAGAAAGATTACGCTTCGTTCGTCGCGGAAGATGCAAAAATCCGGCGCTTTATTGCCGGCAAGCTTTCTGAAGCTGGCTTAGAAAGCGTTGAGATTGAGCGATCAGGAACAAAAGTAAAGGTAATTATTTCTGTTTCCAAGCCTGGGTTGGTTATAGGTCGCGGTGGGGCGGGGGTGGAAATTATTCGCGAAAGTTTGGCAAAGGTCGTCAGCGGCCAGTTGGAGCTGGAAGTAAAAGAAGTAAAAGCTCCCTCGACTTCGGCCCCGATCTTGGCTCAGCGGATTGCGCAGGCGCTTGAAAGAAGAGGCCAATATAAAAGGGTAATTAACGAAGTAGCGGAAGAGGCAATCTCAAGAGGAGCCAAGGGAGTAAAGATAGAGCTTTCTGGTAGATTGGGCGGAAAAGAGATTGCCCGGACGGAAAAAGTAACCCGCGGCTCGATTCCGCTTTCAACGTTGCGGGCGAATATAGTTTTTTCCCAGTCGATCTCCAAAACTAGATACGGATCAATCGGAGTTAAAGTGTGGGTTTATCTCGGGGAAATAGAAGAAGAATAAATAAATTATGTTATTGCCAAAAAAGACAAAATACAGGAAAGCTTTCCGCGGAAAAATGCGTGGCTTAGCCCAAAAGGGAAATAAGTTGATTCTGGGTGATTGGGGAGTACAGGCTCTTTCTCGCGGGTTGCTTTCCTCCCGCCAAATTGAAGCGGCTCGCAAATCGGTAATGCATTACACCGAGCGGGGCGGGAAGCTCTTAATCAGGGTTTTTCCGGACAAGCCAATTTCCAAAAAACCCGCCGAAACAAGGATGGGAGGGGGCAAAAGCGCGGTTGACCACTACGCCGCTGTTGTTCGCCCCGGCCGGATAATTTTTGAGGTTGCCGGGCTTCCCAAAGAAATGGCGCAGGAAGCGCTCAAACTGGCTTCGGCTAAACTGCCGCTTAAAGTAAGGATTGTTAAAAAGCAATGATTTTTGGAATTGGGGAAGTTCCGGTTAAAAAGCGCCCTGCTCCGACGACCCGACCGAAGCATCGGATGTCGGAGTCCGACCGAAGCGTCGGACCAAAAACACCTATTGGGAAGCCAAAGCCTGTAGTGGTTGGAAAACAGGAAGAGACAGTCGCTGGGATCATCGATTTAGAAAAAATGCGCAAAGAACTTGCGGAGCTTAAGCAAAAAAGAATCACTGGGTCGCTGCCTAACGGTTCTCTGATTGCCAAAAAGCGCAAGGAAATCGCCAGAACGTTAACCCGCATTAAAACAAATGCCAAGAAAACAACTTAAAGGAAAAATTAAATCGATCAGCGGAGCCAAAACGGTTGTGGTTGAGGTGACGAGGTTCTATCACCACCCGCTTTACCGGAAAAGGTTGAGCACTTCAAAACGTTATCTTGCCCATGTTGAAACCGAAGTATCTGCGGGGCAGGAAGTAATGATTGAAGAAATACGACCGCTTTCTGCGCGCAAGCGTTGGAAGGTTGTTGAGGTAGAAGGAAAATCAGTATTCAGTGAACAGAAAACAGCGACCAGTGTAGAGAAAGTCAGAGTCAAAAGAACATCTAGAAAGGAGAAACCTGATCACTGAAGCCTGATCACTAATTACTACTATGGTTCAGAAAGAAACAATGCTTGTTGCCGCAGACAACTCAGGAGCAAAGTTTTTGCGTGTAATTGGGATTCCCAAAAAAGGTCAAGCGCGTTTTGCTACCGTTGGCGACATCGTTTCCGTCGCTGTCCACGGCGCAGATCCAAACGGCATAGTTGCCGATCATGCCAAGGAGATAGCGGTCGTTGTGAGAGTGGCAAAAGAAGTACGTCGGAGAGATGGGTCCTACGTCCGTTTTGATGACAATGCTGGGGTGGTTATTGACAAAGCGGGAGAACCTAAAGGAAGCCGAGTTTTAGGTCCTATTGCTCGAGAGGTTAGGGAGCGAGGTTATAAGCGTATCGCATCTTTAGCTCAGGAGGTTTGGTAAATGCAAAAGATAAAGATCAGAAAAGGCGATAAGGTTAAAGTTCTCACAGGCCGTGATCGCGGCAGGGAGGGAGAAGTGGCTCGTGTTTTTCCCTCGGAAGGGAAGATTATTGTCGGGGGGATTAATATGCTAAAGCGCTTTACCAAAAAAACTCAAAAAGAGCCGGGCGGAATAGTTGAGGTTGAAGCACCTCTTTCTGTCTCTAAAGTTGCTTTTCTTTGCTCAAAGTGTAAAAAAGCATCTCGGTTGGGAAAGGGAAGAATTTGTAAAAACTGCGGAGCAAAAGTTTAGCAATGCTTAAAGAAATTTATCAAAAGGAAATTGTGCCAAAACTAAAAGACGAGATCGGAAAAGGCAGTCCCTACGGCGTGCCGACGCTAGTTAAAATTGTTCTCAACTGTGGTGTAGGCCGCGAGAAAGACCAGCGTGAAAGTTTAGATAAAGCGAAAGAGGAACTCTCGCGCATTGCGGGGCAAACGCCTTCCTTTAGGTTAGCCAAAAAAGCCATCTCTTCGTTTTCTATCAGAGAAGGAGATCTTGTTGGATTATCTTTGACTCTGAGGGGAAGAAAAATGTGGGATTTTTTTGAGAAGCTTGTTAAGGTTGTCTTGCCGCGTACCCGCGATTTTGCCGGCATCTCGCGCAAAAGTTTTGATGGTCACGGGAATCTAACTGTTGGAATTGGCGAGCACACTGCTTTTCCCGAGATAGACCCGCATAAGGTCGAAAAGATTCGCGGTTTAGAAATAACAATTGTGACTAATGCTGGAGATGATGAAAAGGCTTACCGGGTATTAAAGGAGTTAGGGATGCCGTTTCGAGATTAGGTAAATATATGCCAAGAAAAAGCTGGATTGAAAGACACAAAAGGAAAGCAAAATACGAAACCCGAGAGTATCGTCGTTGTGCCATCTGCGGGCGTTCGGGGGCTTATATTCGCAAGTTTGGGATGTGCCGGATTTGTTTTAGAGAGCTCGCTACCCGCGGAGAGTTGCCGGGGGTAAGAAAGGCGTCTTGGTGATGGTTACGGATCCGCTGGCAGATATGTTTACCAGATTAAGAAACGGCGCACGAGTTGGAAAAAGCGAGGTTATCGCACCTTACTCGAATTTAGCTGAGCGCGTTGCTCAAGTCCTTAAAGAGGAAGGGTTTTTAGGGGGAGTGCGCAAGTTTTCCGCCTCGGGCGGAAAAGAGCGGGGTGGCCGTTTTTTCCTTGCCCTTAAGGAGCCAAAGATTGAAAATATCGTCAGATTATCTAAACCAGGAGCGCGCTGGTACGTTTCTTGGCGGGGAATCCAAAAACCGCCGATTGGGATAAGAATAATCTCTACACCGAAAGGAATAATGACCAATTTTGAAGCGCACAAAAAGAAGCTTGGAGGAGAACTTTTGGGAGAGGTTTGGTAACAAAAATATGCCGATTGGGAAAAAACCAATACAATTAAAAGAAGGCGTGACGGTCGAAAAAAAGGACAGCATGGTCACGGTAAAAGGGCCTCTTGGAGAGCTGACTGTGCCTATTCCTGCCCAGGTAAAAGTCCAGATCGAGGGTAGTGAAGTAACTGTCGGCCGCGGAACGGAGTACGCTCTCATCCGCAACGCCACCCTAGGAGTTTCAGAAGGCTTTACCAAGGAATTAGAATTGGTGGGGGTAGGATACCGAGCGGAAAAAACTGCCGACGGTCTAAAATTAAATCTAGGTTATTCGCATCCTATCGAATTTGAGTTTCCGGAAGGCATAACAGCCGAGGTTGAAGGTAATGTAAAACTTAAGATCCGTGGTATTGATAAACAGCTTGTTGCCCAAACTGCCGCTCAGATAAGAAAACTTCGTCCGCCTGAGCCCTATAAAGGTCGGGGAATCAAATATGCGCAGGAGATAGTCAGGCGCAAGCCGGGTAAAGCAGCTAAGGCATTGGTTGGGGCTGCTGGTGCAGGAGGTGGGGCATGAAAAGAGCTCAGCGGCAAGCAAGAATACGGGGGAAAATTTCCGGAACCGGTCAACGCCCGCGGCTTTCGGTTTTCCGTTCGGGAAAACATATCTTTGCTCAGCTGATCAATGATGAAAAAGGAGAAACTCTTATTTCGGGTTCTGATTATGACCTCAAAAAGGGTACCAAAGTCGAGCGCGCTGGTGAAGTGGGAGAAAAACTTGCCGCTTCCGCATTGAAGAAAAAGATAAAAAAAGCCGTTTTTGATCGAGGAGGATTTCGTTATCATGGTCGAATTAAGGCGCTTGCTGAAGGAGCGAGAAAGGGAGGATTAGAATTTTAAGATGGAAGAATTAAGCGATAAGGTTCTCGTTGTAAACCGCATCTCCAAAAAAGTTAAGGGTGGTGACAAAATTCGCTTCGCCGCTTTGGTGGCTGTGGGTAATCGCCAAGGAAAAGTTGGCCTTGGGTACGGTAAGGCTGCGGATCTTCGTTCAGCAATTGGAAAAGCTACTTCCCAGGCCAAAAAGAAGATCTTCACAGTTGCGATGAGGGGCACGACTATCCCACGCCGCGTTGTCGTGAACGATGGGGCAGCGAAAATTCTTCTTGCCCCGGCTCCAAAGGGAGCGGGACTGATTAGTGGTGGAGCAGTGCGGGATGTTTTGGAACTGGCCGGCATTGCTGATATTTCGACAAAAATTTTAGGGACAGATAATCCAATCATCAATGCTCAAGCCACAGTCGCCGCGCTTAAGGAGTTGGCGCAAAAAAGCAATGGAACTAAGTAAGCTTGGAAAAATTACAGCAAGAGGACACAAAAGAGTTGGGCGAGGCTACGGATCCGGAAAAGGAGGGCACACCACCGGCCGCGGTGCCAAAGGTCAAAAAATCCGAGGTAGAATTAAGCTCACTTTTGAGGGTGGGCAACTACCGCTGGTAAGACGCCTGCCGCGTCGCGGGGGTTTTCGAGTACAAGGGTAGATGATTGAACTTTTTTGGCGTATTTGGAATCAGAGGCAGCTGAGAGATAAGATCCTCTTTACGCTTGGAATTATTGTTATCTTCCGTTTTTTTGCTCACTTACCTCTTCCGGGGGTTGATCTTGCCCAGCTGCGCTCGCTCTTTGCCAATAACGCGCTTCTTGGCTTGCTTAGCGTTTTTTCCGGAGGTGCAATGGAGAACTTTTCTGTCGTTTCTCTTGGGTTAAACCCTTATATTAATGCTTCAATCATCTTCCAGCTTCTTCAATTTGGTTTCCCAAAACTTAAAGAGTTAGCTAAAGAGGGGGAATATGGTCGAGCAAAAATAAACCAGTATACGAGATATTTATCCTTTCCTTTGGCGCTTTTCCAGGCATACGGGTTTTATTTTCTCCTTCGCCAGCAGGGGATTGTTTCTCAGCTTGAGCCGATTGCATTGGCGGCAATAGTGATTTCCCTTGCCGCCGGATCCCTCCTTTTGATGTGGCTTGGTGAACTTCTTAGTGAGAAGGGCGTGGGCAATGGTATTTCTCTGCTTATTTTCGTTGGGATTGTCGCCAGTTACCCGCTTTCTCTTGTTCAAACTTTGGCCACTTCTACAGCAGAAAATTTTAGTAATTTGATTCTCTTCTTTCTTCTTTTTGTTGCTCTTTTTGCGGCAGTTGTAATTGTCAATGAAGCGGCTCGTAGAATTCCAATCCAATATGCTGTCCGCGGGCCTCGAGCCGGCGCCCAAAATTTTCTCCCTCTTCGAATTAACCAGGCAGGGGTTATCCCGATCATTTTTGCTATCTCCCTTGTTTTGATCCCGCCTACTTTTGCCCGTTACTTTGCGGGTCTTGATAATCCAGCGCTTGCTCGAGTCGCTACCCAAGTAGTTGCGCTTTTTAGTCCTGATGCTGTTTTCTACAATGTTTTCTATTTCTTACTCATTTTTATCTTTACCTTCTTCTATACAGCCGTTGTCTTTGACACTAAGGAACTTGCCGAAAATCTCCAGAAACGGGGAAGTTTTATTCCGGGAGTTCGGCCAGGTAAAGCGACTCAGGATTACATCAGCCGAATTTTAACCAGAGTGACTTTTTTTGGTGCCATCTTTTTAGGAGTTGTGGCGATTCTTCCCTCAATCGCCTCCTCTGCCACTGGAGTGACCGCCTTTGTTTTGGGGGGAACGGGAATTCTGATTGTCGTTTCTGTGGTTTTGGAATTGATCCGTAAGATTGAAGGTGAGCTTTCCGTGCGAGAATACGAAGGGTATCTTTAGTAGAATGAGGAAGAGCTATGTGCTGTCCTCGCTAACGCGAGGTTACGCATTTTTTAAAAAATGTTTGAACAGATAAAACAATTAAACGAAATGCGCAAGCAGGCGCAACAGCTTAAAAGCGAAATGGAGAAGATCGTGATTGAAGTAACTGACGGTAAGGTGAAGATACTGATTCGCGGAGATCAACAAATTGAGTTGGTTGAAATTGAAGGAGAAAAACGGGACGATCTTAAAAACGCCTTCAATAAAGCCGTTAAGGAATCACAGAAAAAAGTTTCCCAAAAACTTTCGGGAATGTTGACGGGTATGAAGATGCCCGGTCTTTGATGCGCATCGCTATTATCGGTGCAACCGGAAGCGGAAAAACTACCCAATCCCAACTTTTAGCACGTCATTTATCTCTTCCTATTATTTCCGTTGGGGAGATGCTTAGAGATTTGGCAAAAAAAAGCGAACCGCAGTCCAAAGAAGTTCAGGCTGCCTTATCTAAAGGTAAGCTTGTTTCTCCAAAACTTGCCCTGCAGCTTCTTCGCCAGCGTCTTTTGGAAGTCGATGCTGAGAAGGGGTTTATCCTTGATGGGATGCCGCGTACTGTTATTGAGGCGCAACAAATGCAGAAGTTATTTTCTCTTCGTCATGTTTTTCATCTTGAGGCAGATTTAAAAGTGGCGCAAAAAAGATTACTTGAACGAGGAAGAGAAGATGATACGGAAGAACTTATCAGTAAGCGGTTTGGAGTTTATCAAAAGGAAATTGAACCAATTCTTAAGTTTTACCGTCAACTTGGGATCCTTGTTGAGATAGATGCATCTGCCACAACCTCAGAAATCAACAAAAAGATCGTTTCTAATTTGTCATGATTCCCATAAAGACCGAAGAAGAGATAAAAATTATGGCCGAAGGAGGTAAGATCGCCGGGCGGATCTTAAAAGAGTTATCTGGCAAAGTTGTACCAGGCGTCTCTACCCTTGAGCTTGATTTGGAAGCAGAAAAGATGATTAAAGAAGCGGGAGGAGAGCCAGGATTCAAGCGCGTGCCTAATTATTACCATGCAATTTGCACAGCCGTTAACGAAGAAGTAGTCCACGGCATACCTGCCGACAGAAAACTCCGATCTGGGGATATAATTTCTATCGACTTGGGGGTTTTTTACCGCGGTTTCCACAGCGACTGTGCCGTAACTGTTGGTTGTGGCGACGTTCCCGCAATCGCCGAGAAATTTTTAGAGATTGGCCGTCGGACACTTTCTGCCGGAATTGCTAAGGCGCGCGTTGCAAATCATATTGGCGATATCTCCTTTGCAATCGAGACAATTTTAAAAGATGGGGGATACGGCATTGTTGCCAATTTGACTGGGCACGGAGTAGGGCGTCAGTTACATGAGGAGCCCCTTATTCCTAATTTTGGCCAGGCTGGAACAGGAGTTAAGTTGACAGAAGGGATGGTAATTGCGATTGAGCCGATCTATACTACAAAAACTAATCCCAAGATATATCTTGAGGAGGACGGATGGACAGTTACTTCGGAAAAAGGAACTTTGGCTGGGCATTTTGAACATACTATCGCAATTACAAAAGGAGGGCCGATAGTCTTGACCGAACAGGGATGATATGGTAAAACAAGAAGATAAAAACGAAATTGGGGGAACTATTCGTGAAACTCTTCCAAACGCTGTTTTTAAAGTAGAGCTGGATGACGGGCGGGAAGTTTTGGCCCATATTTCTGGGAAAATGCGCATCCACCACATTAAGATCCTTTTAGGGGATAGGGTTAAAGTGGAGTTATCGCCTTACGATCCAACGCGTGGGCGAATAGTTTACCGGGAAAAATAATAAATGAAGGTTAGAGCAAGTGTGAAAAAGATATGCAAGGACTGCAAAATTGTTAGGCGCGAAGGGCGCCTTTACGTCGTTTGCAAGAATCCGAAGCACAAACAGCGACAGGGATGATGATGAAAAATAAAAAATTAAATATTAAATATCAAAAAGAAAGGAACCTCACGCTTTCTTTGCCGCCCATTTTTAATTTTTGCTTTTTACTTTTTACTTTTGACGACCGAAGGGGAGGAACATGGCCAGAATAGCAGGTATAGAACTTCCAGCGGAAAAAAAGATCGAGATCTCCTTAACTTACATTAAAGGAATAGGAAGGAATTTAGCTCGGAAGCTTCTTGTCGAGGCTGACATTACGGGAGTTACAAAGACAAAAGATTTAACTGAAGCTCAGATAGGAAAAATTCGCGAGGCAATCGAGAAGGGAGGACATCGAGTTGAAGGAGAGTTGGCGGCACAGATTGCGATGAATATAAAGCGCCTCAAGGAGATTGGTTCTTATCGTGGTTTGCGTCATGAGAGGGGCTTACCTGTTCGAGGACAGCGGACGCGGACTAATGCCAGGACACGCCGGGGCCGCAGGCGCGCAACTGTTGCAGGAACAAGCCGGGCTGCGATTGCAGCAAAGGAGACGGAGAAAACATAAGGTAGTGGTCTAGTGGTTTGGTTGTTTGGTGGTTTAGTACTAGACAACTAGATAACCAGATAACTAAATAACTAAAACATGGCAAAAAAGAAAGAAAGAAAAATTCAAGAAAAGGGGGTTGCACACATTACTTCAACCTTTAATAACACGATTATTACTGTTACGGATGAGAAAGGCGAAGTATTGACGAGAAGTTCATCCGGTGCTGTTGGGTTTAAAGGGGCCAAAAAGTCAACGCCTTTCGCAGCTTCACAGGCGGCAGAAGCAGTTGCCGGCAAGGCAGCGCAGTTGGGCGTAAAGGAAGTAGCGATTTTTGTTAAAGGACCTGGGTCGGGAAGAGATTCAGCGATCAAGGCCCTCAAAGTTGGTGGTTTGGAAATTAGCGCCATCACCGATGTTACTCCGATTCCCCATAACGGACCCCGGCCCAAGAAGAGGAGACGAGTATGACGACTTGCATGAGGGGTACGTTAGACAACCGAGCGCAGCGAGGACAGTACAATGGCCCACGCCCTAAGAAACGGAGGAGAGTCTGATGGGAAGATATCTTGGCCCAACCCATAAACTTTGCCGCCGTGAAGGCATACCTATTTGCGGGAAAGACAATTGCCCGGTTAAGACCAGGATGTCTGTGCCGGGGCAAAGAGGAATGGTTAAGCGCCGCCTCTCTGCTTACGGAGTTCAGTTAAGAGAGAAGCAAAAAGTTAAGCGAATATACGGCGTTAGGGAACGGCAATTTAGGCGTTACTTTAAAGAAGCATTGCGCAGCAAAGAGCGCACAGGGGAGGTTCTCCTTCAGCTTTTGGAGAGGCGTCTTGATAACATTGTTTACCGGATTGGGATGGCCAAAACTCGCCCCCATGCTCGTCAGGCAATTGCGCATGGGTTGATAAGAGTTAACGGGCAACGAGTAACGGTATCTTCCTATCTTGTTGCAGTCGGTGATAAAATAACCCTTGCCAAAAAGGACGCAGTACTTTACGATGAGGTGGTTCGTCCTTCTTGGCTAAAGGTAAGCAAACGAGACAAAACTGCGCAAGTGGTTGCTCTGCCGGAAAGAAAAGACATTGGCGCAGAAGTAGATGAGAAGCTGGTTTTGGAGTTCTATAGTAGATACAACATATGACAGATTTTGAGATCAAAAAAGAAAAAGAAACACAGGATTTGGGACGGTTTGTGATCGAACCCCTTCCTGCCGGTTATGGAAGCACAATTGGGACGGCGCTTCGGCGCGTTCTTCTTTCTTCTTTGCCCGGGGGAGCCGTTGCTGAAGTTCGTTTTTCTGGTGTTCCTCATCCCTTTACTACAATCAAAGGTGTAAAGGAGGATGTGGTTGAGCTTGTTCTTAACCTTAAAAAAGTTCGTTTTACCGTTCATGGAGATGGTCCTTACGAGGGAACGATTGCGATAAAGGGTAAGAAAATTGTTACCGCCGGTGATATTAAGATTTCTTCTGAAGCAACTGTTGCCAACCCGGATTTAAAGATCGCTACCCTAACAGATAAAAGTGCCGAGCTCTCCGCGACCCTTCTTGTTGAACGGGGAGTTGGTTACAAGCCGGCAGAAGAGCGCGAAGGTGGTAAAGTTGGCGTTATTCCCTTGGATTCTATCTTTTCTCCTGTGGTTAAGGTTGGTTTTTGGGTTGAAGAAACTCGGGTCGGACGGAAGGCAAATTTTGATCGGCTAATTATAGAAATTGCAACAGATGGAACTATCAAGCCGTCAGCCGCCTTAGCTCAATCAGCAGATATTTTAAGTAATTATTTTGGGCGTTTTAGCGGATTGCGTCCAGCAAAAGCTGCTGTTTCTCACGAGGAAGTTGCGCAAAGCGCAAAAAAAGAAGCCAAGAAGGCGGCAAAGTTGATTAAGAAACCTGCTTCCCGCAAGAAGAAGTCGTAAAAACGCTATGCGCGGACTCCTTTCTTCTCTTATCCTTCATGACAAGGTAGTTACCACCGAGGCTAAAGCAAAGCAGCTAAAGCAAAAAGTGGAAAGACTTATCTCTCGATCAAAGAATCTGGATCTTTCTGCCCGGCGGAAAATTCTATCTTTGCTTCCAGAAAAAATTGCTGCTGAGAAACTAATTGAGCGTATTGCTCCTCAGTTCAAAGAAAGGATTGGAGGTTATGTTAGGGTTATCAAACTTCCACAGCGTCGTGGAGACAATGCTCCAATGGCGCGGATAGAATTTGTTGAGAAAATCGCGGAAGCTGCGCCGAAGAAACCTACTAAGCAGCGTAAACCCGCGCAAAAATCAGCGAAGGTAACGCGGAAGGTCCGCGTAAATCCGCGCTCAAGCAGAAATGCAAAAAAGCCACGCAACAAAAGCAAGCGAAGTTAAGAGAGATTGGCATCTTCTTGATGCTAAAGGACAGATTTTAGGAAGGTTCTCAACCCAAGTCGCTATCTTCCTTCTAGGGAAGAATAAGACTAATTGGGTCCCTTATCTTGATATGGGAGATTATGTCGTTGTCGTCAACGCAAAGGACATTAAAGTAACAGGAAAAAAAGAAACCGACAAGATTTATTACCGTTATACAGGTTATCCCGGGGGTTTGCGGAAAGAATCATTGGGGCATTTGAGGTCTCGCCGACCGGAAGAAATTCTAAGAAGGTCGGTTGTCGGAATGTTGCCAAGGGGAAAATTGGGTCAGGCAATGGTTAAAAAGCTTTATGTTTACCCGGGTCCTGAGGGCGAAATGGTTGAAAAGGCAAAGGGTGCACAAAATGGTTGAAAAAAGATATCTTCAAGCAATTGGTAGGAGAAAAGAGGCAACGGCCACAGTCCGTCTTTCGGAAGGAAAAGGGGAGATCTCGGTTAATTCTAAACCGATTGCTCAATATTTCCCTTCTGAGGAGGAAAAAATAATGTACACGGAACCGTTCCGTTTAACAGAAACAGAAGGGAAGTTTAACGGGACGATTAAAGCTCACGGTGGGGGAGGCAGTGGACAACTAGGAGCTGTTGTTTTAGGAATTTCGCGCGCTTTAGTTTTGTTTGACGAGAAATTTCGCAAGCCTTTGCGCGATGCCGGCCTCTTGACCCGCATACCCAAAGAAAAAGAACGCAAGAAATATTTCTTAAAGAAAGCACGTAAACGACCCCAATATTCCAAACGTTAGCAGGTTAAACCCGGAGGGTTTAAAAGTTATCGGTCTTTCCTAATGGAAACGAAACTAGTTCGGTGTATACAGAGCCCGAGCGTCTTAGTTTGCTTTGGTAAAGCACGATTTTATCAGCCTTCCAAGTAAAAGATTTCTTTATTTTAGGCAGCTTTGATTTCCCTTTATTTTTAACTCGCCCTATTGTTAAGTGCGGATGAGACGCCCTTTTTTCTAGATAAGAACCTTTTATTGAAAGCTCTTTACCTAATATTTCCTGTAATTTTTGTAATTTCTCTGTACCCTTTTTTATCTCCAGCCAAATTGGACGTTCTTCAAAAGTTAAAGATCCGGTTGAAATTTCAAAATCAGGAAGATTCTTTTGTGCGCCGGCGATGTCCCCTTTTAATGTCTTGACTTTTTCATTCTCAACCCAACCCAAGAAAATTAAGGTAATGTGAAAATTTTCCGGTGCAACCCAATTTATTTTCCAATCGGAAAGAGAATTTTTAACCTTCTCTTGTTCTCTAGCTAACTCTTCTTTGATTTTTTTAGGAACTGGGACGGCAAGAAAGAGGCGAATCATTTCCATTATTATGAATGATAATGAGTTTCGAGGACAAAAAATGGGTGTTTTTAATTCCTTTGACGATCTTCTTGATTTTTGTTGCAAACGAACTGTACCCGAGCGTCTTGAGACTTCTTGGACAGATCCCACAAGATCAAGGGGAGTTTTACGGCAGTTCGACTTTTGATTTCTGCACAACCGGCTACGATTGCATTGTTTCCGGCTGCAACGAGGAGATTTGTCAAGGGAAGGAAAAAAAGCTCATTTTTTCAATCTGTATTATGCC
>Ga0155087_106_pt1 | contig 16026 bp, 17 predicted proteins | sample RifCSPhighO2_01_FD_106055 | JGI IMG/M metagenome (GOLD analysis project Ga0155087, IMG submission 106055) | candidate division WWE3 bacterium RIFCSPHIGHO2_01_FULL_48_15
ATAGGAGATCCTGGCCGCGAAGCGTTCCCAAAACGACAACGGCAGCAGCGGCAAAAAGCCCAATTAAAATAATCACTCTGCCCAGACGACCCAGATCCTTTTGGAAAGGCGTTTCCTCATCCTCAATTTCGGAAAGCAGAGAAGCGATGCGCCCAAAACGAGTATTCATCCCTGTCTCTGTTACCTTTCCAAGACCTCGTCCGCGCTCAACGACCGTCCCCATAAAGACGGATTTTTCATCCGCCGACGCCTGGGCTTCGGAGGATTTGGCAGCCGGCAACGATTCACCCGTTAATGAAGCTTCATTAACGGTTAAATTAATCGCCTCCACCAGCGTGGCATCAGCGGGAATTTTTTGCCCCTCTGTGACGAGAAAGACATCTCCGGGAACAAGGGTTGCGGCATCGACCTCAATTTCCTTACCGGAACGGATGACCCTCACTCGGCTAACAACAAGTTTGCGCAAAGCAGCAATGGCATTTTCCGCCCTAAACTCTTGCACAAAACCAAATCCAGCATTAAGAAGAACAATGGCGGCAATAACGGCCGCATCTAGCGCTTCTCCAACAAAAAAAGAAAGCGCGGCGGCGGCAAGCAAAATCAAAATAAGTAGGTTTTTAAATTGAGAAAGAAAAATTGCCAAAGGGCGAACTCTGCCCGCACCAACAAGAACATTAGGCCCGTACTGGGCGAGACGCTTTTGCGCCTCCTGTGAAGATAACCCCTGAACCATCAGAACTAGTTTACAGAAATTCTTGACTTGCTTATTGCCTATCGCTTTTTGCTATTGTATTTACGTAAGCCATCATGAGCCATGGATGAGAAAAAAGACCAAACCAAAAAAGAAGAAAAGAAAATCTGCCACAACTGCGGGCAAGAGATAAAACCGGACGAGCCTTACACCAAAGAGGACAGTACTTATAAGCACAATTACGAAAAGGGTCAAGGCCCGCGCTCCGAAATCTGCGAATTCTGCTAACCATCCCGGCCAGCATCTTGGCCAAATATGACTGAGATCAAAATCTCCGCAAAAAGAGTTGTATTTACCACCTTTGCGGTAGATGCCCTGGATATTCTCCTAAATGGGGCAATTTTTATAATTACCGGGAGTGTTGTGATGCTGGCTGAACTTTTGCAAGGTTTAGCAGATTTTGCTTCCTCTGGACTTCTTCTTGTAGGGCTAACAAAGTCCAAAGGCCGCCCCGACAAAAATTATCCTTTTGGGCGAGGAAAAGAAGCATTTTTTTGGGCTCTGCTTTCTGCGCTGGTGATGATCACTCTTGCCGCCGGATTTTCCTTTTACTTTGGACTGGTAAGATTTTTAGACCCGGAGCCGGTTGAAAACATTAACTTGGCCTACGCTATCTTAGGATTCACAACAATAACAAACGGTTACTCTTTCTCTTTAAGTTTTAGGCGGCTCTTGGGGCCCAAAGACCCCGGCCGAATAGTGGAGATTTTTATGGAAACCCCTTTGGCCGAAACAAAAAATGCATTTGCTTCCGATCTTATGGGAATGGCTGCGGCAGTTTTTGGGCTTTTGGCATTAGGTTTGTATCAGCTGACCGGAGAAATCAGATTTGATGCAATTGGCGCCATGGCGATTGGAGTTCTTTTGGCCCTTTTAGCCGCTACTCTGATCAGGGGCCTAAGAGATTTTTTGGTAGGCAGAAGAGCGCCTATAAAAGTGGAGGGAAAGATACGCAAAGCTGCGCTTGCCGTCCCCCAAGTTCTAGAAGTATTGGATCTGCGAACGATGCAAATTGGCCCCGATCGTATCTTGGTTAATATGGAAGTTCACATCCGCGGAAGGCTTACAACAGGACGAATTGAAAAACTGATCGACGAGATCAAGAAGAAAGTCCAAGAGGAAAACCCCTCCGTACATCACATCCAAGTTGAGCTTGAGACTCCAGAGCCGGAATAATTAGGACTCCTCGCTCCAAAATCTGCGAGTTTTGCTGATTAAAGAAAAAAGCTGAATACCGCCAGTATTCAGCCTTTCATAACGCCGAGAGCGTACCTTCGCCATCAATCTCCATCCTTCGCCTGAGGCTACGGAGGATTTCGCTTCGCTCAAATGATCCGTTTCTCAAGAAGCGCCCAAAGTTGGCGGCGGGCGTCTTCAAGAGTTGCCCGATGGCCACGCTTGAGCGCTTCAACCGTCTGCTTTCCAACAACAACTCCAGGCGCAGCTATCTCAACCAGCTCCCTAAGAATCTTCGGGTCGTCTGCTTCCAAACTCTCCCGCAGCCTTTCGAGCTCCCTTTCTATCTCCTTCTCCGCATCTTTGCGGGTGAGGCGGGTTTCTCCGGAAAGCCGCTCCTCCAACGGCAGTTGGGCCAGTGCATCCCTTGAAGAAGCAAAGTGCTTAGGCAACTCGATCTCCCGCTTCCCCCAAGCCTGCAAGGCCTCCTCGTGAGTACCAGCGTAATGCCCGCAGGGGAGAAGATCAAAGGGTTCAAAGCAGGCAAGGTACGGCGATTCCCGACCAATAAGCTGCTCAAAAAGCCAACGGTCGCCGTCGGTCGGTGTGAGTGAGGTGCGATTGGCCGCCTCACAACCTTGGAGCACTAAATCGATGGACGAGCCCGGCCCAATCTCAAAAGAGCCGCGATGACGTTCGAGGGCGACAAGGAGACAATGCCCTTCAAGAGCATTGATGCTCCAAACCTCTCCCGGCAAGGGCATGAGAACCTCCCTCTCCCGACGCTTCGGTCGGGACCCTCGACCTCCAATGTTTCATCGGAGCGTCGGGGCTTTCATTTGAATCAATTCTACTCCCCAACTTCTGAACTGTCAAAACTATAGGACTCGAGACCGTCCCGAAATCGGCGAGTTCTGCCGATTAATCAGCGGAGCGTTTTCTTCCTAAAACTACTGCGGCCGCGACAGAAAAGTTAGCTAAAGCGATATAAGCCGGGTAAGCCAAAAGAACCAAGTCAACCCTCCCCACTGCCAACACCGAAAAAATTCCAGAAACACCGGTCAATACCCAAGCAACCATCGTCTCGCTCCCCGGATCGCGATAAGCCTTGACCAAAGTCAAAGATACGCCAATACTATTGGCAACGATAACAAGGAGCAAAGCCACCGCAGCCTCTTTGGTTAAATACCACAAGAGGATTATTCCAGCAGCAGAAACCAAAGCGGCGATATCTTTCTTCGCCAATCCCCCGACGCCAAACTTGAGCGAAAGAAGAAAGACAATGGTGACTCCAACTGCCCCCACTCCAGTCACCCAAAGTGAATCTGTTGCTCCTTTGGTAAGCTGGGAAAAGAAAGCAATGAAAACTAAGACAGACCAGATCAGCCACGAAGCACGCTGGGGCTTTGTTTTTCCGGCAAGGACGTCCCGGATGTAGGGCAAAAAACCTAAAGTGCCTAAAATGCCCGAAGCATAGCCGAATATTTGCAACACAAAAGAATTATTTCACATCAAGAAGAAAGCAGGTCCTATTTTCCAATTAAGACCTGCTGTTTTGGACTACCACCCATTTGCCACTGGAAAGTTTCTTGAATAGGACAAGCTTTCGGCAAATAAAGTAAAAGTCCAGATAAAAGTGGGCCTCCGTATGGGCAAAGAAAAGTATTGCCTCATCCAGCTGCCGGCGGTTGAGGTGGGCCAAGGTAATGTGGGGATTGTACTCCCACTCGTCCTTGCCGCCGATTACCTCAATAAGGCTCCTGTGCAACTCCTCAAGACAAGCGTTTGAATCGATCTTGAGGTGCAGGATGTTTGGCGTTCCCCAGAAAACTCCCAATCCCAGTGAGCGCATAAAGCACTGGGGGTAAGCTGGAAGGAGCTGGCGAACCTTAGCAACCAACTCGCCATCATCTTCCGCTTCAAATGGAGCGGCAACGGTGATATGAGGCGGGCATTGCTCGGCTAATTCCGGGTCAAACCTTTGGCGCCAACCATCAACCAGGTCCGCAATGTCATCCGGCAAAAGAAGCCCAACAAAATACCGGCCCATTTCTCTCTCCTTCCCTGGTTTTCTCAATTATAGCGCGGTAAGTTGACTTTCAGTTTTAATCTTTGGTAAACATATTTAAATATGGAAGAAACGAAGGAAGAGAGTCGAGAGGCGATCCCAGGAGGAACAGTCGTTAAGGAAAAAACCTCCGTCTCCCAAGTCCCCGAAGAACAAAAAGGGCTTTTCCAATCATGGATGCTTGTCTACTATATCTTAGGAGTTATTGAAGTTCTCCTTGGTTTCCGCCTGGTCTTTAAGGGCCTAGGTGCCAATCCCTCCGCCGACTTTGTTTCCTTTATCTACGGCGTAACCGATTTTCTCTTGCAGCCGTTTTTAGGAATTTTCCGGTCGACAGTGACCGAAGGGGCGGAGGTAACAGCGGTTTTTGAGCCGGCAACTGTAATCGCCATGGTTGTCTACGCCGTCCTCGCCTGGGGATTGGCGAGCTTAATCGAAATAAAACTTTCCGGCGGATCCTCAAAGTAAGAACCTCTCGCTGATGCTCGAGAACCTTCTCCCGCTTTCAGCGTGATAACCAATGCCAAAATACGGCGCCAAAGTTCCACCTCCACCTAGGTAGATAGCCCCTAAGTTAGAGCAATTTCTCGACTCTCCGGAATGGATTCGAAAATAAATTCACCTGGATCTTCCGGATTAATTCCTTTCCGCCGGTAGCCAGCTCTTTCCAGAACACGGATGCTTGCTTTATTACCTTGGACCACCTTTGCAAAAACCCGACGAGCACCTAAGTGATCGGCCGCGTACCGAGTTAAGGCGGAAACAGCTTTGGTCATGTAACCTTTTCCCGTATGCTCACCACCAAGCCAGTAGCCAACTTCCCAACCATCTTCTCCCCTCTTAGTAACTTTGACAAACCCAACAAATTTATTCTCATCCCAAATGCCAAAACGCCGTTCATCGGGAGATTGGATCGCGTTTCTCTTCCTGACAGATTCTAGAGTGGGATATTTTTTAGCCGTTTCGTCAACAAACTGGCTTAAGTGATCGCGATTCCGATCAATTAAAGCAAAGATCGCTTCGCTGTCTTCGGGGACAATTCTTCGCAAAAGAATGTCTCCTTCAACCGGTATTGTGTTTGGCTCTTTATTCTCCGGAGGATTTTGGGGGATTTCTGTGGTCATATTGATTATAGTCCTTCGACTAACGCTCAGGACATTCGACTCCGGGACTTAATGGCCTGCGGCCAGGAGCCCTTCGATTATTTCCCCCACCTTCGACGGAGAAAAAAGATCATCAACAGTATTGGGACCCAAATCACGGCGTAAACTCCGACCCAAATCAACGCTTCACCAACGGCGTAGATATCGGCGAGAAGGGACCGCACCGCTTGCTTGTAAATCACTTCCGGACGAAATCCTTCCGAAGGCTGATAAGGAAGGGCAAACTCGTCGGTTGCGAGGGAAGCGGTGATTTTGGGAAAGGCGGCCGAGTCGGCAATAAACTTCTTGGTTCCTTTAAGTTCGTCAATCTGCTCCCGGAGAGTAATGAGCTGCTGGGTGATCAAAACCAGGTCCGAAATCTCGGCCGCTTTTGCTTTGATCGCCTCAAACTGCGCGATTGTTCCTTCCAAAGTTGCAATTCGAGCATCAAGATCCTCAAACTCTTCGGTCACGTCCACTCCGACAATGCTTTCCGAAGAAACTTTGATTGCCAGCGTGCGGTAGTATTCGATCGCCGTTCGCAATTTTGCGCTTGGAACCCGCACCGCAACCGTCGCCACCGGCGATTCCTCCGGCGAAGTAATTTCGGAAGAAACCAGAAAACCGCCCTCTTTTTCCGCGTATTTCACGACTTCGTCCGCCGTCTTAGACACATCGTTGACAACTAGAGAAAGGCCAGACTTCTCAATTACCCCCCGCTCCCCACCAGCCCCTTTTTCAACTTCGCTGCCGACAGGCCCGCTAAGGCCAGGAGTCCCGCTTATCCCGCCCGTGAGATCTTTAATTCCGGAAAGGGAAAGAGAGGCGATGTAAAGAACGGAGAGCATGAGGATTATCAGCGCGGCGAGCTTGTTGTTTTTCACCCAGCTTACCAAGGGCTCAAGGGTCATTAGACCAAATATAGCAAGAAGGCTCATCACGCGCTGTCGGCGGGAGATGACCCTTGAGCAAAGCGAAAGGTCTTACATCCATTTTGCTATTGTGAAAGCGATGTTCAAAAGCATTGCTGCTCTCTTAACTACCGCCCTCCTAATTACCCTTACTTCAAACCCAGGTTACGCCGCCGAAACCCAATGGGACGGAGATTACGATCTCGCGACTTCCGGCCCCTGCGGTGATCCATACAATCTCGCTCTAAACGGCGAAACGTTCACGGTTTCGGGAGGAGAAATTTACAATCCGTGGGGAGAGAATGCGGTGATCGACAGCGAAGGTTACGCCGTGTACGTTCACGATACGGGCTCATCTAAAACGACTATTTACCTCCTGTTCCAAAAATCCGAAGGAAAAACTATTTTATCGGGAGTTTGGCGATCCGTCAGGGTAGGTCGGTTTACCGGTGAAACGGGGGAATGCACGGGGGAGATTTACGGAGAGCGCAGCGGATTTGCCCTGGATGACATTTTTTCCTTCCTCTCCTATCTCATTCCCAACGGCGAGAATGGTATTTATGATTTGATCCCGATCATATCCATCGGAGGCATCCTATTCGGTATCTGGGCGATAATATACGGGATACGCCAGAACGCTCTGCGACGCCTTCCTAAACCGCCGGTAGAGGAGGTTCAGCAAATCGTGGGACGGATTCAACCTCAAGCCGAACTGGCGCCCCAGCCCGCTCCCCAACCTCAGCCGTCTATCGCTCCCAAAGAAAGCCGATGGAAAAAGCTCTGGAAAACCCTCTTTGGCCGCGGCGGCAAAAGACCGGTCTATCCAGGAAAATTCCCTGAAGCTGAAGGAGAAGTTTGGCCGGAACTACATCCGCGAAAAGTTCCCCCTAAAGGACCGAAACCTAAAATGGGGCGGTCCGTTCCTACCGGACCCAAGTACGAGAAATAAAAGATCTTAAAACTAAACTGGGGAGCAACAAGTAGGGAACAGATATAAAACTGTCAGGAGACTAATGGCGATGGCGAGGAGAATTAACAAAACCGCTGCCAAAATCGCTCTTCCCAGACCGAATTTTCTTTTTAAGGACAAGAACCCCTTGATTAAACCAAAAACGATCAGGGCAATTGCGGCCAATCCAATGATTGTGTAGAAATAATCTTCCATTCTGGTTAAATAATTCTGGCTCCCCGGGATGGATTCGAACCATCGACCTAGCGCTTAACAGGCGCGCGCTCTACCGCTGAGCTACCGGGGAACACAAAAGTAATTTTAACATCACCCATCTATCTTTTATCCTTAGGAGTAAAATTAGTTAAATATGGACGAAAGACCAACATTTAATCCGGAGGTCGAGAAAAGCGAGGCGGTAGTTAACATAAGCTCTTCCGGCGAGACGGAAACGGAGCGCTTAATAAGCAACTTTGCCCATACTCCTTTTGATTTGGATGGCAAGCATTATCAGTCTGTTGAGGGCTTCTGGCAGGGTCTAAAATTTCCTGAAGGAAGTAAGGAAAGGGAAGAGGCCTCACAACTTTTTGGTGTAAAAGCAAAGAAGATGGGTAAAAGAGCGGGGGAAGTTGCCGAAATCGAATATCAAGGAGGACGAATAAAAACTGGCTCTAGTGAACATCACGAGCTGATGAAAAGAGCGATCCAAGCAAAGCTCGATCAAAACCCAGAAGTTTTAGAATTACTCCTTGCAACGGGAGATGCCAAAATCACTCACGTCCTAAAAAGAGCTGATGGAACCCCACTGCCGGACAGCAAAACAATTCCGGGAGAGACGTTTGCTCAAATCCTAATGGACCTGAGAAAAGAACTAGGCGCGTACGTCGACTTTGGAGAGATTGCTCACCAACGCCTGCACGAGCAAACTCAGTACATGAGCCGCTATATCCACGGCAGAATCAAAGGTTATCCAAACTTAGGAGAAGGTTTAAGATTCCGGCAAAGGGACCCCAGCGACTACCATACTTACAAAATCCATAAAGACGACATCGAGGAGTTCGCCCGCCGAGTTGAAGAGTACGAACATTCCGAAAAGGGTCCGATTATAATTAGCTAATTTAGGACCTGACAAGGAGAGACCTTGTCAAGCTATAGTATTTTAAATCTCCAGAGTGTTTCTTTTGGCAATTCTAGAGTAAACCTCTGCCGAAGGGCGGATATGACGAGCCATCGTCTCGTAGTCAACTTCGGCCAACCCGAAGCGGGGGCCGAAACCTTTATCCCATTCAAAATTGTCCAAAAGGGACCAGTGGAAATAACCGAGGACATCGGCGCCATCATCAATTGCCCGCCAGGTGGCGGCGAGATGATCAGCAATAAAATCCGCCCGCTGGTCATCTTCGGCGTCGGCAATCCCGTTTTCCGTAATATAAATTGGCAAATTAATTTCTTTTAATTCCTTAAGAACTTCGTAGAGTCCGCTTGGATAGATAGCCCAACCCATATCCGATGTAGGCAGATCGTTTGTCCAGCCAACAGCTCGATAATAATTAACGCCGATAAAATCTTGGTCTACCGCTCGAGTGATAAAGATTTTTTCCCAAGGAGCAATTCTCCCGCCAAGAGGAGTTTTTAGATAGGAGAGGCTAAGGGCAAAACCGACCTTTGCTTTAGGCTGGATCTTGTGGATTATTTGATAAGCGACTTGGTGCCCGCGGCGCAGATTGCGGCCTACCACAAACGCCAAACGAGGGTCGCGTTTTTGAGGAGGCCATTGGCCTAAAAGATAACTTTGGGAAAGGTAAACTGCCGGCTCATTGATCGTCACCCAAAAATCGCATAAATCAGAAAGCTGCGTAACGAGATAACGGACGTAGCTGGCAAAATGGCCGACAGTGTCAACATTTTCCCACCCGCCTCTTTGCGCCACCCAAGTGGGGTTGGTGAAATGATGGAGAGTAACAAGCGGCGTTATTCCTCTTCCTCTTAAAATCTGTAGGACTTGACGGTAATGATCTATTTCCTGCTCATTAAACTTGCCTTTTTCCGGCTCAATTCTAGCCCACTCAATTGAAAGCCGATGAGCATTTTGGTTAAGAGAGGCGGCAATGTCAAAATCTTCCTCATACCTGTTGTAATGGTCAACTGCGCGGCCAGCCCGAACTTGCCAAGATTCCCAATCAGAATTCTTATTTCCCCCCTCAACCTGATAGGCCGAGGTTGCCGAGCCCCAAAGGAACCCTTTTGGAAATTTCTTCATTGCCACAGCTTTTTCGCCTCCTCGTAAAAGAATGGCACGTCCATCTTTTCCTTCATATAAACCCACCACTCCGCACCCCAAAGATAAAAATGATCAAAGCCGGTTGCGCGGGCAAATTTTAGGTTTTTTTGAAATTGCTCAGGAGACATCGAGCGGTAAAAATCCGCCAAACTTGTCCCAGGAGTAATCGGATCAGGTAAAAACGGCTCTCCCTGGAGTTCGGTCACCCAAATCTCTTTTATTCGCCCCAATGCCCTCCAAAAGTTAGCCTTCACTTGGAATAATTCCACGGGAAGAAAATAATCATAATAACCTTCCCATGGAGGTTTGTTGACGTAAATCACACGATAGAGAGAGACTCCCAAAATATCGGTTTTACCGCTGGCCTTGAACCAAATCGACCCTTCGCCGCTTTCCGTAATCATGACTCTGTGGAAAGGGTCCAATTCGCCAACGAGACTAATCTCTTTGTCCAAAAAAGATTCCTCAAGGGGAGGGCAATTTCCCGTGAAAAAGATCACAAAAGATTCGTTTTCTACCTGCCAAACTTCCAGGGCCGGAGAATTTTTGTAACGGTTGACAACCTGAGGCAGAAAATCAAGGATTTCTTCCTGCTGCTTGTTCTCAGAAAGCCCCTGCGCCCACTCGGGGACGTAGCATTCCGGCCAACGAGGCAGTCTCCTACCTGCGGCGATAACCAACTTTACCCCCCTTTTCTCCGCCTCTTGTACCTGAAAATCCAAATCGGTAAAGTCAAACTGGTCTTTCTTTGGTTCAACTTTATCCCAAAAAGCCACCAACCTAAGATGATCGACCTTTAAATCATCAAGGAGGGCAAGATAGGTTTTCTTCCAATCTAAACCTAGGCGTTGAGTGTAGTAAGGATCAAAAGAAACTCCCCAGGTAATAGGGTAAGCCTCCTGCCGCCGATCAAAAAGAAAGTAGGCGGCGGCGATCAGCAAAACTAATACCCCAACAACTGCCCCAAACGAAATACCAACAATTTTTAATACCTTTAAAAACAGTTTTTTCATAATCTATCCTAACGCAAGAATGTACAAACCGGTTGAAATAGCAACTATAGCAACGGCCTTGGCTAAATTTTCACGGGGATCAAATCTTTCGCCTAAAGCGGGAAAATAAGGAGCAAGGAAAAATAAAAGAACAAAAATAAAAGCGTATTGGATCCCCTGCAAAGCACTAACCAGCGTGGCGCTCCCCAAGGAGATAGCAAAGGTTTGAAGAAGTGCCCCAGTCCCACCCAAACCCTGGTTAAGCAGAAATGGGATCGGGGCAATCGGCGGAGCCTTTTTTGCCGCCCACCAGATTCGGCGGAAGTTCTCCGGGACAACAAGGATGGAGACAGCGCCTAAAACGGTACCGATCCGCGACCAAAAAAGCCCATTGATAAAAGTTTCATTGATAAAAACAAATCTAAGAAGCGCAAGGGAAAAGGCAAAAAGAGAAGCGGCAAGGACAGCATGCCGAAATAGCTCAAAACTGTATGAGCCTAAAACATTTTCCCGAATGGAAATTAAAACCCCACCTAAAACCAAGAGGAAAATGGCAAGAAAATGGACTGGAACATGCGTCTCGGCAAAAAGGACAATAGAAAAGATAAGAGTAAAGACAGGAATAAGCGCACCAACAGTAGTAATTGCTCGCGAAGGATCAAAATCCTTTAAAGCTGAGTAAAAAGACCAAAGCGCATAGACGGATGTAACTCCAGAGGCAAGAGCGGCGACAAGAAAACGGGGCTGCAGCGGCCAACTCACCCCAAAAGGGATAAAAACCAACGCCAAGATTCCTAAAATGCCAACAAAAAAGGCATACGCCCGTGGAGAAACAATCGTTGTTTTAAGAAGAATCTTGTCAACTAACCCGGCAAGGGCTAAAAGAAAGTAAGACGCAACGGCGGCAAGAAGATAAACTGGCATCACCCACTATTCTAGATAATCTTTGAGGAGTTTTGCTGGGGCGAAAGAGCGTAAATAAAATGGGCCCCGAGCGTTCGAAGCTACCAGTACGGTAGTCGAACGCGCCGGAACCCAAGGCGGAATCAAACATCCCAATAAGCGGCTGGATCTCGCCAGTTTGGATAATGCTCGTTGATCCAGACCAAAGCAACCTTTCGCGCCCGATCTTCCGCGGCAAGGGCGGCCGGAGTGGTCTGATCCTTCAGTAAAACGGGCTTGAACCTGTGAATCACCCTATCACAGTCAGTAACATACGAGAGAACCCTTCTCTCGTTACTATCAACCCCAACAATAAAGCGGAACCTGAGGGAAGCATGAAGCGATGCCCCCCAACCCTCTCGATCCTCACTGTAGGAGATAAAAGCACGTTGGCGATCTTTAGCGTCGATGAGCTTCCGAATTGAGGAATCATGTGTCTCCACAACGCACCAACCGTCCGGAAGTTCAACATACTGAAAACCGGGAGCACCAGCCACAACCTTGCCGAACTTAACTCCAGCCGCCTCGAGGGCCCCCTTGTCCTCCGGAGAAATATAGACCGGAAGCGTCGCTCTGCTCATCTTTTCTATCTCCTTTGGGTTTTGCGAATAGCCTGAATTGTAACCCAAGGTTGGCCAAGAGTAAAACAGTGCGAAAGAAAAGTTCTTATTCCAAATAATCTTTGAGGAGTTTTGCCCGTGTTGGGTGGCCCCACTCCGCCAAGGCTTTGCGGGGTAAACTCCGCTTTTTGATCTACTTACTCCAGGTAGTCCTTCAGCAACTTTGCCCTGGTCGGATGACGTAATTTTCGGATGGCTTTGGCCTCGATCTGGCGGATGCGCTCCCGAGTAACCCCAAATTCCCGGCCGACGGTTTCCAGCGTCCGGGGTTTACCATCGCGCAAACCAAACCTAAGCTCAATCACTTTTTGCTCCCTTGGGGAAAGGGTCCCCAAAACCTCAAGGAGCTGCTGTTTGAGAAGCTCCTTGGAAGTATCTTCGGTTGGGGCAGAAACTGCCTCATCAGGAACAAAATCCTTTAATCGTGAATCCTTCTCCTCCCCAACCGGAGTTTCTAAAGAAGTTGGTTTCTGGGAGATCTTGACGATCTCGCGGGCTTTTTCAACCGGGATCTGCATGGAGCGGGCGATCTCTTCCGGCGTTGGCTCGCGGTCATACCTTTGTTCAAGTTGGCGCTGGACGCGGCGGAATTTGTTGATCGTTTCGATCATGTGAACAGGGATTCGAATCGTTCGAGCCTGGTCGGCAATTGCCCGGGTGATCCCTTGCCTAATCCACCAAGTGGCGTAAGTAGAAAACTTAAATCCTCTTTGCCATTCAAATTTTTCCACCGCCCGCATCAAGCCGATGTTCCCCTCCTGAATCAGATCAAGAAAGGAAAGCCCCCGCCCAAGATATTTTTTGGCAATTGAGACTACAAGACGCAGATTAGCTTGGGTTAACTTCTTTTTGGCTAACGATCCAACCCGGATTTCTTTTTCCAGCTTCTCGCGGGTCTTTTTGCCCATTCGCTTGGTCGCATGAAGTAACCTGGCGGTCCCTGCTTCCGCTTTCTCAATCTCCTTGGCTAAAACGACCTCTTCTTCTTTTTTAAGAAGGGACGTTCGCCCAATCTCCCGAAGATACATCCTTACTGGATCGGCGGTGATGGTAACATCATAAGCGGCCTGCAGTTCCAGCTCCCGCTCAATTTCCTCCGGCTTGGCTTCCTCCTCGGCCGTTTCAAAAACGTCAACCCCTTCTTCAATAAAAAGGGTGTAAAGGTCATCCAATTTCTCAACATCTTCCTCAGCCTCTGGAAAGAAAGCTAAAACTTCCTCCTGGGTAATATAACCATCCCTTTTTCCTTTTTCTAAAAGTTTTGCAACCAGTGGGGAGTCTTTAAGTTGGGCCATTGCTTTTAAATTCTAACCTATGAACACTTACTTTGCAGCGTCACTTCCTTGATTTAATTTCAAGACTTCTTTTTGGAGCCTTTTAACTTCGGCCGGCTTACCTGCCTTTTCCGCCTCGGCAACTTGCAAAATTAAGACTTTTTTCTTTTTTGTAAGATAACTATTTTCAAGGGATGCGAGCGCTTTTGAAAATTCATCCTCAAGTTCCTTTTCGGTAAATTCTTCCGGGAGGGGAGTAAGAGTGATTTCTTCCAAAAGTGGCCGGAGATTATCCCCGACTTTAGCTGAAAACTTTTCCAAGCTAAAGTTTTTAATCTTCTTTAAATAATCTCTAAGAGTATCGTAAATTTCCTCGAGACCCGGGTCGGTCAACAGTTCTTGGGGGAGTTTTTTAGCCGCTCCCCCGACCTTCTCTTTTGGTAGAGCAAAAAGAATGGTAAAAAGGTAAGCTTCTTTCCCGGGCAATTTGACAGGCAAGCGGGCAGATGATTCAATCGGCTCAACGCTCTCAAGCGGTTCCTCCTTGTCAAGCTGCTTCCAGAGAATCTCCTCTCTTACTCCTATTTTTTCAGAAAGTTTCGCAAGATATGCTGCCAGTTCGACTTCGTTAGCTAGACTTTTGAGCACTGGGAGAATTTCGTGGGCAATTTTCTTTTTGCCGGTGGGGGTTTCTTGGTCAAAGCGAGCCAAAGCGGAAGAAAGATAAAAGTCAAAAACGGCAGGTGCATGATCCAGTTTCTTTTTAAAACCAACTGGATCTTCACGGACAGCCTCATCCGGATCTTTTCCCGCCGGCACAAGCACAGCTTTAACTTCCAACCCGCCCGACTGAGCAAGAAGGATTCCTTTTTTTGTCGCCTCTGTCCCCGCAGTATCGCTATCAAAGCAGATGGTGATCGATTGAGCAAATCTTGCCAGAGGCGAGATTTGCGCAGGAGTTAGGGCCGTTCCCTTAGTCCCAACTACGTTTTTGATCCCTTTTTCATATAAAGCGATGGCGTCCATTTCTCCTTCGACTAAAACTGCGTTTTTCGCTTTTTTGATTTCTTGTTTTGCCAAATCGAGGTTGAAGAGAAAGTGTCCTTTGGCAAAAACGGGAGTGTCCACCGTATTGATATATTTGGGCTGATCGTCACCCAACGTTCGGCCGGAAAATCCAGCGATCTTGCCCATTGCCGAGCGCAATGGAAACATTACCCTTCCCCTAAAAAAATCGTAGTAACCTCGGCCCACTTCCTGCCTGCCGGCAGGCAGGTCCTTGCGAACGGCTAGACCCGCCGTAAGAAGATCGGTTAAACTGAGTCCCTTTTTCAGGATAAACCGCCCCAAGCTATCCCAAGAATCGGGGGCGTACCCAAGATTAAAAGTATCAATCGATTCGCTGCTCACATCACGGCTTTTTAAAAACTCAAGCGCCTTTGAGCCAATTTTGTGTTCAGTTAAAAGATAGTGAAAGTAATCTGCGGCAAGCTGATTAAGCTGATAGAGTTTTTCTTTTTGCTGTTCTTGGGGGCTTTCCGTTCTTCTCAAAAGCTTTACTCCTGCCCGGCGAGCCATCTCCTTGAGTGATTCGCCAAAGGATGCGCCCTCCATCTTGCTGTAAAAAGCAATTACATCTCCACCTTCCCCGCAGCCAAAACATTTAAAGATTTGCAGCTGGGGAGAAACCATGAATGATGGCGTTTTTTCGGAGTGGAATGGGCAAACCGCTTTATAATTTTTTCCCGATTTTTGAAGGGGAATGTAGGAAGAGACAAGGTCAACGATGTCAAGTTTTTGTTTTACCTCTTCGATTTGATCGATAGCCACGGTATAATTCTACACGTAGGGTGGGATGGCTGAGCGGTTTAAAGCGGTCGTCCCGAAAACGACTGGGGCGAAAGCCCTCGGAGGTTCGAATCCTCCTCCCACCGCCACAAATGCAAAAACTCTTGCTCGTTTCTTCTTATCTGGCAATTTTGGGTTTAGGTTTTGGGGGAGGATTTTTGAACCAAAAAAAGGTCATTCCCGCTCAAGACTACAGTATCTTTTCCATTCAACCCCCATCCGCCGTCGAACTTAGGTCCCTTGCCAGCTTAAAAAGCATCCTCGCTCCAGATAAAGAGACTGTTCTTGAAGTTACCGGCGATATGGCCCTTGCTCACGTCAACAAGGTAAACGCCTTGCCGGCGAGCTTTGTTCCCCCTAATCTCACAGAAATTAAAGGAGTAAAAACTTTTGGGAAAGAATATGCTCGCGCCGATATCCTCCCCTTTTTCTTTGACCTGGCAACTGATGCGCAAAAATCCGGCTATAGCCTTAGCGTTGTTTCCGCCTACCGCTCCTATTTTGACCAGGAAAAAACGTTCCTTAACTGGGTCAAAAGCGTTGGCTGGGAAATCTCTTCCCTCGTTTCTGCGCGCCCGGGACACTCGGAACACCAACTAGGAACAACCATTGACGTTGGGCTTTCCAACCCCGGCTTTGATACCTTCCGCGCCAGCCCAGCCGCCTTGTGGGTTGAGCAAAACTCCTGGCGTTTTGGCTTTGTTGTTTCCTATCCCAAAGGCAAAGAGCAAATTACCGGATATGTCCATGAGCCTTGGCATCTGCGGTGGGTTGGGATAGAGCTTGCCACCAAGCTTTATCAACAAGAACTTACGCTAGAAGAATATCTTTCCCGCTAATTTAGGCCAATTTTTATCTTGACTTTTCTTCAGATAAATGTTACTATAAGACCATTAAGGAATGGGGTTTGAACCCCAGGAGGAATTGCGTGAGGTACTTCGATTCACGAGCCTTCGCAGCGGACGTCTACGGCGAGCAGCCGCGGCGGCGCGACCTCTCCCTCAACGGGAGAAACCCAACGGTAAGGAGGCGCAGCTGCAAGAAGCTCGCTGATCCCACACCGGTGGAGGCC
>Ga0155087_105_pt1 | contig 15386 bp, 14 predicted proteins | sample RifCSPhighO2_01_FD_106055 | JGI IMG/M metagenome (GOLD analysis project Ga0155087, IMG submission 106055) | candidate division WWE3 bacterium RIFCSPHIGHO2_01_FULL_48_15
AATCAGCCAAAGCGGGGAAAATCCGGGGTGATAAGGGGGATGGTGGTTTGGTTGTTTAGTTGTTTGGTTATTTGGTGGGAAAAAGGGCGGATCATTCTGTCCAGTCTTAGGATAGTTTGGGTAATTTTGGCCCGGTTTCCCACTTTTGAGCGTTTCGAGCTGGTCAAGGGGATATCTTCTGTGGTTTCCGTTAGTCCGGGTAGCGGGGGAGAGTTGTCCTTGGGATTCCCAACGGCGCAGGGTCTTAGGAGAAACTCCAAGGAAATCAGCGGCTTCACTGATGGGCAGCAGTTTTGTCATTTGGGCAGAACGCACTCAAACAGCTACCAGATAGCGTGTCCAAGTTTGTCTACCTCATAGTTAGCAATTTGTATAACCGAAAGTCAAGGGGTTGGTTTTTGGGGTGAGTGTGCTTCCAATTTTGTCCTCTTTCGTCTAAGTTTGGACCAACAGCTGGGGCAAAGGAGAACTTTCTTTTTGCCATTTACCTTAATCCTAAACTTCTGGAGGTTTACCTGGAACCGGCGTTTGGTATGCAATTTTGAGTTGGGGATGGAGTTGCCGACTTGAGCACCCCGCCCGCAGTTTGCGCAGATTCTAGACATTGCTCAGCCATTCTAACATGCGCTATCTTTTATTTAGATATGCGCTTTTCTAACTTTGAAGTTCGAGACTTAATCAAGGCCTGGATAGCAATTTCTCTCGCTGTCTCGATTGCAATTTTGGGGACCGATTCGCTTGCGGCTTTGGGGCTCCCGCTTTTGGTGCGCGGGTTTGTAATCTACGCCGCAACCGTCGGTTTTGCTTTTTTGGCCCATGAGATTTTGGGGCATAAGTTTGTTGCGCAGAAAAGAGGGCTCTCTGCCGAATTTAGAGCAGACGATCTATTTCTGCTGCTTGCAGTTCTTACCTCTTTTACCGGATTTGTTTTTGTTGCTCCAGGGGCGGTCGTAATTTCTGGGGTAACGAGGATTGAAACATACGGCAAGATTGCCGCAGCCGGGCCGCTGGTGAATATTATCCTCGCTTTAATTTTTGGATTTTTGGCCCGCGCGGGGTTTGAGCTCATTATTCCAATTTCTCTGGGGCAGGGGATTGATCTTATCTCCCAGAGCTACCGTATCAACGCGTGGCTGGCTTTGTTTAATTTGATCCCATTGGGAATTTTGGACGGGTCTAAAGTATTTAATTGGAATAGGGGAATGTGGTTTCTTTTGACCGGAACTTCTGTGCTTTTGTTCTTGGGGATAATTTAGGAACAGGTGATAAGCAACAAGTAATAAGCAAGAAGTTAGGCCGATGGATCTCTTATTGCTATAACAAAAAAGCCCACCTGGTCGTCGGGAGATAGATGTGAGCGCATCCCACGTAAAGTTAAGTGGGTCCCCGCAGTCCCGGCCCACGGGCCGAGGCGATTGGGGGTCCCTGCAAAGCAGGTTTGAGGAATCGCTCACGTTGTCAACGATCCAGGCAGGCAAGATTATTATAACAAGTACTAGTCACTAATCACTAATTACTAATTACTCTTCCTTTAGTTGCTCTTCCAGCTGGCGTTCGATTTCTTCTGTATCAATTGGCCTAGCCATTTTTCTAAGTTCCGGATCCTTCTTAGCATCAACGCCCATCTTTCCCAAGACAATAGTTAGGATTCTTAACACTTTTGTTATTTCTTTCTCCGTGGTTAGATTAACTTGCAGTTCGATCTCATCACGAAGATCATCTATCTTCGCCTGCCTTTTTTGAGTAATCAAGACAAAGACAGAAAGGATAATTGCTTCCAGAGAAACTATGGTTATCAGCATTACATAGGGGTATGGGTCGAACGGTTTGATTCCGGGGAAAAGGTTAGAGTTTATTACAAACCAGAAAGCAAAGAAAGCTAGATTGAAAAAAAGGAAAGCAAATGTTCCAAAAGTAGAGGTAATTTTATCTTCGAGCTTCTGGACCCAAGTCCGCTTAGCACGAGCTTTTGTCTCAAAAGCCTCGATCAGTTGGCGACGGGAGCGTCCGTTATTACCGGGCATTAAATTGATGATAGCAAGAAGTCCGACCTAGTCGGACTTCTTGGCATCGGAAAAGGGGCTGTTTAAGCGGAGGGTTGTTCTTCCTCTCCTCCCTCTTCCTTGCTGCCTCCGATCGCAGCTTCGATAAGATCCCTCGGCAAAGAAGCGGCGGAAAGAAGAGCACGGCGAACAGCCGCTCCAACTTCCGTACCGACTGCATCGGCGGCATCTACCGCACCTACCGCAGCTTCGCGAACGGCATCCTCGGTTTTTACTCCAACTTGGCCGGCGGCGTCAATCGCGCCCTCAACTGCGGCAACAGCTACTTCCCCAACTTCGCCCCCAACCTCAGCGCTGGCTTTGACTGTGCCCCAAACGGCTTTCTTGGTGGCCACAAGAACGTCTCCTTGGACTTCCGAAACTCCCAAGATAGTACCGGTAACGGCACCTTTGGCAACCGAGCCGACAGATGCACCGATCTCCCCAGCTCCGGCGACAGCGCCGGTTGTAACTTGAACGACGGCATCCATGCCGGCTGTGGAAATATCAGCGATGTCTTTTAGGGTACCAACGGTTTGGGTTTTTACTGCGTCACGGGTGGCGGTTGCAACGTCGCTTGCTCCTTTGACGGTTGTAACCAAAGTGTTTTTAGTTCCTTCTGCAATATCTGACAAAATCAACTTTTCTCACCTCCTTTAAAACGAACTTATGTTGAGAGTAGCAAAAGTGAAGGACTAAATGTCAAATTAAGCGGAGTTGGCAGTCCTTAACGGATGCAATTGGACGGTTTGCGAAGCAAACCTAGCAATTCTCGCTAGCGCTCGAATTGTAACCTGTTGGAGAACTACTATGAACCGTTTTATGTGCCGAGCTTGGAGTAAACAGAGAAAGCGTTTCCAGTCCCCTAAAAGCTCATATGCAGAGATTTTGGTAAATGTTGCATAGATTTAGCCATTATGATATAAAATATACATAGATTTATGGTGGATAAAGATTTGAACATCGGTGAGGCAGCCAAGTATCTAAGCGTATCAATCGATACACTTAGGCGTTGGGACAAGATCGGAAAGCTTCCTGCCAAAAGAAGCGGGGGCGGCCATCGCTATTACTCACTAGCGGGCCTGGGATTATTCAAGAAAGACACTTTCGCTTTGGCAACAGATTGGATATTGGGGCCTGTAAGAGAACCTGAAAGTGAATTTTATTGTCCAACTAGCACAGAATTTAAAGGCAGGCTTCCAAGGCTTCAAAGCGCTTTAGGAGAGTTGCCGGACCTAAAAGAATACTTCCCGCTTATTGTTGCCATCGTAGGGGAGATAGGAAACAACTCTTTCGATCATAACCTGGGAAATTGGCCGGACGTCTCAGGAATATTCTTCTCTTACGACGTAAACAAAAGGCAAATAGCCTTGGCGGACAGGGGACAGGGAATCTTAAGAACACTAAAGAGAGTGCGGCCGGGTATTAAAAATGACGAGGACGCTTTGCGAATTGCATTTACCGAAGTAATTTCGGGAAGGGCCCCTGAAGCAAGAGGGAACGGACTCAAATTCGTATTGGAAGTAGTATTAAGCAGATCCATTGAACTCGACTTTTATAGCGGGGATGCCAAAGTTTCCGTTGGTAATGGTGCTAAAAGATTGGAAATAAATAAAACTGATCTTTATTATAGCGGTTGTTTAGCGTTAATCAGGTTTTAAACCGAATATGAAAATTGAACTTAAAAAATTTGGAAACATTTTGACGTCAAGGCAAGACGGGCGTGAGGCGCTTGCGGCGATAGAGCCGTTGTTGAAAAACGTGCACGAAAATGAGATTTTGGAACTTGATTTTGAGGGCGTTATCACCTTCACACCATCCTGGGCGGATGAATTCGTCACTAAACTGGTCGATCGGTTTGGCGACCGGGTTCATTTTTTAAACGATGAAAACCCATCAGTCAAGGCCACTTTCAAGATTCTCAAAAAATACATAGGGTTACGATAACACCAACTTTAGAGAAGATTTTGGGGGGTCAAATTCCGAAGTGGCAGGCCCGAGAGGAGTCGAACCTCTAAAGCTCGCTCTGGAGGCGAGCGGTTTGCCATTAGCCTACGGGCCTACGTCAGTTATCCGGTTGTTTGGTCATTCAGTCGTTTAGTTACTAAATCACTAGACCACCAGACAACCAAACCACTAAATCTTCACCTCTTGGTGAAGAGTGCGCTTGCGTTCTTTAGGGCAGAACTTCTTGAGCTCAAGTTTGCCCTCACCGCTTTCTGCACGCTTCCTTTTGCTCGTGTAGTTTATTGCCCCGCACTCGCTGCACTTTAATTTTATGAAATATCTTGCACTTTTTGCCATTTTAACTGGAGCCGTCGCCCGGGATCGAACCGGGGACCCCGTTCTTACCAAGAACGTGCTCTACCAACTGAGCTACGACGGCGACTACTGGTGCTGGGGGAGGGATTCGAACCCCCGAAGGCGTAAAGCCACCTCGTCTACAGCGAGGCCCATTTGACCGCTTTGGTACCCCAGCACTGGGGCCGAGGAGAGGATTCGAGCAACGAGCTTCGCTCGTTATCCGCTCCGCGTATCCACCAACCTGCTTTATCTCGCCCTTGGGCGAGAGTAGCGATTGGCTCTGGAGCCGGGACTGGGGCTTGAACCCAGAACCTACGGTTTGAATCGCTGGAGCCGTCCCTCGGATTTGAACCGAGAACCTGCTGTTTACAAAACAGCTGCTCTAACCATTGAGCTAGGACGGCGAGCGATTAAATCCTAGCGGATTTTCAAACCGTTGCTTTAGCCGTTGAGCTACCTCGGCAATACTAACAGATTCAATTTGACGGCTCGACTGTGTCAAACCTAGAAATTGAAAACTACTTCAATTTTAACACGGATTAAAGATTAACTATCTGGTTTACCAACATGCAATAACCTGTAGTTTATGCAAATGCTATCTTATAACATTTTAGACTGGCAGCAGCTGATCGTCCTTTTTAATTGCGGGTAGGAATTAACTAAAAAACAAACTTATTAGCCAGTTTAATGTGTTTTTTACAGCCTCGGCTATGCGCGAAACAAAGGAGACGATATTATTCCAAACAGTTGGTTCCTCTTCCTGTTTTTTATCGGTCGGCTCTTCTTTCGCTTGAGAGTTTCCAGCCGGCAAGGAAGCAGGTTCAGATGAGGTGTCGTAGGATTGCTCCGTTCCTAAAACGCTGCTTGTGGGTTTGGGGGTTTTGTTTGTTTTTTGGATTGCGGTAGAAGCAGTGGTTGTGGTTGATGTTCCAAGCACGTTCCCACTTTGAGTGGAAGTATTTTCTTGCTGTGGCGTTTGGTTGGAAGTTTGAGGCGCTGGTTGCACAAATGAGACCGGGCCGTTGAAAGCTGTTCCCGCGTTTCCAACATGATCTAGTGCATGGGCTTTAAGGCAGTATGATCCAGAGGAAGTTGGGGTCCAAGTCTCGGACCAGTCGATGCTCAAGACACTTTGGAGACTTAAAGAAATTATTTCGGTTGGAACGTCGCCAATCGCTGTTGAACAATTGAGATCAGTTGCCCCAGCATCCCCAACCCGGTAGACGGAGACTGTGACGCTATCGACGCCGGAAAGATCATCGATTGTTTGCCCAGAAATTGTAAGCGGAACGCTGGTTAAGTTGAGATTGACCATTTCAGTGTCGAAAGTACTAACTGGACCGGTTGTGTCCAGAGGTTCGTTATCGTCGTTGGTGATGGTGCAAGTTTTTTCGTCCTCGCTTTCAAGGGTTATATTTCCTTCTGCGTCACAGTCTCCGCTAAAGCCGGCCTGGGTGTAGCCGCTTAATGCATCTTCGCTGATTACGTAAGTTCCTGCATCTAAGGAGAAGACAATTCCTTCTTCTGATCCAGCAAATGGGCTATCTATGACATCTGTGTCCCCGTCAGTTACGCGAAGTGTAAAGTCTCCCGCTACTTTAGTGCCGTTATCGTCGTTAATGACATTTTTAATAACAGTTAATGTGGCTTGAGGTTCAATATCGTCGTTGGTGATGGTGCAAGCTTTGTTGTCGCCACTTTGCAATGTCACGTTTCCTTCCGAATCACAATCGCCGCTAATTGTTGATGTGTACCCTTCGTCAGAAGTTTCACCAACGACATGGGAACCAGCGGGAAAAGTGTTTGTTTCTCCGCTTATTACTTCTGTATCATCAACGAACAAAGGAAAATCACTTACCTCCATCGCACCGTCGTCATCATTCACCACGACTTTAGTAACGGTGAGGGTGGGCATCGGATCGCCGGTTAAGGAAACATCGTCCAGCCAAAAAACATCGCTTGAGGCGTCAAGTTTAGCGGCGAATTTAAATTGAAAATTTGGATTATCATTTGCCGCATCAGGCAAATTTAAAGTTTCTTGGATATAGTCATCTTGGCTAGGGCCGGTGTATTCTGCCAACGGCGGGGAGTTCCAAGTTGCCCCCCCATCTTCCGACCAATAAACGCGGATATAGTCATTAGTTTCTAAATTTTGGTCGATTTTGTACCAATAAGTAAGAGTTATCGATTGATAACCTGTCGTTTCTTGTTCCCTTAGGAGTGTGTCTTCTGCGCTGTCTGTATCTTTTACCTCCGCGCGGTATTCTCCATTGTGGGCGTTATCAGTTTTTTTGACAGTTTTCCATTTGGTCGATGCCGTTGTCGACCAATTTCCAAGATTTCCAGATTCAAACCCATCAAAGAAAAGCTCGGTGGGAGGATCCTCAGCGAAAACGAGGTTTGGGAAGACTGTTCCGAAGAAAGAATTGAAAAGGAGAGAAAATATTACCAGGATGGATGTTTGCTTCCGGAGTTTTTTATCCATGATCCCTTCTTATAACATAATATACCCTCGAGAAAAATCAACTGCTCAGAGCTGGATTACATTGATGGGCAGGAAGGCGTATACGTTGCCGACAAAGATTGTAACTTTGTCAACGTTCGAGTTGACTTTGGCGGTGCTAGGGTTATCGTTCATCTTTCTCGGCTCCAGGTTTACGGTGATGGCGTCGACCGTTGGAAAGTATATGCCCAGCTGGTCGGCCCGGCTGACAGGCATTGGCACAAGAGCCGCCTTGCTGGTACTTGGAAGTCAGTTGGAGTCCGAGGACGTCTGGTTAAGGAAGACCAACTCCCGGCGGTTTGATCACTAAAACGGATTGGTGCTTTTTAGCACGATCCGCTTTTTTTCAATTTGGTGTGTTATATTTCTTTTAGAAAAATAGGAGGAGAGGGTATCCGAGATGAGGCAACCTGATGTTGTCGTTGAGATTTCTGGCCAGACCGGAAACTACGTCGGAGTAACGAAGATCCGAAGAGGGTTGGTTGTGGAAACTCGAGATCTTCGGAACAAAAGGCACCCAACGCTAAGACATTGGTATCGTTCTGAAATTGCTGCGCCCCCTATCTTGCGGCATGAGGTTCCTTGTGAGGATAAGGATGGCGTGGAACCTAATGTTGTCATTGTGATTGACGGTGAGACCGAACTGAACGTTTTTGTCTTCAATATCAAAGGCGGGCGGATTGTTGTGAGACTCGTTATCTCCGCAGGGAGAAATATCCCCGTACGATGCGTTGGTTTGTCGGCGGAGGAGGCGGTATCGTTGAAGATCACAAGAGGTCAGATCTTGAGGCCTGTTTCCAAGAGCAAGAAGAGTGGGAAGAAATGAACGAGCGCCACCGAAAGCTCTTCTATCAGGAGCTTCAGGCTAATTGGGTGCTTAGCGAGGAGGAGACAGCTCGTTTAAGGGAAGTCGATTTTGCAAGCTGACGCTGCTTGCTCTTCTTCTTAGATCGACGCTTGTTTGGTTTGATTTAGAGGAAGACGGAAGATTCAAGAATCTGATTGCCCAAGCTGTTCGTTGCCCAGCCCCGATTTACCAAGGGAGATCGATGCTGGACTTAGTTCTTGATGGCAAGATCGGCGAGGTTATCGATGAGACGTACAGGATCATGTAAAGCGCGGGATCTCTTTTCCGCGCTTTTTTCATGCCGGATATCCGCTGGAGAATTTTGGGGCTAGTTTACCTGGAAGCCCCAACGGCGGAATTCGGTTTTAATATCGAAACTAGTATGATTGGCAAGAGTGTCGGCAAAGAGCTGAACTTTTCCTAAATCATCGCTGGGCGGATCCCCAGTCATCTTTGCGTAATCACGGAAAGTTTCCTTGAACAGTTCCCAGCCAATTTGTTCTTTAAGCAGATAAAGCAATCCTGTAAAAACATCGTTCTCCATGTTTTCCCAATCAGTGCGTCCTGCATAAATCCAAGGTTGGGCGAATTTTTCGACAAAATATTTATGGGAAAATTCACCAATTTTGAGATATCCAACAGCGCTTTGATAAAAGGTTGCATCAGGGTATTTGCCGGCTAAAGTGTCGGCAACGTAGGTTAATTTAAAGTTTGCCCAATGTTCGGGATTGATTGCTCGGGCGCTGCCGATCAAATAGTTTGCCGAGCTAAAATAATAGTCAAAATCATGGCCAAGCTCGTGGATTGGGCCAAAGCTTAAATCGTCATGCTCGTTGATAGATTGCAGTTTATCGGGAACGTAGGCGGATGCCCATTGGATTGGATTTCCGGATAGCATTTCTGCTTCGATTGGATCCGTCTTGTCGACTTCTTTGATGGTGATTTTGGCTCCGCTGAAGGGAGTTTGGCCAACAAGTTCTTGGTAAGCAAGATAAGCGTCATCGAGCTTTTGGATCCAACTTTGGGCATCGGTTAAAATTGCCAGGTGTTCGGGGTAAAGGTCAAGCGCCATGTACGGGCTTTCTTGCGGTGATTCCGATGGCGAAACTTGCGGCGGAGTGACTTGGCATTGGTTAAGACAGCCAAAATAGGTCGAAGTTCCATTTGCGTCATCTCTCACGCAACTGCCTTCGCTGCAGCGGTAAAGCTCTTGCGGAGGATAAGTACTTGGAGGAGTTTCAATGCGGAATAAATCGGTTTTTATTACGGCCACGCCGCCAATGGTTACTATCACGGTAGCGGCAAGAAGAATTTTCCAGAGTTTCGGTTGGGAAAACATTTTAACTTTAGGCTAAATATCCGCCGGCGAATTCACCAAAAGAAATCGGTTTGCGTCCTTCCACTTGCACAGTTTTAATCGATAGCGCCCCGTCTTCTACCGCCGCGGAAAGGATCTTCAGCTTTAAGTTTGCATGGGCTGGATTTTTGACCACGCGCTCCAGCTGGTCGGCCATTTCGAAAACTGTAGTCCAAACTCCTGGCCAAGGGGCATAGGCGCGGATCATCCGTTCAATCTCGATGTTGTTTTGGGTCCAATTTACTTTTCCATCGTCTTTCGTAATGAGCTTTGTGTAAGTTGCTTGAGCATCATCCTGCGCTTTGGGGGTAGTTTTACCAGCTAAGTATCGGGGAATTGTTTTAACGAGCAGTTCGGCGCCGAGATGGGCAAGGCGTGCTGTTGCGGTAGGAGTTGTTTCGGTTGAGCTGATGGGAAGTGTCTTTTGAGCCAAGATAGGCCCATGGTCCATTTTCTCGTCAACGAGCATAATTGTCACTCCGGTTTCCCGGTCTCCATTTAAAATTGCCGCTTGGATTGGGGAAGCACCGCGATACTTGGGGAGAAGAGACGGATGGACGTTAATTGCTCCCTTTTTGGGAATTTGCAGAATTTCGGCCGGGATGATCAGGCCGTAGGCAGCAATGACGAATAGGTCGGGTTTAGTAGCTAGTAGCTTGTGGCTAGTAGCTAGTAGTTCAGGTTTGTCAGCTGGGGTGAAGACGGTAATTTTATTTTCTTTTCCGCCAGAGGCGGATCGGCCTTGGGCCGAAGCAAGGGCTTTTACTGGAGTGGGAAGGAGTTTTTGCTCCCGGCCGATCGGCCGGTCCGGTTGGGTAACAACCCCAACAACGTCAAATTTTGCCGTAAGCAGCGCTTCTAAAATAACGCGCCCAAACTCCGGCGTTCCGAAAAAGATAATTTTAGGCACGAAGTTAGTGTAGCGAAAAGAAGGGGTTAGGTTTTTGGTGAAAACAGCATTTCTAATTCCCTTTCAGTGTAGAGTTTTCCTTTTACTTTTCCGGTGATCAGCTTTCCATTAAGGTGATCAACCTCATGCTGGATGATCCGGGCAAGGAAACCTTCCGCTGTTATTTCAATCCTCTCTCCTTTTAGATCCTGCGCTTCGACCTTAATCTTTTGATCGCGTTCAACCAGTCCGTACTGATCTGGAACAGATAGACAGCCTTCGTAATCCTCCTCATTTTTTCCGGAAAATTTGGTGATTTTTGGATTGATCAAAGCAAGGAAGACCGGCTGCTGGGGAGCTTTGGTTCTTTCCCCATTCAAAACGATGATCGCAATGCTCAAATCTTTTCCGACTTGATTTGCGGCCAGTCCTACCCCCTCCGGATCGTGTTGTCTTTCAAGCGTTTTTTCCATCTCGCGAACTAATTTCTTAAGCTCTTCATCGAACGTTGCAACTTTTTTAGTTGGCGAAGTAAGAATTTTGTTAGGAGCGGTAACTATTTTCATAGCAAAGATTCTGGATCGACTTCGATCTTCCAATCGGGGTGGATCGACGCTAAAAGTTTATCACCGGAGGTGTCTTTTCTCATCTTAACGGCGATATTAAGCTGGAATTTCCCGGGAGTTGGAAGATAGGGCGTGTAGGGTGGCGAGATTTCTACTCCCGCTAATCCCGACGTCTCCGAGTCGGGACTCCGACCAAAGCGTCGGAGCTGTTCATGCAGCTTCTCCGCTTCAAAATTAACTTTGGCCGAGCTTTTTCCTGTAAAACTGAGCTTTACCAATGTGCTAAATGGGGGAAGGCTTAGCTCTTCGCGTGCTTTGAGTTCTCGACCGTAAAAATTTGTAAGGTTCCCATTTTCCAATTCCTTGAAAAGTGGGTGATTGGGAGAGGAGGTTTGCAAGTATAAATCGCCTTGCGTCAGGCGCTCAAGTTTTTGTGTGGTCCAAACGATTTTTTCGTGGGCGCGAAAGTCGGGGAGATTAAAGATAGTGTCGACGTCGGTCCAAAAAATTGTTCCAGCTTTTTTCCCAGCTAGTGCAAAAAGTTCCGGACCATAAATTTCCACCTTATTCTTATCCGCGCCGGTTTTTCTTAATTCTTCCTTCATTTTCTCCCGTAATTCTTTTGAATTAACATAAACTAGCGCATCTAAATTATTCTTAATATATTTTTCGAGAGGTTGAGAAACAAATGTAAAATTTCCGGCTGCTTTCTCGCGGTTGAGGTCAATAATTTTAATTGGTGAAGGAAGTGAAATAAGTGAACTGAGTGAAGACGCTATCCCTATCTTCTTGCCACCTATTTCACCTGATTCACCCCTTTCACCCATTTCACTTAGCTCCAATAAGTCTTCCACGCGTGGGGAAATATATCGCATTTCAACCTCCAAACCTTCAAGCTCCGCCCGCTTTTTGGCAACATCTTTGGCGTGGTAATAAGGGGAACGTTCGTCTTTGTAGTTCCAGTTTTCCGGTTCCTCAATAATGATTTTCTTAAGGTTTGGAAGCTGGGCAAAAACTGCCGATCGAGAACCCACCAACAAACCTTTAAGGTTTGTTTGGAGAGCGGCGCGAAGCTTAACTTGGGTTGCGTAGGGGACGAGGAGTAGGGTTGTAATCTTATCCAAAGAACCAAGAGCAACCCGCTCGCCTTTTCCCTGAATCTGGCACTTTAAGCAGTCCAATGGGGAAGCGAGATAATACTCCGACATCCAGTGGGCGAGTTTTACTTGAGCTTGGGCAAAGCCCTGTCCTTTAATGGCGGTGATTTCTTTTGTCGGAAACGAAGGTTTTTCTCGAGTAATTTTCCAGATGTATCCTTCCACAACCCGTTTGCCAAAAGGGATCGTGACCTTTTGGCCTGCTTTTGCCACTAGATTTTCCGGAACTTCGTAAGTAAATAGTTTTTTAATTGGATCTTGGTAGCTATCGACAGCAATTTCGGCGAAACTTGTCATCACCTACTATAATAGCGGTTAATGGAAGAAAACGAGCAAAACCACTGGCTGCTTTGGAACCAGCTATACCAGCATGTCGGGCCGATTAGATTCGGCCAACTTATAAAAGCTTTTGGCAGCGCAAAGGAAGCTTGGGACGCTCCAGCCCAAGAATTTGCCCGACTCGGCTGGGATGAGCCGGCGCTTGCATCACTGGCGACACGAGAACAGTTCAAAATTGAACCGATATTAACTTCTCTTCACAAATTGGGAGCAAAGTTCATTACGCTTGAAGATCAGGATTACCCGGAAGCGCTGCGCACAATTTCCGATCCCCCGCCAATTCTCTATGTTCGCGGCGAACTTTTACCCCGTGATCGGCTTTCTTTAGCGGTTGTTGGGTCAAGACGGATGACTAATTACGGCCGGGAGGTAACAGAGGCGCTTGTGCCGGAACTTGCCGCGGCTGGTTTGACGATCGTTTCCGGACTGGCTTTAGGAGTTGACGGCGTTGCGCACAAAGCCGCTTTAGACGCCGGCGGTCGAACCGTTGCTGTTTTGGCTTGCGGCATTGACATTATTTATCCGCCTACAAACACCGGTATCGCAAGATCGATCCTCGACCGGAAGTTGGGCGCGATCATTACCGAATTTCCTCCCGGAACGCCAACCTTTCCCGCTAATTTTCCTTTCCGCAATCGGATAATTTCTGGGATGTCGCTGGGAACTTTGGTGATCGAGGCGGCGGAAGGTTCTGGAACCTTTCACACCGTCACCAGTGCCCTTGAGCAGGGGAGAGATGTCTTTGCTGTCCCTGGTTCAATCTTTTCGCCTTTTTCCGCCGGATGCGCAAAATTGATCGAACAAGGGGCAAAACCGGTAACTTCCGCCGCTGATATTCTTGAGGAGCTGGAAGTAGAGGCAGAAAATCTTAAACAGGAAGTGCGGGAAACTACTCCGGTTTCGCAAGAAGAGGAGCAGATCTTGGCGGTTTTGGGCGGCAACGAGTTGCACGTTGACGAGCTTGTTAAACAATCAGGACTTTCTACTTCTCAAATCTCATCTGCTTTATCGATGATGGAGCTCAAAGGTTTAGTCCGGCGCATCAGCTCCGGTACCTACCGCGCCGCTTGACAAGGAGAGACCTTGTCACTAGACTTGGAGGCGCATGCCGGCTAGAAATACAATTAAAATTTACGCTGCAGATTGTTACTATCATGTCTACAACAGAGGAGTTGAGAAGCGGGAGATCTTTCTTGACGAGCAAGACTACAGCATGTTTCTCCATCTTTTAAAACTTTATTTGTCTCCAAAAGAGCTGGAAGAACCGTTAACAAGGAGAGACCTTGTCAGAGCGAGGTTGGCTCAAAGTGTGGGGGATGAGGTTAAGCTTGTTGCCTTTTGTTTAATGCCTAACCACTTTCACCTGCTTTTAAAGCAAAGTACTAAAACCGGAATGATTAAGCTGATGCGAAAACTTTCAACGACTTATGCGATGTACTTTAATGATCGATATAACCGCGTGGGAACTTTATTTCAAGGCCCATACAAGGCTATCGCTATTGATACCGAACCTTACCTTCTCCACTTATCCCGCTATATTCACTTGAACCCGATTGAACTGACAAGGAGAGACCTTGTCAGTTATGATTATTCGAGCTATCCATACTACCTAGGGAGAAAGTCAGCGGATTGGTTGGACCCGACGCCGATTCTTGCTTATTTTGAAAGTAATAAAAATCCGTTGCTCAAAAATAATTCCTACCGAGAGTTTGTGGAAGATCTATCCGTAGATACCGCGGATTTGCTAGGTAATCTAGCCCTTGAGGAGGAGTGACAAGGAGAGACCTTGTCACGGGCAGGGGCCGAGGGATTTTTGCCAGTCGCCGTTTTCGACCCAGGTGCAGTAGATTTCTCCCGTTGCGCGATCGACCATCTCCAGCTCGTTAGCCCTTGCCCGCTTAACCGTTAGATTATCAATCACCGCGCTGGCGATCTGCGCCGTCTTTGCCGTTAGTTTTCCTGCCACGTCGAGCGTTTGCGCTTTTACGTGGTCAAAGACTGCTTCGATGGTAGAGGTTAACGTTTCAAAGATTCCTTCCTTGGCTTCAACCGTTTCTGCCGTGATCTTTCCGTTCTCATCCGCAAGTTCTCCATCGCCATCAACGGTGATTTCTTCGTTTTCAAGAGCGGCGAGCCGGTCCTCATGACCAAAGAGGTAAAGATAAACTTCCTCCATCTTCTCAAGGAGAATATCTGTTCGATCAAAGATCCCTTTCTTATCGGCCACTCTTGGCAGTTCGTAGTTTTGCTGGGCATAAGCTTTGACATCAGCCAGCGACCATAATCCTGGATAGTCGCTTGCTCCTTCGTTCCCAGCAAACTTAACGATTGAACCAGTGAAATAGTGCTCAAAGGCGTAATCAGGGTTGCTGTAAAGAGAATCGTTTTTATAAATGTTCCCTGCAACATTGATCGTTCCTCCTCCTTTATTGCCTCCTGTAGGAGATGCTTGGCTTCCAGCAGCCATCATTTCTATTCCTCCAAAAATCTGAACCCCCATAACATCCGGGTCAATGGCCACTCTGCTTACTGCGTTCATTCCAATAAGACGTCTTGCCGAACCACCAGCATCACCGGAAATATAAGTAGCGTTTTTCATCCGGATCACTGTTCCGGGCGTAGTTTCCTCGGTTAATAACATTCCTCCAGCACCTATGGCGAGGTTCGCATTAGTTAAGCGAATAACATCATCACTTTGTCGGCCTAAAGTAATCATCGTTGAATCATTTGTGTGCATCCATGAAATTGCTTCGCCAGCAGAACCTACTTGTGTGAATCTAAGACCTCCTGTAGTTGGGGCATCTCCATGAGCAAGAGTTATAGTCCCCGAAGCGTCTAATTTCATTCTTTGGGTACCGGTATTTGTTCTCCATCGCCATTCAGAAGTACCGGTAACGTCATTGAATTCTAGTCCATTCGTTGTTGACATGATGATATTTCTTTTTCCACCAGTTTCGCTGTTTATTAGATCAATAAGAACAGCATTACTATGTGCACTAGCTTTAGGTTGAAGCTGGATAGCATTGGCACCAATGGCGAAGTAAGCTTGTTTATCAGCTGTGCTGGAAGTGACGTGAAGAAGATCATTTACGAATGTATCGGGATTGTCCGGCCCAATAGCTACATTCCCGGTTGTGCCACCGATTCTTAACCTCTGTGTATTATTTGTTGCGAATCTTAGAAATCCTTCATTCGCATTCCAAATATCTACTCCGTTAGCTGAAGCGTGGGTTGATCCATAACGTTGAATATAGAAAGGTGTGGCAGAGGTATCTGTTTCGCTTAACGCAATAAATGAAGTTCCTGCTGTATTAGTGTTGGAAATAATTGCTCCTTCAGCGGAGGTTGAAGAAGCTACAATGTGCAACCACTCGTCTGGGCT
>Ga0155087_107_pt1 | contig 13058 bp, 18 predicted proteins | sample RifCSPhighO2_01_FD_106055 | JGI IMG/M metagenome (GOLD analysis project Ga0155087, IMG submission 106055) | candidate division WWE3 bacterium RIFCSPHIGHO2_01_FULL_48_15
CCAAGCTCAAACCACGCAGCAGCGTCCAGGCTTTTCGGTTTATCCATTGCCCCATCTGGGGCAAGACCGAAATACTCGAAACCAGCATCAACGGCAAGCTTTGGAATTTTGAGACGAATCGGCAATCCCGAACTCGCTTGTTCTTGTTTTGGGGAAGTGGAAGCATTTTCAATATTTACTGCCGGGACGCTCTGCTGGGCCGGCCTGCTGACTGGCGGATTGAGGCTCTGCGGAACTAGATTTACAAGTAATGCCAAGGAGAGCGCGGCTCCAACAACGATAACCAGTAACGAGAGTCGTCTTAATGAGATCTTCGATTGCATAAATTTTCCAAAAGACCAGTAACGGAAAAGCCCAATACCGGGATTAAATGGCGCGTTTTCTTAAGAAGAGTATACCAAGGGAGGTCAAAGCTAACATGGAGATGCCAGCTAGTGCGGCGATATTCCAGGGAATACTTTCTCCATCGGGAGCAATTCCTGTATCCGGCAATCCGGGGGTGGTAGTGGGGGTAGCGGAAGCTGCGCATGAAGAGTTATTAACCGTAGTGTTTCTAAAGGTAATCGCAGCTGTTTGGGCAATTACTCTTCCGGCAAGCGTTGCGCCACCTCCGGTAAAGTCGATCGACGCGGAAGCAAGGACGGTTCCTACAAACTGTGTAGCCCCATCAAATGTCGCCGAGGAACCAACTGTCCAAAAAACATTACAAGCCTGAGCTCCCCCAGTCAGAAGCACTCTGGCTGTACCGGCTGTAATAAGGGTGGATGACGCGCGGAATATAAAAATAGAGTTAGCGTCACCATTAAGGGTAAGATCTCCAGTCAAGTTAGTCGTAGTAGCAGGCAAATCGTAAACACCTTGAGCTAAAGTGAGACCATCCAAGAGACCACCGGTAATAGTCTCGTTAGCCGCCCGCCCATTAAGGTCGGTAACCACAGCCGTCGCGTCTGTCTGACCCTGCAGGGCAACAGCATTTTGGTATTGGATCGCGCCATTGTTTATTGTCCCGTTGCCGGAAGCGGTGCAGGGGCTGGGAAAACCAGTGCATGTGCCGGGACTATCTATCCCTAAATCTCCATTATTAAGTACCGTTGGCCCCGTTGGAGAGGAGATTAAAGTCTTAGCCAAAGCGGAAAAATTATCAACCGTTAACAGATTAACCGCGGCTGGGTTTGAGTAGGCCAATACGTTTGGCGGGGCTGCAAAAAAGGTAAAGGTTGAAACGACGAAGGGGATGAAAACTAGTATTAATGCCAAAACTAGAAGTGTAAATTTTCCTTCCAAATAGCCAGCTTTCATCTTCTTCTCCATGTCAGTGATAAATTTAGCGGATATTTACCGAAGAAGTCAATACCCCAGATATCTTTACTTACCAACACCTTATTTTTGTCCCTCAGGAGGTTTTGGTCCCACCGTGCCCCCCTTACTCTGAGTGTCCTTTCGCATATTCTTCATGTAACCAATGGCTTGATCTTTTACATTGGCAAATGCTTGTTTAACCCTGGCTTGATTCTTTTTATCCTTTAGAGCCACTGCCCCCGCAATAGCAACGCCCGCCCCGACAATTGCACCGGTTATAGCCGCAGCCAATGGATTAAATCCACCTTTTTCCTTATCTTGCTGTTTCTGATTCTGCTTTGTCATATTCGTCTCACCTCCTCCTCAACTTTAGTATAATGTATGCGGCATGCCAAACTATGATTTCGATCTTCCCTTCTTCTTTCGCTTCTTTGGCCCAGGATTTGACGAAGAGATGCCTCGGGTTTCCCCTGCTGGCCTTAATATTTACGAAACCAAAAACGAGGTCGTCGTCGAAGCACCTGTTCCCGGCGTAAAAAAAGAGGAGATTACGGTGGAAGTTCGGGAGGGAATTGCCAAAATAGATGCTGTCCATCGCGAAAGCGAAGAAGAGAAGAAAGAAAAAGCGGCAATCTACCGCTCCCAACGAGTCTCTGAGTTTCACTATTCAACGACTCTCCCCAAAGCGGTCGAGGAAAACCAAGCCAAAGCAAAGCTGGAGGACGGGGTTCTTAAAGTCCGTATTCCTCTAAAAGCCGGCGCCAAAGAAAAGCGCTCCGCGGTTCCGATCGAGAGCGAGTAAAAGTGGATCCTCTTTACGAGAGGGCTCGCCAACTAATGCTCGCCAATCGCCGTACCAACGAGCTTGGGGGAAAGGTCTATACCTATACCGTCCCGTCTCCAATTTCTTATCCTTTCCAGTGGTTTTGGGACTCCTGTTTCCACGCGATTATCCTCACCCGCTTAGGCGATCTCGATCAAGCCAAGGCCGAGATCGAAAGCCTTTTGGCTTGGCAGGATAAAGACGGGTTTATGGCCCACATCATCTTTTGGGATACAACAAAGATGGAGCTTCACCCCTGGCACTGGAACTGGCTGGAAACTAAGCCGTTTTTTAGCTTTTTGCCATTTATGCCCAAACCCAGGATCAGCGCGGAGATCCAATCGCCTGTTATTGCCCAAGCGGTCGAGCAAATCGCCAACGTAAGCCAAGACAAGCTCTGGCTTAAAAAGGTTTTGCCAAAGCTAGCTCTTTATTACGATTGGTTGGAAAAATACCGCGACGCTGACCAAGATTCCCTGATTACCATTATTGCTTCTTTTGAATCTGGGCTTGACCAAAGCCCAGCCTACGACCCTGTCTTGGGATTAAATCCCGAAAAACCCCCAACCGCAAAAGAGATTTTAAAACGGAACAAGCAGGTATCCCTTTGGCACTCTCTTATTGGATACCATCCCAAACTCATCTTAGCTTTGGAAAAGTTTTTGGTCGAGGATGTTTTAGTAAACAGTATTTATGCCCAAGGGCTAACCTCTCTTGCCAGATTGATGGAATCTTGCGGTCAAATCGAGGAGGCAAAAAGATTTAAAAACAGGGCAAAAAAAGTAACCGCCGCGCTTCTTGCCAAATGTTGGGACGAGAAAGCGGGATTTTTTTGGAACCTTTACAGCAAAAAGGAAAAACAGGCGAAGGTAAAAACGATCATCGGCTTGATGCCTCTAATTATTGAAGACCTGCCCAAAGAAGTGGCAAAGCGGCTGGTGGAAGAGCACCTTTTAAACACCAACGAGTTTTTTCTCCCGTTCCCAATCCCCTCCGTAGCCAGAGACGAAAAAACTTTCTCCCCAAGCGGGGTCGAAAAAGACGGAAGCGCAAGCCCCTTGTGGCGCGGAACAACTTGGATCAACACCAACTGGTTTATCATCCAAGGCCTTCGCCAACATGGGTACACAGAATTGGCAAACGAACTTTCCCAAAAAACAATCCAACTGGTTGCTCGGCACGGCTTCAGAGAATATTACGACCCGATAACCGGGGAGCCCGGACCCAAATCTGCCGAAAACTTCGGCTGGTCAGCCTTGGTTGTTGATCTCTAGCACCAACAAAAGAAAGCGCGCTACTGTCCCTGTTGAGGGCGAATGGAGCTTGGCACGACCTTTAGGATATAATCGGCCTGTGCTTATCTCAGATAAAAAACGGATTGGGATTGCTTCGATTTGGATTTTTCTTGTTGTAATCGCAGTCGGAATTGGCGGATGGTTCTCCTGGCAGGCTTATCAAAACTGGCAAGCCGAGAAAAACAAAAATACCGCCGACAATATCCTTCAAATAAAAGAGTTGGGCATCCAGATGACTTTGCCCTCAGGACTTGAGAAAGCAGACGTCATTTATGAGTGGGATGCCACCCCAGCCACCAGAGAAGATTCGGACGGAAGAATTTATCATGTTCTGGGATATGTTACATTCACAACTGCAAGTTTAATTGCTAAGGACGAGTTCTGTGCTATCAATGATGGATTCGGTATAGTCGCTTTTTATAAACTTGCCGAAGATACATCGGGATATGCAATAGGTTCAGGACCTAGTGATATCAGACGAGTAGGGGATTTTTATATGGGTTTCCTCGGACCCCAGGCCGCCTGCACTGAACATGATTTTGATCTAGAAGAAACGCAGCTCGCTCTTTTCCTAGAAGCCTTCTACACTATTACCCCTATTCAATAAGAAACGCCCCACCGTTCCCGTTGAAGGCGAATAGAAATTAACCTTTCCGGTGCTTAAAGAACTCAACTTGGCGCAGGCGTTTTACAGCTTCGACCCTAGTTCTGTAAGGACCTCCTAAATTTCTTTTTGTTTTTTCCGAGATAACAAAATAGCCGTTCTTGCGTTTAACGATCATAAAGTTCGGGGTTAATCTTGCGTTCAAAACAGTAATAACCTGCCGGATGGTTCCAGGTATCAATTATCGTTGCCGGTTCTTTGACAAAGTAACGCGGGAAGGGGCTAGTTTCCTCAGTCTTGAAAGTTGCGCAAAGCTCAAACTTTAAATCTTCGAGTACTTGATATTCATATGGCGCCCCCGTTTCTGGATCAGTTGGAATCTCAACCCCAATGGTGGTCTCCAATTCGGCAAGATTCCCTGGCAATGCTTTTTCGGATTGCCAATAAATAGTGACGTAATTTTGGATTTGGGATAAATCTTGGACTCGCCGCTCATCAAGACGGCGCAGCCGCTCCGTCTCCGGCGAACCGGCGATGATAAATCCGGCAACAATTGAAGCGAGCGTGGCCAAAATTACCCCCCAGACAAACAGTCTCATCCAAAAATTGGAAAGGGCCGGCTTTTCCTCCCGCAAATTCCAAAGATAGTATCGAAAGATCGAAGCGGCAATCGCCAAAACTACCGCGATTTTGAGCGCTATTTTAAGGGTTAGCTCACCATTTAAGTAATTTTGGACCAAAGCAATCAAATCTCCGCCGATTACAAGGGCGGCGAGAAAAAGGGTCAAACTCAAAAGCCATTTGCGAATTCGCAAATTCCTTTTTTCCGGGTTCTCTGAAACGTCTTTTTCCAAGCGATGGCTAACCCAAAGATAAACAGGAAAAGAAACGACCAAAAAAGAAAGCGAAGAGCGGATCGTTCCTAAAAAGGAAGTCGCGGGCTCAGGAATAATCGGATCAGGCAAGCAGATGTTAATAAGTTGGAAAAGCAGGTTACCTAAATTAAAGGCGCTGGCATAAAGAGCAACGATTGCCAAAAGGTGAAAGAAAACGTCTCTTGGTTCAGTGTTTGGAGCTTGGAAAACAACCGCCTTTGCCTTGACCATCTTCTTTATCTTAAACAAAGCGCGGTGGAGAACTCAGCTTGGAAAACTGGACAATCATTTTGGTTGCACTTTATAAACCATTAGATATCCGCCCTCTCCATCAGACACAACTGAAGGATCGCAAACTATTTTTTGAGTTGCGCTGTCGGTGGCGACTGCTGTCCCCACCCTTGTCCAAGCTGAATCGCCGGTTGCGGAGGTGGCAATCTCGATTCCCTTTGACCCGCAAAAATAGTGGCGGATTGTACCATCGGGAAAAACATAGCTTCCAGAAACCGCACCGCTTTGGTTAACTTGGCCAACTAACTTGAACTCCAATCCGTCTGAGGACTTTGCCGCCCAGGCGGTGGGGCCGGCGGAAATGTACATGAACCACTCGTTTCCGATGAGTAAGACATCGGGATCAGTGTAGGCGACTCCCTCCAGTCTTGTTCCCTGCTCATCCTTAAAATTTATGTTGTCTAAGGATGTTGCGCTTTTAACCGCGTTTGGTTTTTCGGATTTAGTTGGGCCAGTAGGAACTCCTCCAGGCTCAAACGGGAACTCAATATAGTAGAGACGGATGGTTCCATCCGGTAAAACCACAACATCCGGGTCAGCCCCAAGTGATACATCCGAGACCTTACCGCATTCCCAAGTCTCCCCGTTGTCCTGCGACTTGGCATAAACGAGCCCCGGGCCACCTAGGCCAGAGCCATCCACGGCATAAATGAATAGCGTGCCATCGTTAAGACGGGCGAGTTCTGGTACCGAGGCCTGCTCGATAATCATCTTATTGGCAGTCTGCCAATCGAGACCATCTTTTGAGGTAGCAAGATAAACGTGATGATAGGAAGGGCCATTGGGATCGGGAATACCGATCGTTTTTGAACCAGTCAAGCAAGGGCGGGCGGAAGATTCCTGGCCGTTTTCGGGTGCGTTGGAAAGTTTATTTAAGATTAAAAAATAAATCGCTCCGCCGAGGGCAGCTGCAGCGAGCAAAAAGATAACGAGCCACAATTTTCGATTCGACCAAACTGCCAACTTGCAATTACTTTAACAAAATCTTTACGATAGGTTTGATGTATTTCTTATTCGCCCCGATAGTTGCGCTTCTTCTTTTTGTCGGCACTGCTTATGCTACTCACGTTTCCTACGACCCCTACGCTGACGCCGTCCAAAGCAATTCCCCTATTGGAGTTGTTGATCCTCAAAATTCGGTTGGGGCGCCGGATGGCAACACGACAACCATTGCCGGGATCAACAGATTCATTGTTCTTGATATGGGCAACGGGGAAGAAGGAACCGGCACTCTGCGCGTCCACCTTGGGAACATTATTGCCCAGGCAAATCTTCAAGTAATTTTCCTGGATGGCGACCTTGGGGAAATAACTTCGGAATCTCGGCAACTTGCTATCTCGACCCAAACCTCCACCCAAGATTTTGCTTACAGCTTTGCCAGTTTTAATAAGGCTTACCGCTACGTCCGCCTTACCGCTCTTGCCGAAGCAGGAATCGCCCTTGATGCGATTGAAGCATTAGATTACATTGGTGAAACCGATTCAACGGATACCGATGAGGACGGAACCGCTGACCAGGATGAGCAGCACAACGGCCGAGATCCCCAGGTTGATGATGCGCCTGCAGCCCCGGGCGGTGCCGGTGGAGATGAAACCCAAGAAGGCGCTCCTGCCGAACAAACTGCCCTTGCCGGCGCGGCTGGAGGCGTTTGGGACACCATTGTTTCTTGGTGGAATGCATTTACCGATTGGGCAAAAGATTTCTTCTGCACTAACTGGTGGATTGCCCCGCTTTTGATCCTTCTTGCAGCGGCAGCAGGCATCTGGTACGGCGTATCAAGAATGGCCCACCGGCGACGCTCAACTCCCCCAACGGTTTCTTAACGGTTATCCCCGTCTCCGATATTCGGGTAAACAGCCGTTTTTCTGGATTCCTTTTGATATTCTGTTAAATCCACTTTTATCTACTTGCTGCCCCACTTGTGCCAAAAGGCCCCAAGCTTAAGCCAAATAGCGATCAAAAGAAGAATAAAGGCGTTATTGTAAAAATAAACTTCCGAAAGACTGAGGTCAAAGATTTGAATCGGACTGCCTGTCCACAACATCCACCATGCCGCGGCAAGTGCAGCAACTCCAGCCAACCCAACAATAACTCCCAGCCAACTTAAAATTTCAAATAATTTCATTTATTAATCACCACCTTAATTCAAATTTAGCAAAAAATTGCCCGATGGCTCCCAACCCGGTATACTATAAAAGAACGGTGGTGATAATAAATGTCTAAAAGATTATTTGTTGGTGGGCTTCCTCGCAGCTTTAGCAACTCTCAACTGGAAGAAATGTTTGCCCCAATCGGCAACGTTGCTTCTGCAACTGTGATTACAGACCGTGACACAGGCCAAGGTAAGGGATTTGGTTTTGTGGAGATGGAAAAAGATAACGAAGCGGATGATGCAATTGCCAAGTTAAACGAAACTGAATTGGAAGGAAGAAAGATTACCGTTAATGTTGCTCGACCTCGGGAAGAACGACCTCGGTTTGATAGCAGAGGCGGAGGAGGAAGAGGCGGTCGCTGGTAAGAACCTCTCGCTAACGCTCGAGAACCTTGTCTCCTCGCAAGCTCGGAGATAACACCGCTCGTCTAACGTAAATCATCAGCCGCAATGGGATCGGCGGCGGTTTCTATTTTCTTTTCCGGTACAACATCCGGTGCGGTGAGGCTTTGCACTCGGGCGACAGTCCCGTCCTCGAACATCACCTTGATCCCGCGTGGATGAATGGGTCTTGAGGTTAGAATCCTCTTTACTATTCCCTCAGTTAAATCGCCGCTTGAGTAATTGCACTTTTCTATCGCCCAGACCCGTTGGCCAATTTTGATTTCGCCGCGTGACGGAACCATAGTTTAATTACCAAAAGTGGAAATCTTAATTTTGATGATCTTATCGTCGAGCGCGCGAGGTGCGGACCCAGAATTGGAAGTAGTGACGTAAAAGTAACCATCCGGACCAACCGCAACCGCCCTTATCCTTCCAAATTCCCCCCGATAATAGGCAACTGGCGTAGATAGCCGGGTACCGGTGATTTTTGTTTGGAAAACGGACTCGCCCCGAAGACCACCAAAGAAAAGAGAACCGCCCAAGTAAGCTAAGCCCGATGGCGCCCATGTATCACTCCCCGAGTGTGCCGCAGGCCGCTCCATCCCGGCGCGCTCTCCATCCCCTTGAATTTCCGGCCATCCATAATTGGCGCCACTTTTAATCAAGTTTAATTCGTCATGCCCAGATGACCCGTGTTCTGTTGCCCAAAGCTGACCGCTTGAATCCCACGCCAACCCCTGCGGGTTGCGGTGTCCCCAAGAGTAGATTGCACTGCCAAAGGGATTATCGGCTGGGACATTACCGTCATCTTTTAATCGTAAGATTTTCCCGGCTAAGGAATTTTTCTCTTGGGCGGCAGCTGCATTTCCGGCATCCCCCGTAGTGATATATAAAAAGCCGTCGGGACCAAAAGCAATTCGGCCCCCATCGTGAATAACCGCCCCCGGAATATCACTTATAATCGTCTTTTTATCCGTCAGCTGGTCGTTGGCGTAGTAGTACCGGTCAACTCGATTGGTAAGGCCCTCGCCGGATTTAGTAGTGAGATAAAGGTAAAGAAGATTATTTTCGCTAAAGCGCGGATGCAGCGCCATCCCCAAAAGCCCGCCCTCCCCAATGTGCTCCACACCTTCGACCGTAAATACCTGGCCGTTTTTGCCGATGCGCCGCAGGGTACCGGAACGTTCGGTTACCAAAAGATCCCTGTCCGGCAAAAAGGCCACTTCCCAAGGATTGGTTAGATTTTGCGCCACTACCTCCACATCCGGCCCAAAAAGTCGGGTTGTCAGCGGGCTCCAAAATAAAATCAAAGTGCTGATCAAAATAAGCCCAAAGACACCGAGGATAGTTTTAAATTGCGAAAGGGTTAACCTATTCAACTTTAAAGTAATCAAGAAGAGAGGAGATCAAAGCCAAAACCAAAGCAAAAGCCAGCGACCACCAGAAGTTGTCGACCTTGAAGCCGGGAATGACAGCGGCAGCAAGCATCACAACGAGCGCAATGATCACAAAGGTAAAAAGCCCAAGAGTGAGAATGTTGATTGGCAACGTCAAAAACAGTAGCACCGGCTTGACGAAGGCATTAAGAAGTCCAAGAACCAAAGCGACCCAGATCGCAGTAATAAAGGAATCGACTCGAACGCCGGGAAGTAAATAGGCCGAAACAGCCACCGCCACTGCGCTAAGGAGCAAATTGACGATAAAAGCGATAGGGTTCATTACTCCAATCCTAGAAATTTTCCTTTGACGATGTCAAGAGTGCACACGGAAGGAGCGAAACGACTGAGGAGCACTCTTGTGCGTTCGCCGAAGGCGGACGGAACAATAGCGCTCATAAGAGTTAGCGAAGACACAACAATAGCCCAGCCCGGAGGGAACAGCGTTTGGTAATTTAGCGCATCGAATAAGGTACCCATTTGGAAAAAGTCTCAAAATGGCTCCAAAGAGCAGGATAAGCAGTTACCGCCCACAAAACTGCGCCGACAGATAAAACAAGGGCGAAGAACGACCGGTAAACCTTGTTTTTCTTAAAGCGCAAAACGACCAAGGAAAAAACACCGGATATACCGGTTAAAGCAAAGGCTGCGCCGGAAAGAAGCGGCTGCGTGGTCAAACCAAGATCAATTATTCGCCAACCCACCTCAAGCGCAAAAACTCCGGCAAAAATGGCATACAGCGCCAAAATAGAAAGGTCCCAGGAAAAAGCCAAGGCAAAGGAAGCAGCAAGCATTAAAGTCCCAAAAAGGACGCTGGTTTCCCCAAAGGCAATATTATAAATGCCCGGAAGCGGCCAATTGAGGACCAGGTTTAGTCCGCCCAAGAGGGCTATAAAACCGACAACGCTAAAAGCCGGGACCCATCTCTTTTGATCCGGGTCATCAAGACCTTTATAAACGTAAGCCGCCAGAATAAACATTCCCGCCGACAGATTTGTGAGAAGCAATGTAAGGTAGTCTATAAACATCGTCTTAAAATATTGGGTTCAACGAATAAAGCATATAAAATCCAAGCAGCAGAAGGAAGAGGCCAACCCCCAGGCGCATCAATCCCCGATGCTCTTTTCGAAATGCCTCCAGCGTGGAAGAAGCGACACCAAAGTAAGAAATCCCGATAATGATAAAAAGCGGGACCACAAAGACTAAGTTATAAAGCAAAAGGAGAGGGACGGCCGTGGCAAAAGCGCCTTTGGAAAGCAAGGCCAAAATAGCCAAGTAGGGAGCCCCGGTGCAGGGAAGCTCGATCAGGACAACAAAAACCCCAAGCAGTGCGGTGGTCAAAACAAGAAGCAGAGGATGCTTTTGCTCCATTTTTTCAATTTGGCTGGTGTATAACTTCAGCCTCTGGGCGCCGCCGGGAATTATCTGGAGAGAAAATCCGCTCCCGTACCAAAAGAAGTCTTTGATTTCCAGAAGCCCCGCCCCGATTGCCACCAGCGCCCCGATCCAATAAAACGTGGTTGCCAAACCAGTATCAATCGCCACTTTTAATATCCCGAACCCTAAAAGCAAATAGGTTGCGTAAACAACAGAGGTGTAAAACAGGCCAAAAAGAAGCATCTTGTTTGCGCTACGGAAGAGCCGCGTCATAAAGGCGATCAAAAAGATCAACACTCCAAAAACGCAAGGGTTGATGCTATCTATCAGAGCTGCCCCAATAACCAATGGGAGGGTTAATTCAGTAGTCATTTATTTGAGTAAATCGACAGAAACTCCAGCCCAGTCGGCGATTGATTCAAGCTGCTGCAATCCCTCAAGCCGTTTAATTTCGCGCCCATCTTTTTCGATCAAAAAAGTTGGTGTCTTTGTTATTCCCATTTGCAAACAGCGTTCGGGCGCGGCGTTCTCTCCTTCCGGATGGCACTCAACCGAGTTTAGCTTTTTGATCGCCTCGCCAAAAAGCTGGGCCTGACGGACGCAGTTGCCGCACTTAACGGACTTGTAATAGACAACACCCGCATCATTTAACGCCTCGACGAAGGCCGTGTAGTCGCGTTTGATAACCGTCCCGGTTTGCGCAAAATAGGTAACCCCCGAAACTACAAACCCGGCGATTAAGATCGGGGCAACCATGCGCAGCACCGTAGTTAATTTTTCCTCCATTGCGGCAAAACTCACGGCAAGTATGCCCAGCATGAGCAATTTTGAAGTTTCGCAAAGAATGCAGAATGCTTTGATGACAAACACCTCAATCGCGGTGAAGTAATAGGAAGGAATAAGAACAAACGCGGTAAGAAGAAAAACCACTTGGTAAAACGCCTTGGCTCTATAAAACAGGGAAAGGAGTCCGGTTAAAATAAAATATCCTAACCCGAGAATGGAGATCGGCAAACCAAAGATCTCGGAGTAAATGCTGGTCGTCACGACATCGCAGGAAACTGTTTCGGAAATATCGCAAAACGATTGGACGGCGGCATAGTGGATGTAAGTCAGGTACCCCATAATGCCAACTCCAACCAAAGAAAGCAGAAAAATTAAAATTCGTGGCAAATTCATTTGAAAATTCAATACTATTCTATACTTTAATCAACAGTGGGTAAAATTTTAAATCTTCTTGGCAAATTTTTGGCGACAATTCTTTCTATCCCGTTTATTCCTCTGGCCACTGCTTCCATTATTCTCTTCAGCCTCTCTTTGGTTCTTTTTACCCCCGCAACTTACAAATACGTTCTAGACAGCCAAAAAATTTACGAAAAGCTTCCCGCCATTGTCGCCGACCAGTTTGAGACTCAGCGCAACTACATTCCAAAGGATGTGTCCGAAGAGGGAGAATCAGGAGCGCCTCCTTTTTTAAAGAGCATTGACCAGGCCGGATGGGAGCTGATCATAACCGACCTTTTGCCCCCCGACGTTTTAAAAGCTCAATTGGAGGAAATGTTAGATCAACTTGGATTTGCAATCAATTTCGGCAACCCCAACGTCAAACTTTCTCTTGCCAAAATAAAAGAGCATATCTTAAGCGGAGCAGGTACCCAAGCTTACCTTGATTTTGCCCGCTCCCAACCGCCCTGCACCCAGGAACAGCTTGCGACGTGGGGAGAAAATATTACTGCACTCCCCACCTGCCGGCCGCCGGAAGAAATTTTGACTCAATTTGCTCCCGCAATCCAAGAAGAGTTAGTAAGTGTTATTGCGCCATTGGGAAACGAGGTCGATCTTTCCCAAAGCATGGGAGAAAATATCAAAATAGCCACTGCGGTTCGCTGGGGAACAACCGCCGCTCCGCTTCTGCCCGCGTTGCTCCTCGTCTTGACCGCTTTTGCCGGCGCACGCACCATTCGGGGGCGTTACTTATGGTCAGGAATCCTGCTTCTTATCCCCGGGTTAGCCGGGATAGCCGGCGCCTTCTTTATCTTGCCTAACGCCCACTGGGCTTGGGAAACTTATGGCGCTTCCCAAATACCTTCTTACTACTCCTTGCTTCTTGTTAATACTGGATTGGATTTAGGTTTTGCTCTTTTGGGAGTTGCTGCGGTAGCAATCGGCGTGGCTTTTGGGTTGGTTACTTTCCTGGGAAGTTTCTTGATCGTTAAGGCTATTTCTTCCAACCGGTAAAAGCGCTTTTAGCCGTTCCGTCAGCTTTGATCAAACCCATGCTGTTAAAGGGAACAATTGTGTTTTGATCGTACATAAAGCTCCAAAGTTCCACAACTTGCCCGAGGCCGGAAGTCAAAGTAAAGTAGCGTTCGATATAAGAGGCCTGCTCTTCTTCGCTTGATTCCCAGCCTTTGGGGGAAGAGGCGCTGTGCCAGCCGATTTCGGTAAAAGCAACCGTCCTGTCAGTGCGGGATTTGATCTCGCTATAGTAAGCGTCCGGAATATCCGCCGGATTCTTGTAG
>Ga0155087_111_pt1 | contig 12151 bp, 13 predicted proteins | sample RifCSPhighO2_01_FD_106055 | JGI IMG/M metagenome (GOLD analysis project Ga0155087, IMG submission 106055) | candidate division WWE3 bacterium RIFCSPHIGHO2_01_FULL_48_15
CGGCCAGGATCTCCTATTTATCCTCCTTCTTAGCATTTCTCTAGCAGTGGCGATCGTTCCTGAAGGCTTGCCGGCAATCGTCACTATTGCTTTGGGCCTTGGGACGCAGCGGATGGCTCGTAAAAATGCAATCATCCGCCGGCTTTCGTCTATTGAGACAATGGGCTCTGCCGATATTATTGCTACGGACAAAACCGGCACTTTAACTAAAAACGAGATGGTAGTTAAAAAGGCATTCATCGATGGGAAAATTTACGAAGAAAAAGACCTCGATCCAAAAAAGAATAAAAAATTTGCTCAAATATTAAGGATCGGGACCCTCTGCAGCAATGCTTCCCTTTTTGAAGAAAATGGTCGGGTTAAAATTCTTGGGGACTCGACCGAAGGATCTCTTCTTAAGTTAGCCCAAGAACACGGGCTGGATTACCGCAAAGAGCGCGCCTATGGGGAACTTTTTAGGGAATTTTCTTTCGATCGCGTTTTGAAAAGGATGAGCGTGATTTGGGATACGCCGGGCGCAGGTTATGAAGTTTTAACCAAAAGTGCGCCTGAGATACTGCTTGATCTTTCTACCCTTCCTTCCGGCGAAAAAGAAAAGATCCGGAGCGAAATCGAAGCCCTCGCTTCTTCCGGACTTCGGCTTATTGGTTTTGGGATGCGCAAGGTGGGAGATGCGGACCCTTCCCACCAAATTACTCGTGAAGAAGCAGAGCATGATCTGGAGTACCTCGGTTTTGTGGCGATCTATGATCCGCCTAGGCCAGAGGCTTATGAGGCGATTATTGGTGCACAAAAAGCGGGGATTGAAGTTAAGATGATCACCGGTGACAATCCTCTCACTGCTCAAGCAATAGGCCGAGAGGTTGGTTTGGTGGCAGCATCCGGCGAAATCGCGGTAGGGAAAGATCTTGATCGGGTCTCCGACGATAAGCTAAAGGACATAGCGGCGAAAGTAAAGATATTTGCCCGTGTTTCCCCGGAACATAAAATCAGGATCGTCAAGGCCTTACAGCAAAGGGGGAAGATTGTCGCCGTCACCGGAGATGGCGTCAACGATGCCCCCGCTCTTAAAGCAGCTGATGTGGGCTTGGCAATGGGTATCACGGGTACGGATGTTGCCAAGGAAGCGGCTGATGCCGTTTTGGCTGATGATAATTTTGCTTCGATCGTGGGGGCAATTCGCGAAGGCAGGACCATTTACGATAATATCTTCAAAAGTATCCGTTACCTTTTAGGTTGCAATTCTGGCGAGCTAACCGCAATCCTTGGGGCGGTTATTCTTGGTCTCCCTTCTCCCTTGACTCCTATTCAAATTCTTTGGATGAATTTAGTTACTGACGGGCTTCCCGCCTTGGCGCTTTCGGAGGACAAAGGAGACCCAAAAATTATGGAACGGCCGCCGCGGCGCAAAGGAGTGCCGGTTTTGAATTTGCTTGGGCCACGCTGGATGATGGGAGTAGGCTTGTCACTGGGTCTTGCCGCTTTGGCAACCTTTATTCTTTTGGATTTTGTTTCTCTCGAAAAAGCCCGTACGGCTACCTTTACAGTTTTTGTTGTTGGAGAAATGATTGCTGCTCTTGCCGTTCGAGGCCGAGAAAAACTTTTTTCCAACCCGCTTCTTTTTGTGGCGATCGGTATCGCCCTTCTTTCTCAAGCAGTGATTGTTTTTTGGCCACCGGCTCAAAAAATATTTGATACCGTTCCACTTTTCTAATTTTTCCACCGCTCCCGCCCGGAATCGTCAACGCCTGTCCTCAACTCGCCAACCTCGGTAACGGGAGCGGAGGGGTTCCTTGCCCTGCTCCTTCCCGTTCCTAAAGTGCCGGTTGGCTCAGACACACGGACTTAAGCTTTTGGCGACCCTCTCGCGGGATGCCTGCCCGCCTCTGGCGGGTTCCTCGAAATTGGTTCCCTACTGGTATTCCTATCCGAGCTCGCGAGGAAAGAAGGTTCTCGAGCTGCCAAGCGAGAGGTTCTTACTAATCACTGAATTGTTGCTAGACTGACACTGTGAGGAAAGTCATCCTTATCCTTCTTGCTTTTTTCTTTTTTCCGCAGATTGTTCTGGCCCAAGAATCAGGTTGGGTGATTGACGATTTTCGCTCGGAAATTATTATTCCCCAAAGCGGTAAAGTTCAAGTTGTTGAAACAATCAATGTAGATTTTGGTGTGTTTGCAAAGCACGGGATTTTCCGCTCAATCCCAACCGAGGGAATCCGTTTTGAACTTGGGGAAGTTAAGCAAGATGGGGTAAAGGCAAGAACTGACGTCTCCTCTTCTTCTGGGCACACATTCATCAAAATTGGTGATCCAAATCAGACAATTTCCGGCAAGCATGTTTATGAAATTTCTTACGAAGTTGGAAAAGTGATCACTCGCTTTGACGACCGCGATGAATTTTATTGGAACGTGACTGGGGACGATTGGGAGGTGCCGATAAAACATGCCGCGGCACGGATAACTTTAGAAGGTGGGGAGATAGGGGAGGTGCTTTGTTTTACCGGATATCTGGGGTCGCGGGAGCAAGATTGTTCGGCACAAGTTGCCGCCGGAAAAGGAGAATTTAGCACCGCTAACACCCTTTATCCGGGCGACGGGCTTACTATCGTTAACTCCCTTCCCCCGGGGACAGTTGGGGATCCTTTTTACCTTGACGAATTTATCATGCCTTACTGGCTGATCTTTGGTTCTTTTGCCGCGATCCTTTTTATTGTTCGGCGGTGGTGGAAACACGGGCGAGACATGTGGTACCGCAACAATGTGATTCTCAATCCTCAGGCTGAAGAAGGGATCAAGCCGCTTTTTGCCAAGCAGACGGTGGTAGTTGATTTTGAACCGCCCCAGAAGCTTCGGCCGGGAGAAGTCGGGACGCTGGTTGATGAGCGGGTCGATTTAAATGACGTTTCTGCAACAATCGTGGATTTGGCGGTTCGCGGGTACCTTAAGATTATTGAGGAAAAGAAGAAGGATTATTATTTTGAGAAGCAAAAAGATTTTCTCGAAGATCCAGATTTGTCCGAATGGGAAAAGGAAGTTCTCCTTGGAATTTTTGGCAAGGCTCCTGGTGCAGGCGGCCGGGTTGCGCTTTCGGATCTTAAGGAAAAGTTCTACGCTCGTCTGGACAAAATCCGCGAGAAACTTTACGCTTCTTTAACTGATAAAGGATACTTTCCCCAATCACCCAACAAAACTACAGCTAAAAATATAACCGTCGGGGCGGTTTGGATGGTTGCGGCGGGGGTACTTTTTTACATTTTCAGCAGGATCGGGCTTTGGTGGGTGCCTGTCCCGATCGCGGTATTTGCCGGATTACTTTTGGCTACTGCTTCGCTTATGCCGCGCAAAACGGCAAAAGGAACAGAAGCGGTGCGCCGGGCAAGCGGGTTTAAGCTTTTTATTTCCACTGCCCAAAAGTACCAGCAGCAGTTTAACGAAAGGATCGGCTACTTTGATTCTTACCTTCCCTACGCGATGGTTTTTGGGGTGGTGGGTAAATGGGTGGGAGCTTTTCGGGACTTGGGGATTGAGCCCCCTCAACCCGTTTGGTATGTGGGGCATGGGTTGTTTAATATAAGCACCTTTTCCTCAACGGTCGATGCGATGTCGAGTTCTTTTGCCTCTACTCTTCCTTCCCGGCCCGCTTCCCACGGAGGAAGCGGCTTTGGCGGTGGGGGCTTTTCCGGCGGCGGCTTTGGCGGCGGCGGGGGCGGAAGTTGGTAAGAACCTCTCGCTTGTAAGCTCGAGAACCTTCTTTGTTCAGCCGATAGATTCCTATCGGCGTGAAAAATAACCTTCTTGCTAGAATTCATTTGTGCTTTTCAATCAGATTTTCGCTCACGAAGAAGAAACGGAAGAACTTCCCGCTCCTACCCTCGAATCCCAGCTTACCGATTGGTCTTTTTGGGGAATCGGAATTGCCTCGGCACTTGCAATCTTCTTTATCGTCATTTCCCTGCTTTGGAAAACCGCCGGGGAAAAGGCAAAGTGGATCCTATACTTAGGCATTGCTATCCCTGTGGCACTGGCTACACTTTTTCTTGCCGGCTCAACCGTTTATCTTAATCTCACTTCAGTTAGCGGAGGTCCGGTGCATTGGCACGCCGATTTTCAAGTTTGGGCCTGCGGCGCGCAGCTGGACCTGACTGATCCCACCGGTATTGCCAATCGCGTCGGCTCCCCGGTTTTCCACGAACATGGGGACGATCGGATTCACGTTGAGGGAGTTGTCACTAACTCTTCTGATGTGGAGTTGGGAAACTTTTTCCGGTTTGTCGGTGGAGAACTGCATGAAACTCATCTCTCTTTTCCGACCAACGAAAAACTCTACGAGTATGACAATGGCGATCTTTGTCCTGATGGAGTACCGGGGATTTTGCAAGCTTTCGTTTGGAAGACAGATGTGGAAAGAGAAGAGTTTTATCAAGAAAAGCTGGTTGATCCGCAAGAGTATGTCATCTCTCCCTATTCCACGATTCCGCCTGGGGATTGCTTGATTATTGAGTTTGGCGGGGAAAAAGAAAAAACGGATAAGCTCTGCACCTTTTATGAGATTGCAAAGGAGAAAGGAGAACTTAAAGAGCGGTAATGGACGTTTCGGCGGCAACCCAGCTTCCCACCATCGTAACTGTTTTGGGCGCGGCGGCAATTGATTCCATCAATCCCTGCGCGATCGGGGTTTTGATTTTAATGATCTCGGTCATTCTCTCCCAAAAGCACTCTGTTGGGAGGATGCTTGTTTTAGGGAGCTTCTATATCTTTGCAATCTTTTTGACTTATCTTCTGGCGGGCTTGGGACTTCTTTATGGTTTGGCAACGATACCTTTGTATGTTGCCCAGTACATCTCCATCTTTGTTGGGACTTTAGTAATCGCGGCCGGATTGGTTGAGATTAAAGATTTCTTTTGGTATGGGCGATGGTTCTCCCTGGGGATTCCGGTTTCGGTTTCCAAACGCCTGCACGGGATGGCAGAGAATGCTTCTGCTTCAATCATCGGCGTCTCTCTTCTTGGGGCATTTGTCGCCGGGGTGGAGCTTCCCTGCACCGGCGCCCCGTATCTTGCCGTCATCGCCCTTCTTTCCCAGCACTTCGACATCTACGCCTTCCTGCTTTTGGTTGTCTACAACATCGTCTTTGTCGCCCCGCTGATTATAATTTTAGTCATGGTTGCTTTTGGCTTCGAGCTTTATAAGGTTCAGAAGTTTAGAATGGAGGGAAGAGGCTTCATGCGCCTGGCAATCGGTATGCTCTTGGTAGGATTAGGATGGTTGCTGATGCTTATTGCCAATGGGACGGTGAATTTGGGCTGATCTAATGATTATTGTCAAACGTAAAGGTCACACAGAGGAATATAATCCCCAAAAATTGTACGCTAGCGTGTATGCAGCCTGCTTGTCGGCGGGGGAATCAGAAGAAAAAGCTGAAGAAGCGGCCGAGGCCGTAACTGGACAGCTTACTCCCTGGATAAGGGAGCAGGAAGAAGTTTCCTCCGGCGCTATTGCCAGGCAAGCGATGGCCGCACTAACCAAGCGTTCTCCTAAAGCTGCCTTTCTTTACGAAAATCACCGCGATCTTTCCTAAATAAACATAAAGAAAGGGGCTCAAGGAAGGCTCCCGCCTCGCTTAAGACCCTTTTTTACCTTTTAGAAGGTCGAGCAATTGCTCTTCAGTTGTCGTCTCCTTTAAGATCTCATGAGCATCAAGAACATCGTCCTTGGTAATTTTCGGCGGCTTCTCTTGGTAGACCCAAAACATCGTCATAGATTTGACGGTTCGGCATCGGGCGCAGTACTGGTAAACGGTTGCTCGTCTGCTTGAGACCTCGTTAAAGCTAAAATTTTCAAAACGGTGTTCCGGACAATTGCTGCATTGGATTAATCCGAAGTAAGCATTTCTCCAGAGATTCGTTGCTTCAGCTGCTTCTTTGACCATGTCGCCGGCGATTTCTGGGGTTAACCTCAAAAGACAAATAACAATGTAGGGATGGTCTTGGTAGCAGAGTGCAGCGACAACCCAATTTTCTCCCATGTAGCGGTATTCTCTCTTCTTTGCAAGGTAAGAATTGTCTTGGCCGCAGCGGAGGCCTTCAACGAAGTTTCTAAACCATTCGGGGACAATTCTCGTTGTCATTTCTCCCTCCTTTTCCAAATTTTTAGATAGGTCTTGGTCTTTCCTTTCTTGTTAAGAAGCCTTTGCAGCCCCCTCATAGTCTTGACCCTCTTCTTTTTGTTCCTGCCCTCAAGCAGATCGAAAGCGTCCAGGACATCGTCTGTTGAGATTGGCGCTAATTTTTCATGATAAATCCAGCGGATTGCAACCAGCTGGCTTTCTCGACATTGACTGCAGGTTTGGTAAAGGTTGGCTTTCCCCGGTTCGACTTGATCAAAGGTAAAACTGTCAAACTTTTGGTTAGCGCACTTTGCGCAGGCGAATCCGTAGGAAGAGTAGTACTTCATCCAGAAATTTGCCGCTTCTTTGGCTTCCGCCGCTTTATCTCCAGCGATCTGCGGCTCTAATTTTGCCAGGCCTACGCCCACGTAAACATGGCCCTGGCGGCAACGCGCCAGCGCCAGGTGATCTTCCCCAATGACTTTAAAAATCGGCCTGACTAGGGAAGTGTCGTCTTGCCAGCAGGTTATGCCGCGAACAAATCGGGCAAACCAAATTGGGACGATTTTTCTTTTCATTTCTCCTCCTTCCCTTAGATTTGTTGAAATTATTATACGTTAACGGATAGAATGAAGCGTGTTAACCAGGCGATTTTGGATCTTGTTTGCAATTTTTCTTACCACCTCCGCTTCCGCTCTAGGATATTTTTATTTCCGCTCCCAGATCGCTGATTTTATTGACCAGTTAACCGGGGCAAAGAGGATAGCTAATATCTTTGTCTGCCCAGGCTCAACTTATATCAACAGCCGGCAGGGATACAAAATTTGCTATCCAAAAGAGTGGTATACCCAGGAATTTGGCTATTCTCAGTTATCTATCGGGTTTGATCAGTTTCCAATTCCCTCGGCCTCCGAGTACGGCGGGGTTTTTATGACCTCTGTCTATCGGGAAACGAGCGCTACTCTTTTGACTCAGTACCTGACCGATTTAGAAAATCCAACTACGACAGCGGCAACGGTAGATGGTGTCCCGGGAATTCAGGTGAGTGGTGCCTTGGCGTCAGACCACGCTTTCTTTCCCAAATATCGCCAAACTTTTACGGTTTTGGAAAACTTAGGCCGGACTTATTCGATCCAGCTTTTGTCCGCGCCGGACATGTATGAGGCAAATCTCGCCCTCTACAATGATTTTGTCGGGAGTTTAAAGTTTTTGCCCCAAACAGCCTCCGCTCCTTGGGGCAAGGACATCTTTTTAACCAGTCCTTGGCCGGGAGATTCAGCCAGCTGTTCATTTCGAGTGGCCGGTTCTGCAAAGAACGCTTTTGAAAACACACTTGTTGTCAAGTTAAAAACAGCAAACGATTCAGTTCTTCTTACAACCCCAATTACTTACAACGCTCCCGAGATGGGGGAACTGGGCTACTTTGATCAGGCGATAACTTACACAACCGCAGCAACATCCGGGACGCTTGAGGTCTATCACGAGTCGGCAAAAGACGGTTCAATCGTTGATCTTGTTTCAGTGCCTTTGACTTTTCAAAGCTGTCCGTAAGGTGTTCGCCGCAGCTCACATTCCCTTAAGACAATTGTTGTTTCCTGCTGGAAACACAAGAGTGCTCCTCAGTCGCCCCGCTCCTTCCGTGTGCACTCTTGACATCAGGAAAGCATTCCTGATAATCTTCTGTCGTCTCCTGTGTTATCTCGAGGGGGGGTGAAAATTAATGGCCTACAGTCACGTATCAAAGAAAAGCGGTCGCACCTACTACTTGCACGGCAAGACCGTTACTCTAAAGAACACCGGTAAGCAGCAAACGATTTACTACTTTGCTCCCGACATCCGCGCCGAGTCCTTGGACGCGGTTCCGAGCGGATTCATAGTTGAGGAAAATCCTCGCACCGGTCTTCCTTACCTCAAGAGAGGGTAAAACTCTAGTGAGAGATAACCCTACCTACCTCATGCCGCCAGCTTATGAGCTGGTGGCGCGGGACTGCCCTTGAGGTTGACCCGAGCTGGCTACGCTTGTCGTGGCCAGTTTCGTTTTTAATCCTCTGCTAAACTAATTGCGTTCCCAAAAAATAAAAGGAGAGGAAAGATGATCAAGAAGGCGGTTATCCTTGCCGCAGGTCGGGGGACCCGTTTTTATCCGGTTTCAAAGCATACCTCAAAAGAAGTGGTTTTGCTCGATACCAAGCCGATGATTGCCTATCTTCTGGAAGAAGTCGCGACTGCAGGAGTTAGCGAAGTTTGCCTCGTTACATCTTTGCGCAAAGCAGATTTGAATTGGGCTTTCGAATTTCACGCCAAGAATTTGGGCCTGAGCTCCTTTACGTTGTACCAGGAGAAGCCGCTTGGCACAGCCGGTGCGCTTTGGTTGGTAAAAGAATGGATCGGGGAGGAAGCATTCTTCCTCTACTACGCCGATGATCTTTGGCTGCCGGATTTGAAAGCAAATCCCCGACTTCCCTCGACGCGAGCAGAGCAGCTTCTGGCGGCTTACATCCGGTTTAATTCTCCGATCCTTTCTTTGATGGAGGTGAGTTTGTTTGAGGTTAGCCGTTTCGGGGTGATTAGTTGGGACTGCGCTGATGACACGGGCAAGATCTTTGCTATCCGCAGCATCAGGGAGAAGCCCAAGCCGGAAGAAGCGCCGTCGAATCTGGCTCTTGTTTCGGGAATGATCTTGACGCCGGGTGTTTTTGAAGCGATCGGAGGAATCCTGCACGACCGTAATCTGAGCGCCAAGGAAGTTTTTCTTACCGCCGCCCTCGATTTCCTTGCTAAGAGACAGCCTGTTTATGGATGTTTCCTTTCCGGGGAATGGGTGGATGTTGGGACACTCGAGGACTATCCGCGTGCATTTGTCAGGATGGTTCGCTACCGCCATGAGGTGGCGAGGGCAAGCCGTGGCTAGCCGAGATTACCCGCCGGGCACAAAAGTTTGGGTGCGCACTGGGAGTTTTCGCCGTCCGCTGGAGGAAATACCCGCCGTTGTTGTCGGAAAAACGAAGGGCGGCAAGTACATTTTCCGCCGCTGGAACCGCAGGCTGAGGCGCTACGTTAAATACACTGCTTGGCCTTGGCACATTACAAGAAGGAGAAATTAGCTAAAATTAGGTGCGGGAAGAAATTTCCGCACCTTTCTTTTCCCCCGCCAATTTGCTCTTGACGACACCCAAAATATGACCTATAATTAAGGAGTTGGGTTACTGGGTTCGATCCCAGAAAAAACAGCCCACGGAGGGAATCATGCAGGCCAAGATCTATATCTCGCGCGGCGGGACCGACGAGGCGATGGCGATCGCCAGCGACGTCCTTACGAGGGCGTCTGGCGCCACACAGGCCGATGCCAAGGCGGCTGAGGATCGGGCGGTGGCCATTGCGGTCGCCGACGACCAGGCACGGAAGAACCACCTCGAGCACGTCAAGGCTCTCGAGGAGGCACGCGCTCGCGAACGGACCGAGGCGGAGACCGCTGCTCAAGAGCAGAGGGATCTCGCCGAGGGCAAGCGTGCTGAGGCCGGTCGCATCGAGCGGGCTCTCTCGGCGATCCGCTAAGCGCTCCGTTTCCCACAGAGGGTTCCAACTGGCAACGGTTGGGACCCTCTCACTATTTAAATTATGTTGAGTAAACTAAATACTCAACCACGCAACGTTTAAAGTCTGTTAAGAGAGTCCAATTGGCCCGCCCCCTTTGCTTGCCCTGAGCTTGTGGTTCGACTTTGCTCACCACCATGAGCTTGTTGTCGAATGGTTGAATGGGTTATCTTTGAGTTGAGAGAAGGTGATTACTTAATGCCAACACCAAACTTACACCATAATCTAGTTCAGCAGCTTTCCGAGTTGATGGATTCCACCTGGCGCTACGAGAACTTCTACAAAAGCGATGCTTCCGCTTGTCCCAAGTGCATGGAGATTTGGAACATGCTCCACCAGAGACACGAGGAAGATATCACTACTCTCAAGGGCCATCTCGCCGATCACGTTAAAGCTGGGGATTGGTAAGGCCTCGGCTTTGCCGAGAACCTTGTCCCGCTTCGCGTGATAAGACCTTCTTTATTACTCTGATAGCGATAAATCGCTGCTATCGTAATTAAAAATAAAGTAATAATTTAGCGACTACGAAAAATGTCTCCCTAAGGTGGTATGATGTTTGCGTATGGGAAGGCTCGGCTCTTTAGGCGAGATATTTAAAGGACGGCCCGAGAAAGGGCCCGAGAAAGAAGGAACTGCTTCTGGTAAGGAGGATTTAGGCCCAGAGCCAGAGGCAACTCCCGAATTAGTAAGAGAGTTTAGAGAGAAAAGTGAAGCAAGAGACAAAGAGAGAGGTCGTGGGGAGCCGAGATACGAAGTAATCGAGGAATTAGTTATTCCCAGCAAATATCATGAGGGGGCGGCTCGTTTGACAGTTATTATCGCTCAGGCCGAGCGTCAAGGAGATGACTGGTTCGTAAGATCAATTCTTGGGGATAAAATGAAAGTCCCAGACTCACCAGATGGAGAAATTTTAACTAACGAGAATTATACCGACCATCCTCCTATTGTCTTAGGTAAAGTTAAGTGTCAACCCGGAACCACGGCGGAGGAAGTAATGGATGTTGCCAGAAGCTGGGTAGGAAGTAGTACCGGCTGGATACCAAGGAGTTACGTATTTGAACCAGGAGAAGATAGAGATAGTTTCAGACGGGCGCTTTACTTAGTGAGGCAACTCGCCTAAGTATTTGGGCTACTGCTACTCCGTTTGCAATGTTAGAATTCACGTGACTTTATGAACGTTTCTTTTTCCGATTTTAAAAAATTAGAACTTAAAGTGGGGAAGATTAAGAGTGTGGAAGAGGTTGAAGGCTTGGATAAGCTTTATAAGCTCGAGGTTGAGGTTGGAGAAGCAAAGACTCGCATTCTCCTTGCCGGCCTTAAAGCCTCGCACGAGCCTTACGAGCTGATGGGCAAGAATATTGTTGTGGTAGCCAATCTTGAGCCAAAAGAACTGCGCGGTATTTTGTCCGAAGGAATGCTACTTGCCGCGGAGGGCAAAGACAAGCCAGTTCTGATCATTCCGGAAGAAGAAGTTAAACCAGGAACAACGATCCGCTAATGGTGGACGGAGAGGGAGTCGAACCCCCAACCCACGCTGTATAAGAGCGTTGCTCTACCATTGAGCTATCCGTCCCCAAGGTATAAGAACCTTTCGCTGCGCTCAAGAACCTTCTCCCGCCTTCGGCGTGATAAGCCGATGCTCTAACCGTTGAGCTACGAGCCCTTACTTATATTTTAACCTACCTAACAATTATCCAGTCGGCAGTTGCTCCTTCTGGAGCTGGGGTAGAGAAGTTAATCGTAAAAGAATCTACCGCCTTGGCGGTGACGCTGTAGCTGGTTAACCAGCTTGGGGAAACGGAAACCGCGTAATTTGCATCTGGTTGGGCAGGGTCAAGTTTAACAGCTAGGTTTACAGCGCCGGCTTCTACCAACACATTTACTCCTCTTATCCCTGCGTTGAGCGTTAGGTTTTCTTTGACGGTCAGATTTTCTATGATTGCTTGCGCGATCTGCGCCGTCTTTGCGGTGAGATTTTGGATTGCTTCCTCGATCAATGTTTTTACTTGTTCAAGGATTCCTTCTCCTTGTTCTTCTTCCTTTGCTTCTAAGCTCTTGAGTCTTTCTTCAAGGTTAGTTCCAGAAAGAGTGATCTGGGATGCATCAATTGATCCCGCCTGCAAATTGGCAACGAAGAGGGAGTTATAGGCGCCGATGCGCTCGATTAGTTCTGAGTTCGTAGTTCGCAGTTCATAGATTGGAGTTGCTTGGATGACTTGGGTTGCTTGGGAGTCTTGCGTAGCGCCTGTTGCTTCTCCGCTTCCCCCACTTCCTTCACTCGTTTCACTGCCTTCACTGTCTTGATTGGTGTTACTAACTTTACTAATTACGTACTCTCCAATATCGCTGATATAAGCTTGGGGGTCATACCAGGAGAGGTTGACGAAGGTCATCACCTTTCCTTGACAAGGAGAGACCTTGTCACTGCAAGATATAGGACCTTCAGCTCCT
>Ga0155087_109_pt1 | contig 10753 bp, 10 predicted proteins | sample RifCSPhighO2_01_FD_106055 | JGI IMG/M metagenome (GOLD analysis project Ga0155087, IMG submission 106055) | candidate division WWE3 bacterium RIFCSPHIGHO2_01_FULL_48_15
CTTCTTTGCCCTTTGGGCAATAATGTCTCTTTTGAGCATCGCCAGCCTAATCAACATTGGTCTTTTTGGACTGATTCTTCTTTTAACAGAAGTGCAGATTAGCCGCGGCTGATAGAATTATCTGATATGAACAAGGATCGCTTCTACATTACAACTGCCATTCCCTACGTTAACGCCGCTCCCCATATTGGCCATGCTTTGGAATTTGTCCAAACTGATGTTGTCGCCCGTTACCACCGACTCCTCGAAGATGAGACTTTCTTCTTGAGTGGAACGGACGAGAACGCGCTCAAAAATGTTCAGGCGGCGGAAAAAGCCGGGGTACCGGTCAAACAGCTCGTTGACCAGAATTCCCAAATTTTCTACAACCTCAAAAATGCACTCAACATTTCCTTCGACGATTTTATTCGTACCACGGAAGAGCGGCACATCAAAGGAGCGCAAAAGCTTTGGAAAGCTTGCGCCAAAGATATCTATAAAAAGCAGTACCGAGGTCTTTACTGTGTTGGCTGCGAAACTTTTTATACAGAAAAAGAATTGGTCGAAGGAAAATGCCCCGAACATGGAACCACCCCCGAAACTGTTGAGGAAGAAAACTATTTCTTTAAGCTTTCCAACTACCAGGGGCGACTGAAAAAACTTATCGAATCGGATGAACTTAAAATAATTCCCGAAACACGCGAAAACGAGGTCCTTTCCTTTATCAATCAAGGCTTAGAAGATTTCTCCATCTCCAGATCTAAGGAACGGGCAAAAGGTTGGGGCGTTCCGGTCCCAGGCGATCCTTCCCAAGTAATCTACGTTTGGTTTGACGCCCTTTCCAACTACATCAACGGTTTGGGATACGCTGAAGACGGCGAACCTTTTAAGAAATACTGGTTAGAGAATTCCAACCGCATTCACGTCATAGGCAAAGGGATCACCCGCTTCCACGCCGTTTATTGGCCGGCGATGCTCCTTTCCGCCGGACTGCCGGTTCCATCGGAAATCTTTGTCCATGGCTACCTTACGGTCGAGGGACAAAAAATCAGCAAGTCGCTGGGGAACACAATCGATCCTTTTGCGCTAACAGAAAAATACGGTACCGACCCCCTGCGTTACTACCTTTTGGCAAAGTTTTCGCCTTACGAGGATGGAGATTTCTCAGAAGCAAAATTAAAAGAAACCTACAATGCCGATCTCGCAAACGGGCTGGGAAATTTGGTTTCAAGGGTGGCTAAGTTGTGCGAAAATATAACAATTTCGGATAATCCCGAGATTAGTAAAATCATAACGGAACTTCCCACAACACCTAAGACAACACCAACCCTGTATTCAAAAGCAGTCGAAAATTACAGATTCGATGAGGCACTAAAAATTCTATGGGGAGAGATCAAGGTCATCGATCATGTTATCGCTAGTCAACAGCCATGGAAACTTAAAGGACAGGAGTTGTTAGATGTCATGCAACCCGCCGTGGATGCGATCAGACATATAAACACAAAGCTAGAGCCTTTCCTCCCCGAAACCGCGGAGAAAATTAAAAAGCGGTTCACGGGTAAAATCGCCGCAGCCGAGCCGCTTTTTCCCCGCCTAAGCTAGACTTGTCCGCCTTTGGCGGAAAAGAAAGGGCGGAAGAGTCTAGTGACCGCTTCCGCCAACTGGCTAACCGCGCGAACCCTTCTTTTTTCCGTCGTCGAAGCCCCAATCGTAAGCAACGATGAGGGCGAAAGGAACAGCGAAGAGAACGAAAGCTCCGGCGAGAGAGACACCTGTGCCAAGGTCAACGACCTGCAAACTCTCCTTGGCCACGGCGTTCCATCCCATCAGAACCAGACCGCTAGCGATAGTGGTGGCAACAACAAGAATGATCGAAGCTATCAAAGCGTAGACATAGCCCATCGCGGTTGCCTCCTCGACTGTTTATGGTTATAGGTTAGCAGAGGGGTTGATGTTAGTCAAGCAAAATTACCTCTGCGGTAAAATAATGACACGATGATCAAAAGTTCTGGCAGAGCTAAGCTCAGCTTTGTCGAAAAACACGACAAAAAGGTCCAGCGCGTGCTGGAGGTTATTCCCGGAGCTCTTACCTGGACAGTTCTGCTTTCCCCCATCTGGCTAGGGAAAATAGCACCTTTTACCGTTGCTTTCTTTATCACTTTCCTAGCCATTTTTTGGGTTTACCGAGCTATCCTCCATCTTGTTGGCGCTGTTGCCGGATACAGGAGATATAAGAAAGAGATCCAAGAAGACTGGCTTGGGCGGGTTGAGGGGCTTTGGGGTTTTGAACATCTCAAACACCTGGTTATTATTCCCATGGTCAACGAATCAAAGGAGGTCTTGGAAGGAACTTTTTCTTCCATCGCTTCCCAAAATTATCCTCCGGAAAAAGTCTTCCTCGCCCTCACCCTTGAAGAAAAAAATGCCCCCCGACTGCTTGCCGACATTGAGCAGCTTAAAAGCAAGTACGGAGATCGAATCGGAACAATTTGGACCTTTATTCACCCTAAAGGCTTGGCCGGCGAGGCAGTTGGGGCCGCGGCCAATCGAACCTGGGCGGCAAAAAGGAGTCTCGAAAAAATCCGCGAGCTTAATTTTGAAATCGAAGACTTTTTAGTCACAACCCTCGATGCGGATATGCGCCTCCATCCCCAGTTTCTCGCCCGCCTTTCTTGTGCATTTCTAACTGACCCCAACCGCAACGATCGGTTCTTCCAAACTGCGGTCTATCTTTTTGACAACAATCTTTGGGAGGTACCGCCGATGATGCGCATCCAAGCTAATTCCATCACGCTGGCGGTTCTTTCTTCCTGGGTAGTTGAACCGGACCGCAAAGACACCTGGTCCTGCTATTCAGTATCATTGCCAACTTTGATTGAAGCCGGGTATTGGGATCCAGCATTAGGAGTAGACGATACTCCTTTCTACTGGCGAGCATTTCTTAAAAAAGAAGGTCAGTTTGAGGGCCACCATTTCTACGTTCCTGTTTACGCGGATGCCGTCCAAGACAAAGGAGTGGTCAAAACTCATGTTGCGCAATATAAGCAGCTACTCCGGTGGGGCTGGGGAGTAATAACCTTTCCGATTGCGATGAAAGGTTTCCTCACCCAAAAAATGCCTCTTGGCATAAAGTTAGCCAAAATTTACAATCTTCTCGAGCAGTACACCATCTGGCGAACCGTAACGTTTCTGGTCACCTTTGGCTTTCTCCTTCTTCTTCTTACCAATCCGGAAGTAAGATTAACTGCGGTTGGAAACAGGCTCCCCCAAATTACTGGGGTAATACTCACCTCGGCTTTTGTTCTCCTCCTGCCTCTTACCCTCCTTCGCGCCAAGATTACCAGCCCAATGCCCAAAAATTGGCCGTTTTGGAAAAAGGCTTGGGGGTGGTTGGAAGGACCGCTCGTCATCTTAAATCTTTTAACCTACGCCTTCATTCCCTATCTTGATGCAGAAACACGACTGATGTTTGGAAAAAGACTTGAGTTCTGGGCCACCCCAAAGGTGAGAAAGACAGTGATAAGGACGCGATCGAAGATCGCTAGTCGCGTGTGACGCGATGAAAAGTGATTAGTGCCGAATAAAAATGGAAAACCTTGAGATCAAAAACTCGCCTTTGCTCCTTGGGGCATTTGGGACAGCCGCCTTTGCCGCAATCACATCAGTTTTTGCTCTTCTTTTTTCCTTTTTCTCTCTGCCTGACCAAGTCCCTCTCCTTTTTACTGCCGGCCAAGGACTAACCAATAAGATCTTTCTTCTTGCTATCCCGCTGCTGTCTATTCTCCTTCTTATTGGAAACGCCGCTGTTGCTGAAGTTTTTTTGCGCCGTGGAGAGAGAGCAGCCGCTCTTTTTCCTGCTGCACTTTCTACCTTTATAAGCGTTATTCTTGCTGGCTCTCTGATTCGCATTATCAAAATCTTTCCACTTCCTCCCCTCCCTTTTGAAGAAACTATCTATCCACTCCTTCTTCCCTTAGGACTGGCCGCCGGCTTAGGTTTTGTTCTGAGCGCTCTTTTTGCATGGGCCGGTCGGCGGTTGCGCCTTTTTGACTTTCCTCACGGGCCTTACCCTAAAGTTAGGGCAATTCCCCGACTTGGTACCATTCCTCTTTTGCTCACCTTTTCTACAGTCGCGATCCTATTTACCAATCTTGATAGATCACTTGCCGCGCTCATCGCCGGGGCAGCGGTGATTGCTGCTATCCAAATGATCGATGACCTACACCCTCTGCCCGCCTGGCTGCAGGGAGCGGGACACCTTTTGGCGGGTTTGATCGTTATTCTCGGTGGAATCGGTATTGATTTTATTACCAACCCACTCGCCGCGTGGATTGGCGATCCTCAAATCCGCCTGGACAATTGGGTGGTAGCCTTTAACCTTTTCGGAACATCCTTCCAGTTCGCGATTCTTTCAGATTTATTTACTATTGTCTGGATTTTTGTCCTAGTTAATGTCGTTGACTGGCTCGATGGTTTGGATGGACTAGCTACGGGAGTTGGAGCAATTGCCGCCGCGGCAATTGTGGCAATTTCCTTTATCACCGGCACGCAGTCAACAGCGCTTCTTGGAATCATTCTTGTCGGAGCGCTCCTTGGATTTCTCCCTTTAAACTTTTTCCCAGCCCAGATTTACCTCGGCGGCGGCGCTTTCCTTATCGGCTATTTTCTCGCCGTTCTTTCAATCTTTTCCGGAGCAAAAACAGGAACGGCGACTCTTGTTTTGGCCTTGCCAATTATCGATGCCCTCTACGTCGTCTACCGGCGAATATTGGCTAAACAATCTCCATTCAAAGGAGACACAAATCATCTTCATCACCGGCTTATTGAGGTAGGACTATCCCAAACGCAGATTGTTTTTTTAGAATGGGCGATCGTTGCACTTCTCGCGGTAGCGGCAATCATCCTTACGGGCGTGGCTAAATTTGCGGCGGTTGGATTTGTTTTTATCGCAGCGATACTAGCAAACAAATTGCTATTGTCGCGACTTGGGTCGAAAGCCCCAGGAGTGGCGAGATAACAGTAGATCTCTGCTGAACCCAGTGTTGCAATTCAATCATCCACTCTGTCCAACCCCACTTCTTCCCAAAGAAAACGCGGGGGATGTAAAACATATCCGGTAGGTTTGCGGCAAAAGCCGAAAGGAGAATCGTTGCTGACCACCCATAATCGGGCATTACCCAGTTGGCAAAGAAAAGACCGTAAGTAAGGCTCAAGAAAACATCAAGAGCGATCATTTCGGACTGCGTTGAACCAAAGGCGATTGGGCGCGGTTCTTTTTCCCGCATCCCCAGGCCAATCTTGTCCCAATGAGGAATAAAGTCAAGGACAAAGTGAGAAAGAAAAGAGAGGGGTATCGCAAGCTCTGGTTGAGGCAAGACGCTGGCGATAGCTACCCCCGCTGCTGTGTGGGGTGTAAGAAGCATCATTACTATAATAGAGTAAATTAGTAGTTAGATGGAAATACAAAAATGGCTATGGGCGCTTCTAGTCTCAACGCGCCCCAGACAATGGCTAAAAAACTTAACCCTTCTTGCCGCTCCTTTTTTAGGGGGGGTACTTTTTAATCCAGAAGTCGCTGGGAAAATGGGAGAAGCTTTTCTTGTTTTCTCTCTTCTTTCTTCCTGCGCCTATATCATCAATGACCTCGTTGACCGGCGAAGGGATCGCAAACATCCGGTTAAGAAAAACCGGCCAATCGCTTCCGGAGCTTTGCCTCCTTATTTAGCCGCCATCTTTGCAATCGCCCTTGGTACAGGTAGCTTAATTTATACTTACTTAAACTTTAATTACTACTTTTTTGGGGTTGCGCTCGCCTTTATTGGTCTCCAATTAACCTACAGCTTTTGGGTAAGAAATCTAATCATCCTTGACGCGCTGTGGGTCGGCGCTGCCTTCGTTCTACGCGTATACGCAGGCGCGTTTGTCATCCCCACCCCAATCTCATCCTGGATAATCCTCTCGGCAATTGGGCTTTCTCTCCTTCTTGCTTTTGGAAAAAGACGCTCGGAGCGGACCTTGCTCTCCTCCCTCCACAAAAGGTTCTTTACCCGCGAGACTCTGCGCCATTACCCCGAAGCACTGCTTGATGCAACAATTGCCATGTCTGCTTCCTACACCGCCCTTGCCTATTCGATCTTTGCCTTCCAAAACTCCCCCGCCTCAACGATGCCGCTTTTTGTGGAGTTTCTCCCCACAACCCTTTCTTCGCCCAAGTGGCTTCTTTTGACTGTCCCGATCGTCATCTACGGCATTGCGCGCTACCTTTTTGTGATTTACGAAAAGAAAGAAGGTGAATCGCCGGAGAAAGTGCTCCTCTCCGATTTCCCCCTTTTGGGATCGGTCGTTCTCTGGACTTTTATCCTCACCGGAATAATATATTTGCTCTGACCATATAGAACTCACGGCCGCGAGCGGCGCACAGAGTGGTATTGACATCAATCCTACAAAGGATATACTTTATAGTATGAGTACAGTAATTAGCGTAAAAGTGGATAAGGATATCAAAGCCTCGGCGCAAGAAGTGGCCAAGAGCACCGGTTTGACCCTCAGCGCCCTGGTCAATGCCTACCTGCGTCAGGTTGTCGCAACGCGCCGCGTCGAACTATACGCGCCCGAGCCGATGACACCCAACTTGGAAAAACTTATTACCCAGGTAGAGTCCCAGCTGCGAGCAGGTCGAGCAAGCAAGAAGTTCAATAACGTAGAGGATTTCCTTACCGATCTCAAAAAGTAACTAGTTAATGACGATCCAGTATCTGCCGATATTTAAGAAGCAGTACAGGAAATTGCCCGAGAGGTTTCAGAAACAGTTCGATGAACGTTTGCGTCTTTTCATAGCTGATCCCACTAACCCGCAGCTTAGAGTCCACCCACTGAAAGGCAAATTTGCCGGCTATTGGAGTATGAACATAAGCGGAGATATGAGGGCCCTCTATCTTAAGCAGGGCGAAGAAATGATTCTCTTTGCCCTGATCGGCACCCATAGTGAGCTGTACGGATAGATCTGACCCTTCGGGTTTGCAGGCTTTAGCTCCCTGCTTTTTAATCTTTAATATTTGCTTTTTGATTTAACTCTAGAACCAGGTGATGACAATAACTTCGCCGCGACCGCCCGCGCCACCGGCTCCACCGGTTGTAGTACCTGCTCCGCCACCACCTCCAGCTCCGCCGGGAGCTCCTCCAGCTCCGCCAGCTCCGCCAGTCCCCGAAACATTTGAAGCCCCGCCACCAGCACCATCACCAGCCTTACCCGTCCCCAAACGTGATGTACCCACACCACCCGCACCGCCGCCGCCGTTGCCGCCACCCCCACCTCCGCCGCAACAGCTATATATGCCGTATTGACCACCTTCCGAGGCAGCCCCGGTAGAGTTACCCGTGTCAATTGAGCCACCGCCCCCGCCGCCTCCTCCGCCACGCATGGACGTTCCAGCGTTGTAGGCGGCGGTAGGACCCGCAGAGGCACCACCTCCGCCACCTCTCTCGGCTGCCCCAGCGTGCTGACCACCAGCAGCACCAGCAAAACCGCCTGTAGAACCCGTGCGACTGCGAACATTCGCCGTACCAGGAAAGTCTGGACCTCCACCGTTGGTAGAGGATCCTGCACTTGTGCTTCCACCCCCACCACCACCTCCGGCGGCTACTGAAGCCCCGGCACCACCGTAGGCTGTAATATGGGACCCGAACGAGCTATTGCCTCCACTACCCCCGTCTCCACCATTTCCCGACGATCCCCCTGTTCCGCCTGTGCCGCCTACGCCAATCGTCACCGTTTCGGTAGCGCCAAGTGTGCTAGCATCGTGGTCCGTCACTACAAACGCCCCGCCCCCGCCTCCATTGCCACCATATCGCTGTGTACCTGCAGCACCGCCATTACCACCATTAGCACCCCCGCCCGCACCGAAGGCTATTACACGAACCCATTTGGCCCCCGCCGGCTTGGTCCAGGTACCGGTAGTAGTGAAGACTTGGATGTCGGCTGACTCTTCTAAGTTAGCCGCTGTGAATCCGCCAAGCAGGGAGGCGTTTAGATTAGCCACCTGGGTTTGAGAGATGACGACCAAAGGAGGGGTACCGTCGCCGATGGTGGAGATCAGCTGGGTTCCTTGGAGAGTGCCGGTTGAGACGAGATTGCCGTTGAGAGTGAGGTTGCCGTCTTTGTCGATTGCCAGTTCCTCGGTGGTGTTGTTGGTGATCGAAAGGAGCTTGGCTCCGGCGGTGAGGAAAGTGGTTGAGGTTTGGAGATTAAAACCAATGGCGCTGGAGGAATCGGGAACCTGCGAGGTAAAGGAACCGGTGGTTGAGATCAAGTTGCCCAGAGTGGTGGTGGAAAGGCTTGAAGAACCGGCAATTGAAAGAGCTCCAGAACCGGTGGTGGTGAGATTGCCAGTGGTGGAAATACTGATGTTGGAAGCTAAATCAGCTCCAGTTATCGTTCCATCGAAGATATCGCCGGTGACAATAGAGTTGGAAAGAGCTAGTTTGGAATAGGCAACTGCCGCTGAGGAGGAGACATCGGCGTTGGTGATGGTGCCATCGGCGATGAAGGTGCCGGTGATGGAGCCGGTGGGAAGGGATAGATTCCCTTGGACCGAGAGGGTGGTGGGAGAGATGAGAGTTAATGTGCCGGAAGTGAAGGAATCGGAAGCGTCGGAGCGGAGGAACTGGGAAGAATCAAGAGAATCGAGGGTATCGGCATCCGAGCTTCCCCCACTATTGGCTACCGGCTGTTGGCTACTGACTATTTCACAGGTGACTTCCCCTTCCTCATCGATGAGTCGAATAGCAGAGCCGGCAGAACACTCGCCGGAAACTCTCTTTTGGTAAGCGGAGAGATCGATCTCTATTTGAGATTCATCCAACTTTCCAAAGTGGTTGGCAAGATCAAGGTAGAAGGAGGGTTCTTCACCTGCCAGCTTCTTGGAATCTTCGGCAATGGGAGAAACTATTGGTTGAGGGAAAAAGTTGCCCTGAAGAAGGAGAAACATTGCTCCTACGGAGAGGGCAACGGCAGCGGCCAAATTAAAAAGAAACAGCAGAGCAGGCATTTGAGCAAGAACCGGGGGCAGCGGGTCACAATAAGGCTAACAGATAAGAAAGAAGCGATTCAACCCAGATATCAAATTTTCTTTGAAAATTCTTTCGAAACCCAGCCTTCTTGGCCGTTAAAGTCGATCTTGAGCCAATCGCCTTCTTCGCCCAAATACTTGTATTTGTCCCCTGGCGTGGCTCTCCCTATTTCGGAGTAAGATGTTCCGGGGCCGGAGCGAACGCGCAAGAACCCAGTTCCGGTTTGGAGAATCTCCACCATTGGAACGGGGGGATAAAGCTTTGCCGAAAGGCTATTTAAAGTGGAGGAAGCGCCGGAGGAAATCGCCGCCGAACTATCACCCAAATAACCAACCGCCTTCTCTCCGGTTGCCTGCTCAAGAGCGTCGACAGAAGTCTCTGATCCTTGGTTATCGTAAAGTTTTCCTTCAAAAGTGATGTAGAAATCGTAAGTTATCCGATCTTCTGCACGAGAATCCCAAAAAGCAGCTGCTTTCGCCCAACCAACATAATCACCGGTGAGTAAAGGCTGATTGCTGGAAAGATCATAAACTTTCAAGCTGGGGCTAGGGGAAGAAAGTTCCTTCAGTTCGGCGGGCTTGTCCTGAGCGTAGTCGAGGGGAAACGGATTAAGAGAAAGGCTGGCAGAAACATTAAGCCGAAAGCCGGCGCGAATGGCGATTTTTATCGAGCGGGTAAAGTAGCCATCTTTTTTAAGTTCAAGCGTATATTCTCCAGGATCAACTGATTTGGAAAGTGGAGAAGCTCCGATCTCTTTATCATCCAGAAAAACCTGGGCTCCTGGCTTGGCAATCACAAGCAATTCTGAATTTGCTGATGTGGAAAGCCAAATAACTTCCCCGGCAGAGAACGTTTCCTCCGGCCCATCGACCCAATTTACAACCGTCAATGCCCCACCGGTCAAGTTAATTTTTTGGTTAAACCCGCCAAAACTAAGAGTCTTTTCTCCCTTGGCCAATTGATCAGAAAAAAAAGGCGTTGCCCCGACTTCTTCGCCGTCCAAAACAACTTTTTCCCCTGCCGGATCGGAGGTGATGGATAGAGCAGCTTTGCTAAATAAATCCCCGAATAAAAGGATTCCAAAACCGGCGAGGACGACGATAAAAACGGGAACAATTAATTTAGCCAGCACAGATAAAGTTTAACAGATGGAGGTGCGAGCCGGATTCGAACCGGCGTAGAAACGCTCTGCAGGCGTTTGCCTAACCACTCGGCCATCGCACCAACCGACTAATCCATTATATGACGCCGAAGAGCCGACGTCATCTCCCGGCACTATCATCGTGATATGACGCCGAAGAGCCGACGTCATCTCCCGTATGATTTTGATCTTCCTAACTACTCTTTATCGGTAAAAACCACGAGCCGCTGGGAAAAGGTTTGGGAAGCTTCATTCCAAACTCCGGCACAGGTAACGAGGTTAAGGTGCGCCTCCCCATCATTTGAGCCAAACACGTCGGAAGCATCCGCGTTTGGGTCGTACCTCCTGCTTTCGCGCACCACGAAGGTAGTAATTACCCCCCTGTCATCTTCAACATATAATTTATCGCCTTTGCGCAATTTATATAACTTGTCAAACACCGCTAACTTCCCATTTCTATATCCATAGTGCCCGGCGATAACGGCGCTGCCGGTCTCCCCAGGGCGTGTCCCAAGCTCAAACCACGCAGCAGCGTCCAGGCTTTTCGGTTTATCCATTGCCCCA
>Ga0155087_101_pt2 | contig 9284 bp, 6 predicted proteins | sample RifCSPhighO2_01_FD_106055 | JGI IMG/M metagenome (GOLD analysis project Ga0155087, IMG submission 106055) | candidate division WWE3 bacterium RIFCSPHIGHO2_01_FULL_48_15
CTCGCTTGCTCCATTTTCTTTTTTAAATCATCGAGGACAGGTTTTGCTTTACCCTGGAATATGGAGATGACTTGCCTAATGTTTCGGCGATATTGTTTTTTCAGTTTTCTTCTAATTACTTGCGACTCGATACTAGCTACTTTGTTGGGGCATGGGTCGCACTGTCCGATCTTGGAATGGAAACAGGCTCCGCCCGATATGCGTTTTCTTGTACAAAAGGGGATGATCTTTCTTATTTCGTGGATAACTTCTTCTGCTGTTCGAGTGCCCTGGAATGGGCCAAAAAACAATCCCTTCGGGTTTGCGCGGATATCGCGGGCGCGAGCAAGGAGAACCTTTGGATACTTTTCCCTGGTTATCCAAATGTAAAGGTAGCTTTTATCATCTTTCCAGACGCTATTGTATTTTGGCTTGTGTTTTTTGATTAGCTGCGTTTCCAGTAAAAGTGCTTGGAATTCACTTGGAGTGGCGATCGTTTTAATTTTTAACGAGCTTGCAAGAATCAGAGCCTCTTTTGGATCTTTTTTCGCATTTTCAAAATGGGAAGCAATCCTGGCTTTTAAGTTAACCGCCTTCCCAACGTAGAGAATCTTCCTTCCCTTGCCTATAAATTGATAAACGCCGGTGGTTTGAGGAATTTTTGTGATCAAACGTCTCTCGATCTTACCCATGATAAGTTTTTAGATATTGTCCGGTCGCACAGTCTTTTGCTTTTGTGATGCCGGCAAGTTCCCCTTGGTAGATGACTTTTCCTCCACCATCTCCGCCTTCCGGCCCGAGGTCAATTATGTACTGGCAATTTTTGATGACGTCCAAGTTATGTTCTATGACTACAACTGTATTGCCGGATTCGGTAAGAGCGTAAAGGGCATGAAGAAGTTTTTGAATGTCAAAGAAATGCAATCCCGTTGTTGGTTCATCAAGCAGGTAGAGAGTCCGCGCTCCGCGGCGGGAAAGCTCGTTGACCAGCTTAATCCGCTGCGCCTCCCCCCCAGAAAAAGTCGGAGCCGGCTGGCCCAAAGTAATATAGCCCAAGCCTACTTCTTGGAGAATGTTTAGTTTTTGGGCAATAAGATGGTGAGCGGCAAAAAATTCTGCGGCTTCGTCTACGGTCATGGCCAAAACTTCGTCGATTGCTTTGTCTTTAAAACGGACTTCCAGAGTTTCCTCGTTGTACCGGCGACCTTTACAAACATCGCAAGTTACATAGACGTCGCTTAAAAATTGCATCTCGATTCTTATTACTCCTGCTCCTTCGCATTTTTCGCAGCGTCCTCCTTTGAGGTTAAAGGAGAACCTCCCTTTTTTAAACCCCCGCACTTTTGCTTCCTGGGTTTGGGCAAAAATCTCCCTAATGCCGTCAAAAAATCCAATGTAAGTGGCGGGATTGGAGCGCGGAGTGCGCCCGATTGGGGATTGATCAACCAGATAAACGCGCTCCAGGTCCTGAAAGCCGGAGATATTTTCGAAGTCGGGCAATTTTTCTCGGAAGCTCGGATCGAGTTGGTTTTTAAGGGCTGGATAAAGAGTTTCCACCACTAAGGTTGACTTTCCAGATCCGGAAACACCGGTAACAGCAACGAGATTTCCCAGAGGAATATTGACGGTGATTCCTTTAAGGTTATGCTCTTTTGCGCCTTTGAGAATTAATTCTCCCTTGTCCTTGATCAGCGGGCGTTTTTCCATCCCAACTTTCTTTTTGCCGCTTAAGTACTGGCCGGTTAGGGAATGCGGATCTTTTTTAACTTGGGAAACAGTTCCGGTTGAGACAATCTCTCCCCCTTCTCGTCCTGCTTTTGGTCCCAGCTCAATAAGATAGTCGGCCGCTTCTATAGTCCCCCGATCATGCTCAACTACAACTAAGGTATTGCCAAGATTTCTTAATGTTCCCAATGTTTCCAAAAGGGCAGACATGTCTTTGGGATGCAGGCCGATCGAAGGCTCATCCAGAACGTAGAGAACTCCAGTTAATCCCGTCCCAATTTGCGAAGCCAGCCGAATGCGCTGGAGCTCCCCGCCGGACAAAGTTTTGGCAGTGCGAGAGACGGTTAGATACGCCAGACCAACATTCTTGATAAACGTGAGACGGGTTTGGATTTCTTTAAAGATCGGTTCAGTAATCTCTTGCTCAAAAGGATTTAAGCGCTTGGAAAGATCGGAAAAATAGGGGAGAAGATCCCCGATTGCAAAATCAGAAAGTTGAGCAATGTTAAGATCATCCACCGTTACGGCCAGCACCTCCGGCTTGAGTTTGTTGCCCCGGCATTGGTCGCAAGTTTCTTCACGCAGGTACTTTTCAAACCCGAAGGCCTCATCTGTACCTCCCTCAAAGAAACGATGTTCTAAATCTGGGATGATCCCTCCAAACTTTTCCACAATTGCTGTATCACGTCCAAATCGGTTTTTGCCGGTAACGTGATAGTCTTTGCCAGTTCCCCGAAGGAGGAGTTCTAATTTTTCTTTGGAAAGGCGGCTAACTGGCAAATTAAGATCGATCCCTTCTTCACGAGCCACTTGCTTGAGCAGTCTGGTGTACCAGGTTTCATTAAAAAAGTAACGGTTTAGGGGAAGAATAGCTCCCTCATTCACGCTTAAATTGCGGTTTAGAATAAGATCCGGGTCGATTTTATAAATGGTGCCGATTCCCCGGCATTTTTCGCAAGCGCCAAGGGGGGAGTTAAAGGAAAACATTCTTGGTTCAAGTTCGGGAAGGGAAATGTTATCAATTGGGCAAGAAAATTTTTCCGAGAAAAGATGAGTTTCATCGTCAATTTTTGCGACGACCAGCCCGTCTGAGAGATTAGCTGCTTGTTCGACAGCAGTTTTGAGCCGGGAAAGCAGATTTGATTGGTAAATAGGATCGGAAAGCTCCTTCCTCGAAAAAGCAAGTTTTTCTATTTTTACGTCAATGTCATGCTTGTTGGATTTAAGGAGGAGCAGATCATCGGTTAAGGCGACGACTTTTCCATCAATTTGAATTTCGGAAAATCCTTTTGCACTTAAATTGGCAAAAAGTTCTTTGAACTCTCCTTTTCTTTGGCGAACGATCGGGGAGAAAATTGCCAATTCATGTGTTTTACCGCTTTTTTCTGCCGTTGCTTTGGTCAATTCCAGTATTTTGGCGGAAATTTCATCGAGCGTGAGTTTGGCGATTTCCCGGCCGCAGCGAGGGCAATGGGGATGGCCAATCCGGGCAAAAAGAAGGCGGAAGAAATCGTAAATCTCGGTAATCGTTCCCACCGTGGAACGCGGATTTTGAGAAGGGTTTTTTTGGTCGATCGAGATGGCAGGGGAGAGACCTTCGATTAAGTCTACATCGGGTTTGCTGGCCACTCCCAAAAATTGTCGGGCGTAAGCGGAGAGAGATTCGACATATCGGCGCTGGCCCTCGGCAAAAATCGTGTCGAAAGCGAGCGAAGATTTGCCCGAACCCGAAACGCCGGTTACTACAACCAGCTTGTTTTTGGGTATCTCAACGTTGATATTTTTTAAGTTGTGCTGTCTGGCGCCGCGGACGACGATTTTATCAGCCATTTTTTAGCGCTTCTTGAACAAGTCCTCTTACATGAACTTGAAAGGATTTTTGTAACCGGTTTAAATTCGGGACCTTTTGGGCGACCGATTTGTGCATCTCATAAGAGAAGACTGGTACCCCATTACTCAGCTTTTTGATTGGCGTGTTTAAGAGGATGCTCATTGGGTATTTATCGCCTTCAATATTTAGCTCTTTTAGAGCATGTTGTATCGAGTCTTCTAATTCCGGGGGTATAAACCAGAAAATAGCGTTGTAGAGCTTGTCTTTGTGTTTTGAAAAAGGACGAAACTCAATTTTAGTTGCGAGAGATTTTTCAATTTTTCTTCTTTTGGCGGTTGTAAATCCAGCGTCTTCAGCCAGGGTCACACAATCTAAAGTTCTGGATTGTTCTTGGAGCTCTTTAATTATCGCCAAGGTAATTTTTGCTGCTTCACCTTTTCCGATCTCATCGTCAACAAAAAGAATACTTCGACCACCAATGGAGTTTACGATTTGAGATTTCGAAAGGTCCTCTATCTGTTGCGCTTCCGGCAAGGATTCTTCCTCAGACGATCGGAAAACCGGTAACGAGATAATCCTTGGTTTAGGAAGGCCCAAGGCTTCGTAAACATACTCCGTAAATTTGACCATCACTGCGCCTGAATCTCCCGGCCCAACGACAAGATCAAACTGCTTACTCTCCTTTACCAAGAGCGCTCGAAGAGTCCGGACGTATGAGCGCAGTACCCGCAGGGCGTCTTCTCCTAAATTTAGTTTTCTCCTTTTGTTGATCATGATAACCAATCATTCTAGCTTGGATATCAAGGGTTGGTAAAGGGTTATTAAACTATTGCCAAAGTGCTGTCTTTGCTAACGCTCAGTTGCAATTTTGCTAAAGCAAAAGTGAACCGTCCTTTCGTGAGTCGAAAGAACGGTTTTAGATATCAATGATCTCTTTCTCCTTTGATCAAATCCTCATTGAACCTTAAATTCGCTGAGATTTCTTCCGCAAGCTTTATGATTGATTCTGCTTCCCGATGCGTCATACGCGTTGCCACAATGTGGCCGTCAGATGCATCTACTTCAAATGTCCAATCATCCTGTTCCATTTTCCAGGGAAGAGGATGGCAGCGAAGCTCTTGCAGAACAAAGCGCTCCGCAACTTTTTTCCAAGTAGGTAGATAAATTAGCTCAATTTCAAAGTCTCTTTTACCGGCTTTGGTTTGCTCTTGAAGATCTTTGGCCGCATTTTTGACCAAAGCCGAGAAATACCCTTTCATGGTGTCTACCAGATTGCTAATCGCTTCTTCCGGCGTTTGGCCTGGGGCGTCGCAATTTGGAAGACCCTCAACGTAAGCCCACCACCCTCCATTAGGGACTTGACGGACACCGATCGAGAGCTTGAGCATCTCGCCTCCTTTCCTATTAGAATATCACGGAATTGCCATCTCCCCGCTCACAAGGCAGGTCCGCCTTGGGCGGAAAAGTTTAAACTTGATTTAGTTCTCGGACTTTGTCACGCAACCTAATCGCTATCTCGAAATTTAGTTCTCCTGCGGCTTTGCGCATCTGATGCTCTAGGCGTTTGACTATTCGTTTGCGATCGTAGGGAGTCAATGCTTCTGGGTTAATTTTCTCCAAGAAACTTGGATCAAACGATGGGGAAGGGATAAGTTCGAGGCTTTCTTCTGCCACGACGATTTTGCCTCTGATCGGTTTTTCCACGGTTCGGGGAGTAATTTTGTGGGCCTTGTTGTAGCTCAATTGGTGGGTCCTTCTTCTATCAATTTCAGAGATTGCGCCTTTCATAGATCCGGTAATGTTATCGGCGTAAAGAATAACTTCTCCCGAAACGTTGCGCGCTGCACGCCCCATTGTTTGGATCAAAGAAGTTCTGGAACGCAAGAAACCTTCCCGGTCAGCATCAAGGATTGCCACCAGTGTTACTTCCGGTAGATCGAGCCCTTCCCGCAAGAGATTAACTCCGATTAGAACGTCAAATGTTCCTTTTCTTAAGTTATCTAAAACGTCGGAGCGGAGAAGAGTTTTGATATCGGAATGCAGGTAAGAAGCACGGATTCCGCGATCCAAAAGGTATTCAGATAAGTCCTCGGCCGTTTTCTTTGTCAAAGTTGTGACAAGGATCTTCTGCCCAACTTTGGCGCGTTTTTCAATCTCGCTAATTAAGTCCTGGACCTCATCTTTTGCTGGACGGATAGTAATTTTAGGATCGACGATGCCGGTGGGCCTTACTAGTTGTTCTACTGTGCCTCTGCTTCCTGCCTTTTCAAGCTCCCAGCTGTCTGGAGTGGCAGAGGTATAGATTAGTTGGGGAGCAAGATTATAAAACTCCTCAAATTTTAAAGGGCGGTTGTCAAAAGCGGCTTTGAGGCGAAAGCCAAAATCAATCAGAACTTTTTTTCGCGCTTGGTCTCCGTTGTACATCCCTCTGACTTGGGGGACAGTCATGTGAGATTCGTCGATAAAAATTAAATAGTCATCCCCATAGGCTTTTTGGAAGTATTCCAAAAGAGTGTGGGGAGGGTCGCCGGGGTTGCGTCCGTCCAAATATCGGGAGTAATTCTCAACCCCGTTAACATAACCAACTTCACGGATGAGTTCTAAATCGTAATTAACTCGCCGCAAAAGGCGGTCCGCCTCGGATATTTTGCCAGCTTTCTTAAGCTGAGTATATTCTTTGTCCAAATCTCTGCGGATTTCCTTTTCGACCGACGTAAAAACGTTTGGATCAGCGAGATAGTGTTTAGCAGGGTAGATTATTAGCTTGGTGATCTGGTTGTTCAGTTGTTTGGTTGTTTGGTTAGTTAGAATTTTGCCGGAAATCGGTTCAATTTTGTCGATTTTTCCAATCCGTCCTCTTATATCTTGTATCCTATATCCTATATCTTCATACGCCGGATAAATATCAAAATGATTCCCGCGGATGCGGAAAGTCCCTCTGGTAAACTCAAACTCGCTTCTTTCATACTGCAGCTCAACTAGCCGGCGCGCATACGCATTCCAATCTGCTTTTTCTCCTCGCTTGATCTCCAGGATAAATCGGCCATATTCAATAGGGGAGCCGAGGTTGTAAATGCAGGAAACTGAGGCAACGACAATTGCATCGGGCCTGGTTAAAATATTGGTTGTTGCTTGGAGGCGCAATTTGTCAATCTGTTCGTTAATATCGGTTTCTTTTTCAATGTAAGTGTCGGTTTGGGGAATATAGGCTTCCGGCTGGTAGTAGTCATAGTAGGAAACAAAGTAGGAGACGGCATTCTGAGGGAAAAAATCTCTAAGTTCCTGGTAAAGCTGGCCGGCTAAAGTCTTGTTATGAGAAATAATTAAAGCTGGCCGGTTTAATTTGGCTATCACATTGGCCATAGTAAAGGTTTTACCGGACCCGGTAACTCCCAAAAGAACTTGGTTCTTCAAGCCGGATTTTACTCCAGCAGCCAATTTTGCCGCTGCTTGTTCCTGATCTTTAGTTGTCGAAAAATCTGCGTTAAGCTTGAACATAACCAACAAATTATATCCTGAAAAATGAAAACGGACCCCTGCAAAGCTTTTGCCGGGGTCCGGTGTGCGATCACTTCGAGTGGCTGCACCAGCTCTTGAACAGGAAACCGGTTAGCAGATTCAGTCCCAGCGCCTGCCAGAAGTCGATCGTCTTGAGGCCGAAGAGATCCGGCATGAGCCAGTTCCACAGCCACATCGTTGGGAAGGCGATGACCGCTGCGTAGAGAGCGAGCACGCCGATGAAGAACGCTGCAGCCGCGAGCCAGATCGGGCCGTTTCCAACGGACAGCATGGTTACTCCTCCTTCGGGCTTGATCGATATAATTATATCCTATAGGGGAGATAAAGGCAAGGCGCAATATCATATGAGCGGATTCTTAGAAAAATAAAAAGCGGCGAGTTTTTAGCTCAACCGCTTTTGAATCTCATGCTTTTGGAAAAGGGTTTCGATCTCATCTCGCAGTAGAACCTTCTCCCGGCAGAGAACCTCAGCAAGTTGCACAATCCTGTCTTTACCTACTTCTTCCAAAATCTCAGTAGCGAGCGCTTCTGCCTTCTTTGTAAATTTGGCTTCGTCGCTTTCCATAACCAAAAGAAGCCGTTGGCTTTTCTCCCTTTCTCCAGCGCCAAAAGATAGGAGTCCGTAATTTTCGCGCATCTTCTGTCCAGCGGTCAGTTGCTTCACAAGACTATGAGAAGTGTCTGAGCCTTTTGCGCAATCTGATGAGCTGCCTGTTTCATCCGGATAACCGGCGAGTCTGTTGGCGACCAAACCGCCGTGGGCAACCGCGATGTTGTCGGCAATTCTCTGGTGAGAAATAAAGTATTCGCTGAATGGATCGTCAGATGCATCATTGTAGACAGTTAATCCATGTCTCCAGTTCGAGGAAATTGTGCCAACCAGAATCACCGTCCGTCCGAGGATATAGGCGACTGTCGCGTGCCCGATTTCGTGGATGGCGATCCTCAACCTGATTTGGGGAGTTTTTTCTTCCTCCGCTGCTCCTGGGTTGCCTACGATCTTTTCCACGATCGTAGCTACTAGATCCTGCTTTCCAATCTCGGCCAAACGACCCGAGCGAAGTCTTGCTTTATCGTAAGCAAATTCAATAAGTTCCTTAATAGCGGCTGGTGTAACATCATCGTCGTCGATGAGTTCGGCCAGGCTTTCTGCGTCAAAGTCTTCGTGCGGCTTCTGGTCAAGGTAGAAACGTAGAATCCTTGCCCGCCCCTTTTTGGTTGGTACTTCAAAGTGAACATGGATGCTGATTCGGCCCGGACGCATCAGTTGCTCATCAAATTCGGCCGGGCTCTTGGTTGTGGCGGCAATGAGGACAATTCCACTTGCTGATCCTTCTAGTCCGTCGAGCTCCACGTAAAGCTGGTTTAAGATTTCCGGCTCATCTTCGGCGTGTTCGATGAATTCGTCGAACTGGTCCCAGAAAAGGATGATTGGTTTCTTTGTTTCGGCAACGTATTTCTTAAGTAGAGCAAAGAGGGACTTGATGTCGTACCTCGTCCATTGTTGTTCGTCGGATTCCTCGCGGGGGAATTCCCTGGCGTCAATAAAATGTGCTCCTGTTACCGTTGCAAAATAACGGGCAACGTAGGTTTTGCCGCTTCCTGCCGGCCCATGGAGGAGGATCCCGCGGCAGAAGGATGAATCATCGCTTACCGGATCAAACTGGCTAGTTAATGCGATGTGCGGATCAAGCTGATTGAGGATATAGTTGGCGCCGTGGATTTGATCACGAGTAACAGGGGCAAACTTGGTAGGCGTCTTAAAAACAAAGTCTCGTTGGCGTTTGTCCAGGGGCGCAAGGCGAGGCGGCGGTTTTCCTGGTCCCATGTTGTCCCTCCTCTCTTTAGTAGTTTTGCCTTTAGTCTAACGCTTTTGTTTGGGAAAGCAAAAAAATCGCCCGCCTTAATACCTGGCCGGTACAAGGCGGGGATTGGATCTCAATTTGATATCAGGATCGAAGCTGCTGGCTTGAGCCGAGATCAGATGAGCGCCTGGGCTGCTTCCTTGATCTTACGACTCAGCTGCTCGAGCGAGAGCAAAGGCTGTTCCCCTTCGTTCGTCAAGAGCCGGCGCTTGCCGACCTCGCAGGCCACTCGCTGGGTTCTGTCCCCGCGCTTGAACGTGAACCAAAGGCGGGGGTTTTTCCTCGAAGGCATCTGGCCCGCGAAGCAACGAATGCCCGCCTGCTCAAGTTCCGCCTTCCTCGCCTCGGGAAGAAGCTGGGCGAGA
>Ga0155087_123_pt2 | contig 7830 bp, 7 predicted proteins | sample RifCSPhighO2_01_FD_106055 | JGI IMG/M metagenome (GOLD analysis project Ga0155087, IMG submission 106055) | candidate division WWE3 bacterium RIFCSPHIGHO2_01_FULL_48_15
TGCCCCACCCGCACCACCCGCAGCACCCGTGCTAGTGTTGTCAGCTTGTCCTCCACCTCCACCATCACCAGCTTTACCGGTACCGGATCGAGATGTACCTGTCTGTCCAGGCGAACCGCCTACCGTGCCGCCTGCGCCACCGCCACCAATCGAATAAGATCCGTGAGCTCCACCAGCGCCACCGTTCCTTGGAGTATTACCAGTATCAACACCACCTCCTGCACCACCTCCTGCGCCACCATAAAGCGAGCTTCCACCAGCCGGACCATTTGATCCGGAAGCTGGAACTAGTCCTGCACCGCCACCCCCACCATACTCGGCATTGCCACCAGCAGTAGCCGAAGCTGAACCGCCTCCAGTTCGCCCCCGAGCATCTATCCAATTGCCAGCCACACCCTCCGGGGTTGGGTCTCCTCCTCCGCCAGACGTTGCGGTCCCTGCGCTCGCTGAACCACCGCCTCCTCCACCAAAATCATCTGTACCTTGCTGATCACCGCCACCACCACCATAGGCCGTGAAGTGTGAACCGAATGATGAATTACCTCCGTTACCTCCCTGCTCACCTACGGCACTACTTCCTCCCGCACCAGCAGTACCAGCCGCACCGACAGTGATTGTTTCTGTAGAACCAAGTGCATCGGCGTGGAAGTCTCTGATAATAGTTGCTCCGCCACCTCCTCCAGCTCCGGCTGCACGACCTGTACCCGAGGCACCACCACGACCACCTCCGCCACCACCACCACCGCCGATGGCGATAACACGCACAATCTTTGCATTTGTTGGTTTTGTCCAGGTGCCGTCAGCGGTAAAGGTTTGGACATCCATAACAGGAGATATGGTAGCTGCCGTATTCCCAGCAAGAGTAGAGGCGTTTAAGTTTGTAACTTGTGTCGTTGAGGTAACAGTTAAGGGAGCCGTGTCTGTGGCAACGGTTGAGATGAGCTGGGTTCCGGTAACGGTGCCGGCGGAGACAATATTTCCCAGAGCATCAACCCTGGCGATGACGGCATCGAGAGAGGATTTGAGCTGGAGGAGATCTGCTGATTGGGAGGAAGCTCCTTTGATAATCGTTCCCACGGTTCCGGCTGTGCCGGTTGAGAGCTCAAGCTTGGCCTGGGGATCGGTGACCCCAATGCCAACATTGCCGGTGGTATGAGCGATGTTGAGGAGCTCGTTGGATCCTTCCAAGATTCTAAGGTTCCCTTCGCTTGTTCCATCGGTTTCTTGGATCGCTAGCTTCCAGTCCCTTGCTGTCGTTGTTTCGGAGGCAAGAGAGACCAAGTGAAGGGAGGTCGGGCCAAGGTAAAGATCTCTCCAGCGAAGAGAGGTTGATCCAAGATCGTAGGTATCGTCGGCGAAGGGAAGGATAGTGCCGGAAGATAAGTTATTAGTAGTGAGTGAGTTAGTAGTTAGGGAGGAAGCAGTGAAGGAACCAGTGAAGGAGGCAGATCCGGCGACTGTAAGAGAGGATCCGGAGTTCATGGTGAGCGAAGTCGAACCAGAGAAGGAAAGAGTACCTGCAGTAAAAGAATCAGTGGTGTCCGAGCGAAGGAATTGGGTTGAGTCGAGGGAGTCAAGGAAGTCAGCGTTGAAGCCCGAACCTGACCCTTGGGGTGTAGCAGGGACGGTGAAGGTAATGGTGTTCGTTGAGTTGTTGGGAGTGATGGTGATCCCGCCCCCGGCGGCGAAAAGATCAATGTTCCCTTCGTTATTACTCACGTTGTCGAGCGAGGAGAGAATCACTGGTTTACCAGTAGTATTTGCCCAAGAGAGGTAGTAAGAACCGTCCTGCCCGTCAAGAAAGTCAGCGTTGAGACCGGCAACAGTCTCCGAGCGGGTGACGGTGAGATAATCAGTGATTAGTGAATTAGTGGTTAGAGAGCGGAAAGAGGCGTCTCCGACGGGGGAGATGAAATAGGAATCAGTCTCTCCAAAAAAGGTAGAAGAGAGAAATCTCATTGTTCCCTCGACTTTGGCTCCGCCGGAAAGGAGGAAGGAGGATAAAGGAGAAAGAAGAGAAGATTTAAACCCTTCGGGTTTAACAAAGTAGAAGCCGGCCGCTCCTCCGGCCAAAAGAAGCAAAAGAAGGAGGGTAACCAAGATAGCTGAGAAAGCAGGATGGGAATGGTTATTTAGTTGTTTAGTGATTTGGTTGTTTGGTGAGACAACTGGGGGGGTGGTTGAGGGGACAGACGGGAGTTTTGCTTTGATAAACCGAAGCTCAGAGATTACTTCTTCTAGTTTTTGGTTAACAGCAGGATCTTTGCTAAGAAGAGATTTAAGGGATTCGATATCGGAAGATTTGTACCGCCTTTGGCCTCCTTTCGTCCGGCGGGAAGAGATCCGCCCTAAAACCTCCCACCTCCTTAGGGTTTCTGGAGAAATTCCTAAGATTCGACTAGCTTTGGAAATGGGAATAGGCCTTGTTTTCGGCCCCCCTTCGCCAAGGCTTCGGGGGACAAGCAGGTTGCTTTTCATTTTGGCAGGTTCTGTGCTTGGTAGGTTTTCGGGAGAAAATCCAACCAGGCTATCCTAAGTTTACAGATAGCAGTTTTTATGGGTCTAAGTCAACCCCACTACGCCAAAGGCTACGCGGGGTTGATACCGCATAGCCCTGCCTGCCGGCAGGCGGGTTTAGCGACGTGGTATCAAGCTTTTTAAGACTAGAAGAATCGGCCGATATCGCGAATCGAAATAAGAACAATCAGGGCCAAGAGAAAGGCGAAGCCGATGGAATTAACCAGATGTTCAGTGCGGGGCGAGAGCTTCTTGCGCCTTATTGCCTCGATTCCAATAAAAAGAATCCTGCCTCCATCAAGCGCTGGTATTGGGAGAAGGTTAACAACAACTAGGTTCAAGGATAAAAGCGCCACAAATTGAAGGAAGATTTTAAAACCGCCGTTGGCAACTGATTCAGTCAGAGCGTAAATTGCCACCGGCCCGCCAACTGCCACTTCTTTCCCCGCAAACAAATCTGCAATCGCTTGACCCAGGCCAACAACCATCGCCCCTAAAGCCTCTACAGTTCTTTGGAGTCCGATGAAAGGAACTTGCCACAAAGGAAATTTTTCTTCTCCAATGGCGGTGGTGATCTGGATTCCCAATCGCCCTTCCCCTTCCGGAGGATTTTCCCGGGGAATAGCAGCGGCTAGACGAACTTGCCCATCTTCCTCGATCTCAAAAACCACCAATTTCCCGATGTTCTGGTTTGTTAGCCCAACCAATTCGCCAGCTGTTTCAACTTTTTCTCCATTAAAAGAGAGGATAAAATCTCCTGGATCAAGACCGATCTGCGCCGCCGGGGAATTTTGGGCAACAGCGCCAATTGCTACTTTTCCCGCAGGAACAGGATTGCCGATTACCAAAAGTGCAGAGAATAGCAGCCAGGCAAGAAGAAAATTGCCAAAGGCGCCGGCGGCAATGATCACCGCTCTCTTCCACTTGCTTTGAATCGCAAAAGACCCAACCTGCCCAAGCCCTAAAGCCTCAGCTTGCTCTTCGCCTTTTAAACGAACAAATCCGCCGAGAGGCAAAAGGTTTAGCGAATAAATTGTGTCTTTGATCTTTTTCCCCCAAAGCCGGGGAGGAAGACCAAACCCAAACTCTTCTACCTTGACTCCAAATTTTTTAGCGAACAAAAAATGCCCGCCTTCGTGAACGAAGATCAAGACGGAAAGCAAAATTAAAAATCTAAGTAAGCTTATTATTTCCATAATCTATCGTATATGTATCACAACTCTAACTGACCTTTTTTCTCCTGTGAAATTTCCTCTATCTGCCTGGTGTATTTCTCTAAGAGATCGTCGATCTTCTTCTTCTCCCCAAATAAGTCGTCTTTGGAAATTTCTTTATTTTTTTCTGCTTCCTCAATTTTTCCCACTGCCTCTCGGCGAACCAACCGCGCAGCTACTTTGGCCTCTTCCCCTCTCTCACTTACCTCTCGTGTTAATTTTTCCCGCTCTTCGCCAGTCAAAGGCGGCAGAACCAGCCGCAGTGAATTGCCTTCTGCTGCTGGATTAAAACCGTGCGTGCGAAGCGCATCATCAACTACCTTTATATTGCTGGGATCCCAAGAGCTAATCAAAATTTGCCGCGGTTCAGGAATCGAAATTGAAGCCAGTTCCCTAAGCTTCATCGTTGAATCGTAAGCTTTTACTTCTAGATCTTCGACCAAAGAGGAGGTGGCGCGGCCAGTCCTGACCGAACCTAAATCAGCGCGAAGCTTTTGAATTATTTGTTCAAATTTTGGTTCTATATCGTCCACTTTTCGAGCTGTGCGAGAAAAGCTAGGTCGCTCACAAGCGGCCGTCCTTTAAATCTCGTACCTGGTGAATCCTTCGATCCTGACGTTTTCTCCTAAAGTACCGGCTGCTTCCCCAATCAAATCAGAGACTTTTTTTTCTGGATCCCGGACATATTCCTGCTCCAAAAGATTCTCAGTACTTTGGGGATCCATAGAGGCAATCTGCAAGCAAAGCTCTTTCCCTAAATTCTGGAAAACCTCAGTTCTGGCAACAAAATCGGTCTCGCAGCGCAGATCGAGCAAAACGCCAACTTTGCCGCCCGAATGTACATAGGAAAAAATCATTCCGTCTCCGGCGGTTCTTTCCTTTTTCTTCTCGGCTCTCGCAAGAGCTTTTTCCGTAAGAATTTTCTTGGCCTCTTCCTCGTTGCCTTTAGTTTCCTCAAGCGCTCTTTTAACCTCCATCACCGGAGCTTGAGTTTTGTCTCGTAACTTCTTTACCTGCTCAGTGGTAATCATTTTGCCTTAATCTTTGATTTTGCTCCTGCCGCAACCGCGTCAGCCAATGTTTTCATAATAATCTCCACTGATCCGCTGGCATCGTCGTTGCCGGGAATTGGGTAGTCGATTTTGGTCGGGTCAGCGTTAGTGTCAGCAATCGCCACAACCGGAATCTCCATCTGCTTTGCTTCGCGCCAGGCAATTGCCTCTCCCACCGCCGAAGATAAAACCAACGCCTCAGGAAGTTCCCTCATCCCCCGCAGTCCCCCGATTTCCCGCTCCAACTTGGCAATTTCGCGGTTGATCAAAAGCCGCTCCTTTTTGGTGTAGTGCTCAAATTCCTTTTCCTTCATTTTTCTGGAGAGTTCTTCGAGTTTTTCGATATTTTTCTTGACTGAAGAAAAGTTGGTTAAAAGACCTCCGACCCAGCGGCGGGCAAGATAATATGCTCCCGCCCGCTCGGCTTGCCGCTTGACGATCTCCTGAACCTGGCGTTTTGTTCCTACAAAAAGCACCCCACCGCGGCTTGCCGCATCACGCAAAAACTTGGCCGCTTCTTCCAATTTCTCCCGAGTTTTGTAAAGATCCAAAACGTGGACCCCTTCGGAAACGGTGTAGATGTAAGGTGCCATCTTGGGATACCATCGCCGCTTGAGATGGCCAAAATGAACTCCCGCCTCAAGAAGTTCTTCAGCGGTGGGGATCTTAGATAGCTTTGAGTCTTGAGTTTTTAGTTGTGATTTAGGCACAGGACAAATATTAACACAGAGTCCTAAGTTCTAAGACCATCATCTGAAAGATGGGCCTGTCTAAGAATCGACCGCAAAGTTCCCCTTGGAATTTCTTTTCTATTTGCTGGCACAATCGCAGTCAGTGTTGGGTTGCCTACTCTGCGGAACTTGAGGTGGCTTCCCCTCTGCGAAACAAAAACAAAGCCACTCTCTTTGAGGACTTTGATAATCTCGTTGGAAGAATAAAGTTTAGACACCCAGGGATAGTTTAACTACCTCAGGGGACTTTACGTGAGTTATTTCTGGAGCTTCCTTACCCTCAAAATAGAGTTCTAAGGCCTCTTTTAAATTACCGAGGGCTTCCTTTTCAGTTTGACCAAAGCTGGATACATCAACGTTCAAACACTGAGCCACATAATACTTGCCATCTCTGTAAACAACATTTTCGAATGTGACTTCTTTAGCCATGGTATATATCTGATAAAAGTATAGGTGGTAAAGGAATTTTAGTCAAGAGAAAGAAAAAACAAACCCCGACATTATGCTTTCGCATCGTCGGGGTTCTTTGAAACTCTCCTTTCAAGAACAAGAAAGGTGTACCTAAACTTGTTCCTTTTATCTGGCTCATGAACTTTTCTCTCTACAATCTTCCATTCGCCAAGACCGATTCCTTTGGGGAAAAAGGTATCGCCTTCAAACTCTGCATCGATCAAGGTGAGGTAGAGCCGGTCGGCTCTAGGCAAGAATTGGGCAAAAACTTCTGCTCCGCCGATCACCATTACCTCATCGTGCCGAGGGTAGGCGGATGCCAACTCCAGCGCTTCCTCAATCGAATGGGCAACGACGCATCCTGGCGCAAAGAAGTGCCCCCTTGACAAAACAATGTTGAGGCGGTTGGGAAGCGACTTGCCTGATTCGGTAATAATTGCGTGCAGGGTCTTGCGGCCCATGATAACCGGTTTGCCGATCGTTAAATCTCTAAACCGCCTCATATCCGCCGGCAGTTGGCGGCGCCAAGGGAGGAGGCTATTTTTGCCGATGACTTGATTTCGCCCAAAGGCGGCGATCAGGGAGATGATCATTTATTGACCTAAACCTTGCTGTAGGCAGGCTTGTAGTGCGGCAACCCTTCCACAACATCAGCGGTAAAGTCGCTAAACAAGTGCGGATAACGGGTAACGACAATTTCGCCCACCTTGCCAAAGACGAGACGAATCTCCTCCTCAGCACCAGGATCGGTTCGGGCTTCCAGCAGCCAGCGGATTGTTCTCATATTTGCCGACCAGCCGATTGTGGTAGCCAACCCATCTGGAGCAATTCGGCGCATGGCGGAGGTGATTAGCTTCTTCCGGTGGAAGGGAACGCCAGGCGCATCAAGCTGGAAGTGCTCGGCAAGAGCAACCTGCAACTGCTCAAGTTCCTGGAAAGTTCTTGCAAAAATTTCCACTGCCTCTTGATCCTCACGAATAACTGTGGGTAGCCATTGGCCAAGATCGTCTAGCCGAACAAATCGCAGGCTCTCTTGTGACATTGCTGTCCCAACCCGGTGGCGGACAAGCTCATGGGTAAACACCCGCGAAACATCGGCAAAGACAAAATTCGCCATCGCATGCTCGATCACTGAACCATGCCTTACTTTATTGATGTTTTCAATGTAATCCTTATTGTGCTCCCGAATCTTGGTAACGTTGGGGTTTAGGCCGGGCTTGAAGCTGCGGTAGCAGAGACGCCCCATCACCTCAATCAATCGCTCGGCATCGGTCGGCGCATCAGAAACCCAATCAGGAACACCAAGATGTGCCAAGTAAGATTGGAGACCTTTCTCCACAACCCTAGTTTCACCAACAAGAAAAACTTTTGGCTCGACTTTACGCATCTTTCTTCCTCCCATTTTTGCTATTGCGCGCTGGCAAAACCACGTGATGACGCAAACAACGAGCTCGGTAATCCTTTGGACCACCAAGCAAAAACTCTGGATCGTCATCGTGTGGAGGCTTCGAGTTGACCCACCGTTGGGTATGCGTAGCGTTGCGCTTATGGCACACATCACAAACTGCCATCAGCTGAACGGTTTTTGTGGCGATCGCAAGAATTTGCGGCATCGAACCATAGGGCTTGCGCCGGAAGTTAGTGGGGATGCCGGCAACAAAGACCTGCATCTTCCTCATCAGTTCCAAGCAAACTTCCACGATCCCGTCATCAAAGAACTGGACCTCATCGATAGCAACGATTTGCGTGTCCGGCTCAACCAGTTTAAGAATCTCCTGAGCATTCCCTACCTCATAAGCAGGAAAGGAAGCCCCATACTTATTTTGAGAGGCAATCTTACCGGCTGCTGTTCTTTTATCGGGGGCG
>Ga0155087_102_pt1 | contig 5067 bp, 4 predicted proteins | sample RifCSPhighO2_01_FD_106055 | JGI IMG/M metagenome (GOLD analysis project Ga0155087, IMG submission 106055) | candidate division WWE3 bacterium RIFCSPHIGHO2_01_FULL_48_15
CTTGGACAAGTTTCTGGCCATCTAATCCGGATATTTTTTCCTCCAGCCTGTCCAGCTTTGCGTCAACACCCGACAATTGGTCACGAATGTCTCTGAGCTCGTGATCCCCTCTTTTGGCATTGCGGATAGTTTCAAGGTCAGAAAGGAGGAATCTCCTTTGGTTTCCATCTGTTCTTCGGGGAAAAATGCGGCCGCGACCTTCCCAGCGGCGTAAAGTTCTGGAAGATACTCCAAGGTAAGCGGCAGCCTCAGATATGGTGAGCAGGTCTTTTGTCATTTTGGGCAGGACAACGGACAATTTTCCCAGATTAAGTGTCCGACTTTGTCCAACCTTATAACTAGCAGTTTGGAGAAGCGAAAGTCAACCTAGATAAACAAGAAGAAAAGTTAGGCAAAGAAAAAACCAAACCGCCGCAAAAACCAAATCCAGCCATGGCCGCCAAATCCTATACCTCAAGCTCGTTGACCGCACTCCCAGCGTTGCGTGGGTAAAGAAAGTCAAAATCAAGAGGGGGAAAATAAAAGGGTTAAGGAAAGGGATCTTGGGAACATTCCCGATAAAAACAGGCAGAGCAAAGGAGTAGCCAAACAAAAACAGGAGCGCCCAACCAGTGGCGTATTGAATTGAGCTTAAAACTTTCTCCCTATTCCACATTCAACGTACCAGTCATTCCCGACTCTTTGTGGCCGATAACGGAGCAGTAATATTGATATTCCCCGGCAGTTTTGGGCGCGTCAAATTCCACTAGCTTTGATTCCCCAGGCGCAACCAATCCAGAATCAACTACCCCATCAATCACAAAAGTGTGAGGCATATTACCATCGTTTTTAAATGTTAAATGGATATCCTCCCCTTTTTTGACCGAAAACTCATTGGGGGTAAATTTAAAGTCCGTGGCGACGACTGTAACCTCAACTTCTTCAGCGTGTTTCGCAGGTTCGTCAGTTTGCTGGCTAGGCACGTATTGGCCAAAGTACCACCAAAGAGCAACGCCTGCAGCAACAACCACTGCGCCGATTACCCACCACCATGCATTGTTGTTATTCACTTTGCAACACCTCCTCCCAATTCGCGATTTACAAGATTTTGCGGAATTTTTCCAGAAAAAACGTCAAGGATTGCCTGGGCGGCAAGAGTTGACATCGCGCCTCTTGCTTCAAAGGTGGCGGAGGCGGTGTGGGGAGTAAGAATGACATTAGGTAACTCGGCTAACCCGGGGGCAAGAGCCGGCTCATTCTCGTAAACATCCAAAGCCGCGCCGGCGATGGTTCCATTTTTAAGAGCGGCAACCAAAGCGGCCTCATCCACAATTGGGCCGCGGGAAGTGTTGATGAGATAAGCCGTTTTTTTCATCAGCGCCAATTTTTCCGCGTTGATCAAGTGGCGGGTTTCGGGAAGAAGAGGAACATGGATCGTCACAAAGTCGGACTCGCGAAGCAAGGTTTCAATATCTTTATAAACTGCGCCAAACTGCGCCTCAAACTCGGGGTTTGGCTTGACGTCGTAGTAGACGACCTTCATCAAAAGGCCCTTGACCGCCATCTCCGCCACCCGCGAACCAATCCTCCCCAAGCCAACGATCCCCAGCGTCTTATCTTTAACCTCCGGGCCAAGAAGGAGCATCGGCTCCCAACCGGCGTACTTGCCCTCGCGGGTGAAGCGGTCGGACTCAACCACCCGGCGGGCAAGCGCAAGAAGAAAAGCGACCGCATGTTCCGCTACCGCTTCCGTTAAAACTCCCGGGGTATTGGTAACAAAAATTTTCCTCTGGGTTGCAGCCGCCACATCAACGTTGTCAAAGCCAACGGCGTAATTGGAGATAATTTTAAGTTGGGGGCCGGCTGCATCCATTACCTCACCATCGATTTTGTCGGTAAGGAGGGAAAGGATCGCGTCCACACCCTTAACTTTTTCCAATAGAACCTCGCGGGGAATCGCCCGATCTTCTTCCCAAACTTCAAGATCAACTTGGCCTTGGAGCAATTTCAAACCATCTTCGGGAATTTTGCGGGTAACAAAAACTTTAGGCATCACTGCAAGGTTAGCAAATTAAGTGTGCAGGGACGCTCGGATCTTAAACCCAATAAATCCTTGGGTAAATTCCTCAAGCATCAGTGTCTCCAGAACTTTCTCACCATCGTCAAAGGACGGCCCGCCTTCGGCGGACCTAGCTTTGCCAACTCCGTCGTCAAAGTAATCAGTAAAAAGCCTGTTCCAAAGCGCCTCGCGCATATGGTAAGTATACTGCGGAGTATCCGGCCCCCCCGCTAGGGAAAAAACATTGTCCTCAAAGTTAAAAGAAGTTAGTTGATTATCGAAGAATCCCCCAAGATGGGCGCGGTTGGCCCAGAAAGACAGTCCCGGAAGATCCTTCCCAAGCTCAGCAAGGTTAGCCACCGCCCGCTTCCAATGCAAGGCTTCCGGAGAAATGCGCGGCAAAAGCAGCCTCTGGTCATTTGAATTTTCTTTAGCCAGATAGCGCTGCATAATTACCCAAGAAAAAATATTTTCCAGGGAAGGAACAAACTCACGTACATCGCCGCGAAGAGCGGAGACGAGATGGGCGGCGAAATCATTTTCTCCCGACGCCCGGGTCGGGACCCCGACATCATCCAATCGTCGGGGCTTGGCAAAGAGTTTAAAAAGATCGGCATAGAAAGAAACCTCATTAAGGTAATGGAGCATCATCGAAAACATGCGGGTGATGACGCCTTCTGTATATTCAACAGGGATAACGATTACCACCCCCAGCTCTTTAAGGTGGGTAGTGTTGTGGAACTTTTTGCGGACAAAGTCCCGCGCCGCCGGGCCCCATTTGTCCGGGTCAAGGATGCGAAGGACGATTTTTCTCTTTTCAAAATCGGTTGTCTTAAGCTTGGAAAAAGGAGCAAAGAAAACTTCATTGAGCCACTTGCGCTCTTCCAAAAAGCGCAAAGCGGAGTAAACTTCCAAAAGATCCTCTTTTGCCAAAAGCTCATCAACACTCCCGTAACCCAACCGCTCCAGAATGTGAACCGGAGGGTTAGCCTGCAAAAATTCCTTTACTTTTTTCTCCTTGAGAAATAGTCCGGCCGGCGGTTCCACCAGAGCGTTTGCTTTGGCAAAAAGCTTCTCGATCGCCGCGTGGTCTTGGGAATTAGGTTGATCAAAGATGGTAAGCAGTTCTTTCTCTACCATTTCCGTCCGCAGGCCAAGCGCGGTCAAAACTTCCTTTCGAGGGGAACTGCCTGAGAGTCCAAGCTCGCCCACGGCGCGCAATCTTTCAGCAGAAATTTTTTCTAAAAGCTGGGCAGGAATATCTTTTCTTCTGGTGAATTCGCCCATCTCATCGGAAAGTTTTTCCAAAGTTTCTTTGTTCGTTCCTAATAGTTTTGCTAATTCATCCATACGATAGTTTATAGTCTCTCGACTTCCCTTTCTAAGTCTTTCCTCATCAAAAGCCCCGCTTGAGCACCGATCTCCCGAGTTACTGCCCCAGCATTAACCGTTCCCCACTTTAGCGCTTCTTTGAGAGTCTTCCCCAAAGTTAGAGCGACTGTAAGGCCGGAGGCGAAGGCATCACCGGCCCCAGTCCTTTCGATCGCTTTTAGGGGAGAAGCCGGTTGGAAAAGAAAATTCGTTCCGTCGTAGGCATAGGATCCATGAGGCCCATCGGTAATAACCACGATCTTAGGACCAAGAGCGCGCAATTTAGCAGTAAGATTCCTCTCCGAATCTAAGGAATTGGTGTGGAGGAGTTGACCGGCTTCCTCCCGATTGACGATAAAAACCTCGCAAACGGTAAGGAGCGATCGGTAGCCGTGCAACCCTGACTTGACTTGATAAGACCCCGGGGCAAAAACAAGCTTAGTCCCTTTTTCGCGGACATAATCAGCAAGGGGGTCGTACAAGAGATCCGCGCCGGGACCTAAAGAAGAGAGAAAAACCCAACGCGCATCAGGTTGCGGCAGTTCGTATTCCCTTTTTTCGTGGGAGGTGAGGATCGTCCGCTCCGCCTCGTGAGAGATAACGATGTTTACGTTGGTAGCATGCTCCCTATCCAAGTTAACTAAAGAGGTATCCACCCCCTCTTTTTTAAAGTTTTCTAAGAGTTCTTTTCCAAAAAGATCATCACCAAGGTGGGTATAGGTCACGGTCTTTAGACCAAGGCGAGAAGAGCCAACAGAAACATTTGCGCCCCCTCCGCCGAAAGTCAAAACGAAGCCTTTGGTTGGAACCTTAGAAGCGGTGGTTAGGCACAACTCGCACTCCGTACCCTTGCCATGGAGCTGGCAATGAACGTCCATTTTCTCTGGGAAAGTAAAGATATCAACCGTAGAATCCCCGATTGTTAAAAGATCAAACTGAGCCATCAAAACTTAGAATATCAGGAAGCGACGATCGCATTCCAATCGGCGGAAAATTTTTCTATCCCCGTATCGGTTAAATCGTGGTGGATATCGTAAGATGCCCAAGGCTTATCAAGAGGAGTCTCTTTGTATAAAATCGGCTTGAGATCCGCTGCATCATACTTAAAATCCTCTGGAGGAAGAGGCTTACCCATCTTCGCCCACTCTTCCAAAATTTTAAACGGCGCGGTAATAAGAGGACTACCAAGGTGAACGGCATAAAGAAGGTGGTCAACACTGCGCACGCTGGCAGTCAAAGTTTGGACGTGGCCATCCCCACCTTTGTACATTTCCAGAATATTTTTAATCAAATCCATCCCGTTTTCTCCCTGGTCATCCAATCTTCCTATAAAAGGGGAAACAAAGGCCGGTTCTTTGGTACCGCGCGTTGCGCTGTAAACCGCGGCGGCCTGCTCTTGGGAAAAACAGAGAGTTAGATTGACCCGAATCCCTTCTTTAACCGATTGCTCTGCCGCCTCCAAACCCTCATGAGTGGTCGGGTACTTCACATTTCCGTTGGATATCCAAGTAAACATCTCCCGGCCTTGCGCAAGCATTTCCTCAGCTTTTGTTTCGCGGTCGGCGTAAACCTCAATGGAAATTGGACCCGAGGTAACTTGAGCGATTTCCTCAACGACGCCGCGATAGAATTTATACGCCTCCGCATTGGAAAGTTTT
>Ga0155087_103_pt1 | contig 4623 bp, 5 predicted proteins | sample RifCSPhighO2_01_FD_106055 | JGI IMG/M metagenome (GOLD analysis project Ga0155087, IMG submission 106055) | candidate division WWE3 bacterium RIFCSPHIGHO2_01_FULL_48_15
GGAGTGGATTCCTGAGCTTCTTTTTTCCCTGTTTGAGAAAAGTTAGTCAATTTCCCGCTCCCGTGATGTTCAAATAGTTGAATAATTTTATTAAGTGAGATGTATAAGTTTTTGGAAGAAAGGAAATGCTCAAAACGGGTGCTTGCTTCACTGCGAAGCCCCAGCCGCCTAGCCGTTTGGCGGATTAAAACAGGATCAAAAATTGCCGCTTCCAGAAGAATTTCTTTAGTGCCATCATCGACTTCTGTATCTTCCCCACCCATTACTCCAGCAACAGCGATCGGACCGCGACCATCGGCAATCACAATGTCGCTTTCAGATAGGCGGTGGTCCAAACCATCTAAAGTTTTAATTGCCTCTCCTTTTTTTGCTTTGCGAACTTCAATAGAGAGCGACGGGTCACGACGGGCAACTTTCCCAAAATCAAATGCATGAAAAGGCTGACCATATTCAAGCATGACGTAGTTGGTTAAGTCTGCCCAAAGATTAACCGAACGCATTCCTGCCGCTTCAAGCCGCTTCTTGATCAGATCAGGTGTACTTCGCGGGGCAAGATCAGAGATTTTGGTTAAAGTATAAATCTTGGTTAGATCTTCCTTGCTTTTAATTTTTAAGGGTTCGAGATCGCCCTCGTTGGACGGGGTAAATTCTTCAAGCCTGTCAATCTTGTCTGTACTAAGACTGTAGATCGCAGCAAGTTCTCGAGCTACACCAACTATTGAAAGCAGATCTCCACGATTAAAAGTAACGTCCAAGTTAAGGATTTTTTCTCCACTTTCTTTTTTAACTTCTTTTACCCCAATTGAAGATAAAGATAGTGCTTCGGCAATTTCTTCCGCCGGCTTTTTTAGATTGACAAAATCTTTTAGCCAAGAGTAAAGTATTAACATTTGTTCATATGGTCATATGTACATATGTGCATATTTTAAAATTGCTTTAAGAATCTTAGATCACCTTCATAAAAAGAGCGGATATCATCAATTCCAAGTTTTGCCATTAGCATTCGATCAGGACCAAAACCCCAAGCTAAGCCGGAGTACTGGTTTGGATCAATCCCCCCATTACGAAGGACTTGAGGGTGAACTAGACCGGCCCCGGCAATCTCGATCCAACCATTTGGGCCAAGAGCATCAACCCCAACCCCGGGTTCAACAAAGGGGTAATACTTTGGCCGAAAGCGAGTTTTCGTTTTTTCTCCAAAAAAGCGTTTAAGGAAATAGTCGGAGAGGAAACGTAGATTAGCCATTGAAACATGATGATCTACATATAAAATTTCAAACTGGGTAAAGGTATGGCTGTGCTGGGGATCAAGATTTTCATAGCGGAAGCAGCGGTCAAAAGTCATTACTCGGATTGGAGGTTTGCCTGCCTGCGCAGACAGGCGTTTTTTCATCTCGCGAACCTGCATATTGGAAGTATGGGTTCTTAAAAGCCTTCCATCCTCAAGATAAAGCGTATCCCAAAGGTCTCGAGCAGGATGGTCTGCAGAAACATTAAGAAGGCCAAAATTGTAGTCATCTGTTTCAATATGAGGAGCAGAAACTTCTTCAAAACCCAAGTCGGAGAACGTATCTAAAACAAATTGCCGTAGTTGAGTCAACGGGTGGATACTACCCAACCCGCCGGTTATTTGGATCCCAGAAGCGGTGATATCAAACGGCACTTTTTCCAACTCTTTGGCAGAAAGTTTCTTCAACTGGCGATCACGCTGCGCCAAAGCTTCCTCGATCTCCAATTTAATTTCGTTGAGATAAATGCCAGCTTTTTTCCGATCCTCTTCCCGAGGAAGTTCGGGGATTTCAGCGAAAAGTTGATTAACTAACCCATCTCTACCAAGGTAACGAATTCTAGCTTCTTCTAGCTGACTGGTCGATTCAATTTTTTTAATTTCAACAAACGCCTTTTCTTTAATATCGGCAGCATTCATCTTTTAACTTTTAACTTTTTCGACGATTTGCTTAAAAATTTCTGGTTCTTCCAAAGCAAGTTGGGCAAGAATCTTGCGATCAAGATCAATTTTTGCCTCTTTTAAGAGATGGGCGAAGCGGCTGTAGCTTATACCGTAGGGTGTAAGCGCGGCGTTTATTCGCTTAATCCATAATGTTCGGATATCTCGTCTTCGTAAACGTCGCCCAACATAAGCGTATTGACCCGCATGCAAAACCGCTTCGCGGGCGCGTTTATATTGGCGGTGCTTTGCTCCCCGATAGCCGGCCGCCGCCTTAAGAATTTTTTTGTGTCTGCGAACCCTTGTTATACCGCCTTTAACTCGTGTCATATGCCAAGCAACTTCCTAATCTTGTTTCTTTGTCTTCCTGTTAAAGATTTTAACCTACGACCGCGAGTGCGCAAGGAAGCCCTTTCCTTGTACATGCGATGCTTAACCCCAGCCTTTTTATGTAAGAGCTTTCCTCCGCTGGTAATCTTAAACCTTTCTTTTACTGTTTTCGAAATTTTTGCCTTAGCCATTTCTTTTAAGTTTACCCCCTAGCTTCGCTTAAGGGGATTAATCAGAACTTCATAAGTTCTTCCCATGCGCTGGGGATCTTTCTCTGCAGATCCAACCTCTTTAAGAAGGTCGATTACCCTCCTCACTTTTTCCAACCCTACTTCGGGGTGGGTAATTTCGCGCCCTCGAAAAACAACGGTTAATTTTACCCTATCCCCCGCGCGTAAGAATTCCTCAGCTCGACGCGTACGGATCTCCAAGTCATTGTCCCCTATATTGGGCCTAATTCTAAATTCTTTCAGTTGAGATTTCCCTCCCTTCTTTGATGCTTTTTCCTCCTTTTCCTTCTGGAATAGAAATCGCTGGAAATTAGTAATTCTTGCCACCGGCGGTTTTGCACCTGGGGCGATCTCAACCAGATCCAGTCCCGCCTCACGGGCAAGGGTCAATGCTTCCTTTGTTGGCATCACCTTACTCTCCTCACCTTTTTCTCCGATAAGTCGAATTTCCGGAGCTTTAACTGCTTCGTTGATTCGGTAGGAAACCCTTTTTACCATAAAGCTAGTGCACGATTCTCGGAAATTTTAATAATTTTTGTTAACACCTCATCGATTTTTTTTGGTCCAAGATCCTTCCCATCACGCAAGCGAACAGCAACTGCTTTCTCTTTCTCTTCTCTTTCGCCAACGACAAGAGCATAAGGCACTTTTTGCAGCTCAGCGTCTCTGATTTTAGCTTGTAATGTCCCCTCTCCGATCCATGTCTCGACTCTGATGTTTGGCGCCTGACGCCTGATCTCCTCTTTTACTTTTTCCCCGTAACTATTAGATTTTTCCGAGACTGGAACAACTACCGCTTGGACGGGGGAAAGCCAAACAGGGAAAGCGCCGCCGAAGTGCTCGATGAGGAGAGCGAGGAAGCGCTCCGCCGAACCGTTGATCGCGCGGTGGATCATTACCGGAACTTTCTCCTTTCCATCCCGATCAGTGTAGGTCAAGCCAAAGCGGGAGGGCATGTTGAAATCCAATTGGATCGTAGAGAGCTGCCATTCTCTCCCCAGGGAGCCCTTGGCGATCAGGTCCATTTTAGGACCGTAGAAAGCCGCTTCTCCGACGGCCTCCTGAAATTCAACTCCCTCTTTCTTAAGAAGATCGCGGAGCGCCGCCTCGGCCTTTTTCCAAACCTTCTCTTCCCCGAGGTATTCCCCCTTCTTATTTGGATCGTGAAGCGAAAGGCGAATCCAATAAGAGAGGCCATAGGTTTTCATCACCTTTTTTACCATCAGGAGGGCGAGGCGAAACTCACTCTCTATCTGGTCCTCGCGGCAGAAAATATGAGCGTCATCTTGGGAGAAGGCTCGCGTCCTGGTAAGGCCCGAAAGCTCCCCGGGCTTTTCGTCCCGGTAGAGCATCGCAAAGTCGGCAAGGCGAAGGGGAAGATCACGGTAGCTCCGGGTTTTGGCGGCATAGATTTGGGTGTGCTGGGGGCAATTCATCGGTTTGAGAAACATTTCTTCTTTAGAATAGTTGGAGGAAACCGAAAACATAAACTGGCGAAACTTATCGTAATGGCCGGAGATCTTGAAGAGTTCCGCGCGGGAGATTTGGGGCGTCCAGACTTGTTGGTAACCCAGAGGTTCTTGGAGCTCGTTGATGTAATCCTGAACGAGGCGACGCAAGAGGGTTCCTTTCGGGAGGTAGAGAGGAAGACCCGGACCCACCAGATCTGAAAAGGTAAAGAGCTCCAGCTGCCGACCGAGGCGGCGATGATCGTTTTCCCGCGCCTGCTCTCGCAAGCGTAGGTGCTCTTCTAACTCTTTCGCGGTTGGCCAAACCGTGCCATAAATGCGGGTGAGCATGGGGTTTTTTTCACTCCCCCGCCAATAGGCCCCGGCGATGGAGAGAAGTTTGAAGTGCTTAAGCTCCTCGGAAGGATTTTCGGTATGCCCTCCGCGGCAGAGGTCCCGAAATTTTCCGGATTGGTAAATCGTAATCTTCTCTTTTTGCTTAACTAGTTCATCAATCAATTCCAGTTTGTAGGGGTTATCCTTGAGTTCCTTCCGAGCTCCGGCCGCAGTCAATTCGAAACGTTGAAATCCTTTCCAAGACGGAAGAATTTTTTGCATTTCTTCTGTGATTTTAGGCAAATCCGCTTCGGTGATTTTAATCTTTCCG